>Ga0172374_1000048_pt1 | contig 101178 bp, 85 predicted proteins | sample LakKiv3m_FD_114536 | JGI IMG/M metagenome (GOLD analysis project Ga0172374, IMG submission 114536) | Freshwater microbial communities from Kabuno Bay, South-Kivu, Congo - kab_092012_10.3m | ecosystem: Environmental > Aquatic > Freshwater > Lake | place: Democratic Republic of the Congo... | reverse complement strand
GTCTGGAATCGCTCAAGGACAACCCGCGTGCGCGCCGCGTTCTTGAGACCGTTGCGAAGAACTCGGACTGGGGCAAGCCTCTGCCCAAGGGACGAGGACGGGGAATTGCCCAGCACGCGTGCTTCGGATCGTATGTCGCTCAGGTTGCAGACGTCTCGGTGAAGGATGGAAAGGTAACAGTCAACCGAGTGGACGTAGCCGTAGACTGCGGACCCGTAGTCAACCCCAACGCACTTGAGGCGCAGATCGAAGGCGCTGTAGTCCTCGCCCTGAGCACGACGTTGAGAGAAGAGGTGAAATTCGCGAAGGGAGGCGTCGCGTCGAAGAACTTCGGAGATTACAACATCATTCGTATGAGTGAGGTCCCCGACATCCGCGTCCACATTGTAAACAGCACCGATGAAATGGGCGGTATCGGGGAGCCGGGAGTGCCACCGCTCGCCCCGGCAGTGACCAACGCGGTCTTTGCCGCAACGGGTAAACGGCTCAGGAAGATCCCTCTCGCGCTGTAGTTCCAATGTGCTGTCACAGACGTAACGGTGGCAGCACCAGCAGGCATCGAGTAGCGTGCAACAAGATCTCCCCAGCCCCTCCTCTGTCAAAGAGGGGGACTCGCTCATACCCCCCTTTCGTAAAGGGGGGCTGGGGGGATTTTGGATCGCGCCTGAGTCACCTGCTGCAACCGACATTGGTCAACAGGATTCACAGATGTTGCGGCCGGCTTCATTTGGCCTGACTGGCAGAGAAAAGAGCCGGCCGCTGTTCTCCTACGTTGCCAGTTGGGTGCCAGTAGAGCGATTCAGAAATGCCATTACGTGGTCGTCAACGACGGCCTAGGTAGGGGCGGGTCTCAGACCCGCGCCGTACAACGCATATCGCATCGGTCGACGCCTCATCTTGCCTAGTGGATTGGGTGCAAGGTATCTGTGGACCGATATACTAGAATGCCCAGCAATCGCAGCCCAACGCCCACAACCCCGACTCCCCGAGCACCCACCTGTGCGCGTGCGACCCGAGGCGCAGAAAGCGGTCGATTTGTTGGCGCCGCCTGAGTGTCTGCGCTGCAGCAACTCGCGCGTACCCACCGTAGGCTTTAACCGGCGACCAGTCAGGACTTATGGGCAGTGGCGGCGGGCCCAGTCGTTCGAACTCACCAGCGGCGAAGACTACGCGGCCCCCGACGATCGTCAATATCGATTCAAGATGCTTGATCTGTTCTTCCGGAATCGAGAAATAGTCCGCCGAGAGCACGCTAAGATCCGCCAGCTGCCCTGGTGTGAGCGATCCTTTCTTGCCCTCCTCCGAAGAGAACCAGCTGCTCCCGACGGTGTACAGGCGGAGCGCCTCCATACGGTCGAGGCGGTTGCTCTCCGGGTAGAGTGCAGCGCCGCCGATAGTCTTGCCTGTCACGAGCCAGTAAAGGGCGACGAATGGGTTGTAACTCGAGACCCGCGTTGCATCCGTGCCCGCTCCGACGGGCACACCCAGTTCGAGCATCCTCCTGATAGGCGGCGTGCGCTGCGCCTGTTTTTCGCCATATCGAGCAACGAAATATTCTCCTTGAAACGCCATGCGGTTTTGCACTGCGATGCCTCCGCCGAGCGCCCTGATGCGCTCCAGGTTGCGGTCGGAGATCGTCTCACAATGGTCAAAAAACCAGTGAAGGCCGTTGAATGGGACCTCGATGACCAGCGCCCTAATGCTTGATGGAAGGCGCTACTTCTTCCCCGCGTCGTTCTTCGTGTGCAGCCACTGCGATCGGTACGACGTATTCAGGAAACTTGGTTTCCGGAGCGCCGTGCACCATTGTGTACGCGTACTCAACGCCCACACCATATGCGCCGCAGTGGTTCTTCACGATGTCTAGGACCGCGTCGTACGTGTCGCGCTCGGCCCAATCGCGCTGCCATTCCAACAACACGGAAAGCGAGGTGACCGGCTTCGCTCCTGCCTGAATCATGCGCTTCATGGCGTTGTCGTGAGCAAGCACGCTCACATCGCCGCAACAATCTTCGACGACATAGACTTCGTACCCGTCGTAAAGCGCTTGAATGGTCGGGAGTGCGACACAGGTTTCAGTCCACAACCCTGCAAACACTAACTTTTTTCGTCCCGTCTTCTCGATCGCCGCCACAAAGTTCTTGTCGTCCCAAGAATTCATGGAGGAACGTTCAATTGGCTCCTCACCAGGGAATACAGCACTAATCTGCGGCCACATGTTTCCGCTGAAACTCTTGGATTCAATCGTGGTAAGCACAACCGGGATATCGAAAACCTTTGCGGCTTTGGAGAGGGCAACGACATTGTTGATGATCGTTTGACGGTCAAAATTGGCCACGCCAAACAGCATCTGGGGTTGGAAATCGATAAGCGCGACAACACAGTTGTCTGGCGTGAGAAGGCCTTTTTCGCTCCGTTTCGAGCGAGTACTGATTGAGGACATGGCTTTTTCCTTTTCAAAGCGAGTTGGCAACTTCTATCGAGACCCAGGCATCTGAAAAGCCTCGTTTCGACATAGTCTTATTGAGCCTTATGAATGTTCTGCGCCGTTAATGTGCATTCCGCACAGGCTTGACGATCCACCGGGTCGCGAAACATGACCGCCGTGGCTATGTCACCGCCACGGGTTCCACCAGCGACGGCAAGGGCCTGCGCGTTCGTCTCTCTGAGCGATTCTCTTGTGTTACAGGAATCCACAGCAATTTGCCTTCTTCCATATTAACTAATGGCCCCAAATCTCGCTGGGGCTAAGAATTCCGCCAATTTGGCGTATTTGTCATTTTACGTTCAGAAACTTAGATGCATCGACGAGAGAAAGGGTGCACTGGTTGGAAATGGCTTCAGCTTTGGAGCAGGGGTAAGCGCGTGCCTCCCTGCTAGCGCTGCGCGTGCTTGAGAAAAGTCCCATCTCGATATTCCTGAAACGCGAGTTTTAGCTCCTCTTGCGTGTTCATGACGATAGGGCCATACCAAGCGACAGGTTCACCAATAGGCCTACCGGAAACAAACAGGAAACGAACTCCATTCCGTTCGGGAGTCACAGACACTTCGTCGCCGTCGCCGTAAAGCGCGAGCGTTCGATCTTCGCAAATGCAACTTCGGTCGAAATCGAAGTAATTCGATCCGATCACCTCGTGGGCATAAGAATCACGGCCTTGATCGAAATAGCCCTCTCCGCTGATGACGTACGCAAAGGCGTTTTTCCCTCGATCCACGGAGTGAGTGAACGTCGCTCCGGGAGGAATGGTGACATCCAAGTACTCGGGGTCGGTGACAATGTCTCGGACAGGTCCCTGCGTCCCCTCAATCGTTCCGCAGATGACCTTCACCTTTGCCCCGCTTTTGAGGGTAATTTCCGGCATCTGCTGGCTTTTCACGTCACGATAACGAGGGTCCATCATCTTGTCGGCCGCGGGAAGGTTCGCCCAGAGTTGGAACCCCGCAAGGACACTTTTCTTGTCGCCCTTTGGCATCTCTTGATGAATGATGCCGCTGCCGGCAGTCATCCATTGCACGTCACCGGAAGAAATCCTGCCGGTATTACCCATGCTGTCGCCATGCTCCACTTCGCCGCCCAGAACGTAGGTGATCGTCTCGATGCCTCGGTGGGGATGCCAAGGAAACCCCTTGAGATAATGGTCGGGATTATCCGAGCGGAAATCGTCAAGGAGAAGAAACGGGTCCAGCTGCGGCGCCTCGCTGTAACCGAAGACCCGCATAAGGTGGACCCCAGCTCCTTCAATCACGGGTTTGCTTTTCCACACTTTCCGGATTAGTCTCGTGATTCTCATAAAACCCTCCCCTGTATCAATTGATTAGAAGACCAATCTTCCAGAAGTCCGCTTTTGTTTGGGTTTTACTCAATTATAGAAATTGCCAAAACTTTCGTCCCATTCACATGCGAAGCCCCGTCATTCCTGCGAAGGCAGGAATCCAGTTGGCTTTTCTGGGTTCCCGCCTTCGCGGGAACGACGGCCGTCCGTTTGGTTGCCTATCTCTCAGGCAAACGGCCACATTGCTTTAGCAATCGTTATAGTCACAAACATACCGCCCTCTCGGCATCTCCGAGATATCAGGACAAGCCCCCCTCATCTTCGCAGGCCTTACTGTGCTACTTGAATACTTTGTCGGGAATCACGATGCTGGGGCACATGAGCTTCATCATGTCCAGATATGGTTTTACGCGGTTCTTCGCTACATCCACCCCTGTTTGCGCGTCCGGCGAGAGTTCACGGTCGGCCGTAGCCGAAGATGCTCCCGCTGTTGCCAGCAATCTCGTCAGCATCTCATTCCATTCCTTGAGGATCGGCGCTGCATCCGGGAGGTCTTTGGCCGCGCCGAGCATCCCGAAAAGCGATTGCGTCACGACCGCGCCCAGCCGATTGAGCTTCTCCTGTTCACTCAAAGTGGTCGATTCCGAGATCGCCACCACGTCGTCGATTTGTTTCTGGAGTGCGACGCACTTCTGGGGGTCCATAATCATTTTGTCGGTTTCCGCGTGGACCAAGTCTGCAGGACCGCTGATAATGAACGGCATCATCAGAAGTGCAGCAACGAGATAACGAAGGCTGATCACGACACTCTCCTTTCCCGCGAGTCCCCCGTCCATCAGACTGACAGATGGAATGAGAACCGTCAAGGGTGTTGCCTTGCGCTCGTGCAGCGTGGCAGGTAATATCAGGAGAATGAGACCGACGCGGAGGCCAGACATGTCCAAGGTTATGATCCATCCGGCGAGCTATGAGACAGCCCGTCAAGCTGTCGACCGCGCTTTCGACCTGTTTCCGATTGCGGTACGCGGAAAGAGCGTCCTGATCAAGCCCAATGTGCTGCGTGCATCTGCCGCGACGGAGGGCATCGTCACCAACCCGGCAGTACTTCGGGCTGTTGTTGAAGCGGTCGAGGCGATGGGGCCCTCGTCCCTCGTCGTGGGCGACAACCCAGGACTCGTCAGCTATGGAGCCAACGAGGAAAGCTTCGTAACCACAAGCCTGATGGAAGCGTCCAAGGGCTATTACCAGAACATTGGCAACGACTCGGCCAAGGTCGATTTCAATCCGGATTTCATGGCCACTGTCAGCGTTTCCCGCCACGTATTGGATGCCGATGTGGTTATCAGTCTTCCGAAATTCAAGACCCACGGATTGACCGTTATCACCGGAGCGATCAAGAATAGCTATGGGATCTTGCCCGGCGCACAGAAAGCGAAGCTCCACAAAGCTGCGGGTAGCCCGTTACGATTTCACGAAATGATAGTCGATGTTTTCCGCTTGCGGGTGCCTGACCTGTTCATCGTGGACGCGGTGATCGGCATGGAAGGAAATGGCCCGGCATCACCCGACCTCAGAGATATCGGTCTGCTCCTGGCTTCGGACAACGCAGTGGCCCTTGATGCGGTCATTGCGACCATGATGGGATGTGATCCTGGACTGTTGCGTTTCCTTCAGAAGGCAAAGGAAGTGGGGCTTGGTGACTACGACCTCTCCAATATCGAAATCATCGGAGAATTGAAGCCTCTACCGGGATTTAAGCTGCCGCCGTTGACCGGCGAGGCGATCATCAATAACGAGGCCATACAAACATACATCCGTGATCGGATCCGTGTGCGGCCTCAGGCCGATCCCGATTTGTGTACCGCGTGCGGCACATGCGTCGAGCACTGTCCCGTATCGGCTCTGTCTCTGGATGATGGTCTACCCCGAGTCGACGCAGACACGTGCATCACGTGCTTCTGCTGCCAGGAGATGTGCCCGGAGAAAGCTATCGCCCTTAAGTGAAGTTGCTCTATTTCTTGGAGTCGAGGGCCGCGCGGGCGCAGTCCTGCCCCTCGATGCCGACGACAAGCACGAGAGCCGTTGCACACCCGAATACTACGGCGAAAAGAGTCCCATGTCGCCGCATGAACGAAAGCACGCTGGACTCCCATTCCTTGACTTCTTGGCTTGTCGCCAAGAAGTCAGAAGAGCTATCCGCAGATGATGCAGATTACGCAGATAAAAAAGAGCTGAGAGAAATATCTGTGTCCATCTGCGTAATCTGTGGATAAATCTTGTTGGTTGCGGCCTGAGGCTACGCTGTGTTCCGCTGTGCGCGGAATCGGCCCGTCGTTCAATTTCTTCTCCGAACCGTGGCGGGTGATCGGATCTACGCCCGCGCCCCCGAATTCTCGTTGAAAAAGGAGTTGTAGATCTCTCGAATCGCAGCGGTGGTGGCAAGGTAGTCCTGTACGAGCAGCTGCTCCTTTCCTTCGTCGTAGCCCATGCGACGAGCGAGCCCTCGCAGCTTTTCCCCCTCGAGCGCAATCCTATCCACGCTCCGATGCTCCATGAGACGCAGTCGATCCTCCAGAGTGATGAGGAATCGGTAACCCGAATCCATGACCCTGAACGATCGATCGTCAACGAGGCCGACTTGCCGCAGTGCTGCCAATGCTTCAAGGGTATTGTGGTAGAGCACTTCGGGGTGGCGCGAAGCATGCTTGAGGATGTTTCCCTGAACGTAGAACTCAACGTCTACCAGCCCGCCGTGGCCCGTCTTGAGATCCACGTGGTTGCGGTCTTCTTGCCCGAGTTCCTTCTCCATTCGCTGCCGAAGGCGTGCGATTTCCTTGAGATCGTCCGCTGTCGTTTCGGTGCGCAGCACGCAATCGGTTACGATGTCCGCTACTTCTCGGCGAAGATACTCCGGCCCCACCACAGGACGCGCTTTGATAAGACTTTGCTTTTCCCAGAGTTTCGAGGTGGTGCGGTGATAATCTCGGAAGGATTCGAGAGAGGAGACCAGCGGTCCCTTCTGTCCTGAAGGGCGCAGTCGTGTATCGATCTCGAACACGACCCCTTCCGCCGTGGGAACACTCAGCACAGATATGAGACGATTTCCGAGGCGGGTGAACCATTCGTGCGCGGAAAACCGACCAATGGTCTCGGACGGCGGATCGTACACAAAGATCACGTCCAGATCGGAAAGGTAGCTCATTTCCATTCCGCCCAGCTTGCCCATGCCCAGCACGACGAACGGCAACTCAACCGAGGAATTCCAGAGGCCGAATTTGCGAGACATTTCCTTCATCGCCACCAGCGTGCCGGCTTCGAGACAAACCTCAGCCAATTCGGTCACGAGCCAGCGGGCTGTCATCGAATCGATCTCGCCGCTGAGGTGGCTGACCCCAATTCGAAGAACCTGCTCGTACTTGAAGATCCGCAGTGCATCCAATTCTTCTTCGTAATCGCTGCAAAAGGAGAGGCGCTCTGTGAGTTCGTTCTCCAGGGGTTCCTTTTCTTTGGGATGCTGAACTGTCCAGCGACCGATGAGCGAATCGATCGCCTGGGGGTGTCGGATAAGCAATTCAGCGAAAAAGCGGCTCTCGCCAAGAATCTTCACGAGAAACCGGGCTGTGGGCGGGTTTTCGAGGAGCGTGGCTAGGTAGCTCGAACGGGAATGCAGCGACGAGATGTATCGGTCGAGCGCAAGCAGGGCTTTGTCCGGCTCCGGAGTACTGAGCAGTTCGTCCAAGAGCAACGGCGCCAAACGCGCAAGCAGCCGTCTCCCTCGATCGGAGTAAAGCCGCCGGTCCGATGCGACTATCAGATTTTTCAGGATCGGATAGCACGCGGCGGGTTCATCGAACCCATGCTCGCCCAGAAACTCAACCGCTGCGGGTTCGTCAAGGATGTGCTTAACTATGTCCTGGGCCGCGGGACTGTACTGATCGACCACCTCGTCTCCCGGCGCGTGAAAAAGGCTCGCGAAAAGCTCCCCGACAGAATGCCGTCGATCTTCGAGGTCTGACAAAAAGCTTCTCAGAGCATCATTCCGGTACCCCGTCCTTCGGGCAAGGTCGAGCTGTTCGTCCGCGGTTCGCGGCAATTCGTGCGTCTGAAGCTGATGGTTGATCTGAATACGATGTTCGACCTTGCGGAAGAAGAGATATGCCTCGCGAAGGCCTTCCGCGGTTTCCTCTTCAAGGAGTCCCGCCTGCCGAAACAGCTTGAGCGACTCGCACGTTCCCGGCGAGCGTACGGCCGGGTTTCGCCCCCCGTTGATGAGTTGGAGCGCCTGGACAAAGAATTCAATTTCCCTGATACCGCCTTGTCCGAGTTTGATGTTGATCCCCGGCTTCCGCATGAGTGTCGACTGGATGCGCTGTTTCATTTCCCGCATCTCGTCGAGGGTCGAGTAGTCGAGATACTTGCGATAAATGAACGGTTCCAGCGATCGAGTGAACTCAGCGCCCAGCGCTCGATCACCCGCGATCGGCACCGCCTTCATGAGCGCGGCCCGCTCCCACGTGCGGCCCCAATGGCGGTAGTATTCCAATGCATTGGCTAGGGATGGCACCAGTTCGCCCTTTTCGCCCTCAGGCCGAAGGCGAAGGTCCACCCGAAAGACGAACCCACTTGCAGTTACCTGCGAGAGAGACTGCGTCACGGCACGAGCCAGCGTCTCGTAAAACCGGATCACGGATATCGGTTGGGAGCCTGAAGTCTGCCCCTCTTCCGGACGTCTGAGGAACATCAGATCGACGTCGGAAGAGAAATTGAGCTCTCTGCCCGATACCTTTCCCATCCCGAGAACCACGAACCCCTTACCCGGTCCCGCCCAAGGAGGGCCGTGCTTCGCGACAAGCCGCTCCCAATGGAAATCCAAGGCAGTCTCTATAGATGCGGCGGCGAGGTCTGAAAGCTCTTCCATCACTTCAGAAACGCCGGCGAGTCCCGCAAGGTCACGGCAACCGATCCGCAGGCAGTCCGCTTCTTTGAAAGCGCGCAGCGCTTCGTCAAGCTCGGCCGTGTGAGACGCGGCCTTGACGCGTTCACGGAGTTCGGCTTCTTTCGCCTGGCGTGTCTTGCGAACCAGGCATCCGCGGTGCAGAAAGAGCCTTCTAACCGACGCGGGATCGCGTAGAAGCACGCCGTGCAGGTATTTCGACCCACCGATCGTCGCCAGAAACCAGGCCGCGGTTTGTTGGTCACGCGACAAGATTTGTTGCGCCGCGTCCGCAGCATCGCCTGCCAGGAGGTCTTCCAGGCGGCCGGCAGAAGCTGTTGACACGGGCGTCTCAGCAAGCCGAACAACAAGACGGCGGGCACTTACTTCAGGAAGTTCGGCGAGAAAGGAATTGAGCCGCGGGAGATTACGCTGGATGTACGTGAGGAGCGCACCGACCTCCATGTCATCGCTCCATCCGGTGGGTTGGCTCACCGGATAACCACTCGGTCGTCACCGGGGCCAAGGGCGGTGACAGTGCCGATCATCCATGACCGGAGGCCCGTGTCAGCGAGTTGCGCACGCGTCTGGTCTGCGTAGTCCCGCGGGACCACAATCACGAAGCCCACTCCCATGTTGAAGGTTCGGAACATCTCGGCGGAATCGAGGCTCGCTTCTCGGCGGATGATGTCGAAGATAGGCGGTGTTTCCCACGAGGAGGAGTCGATTACCACACCGCAGCCGTCGGGGATCACCCGAGGGATGTTCCCCACGAAACCGCCGCCGGTGATATGGGCCATCGCCGAGACGGTAACCGTACTCATCAGCTGTAGAATCGGCTTGACGTAAATATTGGTTGGGGTGAGGAGTTCCTCGCCAAGCGGGCGGTCCAGATCTGCGAGGCGGCTGTCGATGGTGTAGCCCTTCCGCTCGAGGAGCACCTTTCTCACCAGGCTGTACCCGTTGCTGTGCAGCCCGGAAGAAGCCACGCCGATCACTGCGTCACCCGGCTTCACCGCCGAACCGTCCAGGGCCGTGGCACGGTCCACCAAACCCACACAAAAGCCCGCGAGATCGTATTCGCCTTTTCCGTAGAAATCCGGCATCTCAGCGGTTTCGCCACCGATGAGGGCGCAACCAGCGTCCTCACAACCTCGCGCGATGCCGGAGATCACCGCAGTAACGGTGTCCGCATCGATCGCTCCGGTTGCGACGTAGTCCAGGAAAAACAGGGGCTCTGCGCCGGTGACCAGGATGTCATTGACATTCATTGCCACCAGGTCGATCCCGACTGTGTCGTGGACTCCTGTCAAAAAAGCGATCTTGAGTTTCGTGCCAACGCCGTCCGTCGCCGCCACGAGCACCGGGTCTTGGCACCGCCGCCATTCCGGCCTGAACATCGCTGCAAAGCCACCGAAACGCCCGATGACTTCCGGTCTGAACGTGCGCTTGATACGCTCCGCGAGCGAGCCGATCACGCGATCGGCCAACTCGATATCCACTCCCGCGTCTTTGTAAGTAAACCGATCGGTCATGTACCTGTCGTTTCTCCGCTTGTGCTCGCGATCTCCCGCGCTATGGCCACCGCGCGCCTCATGACGTCCTGTTCGTCCACCGTGGTGATTCGCCCGTTCTCCACCACCTGGACGCCGTTGACAATCACGTCCCTCACGTCGGATCCGCGGGCAGCATACACCAGATGCGATACGGGATCATACACGGGCGTAAGATGCGGCCGTTTCAAGTCCACCACAACGACGTCCGCCAGCTTACCCGGCTCCAGTGACCCGATCGCGTGATCCATGCCGAGAACTCGAGCGCCGTCGAGCGTGGCCATGCGGACCACGGCGGCAGCGTCGAGCGCTTCAGGATTGCCGGTGACGAGCTTGGCCATGAACGACGCGGACCGCATCTCCTCGAACAGGTCAAGATTGTTGTTACTTGCCGGGCCATCCGTCCCGATCCCGACCGGAACGCCTCGGCAGAGGAATTCCGTGATAGGCGCCGCACCGGATGCAAGCTTCATGTTGCTTTCGGGGCAATGAACGACGCCCGTCCCGGTGTCCGCGAGGATATCGATATCCGCCTTGCTCACGTGAACAGCGTGCACGGCGACAAGATTGGGGCCGAGCAAATCGAGGTTCTTGAGATGCTCCACCGGGCCCACATTGTACCTGGACCTCATCTCCTCGACTTCCCGAGAGGTCTCGGCAACGTGCGTAAACAGGAGCATCCCCCGCTCACGACAGATCGCCCGCGTGCGGCGCAACGTCTCGGGCGCGCAGAGATACGCAGAATGACAAAACAGCGCTGGAGAAACGAGCGAATCGTCTGGAAACGCAGAAAGGAACGTTTCGACCCGCGTTTCCCACGAGTCGGCCACCGGCGCGTCCGGCGTCGGCACGTCGAGGACTCCCTGAGCCACGATCGCTCGCAGGCCCACCTCGATTGCGGCGGCCGCTGCATGCTCCATATGGAAATATCCGTCCGCATACGTGGTGACACCGTTGAGAGCCATCTCGATCGCGGAAAGCTCTGTGCCGAGAAAAACGAACTCCGGCCCCGCGTGGTTTGCCTCAACCGGAAACATGTAATCGTTGAGCCACCGATCGAGGGGCAAATCGTCGGCGAGGCCGCGCATCAGGCTCATGGCTGCGTGAATGTGACCGTTGACGAGACCCGGCATTACCAGGCATCCGGTGCAGTCAATTACTCGCGCACCAGGCGGGTGGAATTCCGCGGGAACGTTCACAGCGGAAAGCCGATTGCCGGACACTATAGTGATTCCGTGCGGAGCCACTTCCGCGTTGCTGGGGTCCGCAAGAATCAGGCCGCCGGACAGTACGATCGATCCGTTCAATTTTGTTCTCCGATGAGCCGTCGGAGGGTCTCAGCCACGATCGCCGCGATCTTGGGGGCAGCGATGCCCGCGTTCGCGATGACTCGTTCCACGGAGATCGGCTCCATCGCGTCGGGCAGGTTCACATTCGTGATGGCAGCGAGCACAAGTGTTCTGAAACCGACCTGCACGGCGACGATCACTTCCGGGACGGTGCTCATCCCGACCGCGTCTGCGCCCAGCGTTCTGAGCATCCGTGTTTCGGCTCGCGTTTCGAGGCTGGGGCCCGCGACCGCCGCATAAACGCCGTGCCTGACGGGAACACGCAGGTGCGTCGCGGCCTCTCCTGCGATGCGCACGAGTTCCTCATCGTACGGTCGCGACATGTCGGGGAACAGCACTCCGAGCCGCCCATCGGTCTGCCCCCGCAGAGGGTTCTCGGCCATGAGGTTGATATGGTCGGTTACAATCATCACGTCACCGGCCTGAAAGTGCGGATTGAGCCCTCCCGCAGCGCTGCTGATAACCAGGAAACGTGCCCCGAGTGAGCGGCAGACCCGGACCGGAAGAGTAGCCTCCGCCAGGGAATACCCTTCGTAGTAGTGGAATCTGCCCTCCATCGCCACGACGGCGAGGCCGCCGAGCGTACCGAAGAGAAGCGCGTCCCCGTGCCCCGTTACGGTGGCGGCGGGGAAGTGAGGCACCTCTTCGTATGGCACACGCACAAGCGGGTCGATGCGATCCACGACACCCGTGAGGCCTGTGCCGAGAACGATCGCAACCTCCGGCTTGGGAACCCCCATCCGACGTAGGAACCCCACCGATTCCGACACTCGGTCATAGAGATCCATCATGAAACGTGCTTCCTGGCTGAGTTGCGAGAGTATGACGGATGCGCCGCGGGAAAGTCAAGCAGCGGGAGGGCTGGGTAGTGTCGTAATGGCGATTTGGTCCCACCCGTTCGTCAATCGTGCAAATTGCCCTGACACCTAACCTTCTCCTCGCGGCATTCATCATAATAATTGGTGTTTACTTGACATTCCTTGCTAGAAGTGGCATTTTGTGTCTTAGGAGACCGAGAATGTCAGCAAAAATACTATTCCCCTTACGATCTTTGGGGTATGATGAGGTGTCCCATAAGTACGACACGGCTTTACATTCGGCTGCCCGGTTGAGTCTTAGGAGGTGAGACCCAATGAGGGAGTTGACTATGAAATTGTTGACCAACCGGAATTGTGAGATCTACGATTCTAAGTGCCTGAAACTGCACTGCAAAACTGTATTTGACGATGTCTTGAAAGAGATTGAAGACTATCGTCGAGGAAACCAGCTTTCTGACCAAGATTTCCGTTTTTTCTATTCCGCTTTGATGGCTCATTACGTGGGGTGTCTCGTTGAAGCAGAATTTGAGACTAGAATGGCGAAATGGACCGACAAATTGTTCAGCCACTGGATCCAGCATTCAGGGAGGTTGTGATTGAACGGAGAAAGCTCGTCGAGTTCCCCGCCGGCTAAGAAGGAAGCCCTCGAAACCAAGGACTCGGAGATTGACCTTTCATCTGAGATTGATGCTAAGACTGACGTAGAAGCTGAGCTTCAACGATTCGTGAAGTCTGCTCCGCCTCCGGTGCGCAGCATGATGATGGGGATGATGCGGCTGCAACAAGCGGGGCCTCTTCCGCATCCCATCTTCGAGAAGTTCACCGCAGACCACATCGATAAATTCCTAGATTATTCGCATGCGGACGACGTCAACACATACCGCCTCGAACGTTTTCATGGCTGGTCTCGTCTCGGTTACGCTCTCTTGTCTGCGGCGCTTCTGGTCTTCCTTATACTCTATCTGGCACCCGAACACAGAGATTTGTTGGCAGACATTTTGAAGATGCTTGCCGTTTTTGCCGGAGGATTTGGGGCGGGATTCGGAGCAAAAACCGTCTTCGGCAACAAAAACTAACATCAACCACTTAGTTTCAGTGGCTATTTCAACGATATCCCAAGTATTCCACGTGCTGCCGGCAACTCCTGCCTCCATCGGGCTGACGAATCGCCTCGTTTAGCCCCGGAGGACACGCAACAGCGCGTCTCCGGGGAACGGTAGCTTGGGCAGGCGCCCTATCCTTTCAGCTCTTTGATCTTCTCTTCGAGTGCGGGCACCACATCGGCGAGGTTGCCCACGATACCGTACTGTGCGGCCCGGAAGATTGGCGCACGCGGATCTTTGTTCACAGCGACGATAAGCGGATTGCCCTTGATCCCGCCTAGATGCTGGAACGCTCCGCTGATGCCGAGCGCCAGGTAGACCTTGGGCTTGACTTCGACACCCGAGGTGCCGACTTGCCGGTACTTGGGCAGCAGCCCCTTGTCCACGATGGGCCGTGAGCACGCAACCACTCCACCCATAGCGTCCGCGAGAGACTCGAACATGCTCAGATCTTCTTCGTCGCCGATGCCGCGGCCGATCGCGACGATGATGTCAGCCGATGCGATATCCACGTCGCCCTTCTCGGCTTCCACGTACGAGAGGAACCGCTTGCGAAGCGGTTCGTCACCGAGCGGTGACGCGACCTTCTCGATTGCGCCGGGCCCCGCGCCTGAGGGTGCGAAGGAGAAGAACCCCGAACGAAGCGTCGCAACGATCCTCGTTGCATCCTTGAACGACACGAGAGCGTTGATCTTGTAACTGTAGATCTGTCGAAGCGCTTTCAACTTCCCGCCATCCACCTCGAAACCTATGCAGTCCGTGGCGAGCGCAGCGTCCAGAGCCACAGATAGGCCTGGAGCCAGATCAATGATCGAGTTCGAGTTGCCGATCACCAGGACGTACGAATCTCGGCCTGCGAGCAGACCCGACAGCGCTTTCACGAAAGGCTCGGAATTGAAGTTCGCCAGCCGCGGGTCGTCAACTACGATGACTTTGGGGCATTCTTTTGCGAGTTGATCAGCCATCGCGTCCACGCCGCTGCCAAGAAGGAGACATGCAAGCTCCGCGCCGGTCTTTTGGGCCAAGTCACGGCCTGCCGCCAACGCGTCCCACGTGGTGTCGCGAAGACGTTGTTGCCGATGTTCCGCCAGGACGTATATGGTCTTCATCAGGCGATGCCCCCTTTCTCCTTGAGGATCTCCGCGAGTCGGACAGCAGCGTCGACCGGGCTGCCGGCGATGATCTCCGCGCCCTCCCCTTCCGGCGGAAGGAAGACCGTCTCGATTTCGACCTTCGCACCGGCTGAACCGACTGCTGCTTCGTCAAGGCCGAGTTCCTCGCGGTCCACAGTCGGGATCTCTATCGACGCCACCTTGCGCACCGCACGGATCGACACGAAGCGGGGCTCGTTGATTCCCGTGGCTACTGACACCACCGCTGGCAGATCTATGTCGAGCGTTTCGGAAAGGCCTGCCTCGAGTTCGCGAGTCACGGCGACGGTGCCATCTTTCACGTCGACCTTATGGACGAGCGTTGCCACAGGAACGCCTAGCATGGCAGCCAACATGCCGCCTAACTGCCCCCCGCAGTCGTCGTCGGCCAAGGTCCCGGTGAGCACCAGGTCGTATGATCGTTGCTTAAGAAATGCCGCGAGGATACTCGCAGTCACGTACCCGTCGGAGCCTTCGAAGGATTCGTCACTGAGCAGGAACGCCTCGTCTGCTCCGCGTGCGAGTCCTTCACGGAGCATCTCTTCCGCATCCTCGTCTCCGACGGTCACCATCGTGACTTTGCCGCCCGCCTTCTCTTTGATCAGGACGGCTTCCTCGACCGCGAACCGGTCCCAATCGTTGATGTCGTAGTCCAGGTCACCCTTTTGAATGTCCTTGCCGCCCTTGTCTATGGCGAGGTCGGTCTCGGAGGTGTCAGGGACCCTCTTTACGCACACAATGATATCCATGTTGCCTCCCCTTGTTCAGGCTGGACCTGCCCAATTCAAGCCAAATAGCGGTCGACAAGCTCCACCATGTCGATCACTTCAATCTTACCCTCGTTGCCCGTTGTCTTGACCGCATCCTCGAGGTTGATGAGGCAGAACGGACATGCGGTCACGATCACCTGAGCACCGATTTCCGCGGCCATCTTGACCCGTCGCTCGCCCATGCGTTCCTTCTCTTCCTCGTTCTCGTACCAAAGGAGCGGCCCGCCGCCGCTACAGCAGAAACTTCGTGTGAAAGAGCGGTGCATCTCTCGCAAGCGCATTCCGGGAATACGGCCGAGCACCGCGCGCGGCTCATCATACACGCCGTTATGGCGGCCAAGATAGCAAGGGTCGTGATACGTGACGAGCCGACCGGCCAGGTAGTCGCCTTTGAGCGTGATTTTGCCCTGTTCGAGGAATCGAGCCAGCATCTGACTCGCGTGCGTGACGGGGAATTTGACCGGATAATCATTGCGGATCACGTTGAACGCGTGCGGGTCGAACGCGACTATTTCGCGAAATGCCCTTGCCCGGAATGCTTCAATGTTCTTTGAGGAAACCTGCTCGAAAAGGCCTTCCTCGCCGAGCCTGCGGATTTCGTTGCCGGAGTCGGTTTCATCTTTGCCAAGGATGCCGAATTCCACGCCGCTCCGATTAAGGATGCGGGCAAACGACTTGGAAATCTCCTGGATCCTCGGATCAAAAGAGCCGCAGCTGTCCACGAAGAAGAGCGTGTCCGTCGCGTCACCCTGCTGGAGTTCCTTCACCTGAACTCCTTCCAGCGCCTTGGTCCATTCCGCGCGTTTGGTCTTGGTGGCGCCGTACGCGTTGCCCTTCTTCTTGATCTGCTGCAAAGGCTTCTGGAGAGACGCCGGCATCTCGCCTTGCTCCACGAGGTATCGACGCATGTCCACGATCTTGTCGATATATTCGATGAAGATCGGACACTCTTGCTCGCACGCTCCACAGGTCGTACAGGCCCAGATTTCCTGCTCGGTGACGATGTTGCCCGTGAAAGGCTTGTCGCCGGGATCTTTGTTCGCTCCAAAGACCGGGTAATGCTCGTACGCGTAGTCTCTAGCTTTTATGCTGATCATCCGTGGAGACAAGGCGCGACCTACCGTGCTAGCGGGGCAGTTGTCCGAGCATCTCCCGCAATCGGCGCAGGAGTAGAAATCGAGCACGTGCTTCCACGTGAACTGCTCGAAGCGGCCAGCTCCGCACTCCTCCAGTTCCATCCAGTCATCTACGCCCCACCGAACAGGCTTGATGCTCCCTTTGTTGAGTTTGGCAAAGAAGACGTTCGGGATAGCAGTGATGACGTGAAAGTGCTTGGAAATCGGCAGATAGTTGAGCAGCGTGAAGAAGACCAGAATATGAGCCCAATATCCGGCGACGTGCAGGACCCTGAGCGAAGATTCGTTCGCATTGCCCATGAGGGCCGCACCGAGAGTTGCAGCCGGAAAGAGCGCTGGGCTGAACGTATGACCTCTAACAGCCATTGCGCTACCGTCGTAGATCAAGTCGGTGATCATCAGAGCGGAGACCATGCCGAGAATGACATAGGCCTCTGCACCATGTCCCTCACTGTTGCCTGTGTGCTGGTAGCGCGTGGGCTTGAAGACTGCTCGCCGCACGATCGCCACAATACAGACCACGAGCACCACGAGCACGACGTAATCCTTGAACACGTCGTACACAAACCCAACTCCTCCTCCCATCAACGGCAGGTGAAACGTCGATGAAAAACCCCGTCCGATCAACGTCAGGGAGCGCAACGACAGGATCACGAATCCGGCAAAGAGCAGGATGTGCATGATTCCCGCACCGAGATAGCGCGGTTGCCTTGCCTGACCGAACCCGTACACGAGCGCGAGCCAAATCCGTCGGCCGATTTCTGAAAGCCGCGGGTCGGGCAGGACGGCCCGCAGGAGTTGGATCCGACGGAGCATCACATAACTGAAAATGGCGATGGCAACGAGAAGGATGATAGCAGCGACGATGGGGGCGGGTATGCCGGCAAGCGGAACGTCGGCCGGCTCAAGAAGAGTCATGGGCACAAACCTCTACCTCATGGAATCGGAGACAGCCGCAGAGTATGAACGAGACTTGCGAGCTTGTTCGGCAGCCGCGCGTCGGAGTTTGTTATAGTGATGCGCGTTCAAACAGGCGACAGCGGCAGCGTCCAAAATCCCCCCTATCCCCCCTTTATGAAAGGGGGGGACCCACATACCCCCCTTTGCTAAATGCGGGTTAGGGGGGATTTTTCTGCACGGAATCCGAGGTCTTGGAGCGGTGTCGTTGTTACCCGTAAGATGGCGCATTGGAATTAGCTTATCAGCACGGCAAGTATCTTGGCCGGCTTGTCCCCGTGGGCTTTGACGAGATGCTTCGTTGTGGAATCGTAGTATATGGCATCGCCAGGACCTATGACGTCGCGGTTGTCGCCGATCACAACGTCCATCTCACCTTCCAGCACGTAGATGAACTCCTGACCGTCGTGAACGGAGAGTTCGTCAGCCGTCGATGGATAGAGCGTCACGATGAAAGGCTCCATCTTGCGGTCTTTCTTTCCCGGCGCTAACGACTCGTACTCGTATCCGTGTCTGGTTTCTTTTGCCTGCCCGAACCGCGCGACGGATTTCCGCTGGTCCGCTCGGACGATGGTGAAATCCTCCCGACCCTCGGAGATCACGTCCGCCATGCGCATGGACAGCACCTTGGACAGCTTAATCAGATGTCCGAGGGGTAGGAACGTCTCTCCAGCTTCCACTTGGGCAAGCGTGTCCCGGTCGATTCCGGTGCGATCGGCCAGTTCGTCCAGCGTAAACCCACGCTCTTCCCGCGTGGCTTTCAGTCGCGTCGCGTGGTCCGCGGCCACGTCCCGTTCCACTTTCTCCGCTGCCGCTGCCACCGCGGCCGGGTCCGTGAGGAAGTCATCACCCTTGTGGTGGCCGTACTGGTCGACCATATCCGTCAGGTCTTCGTAGGCGGTTCCTTTTTTTTCTTCGTCCATGATCGATCCTTTCGCTCCTCCGTCGGCAGAAATACTCGTACTGCCGCGCTACATCGAGCGCCCGGGAACTCCAACATTCCGGGCGATGACGATCCGCTGCACTTCAGAGGTGCCTTCGCCGATGTCGAGGAGTTTCTGGTTCCGGTAATGGCGTTCGGCCGCGTAATCTTTCATGAGCCCATATCCACCGTGCAATTGCACGCAGTGGTTCGCCGCGCGGTAATACGTCTCCGAACATACAAGCTTCGCCATTGCCGCGTACTTGGGCGTGAGCTTGTGGTTATCCATGAGCCAGCATGCCTTGTACAGAAGGAGCCGCGCCATCTCGATTTCAGTGGCCATGTCCGCAATTTTGAACGCATTTGCCTGGAACGATCCGATGGGCCTTCCGAATTGCTTTCGCTTCCTGGAGTATTCCAGAGCCAGCTCGAACGCCCCTTGCGCCCCGCCCAGCCCCATTGCACCAATGGAGAGCCGCCCGCCGTCCAGCGTTGCGAGCATTTGGTGGAAGCCCTCTCCTCGTTTGCCAAGCAAGTTCTCTTTGGGGACGCGGCAGTCCTGGAACGTAAGCTGTCCCGTATTGGAGGAACGCCAGCACATCTTGCCGTGCATGGGTTCGGCGATAAACCCCGGAGTGCCGTTTTCGACGAGGATACAGCTGATCTCCGGTTTACCGTCATCCTTTTTGCCGGTGTTGCATTGCACGATGCAGACCGCACTTATGTCCGTGGCTGAGTTGGTGATGAAGATCTTGCTGCCGTTGATCACCCATTCATTGCCGTCCAACACAGCATTGGTCAGGGATGCGCCGGCGTCGGAGCCCGCGTCCGGCTCGGTGAGCCCGAACGACGAGAGGATTTTGCCCGCGCAGAGATCCGGCAGCCACTTGCGCTTCTGTTCTTCGCTGCCGAAGTAGTAAATCGGAGCGATTCCGAGTGAATTTCCCGCCGCTATGGTTGCAGCCTGCGAGCCGTCGATCCGCGCGATCTCTTCAACCATAATGATGTAGTTGAGGTATCCCACATCGCTGCCACCGTACTCCTCGGAGACGAATGGGCCGAAGAAGTCTAGTTCGCCCATTTTCCGGGTCAACTCGTACGAGAATTCCTCTTTGTCGTCGAGTTCTTGAGCGATAGGCGCGATTTCTTTCTCGGCAAACTCGCGGACCACCTTCCTGGTGAGTTCCGCATCCTTGGGAAGGTCGAAGTTCAACGACATTCTCTTACCCCCTGACCGATGTGGACTGACGAACCGCCTCCGAACATGTCCCGCGCGAGAAGCCGCCGGACGTGCTCAGAGGTCATTTTGCGGACGTGATCTCACGGGCTCCGGAAAATCCCCGGCCGGGAGCCCGACCTGTGCCGCGACCAACCCGTCCCGGGCGAAGCCACGGACGTGATCCCAAAGGACTCTCGTCCTTCGCTTCGGCTTCGTAGCCAAGGGACTTGGTCTAGTGGAATTCTGCCTACGTGGAAAGAACTGCACGCTACCGCGCGCGGAATTAGAGATAACAGATCGGTGTACTCCTTGTCAAGGCCGACTCCAATCGCCGCAACGCATTTTCTGGACTGTCGAATCTCTGCAATCGCGCACGGTCCAAAAAAACAGTTTTCTTGACCTTTGGGGTTTATTTATTGGTTTTTCTTGACCAAAACACCTAAACCCGCGTATAATGGCATCGGCAGCGCACCTGTCGTCTTTGGTCGCTCTTACACCCGTTGGTTTCCGAGTGGTCTCGCGGTCAACAGTGAGGCCCTGGAAAAGGAGAACCTGCACATGAACTCCCGGCACGCCATAATCATTGCTCTCGCGGGCGCGCTCTTATTCCTCCACGGATGTGGAGGCGGTGAAGTCGAACAGCTCAAGACGCAGCAGACCGACAGCGAGCGCAACATTACGGGCCTTAAGTCAGAGCTGGAGACCGCGCGCGACGCCTTGTCCCGCCAGGAAGTGCAGAACCAACGGCTCAACCGAGAGGTCGAGACGCTCCGTGCAGAGATTGCTAAAATGGAAGAGGCCGCGGCCAAAGCTCAAGCTGAAAAGAAGGAGCCTGCGCCGAAAGAGCCTGTAGATCAGTCGAAATTAAGCCTTATGGGCGCAAAGGCCCTCGCGGAGCACAAGGCTGTCCGGCTCACTGAACGACTCGACCGCCTCGGCCGCGACCTGGATCGAAAAGAACAAGAACTTGCGCAAATCAGGCAAACCGCTGACCAAAAGGATCGTGAGATCGCTTCACTGCGCGGCACGGTCGAAAAGCTCCAGCGAGGCGATCAGACACGAGCCTCCGAAGTGGACGCGAAACTTGCACAGCTCACCAAAGAAAGCCAGGAGCGGGCCGCCGAAGCTCAACGTCTGAAGAAAGAACTCGAAGACAAGTCGATAATGCTGGAAGCGCTCAAGGAAGCCGTCACCGACGCAGGCAGGCTCAAGAAGACCGCAGAATCCGAGGTGGCTCGCCTCCAGGGCGAACTTCGAGAGAACTCGTCCAAGCTTGAAAAAGCGTTCAGCGACGTTGAACAGCTCAGCGGCGAGATCGCAAACTTGAAAGGACAACTCCAGAAGTCACAGAACGAAACCGCCCGCGTGCGAACGCTCCTCGATCAGACCCGCCAGGAAAAGGACCACTACCACGCTGAGGCGGCGAAGTTCCAGCTTGAGGTCGAACGGCTTGGCAAGGAAGCCCAGAGCATGCGAGCCGCCCTCGATGAAACCAACGCGAGACTTCAAGAGTCCTACGGCACCACCGAGCAAGCGCAGCAGCAAATCGCGAATCTCAAAGGATCTGTCGATCAGTACGCCGAGTACCAGCAGAAGCTGCAAACGCTTTACGAGCAGTCACATGAAGACAAGGTCCACTACCACGAGCAGGCCACCAAACTGCGACTCGAAGTTGAACGCAGGACGCAGGAAGCTCAGGACCTGCGTACCCAGCTTGCTGACGTGGGCGCTCGATTGAAGGAACTGGAACAGGCAGCCGCAACCCAGGAAGAGCCGGAAGCTCCTTCGCCAGTGGACCGAATCCTCGAGCCACCGGTCAAGAAAGGCGAAACTGGAGACCGGCCGAGGGGTCTGTTTTGATTTAGGGGCCGACCGGGGATAACCATTGCGTGCATTGGTGAAGAAGGCATCGATATGGAAGAGCACTGCTGGGCAGGCCAGCAGTGGCACCCAGAATTCTGTCACACTTAATTGGGGACAGACCCTTAGTACCGTTTTCCGGCCCAGATCTCGTAGGACTTCCTTCCAGGAATTGGCTGTTTCTTTGGCTCAGCAAGCCTGGTGAGCTGCTCCGCGTTGTGCGCCTCCACTGTCGTAAGTGTTTCCGTTGCGGACACCATCGCCCCGCTCCAACCGCCCCGGCCACGGCGCGCGGGAACTGTGGCTATTGAACCGCTCGCAATCACCCTCTTTCTCGGAAACAAAAAATCCATTGCCGAATTAGGCCGTCTGTATAATCATCGTCAGCCGAATCCATCTCTTCGCGCGTCCACACACCGTGGTAGGACAGACGTGCCATGCCGAATGGTTTGACAATCTACGAGGCTCTTCAAGCATTTGCCTCGTCCGTCACGGCAAAGATGTCGCAGCTCACCGCAGGCGAGCCGGAAGACCAGTTGCGCGGTCCGTTCGAGGTCTTTATGGCCGCCGCAGCGCGCGGCCTCGGTTGGAATGTCGTTTGCACCGGAGAAACGCGGCTGCCTGGCCGCGCCGGCCGCCCCGACTATGCGGTACATCTAAGCAAGATGCTGGTCGGATATGTCGAATTGAAGGCTCCCGGCGTCGGCGTAAACACCAAGCGCTTCACAGGCCATAACCGGGAGCAGTGGAAACGTTTTTCCACCATTCCGAACATCCTTTACACCGACGGCAACCGGTGGGCGCTTTATCGCGACGGCGAGCTTGTGGACAAAATTCTATGTCTTTCCGGCGACGTAACGTGCAAGGGTGCGCGTGCTGTTTCAACGGCGGATGCTGACGCAATCGAACGCTTATTGCGCGCGTTCTTCTCCTGGGAGCCCCTCATCCCGATTGACCGCAGCGGAAAAGTCGATCTGAGGCGCTGCGCCGCGCTGCTCGCCCCGCTTTGCCGTATGTTGCGAAACGACGTCGCGGATACGCTCAAAGACCCTGCTTCCCCGTTGCTGCAATTGGCAACAGACTGGCGGCAATTGCTCTTTCCCGAGGCCTCCGACGCGCAGTTTGCCGACGCCTATGCCCAGACGGTCACTTTCGCTCTTCTCCTGGGCCGAAGCGAAGGAGCGGACCCGCTCACCTTGCACAGCGCCCAGGACGCGCTTGCTGCACAACACAGCCTTCTTTCGCGTGCGCTGCAAGTACTCACCGACCCCGGCGCACTGGCCGAGATGTCAGCCTCGCTCGATTTACTCCTGCGGGTGATCGGCATCCTCCCTCCGGCTACTCTTATCGGACCTGAGGATCCCTGGCTTTACTTTTACGAGGATTTTCTGGCCGCGTACGACCCGAAGCTGCGCCAGAATGCTGGAGCATACTACACCCCGATTGAGGTTGTCCGAGCGCAAGTGCGCCTCATCGACGATCTGCTCGTGAATCGCCTGAGCAAGCCTCTTGGCTTCGCCGACCCGAGCGTGGTTACCGTGGACCCGGCGGCAGGCACGGGCACCTATCTGCTTGGTGTCATCGAACATGCTCTGGGCAGGATCGAGGCCGAGCAGGGCTCAGGGGCCGTGCCGGGTCAGGCTACGATGCTGTCCCACAACCTGTACGGATTCGAGGTAATGGTCGGTCCTTATGCCGTTACCGAACTCCGTGTCAGCCGTGCACTGCGCGATCGGGGCGCCACATTGCCGGAGAGCGGCACGCACATGTACCTGACGGACACGCTTGAGAGTCCGTTTGCCGAACCGCCCCAATTGCCGCTCTTTCTCAGACCCATTGCCGAGCAGCACTCCAAAGCGCTCAAAGTCAAGAGTGAAGTGTCAGTTATCGTGTGTCTGGGCAATCCGCCATATGACCGCCATGAGGCAACTGACACGCACAACAAAGCGCGCACCGGTGGTTGGGTGCGGTGGGGCGATGACGGGAACGGCGCAAACGCCATCTTGCGCGATTTTCTCGATCCCGCCAGGGCTTCAGGCCACGGCGTCCGGCTTCACAACCTCTACAATCTCTATGTCTATTTCTGGCGATGGGCTGTTTGGAAGGTCTTCGAACATGAAACCTCGCTCGGTCCGGGTGTGGTGAGTTTCATTAGCGCTTCCAGCTATCTCGAAGGCGATGCTTTCCGCGGGATGCGTGAGCACTTGCGTCGCGTCTGCGACGAGATCTGGATTCTCGACCTCGGCGGTGAAGGACGGGGCACCCACAAGAGTGACAACGTCTTCGCCATCCAAACACCCGTTGCGATCGCTGTCGCGGTGCGCGCGAAGAAACTGATTCGCACCAAACCGGCCAAAGTACACTATGCGCGGATAGAGGGGACGCGCAGTGCAAAGCTCGCCGCACTCGACGCTATCACCGATTTCCATACCGTGAATTGGCAGGATTGCCCGACCGATTGGCAGGCCCCTTTTCGCCCGCGAGGCCAGGGCAATTATTTCGATTGGCCGCTCTTGACGGACCTCGTGCCTTGGCAGCACTCTGGAGTTAAAGCCGGGCGCACTTGGGTCATAGCTCCGCTGGCCGAGACACTCACGCAACGTTGGCGGACCCTCTTAAGCGCCGAAAGCACTGAGAGGAAGGAGCTCTTCAAGGATTCGCCCACCGGGCGGAAATCCCACCAGACGGCAACACACTTGCCGCCTTCCGAAGCGAGACTCAAGCCGATTAGCGGCCTTCCCAAGGGAAACCCGTCACTCGACATCGTTCGCTTCTGTTTCAGGTCGTTCGACCGACAGTTCGTTTTTGCCGACGCTCGTTTGCTTGACAGGCCCGGGCCGGATCTCTGGCGAGCACATGGGTCTCGACAGTTGTATTTGACAACGCTCCTCAACCATCCGCTTGGGCCGGGTCCTTCGGTGACCGCGGCCGCACATATTCCGGACTTGCATCACTTCCGAGGCTCGTATGGAGCCAAGGAAGTCCTTCCTCTTTACTGTGATGCAAACGCCAAAGAGGCCAACATTCGTCCGGGCTTGCTGGAACTCCTGGGTAACGCGTTCAAGCGTCGCGTGACGCCGGAGGGGTTCTTCGCATACGTATATGGTGTTCTGGCACAACCGGCATTCATGTCTCGCTTTTCCAAGGAACTTGAGACACGCGAACTACGCGTGCCGATCACGACGAACGCCCGCCTCTTTGGGAAGGTACGTGACATCGGGGCGAGACTACTCTGGCTGCACACGTACGGCGACCGTTTCGTCCCCACAGGCATGAAACACGGCCAAATTCCCCGCGGGGAGGCTAGATGCGTCAAGGCCGTGCCCGGCGATCCCGACGACTGTCCAGAGTCCTTCAGTTACAATGAAGCAACCCGAACGATTCATGTCGGACATGGCGAATTTTCGCCAGTCACACCCGAGGTGTTCTCGTTCGAGGTCTCGGGCCTCAAGGTCGTGCAGTCGTGGCTCAAGTATCGCATGAAAACAGGCGCGGGAAAGAAGTCATCGCCGTTGGATGACATACGCCCGGAGCGCTGGCCGGGTCAATTCACCACCGAACTGCTCGAATTGCTCTGGGTGTTGGAAGCCACCGTCGCGGGCTATCCCGAACAGGCAAAGCTCTTGGAGGAGGTAGTCAGCGGCCCGTGTCTCCAGGCGGACGCACTGCCGGCAGCCCCTGATCGAATGGAGAGATCGTCGGGTGCGTCAGCGTCTCAAACTTCGCTGTTCGCGGGGCTATAGTCGGTCATGGCAAATTCGGAAACGAATTCTGAATTTGATACAACACTAGGGCGCGGCCGAGCGACCTTTGGCACCTGGTAGCCGCCGGCCTCCGAAGATGAGCCAAGAATCTCGGCAATTAACCTACCTGTCGCGTACGGCGCTCTTCACCCGCGTCCACGCCTCCACCTTTTCGATGAACGCAAGCGAGTTCACCTCACGTCCGCGTAGATAGCGCACAAAGGCCGACAGAGCGGCTCTCAGCTCTTCGATCCCTTTCGTGCTCAGCCGTAGCCGTTGAGCCGCGTCTCCAGTAACCTGGAGGCCACGCCGAACCAGCGCCAACGTGCCCGGGGACAGCACCGGCAAGCCCCCGGACGCGGGAGCGCACCCCACATGCGCCACGCCACCGAGACTCGGCGCGAACACAGCGGTCTCCCCTTTTGCGATCGCGATTCCACACTCCGGGCAAACGTCGAAACTCGGACCGTAACCGAGGATGGCGAGCAAGCGGATCTCGTCCAGCATGAATCGCACGGGGTTGAAGGGGGAGGCTTCCAGTGTCTCCAAGAACGCGACCAGGAAGTCGAACAGCCTTTCGTCGGGCTGCTCCGCGGGCTGAAGGCGCAAGGCAATTTCGAAGAAGTACGATGCCAGTGCGACCTTGGCCAGGTCGGAACGGAGACCGAGAAACCCTTTAATCGCCTGGGAATCGTCGATCCAGACCAGGTCGTCTTTCTTGCGAGGCCGGAGCACAAGGTCAACAAGGGAAAACGGTTCCAGGTGTCCGCCGAACCGGATTCGGCTCTTGCGGGCGTTCTTGGCCACCCCCCGCACCCACCCCATGTCTCGGCTCAGAAAGACCACCAATTCATCGGCTTCGCCGAAGGGATACTTCTTCAGTAGGAGCGATCTGATCACGACTTGTCCGCGGGCTTGTCCCCTGGAGCGGGAGTGGTCCCATAGACCTTGTGCGTGCGTATCCAGTTCTTTTGGAATTCAATGAAGGTGCGCAATCGGCCTGTCGGCTCGGCTGCCAGACGGTCGAGGGCGGCCGACGCAGTCTGCTGCATTCCCGGATCGGAAACGAGCACCATAGCTTGAGCCTGCTGGATGATCTCGGGCCGTGCGGGCGCGCCCTTGAGCGCAAGGATCGCGAGGGTGTTGATTCCCCACGGTCGGAAAACGTTATCCCCTTCCCGCTGCGCCGCTACTATCGCGGCCTTCAGTGCGCGGTATTCCGAAAGATCATCCAGGCAGCCCAACGCTGTGCGGAGCAGATCGATTCGTCTGGCGCACAGATTTACGAAGCTCTCGATGCTTTGCTTGTCCGCTGCCCCGTCCCCTCCACTAACCCGTGCGAGTTGCTCGGCGCCCGCTTTCTGGAACGCGATCCCCCATGCGAGGAAATGATAGCCGCCTGGTTCGTCGAGAAACTGCCTCCCAAGCGAGATAACCCGGCGACAAATGAGCCGTGAAGTTTTGGCGTTTCCTCGCTGCTGTTCGACTCGGGCACGTTTGAGTGAAGCTTGCACGTAGTCCCTGAACATCTCCCAGGGCACCGGACCGCGCCGATCCTCCGCGTTGGCACGGAAATCGCCGTGGTAGATTTGCAGGAGTCCACCTTTGCTCTTTGCCGCTGCCTTAAGCAGGAGATCCACTCCACGTGCCTCGGGATCAACTCCCTTCGGTCCTTTCTCCTTTTGGTGGAGCTTCTCCAGTTCGCGGTAGTCAGCACTCGCAACTCCCTGCTTGGTCTCCGCCGCAAACGGTGTGTCCTCTTGTCCGGACAGCCCTATCTTCTCGAGGACTTTAATGGCAGCATCAAACTGCATGGCGGTTTCGTCCTGCTCACGGGTAGGGTATGAGGACTTCATCTCGACCCGGTACCCGGTGAAAAGGGGCCTCTCGAACCACCACTTTCCGTTGTCGAGCACGAAAAGCACTTGAGTTTCCAGCACAGTGTGGCCGGTGAGTTCCGGAGCGAGCGGTGCAGCCTTGAACAGGAGGCTCGCCTCAACCCGCTTGGTCTTACCGTCCTCCGAGGTGAGCCGTTTGTCGATATTTATGCGTTCCAGGTCTTGCACACGACCCGAATACCGACTGAGAAATCGCTTCACGTCGTCGGAGCGGACTTCTTTGCCTTCTACGATGTCAGGGTGAATGATCTTTTCGAACGCGGCTGCGTCCTGGGCGGCAAGAACTTTGGCGAGGTTTTTCGCCGCATCTTCGGGCGTCTGCGATGGTCCGAAGATCGAGAGTATCCCCACGAAACCGAGCAGGGAAAAGGAATACAACGTGCATGATTTCCGGAACTTAAGCATTCTTATCACCGGATCCGCGTTGCCTCGGGTGAGGAATGTTTATCCTGTTCTTTCCGTCGGTTCAAGATGATTGTGAAGCCATTCCTCAGAAGTCGAAAAGTCATCACCGGAAATTACAGTCTTCCCTCAGCTTCCAGCATCTTTACCAGCGGAAGAGTGATGCGGCGTTTCAGTTCCAGCGACGATTCGTCCAGAACGTCGAGGATTCCTTCCAGTTCTTTGAGGTTTCTCGACTTGTGGGCGACGAGATAACGGCTGACTTCCGAGGGAACTCGGACGTTTCGGTCCCGCGCCATTTTGTCCAGGATCAACAGTCTAGCGTCGTCCTCTGGTGGTCGAAGGGCAAAGACCAGGCCGGCCGTGATCCGAGAGGCCAAGTGAGGATTGTCTCCGAAAATCGCGTCTGGCGCTGCCCGAGAGGTCATAATTAGCGGGGTGGCGCTACGGGCGAGTTTATTGAAGAGCGTCCACAGAGCGGCAGCGTCGTCTTCGCCGAGAAGGTGTACGTCATCGACGGCGATCACGCTCGGCGCATCATTGGTATTCTCGGGCCCTGCCACAAGCTGATGGAGCAAAGGAAAAGTTGAGAGTCCGTTTCGAGACACCGCTTCAACAAGCACGAGCGACCGTTGCGGTTGGGCCTGCTCCAAGTCCGCCGCAAGCGCTCGCAGAATGTGAGTCTTTCCCGAGCCGGCCGGACCGTGGAGGAAGACGGACGACACCGGTGTTCCCGTGCGTCCGAAGACCTGACGGACTGCAGATATTGCCGCCTCGATTCCCTCGTGCAGGACGAGGTTGTCGAATGTGTAACGCGGCGGGGTAAACAGCGATAACGTGAGCTGCTTCATGAATCGACCTACAAAGCTCTTGCTGCATCACGAACGAAATAATGCTGCCGAATCACGTTCATGGCTCGGCTTTCCCTGCATACGTCTCAATTTCTCAAGACGCGAGATCGATCGATTTCGCTGGTACTACGCTCCGACCGATTGCGCAAGGGAGTGCCTCCCCGCGATTCGCGCGGCGACAGCGACGGCATATTAGGTCGAGAAGGCCGGATGATCAATGGGGAACTTAAAAACAAAAGTCTTGACACGGCTCGAAGGGTCGATTACTTTCAAAATAGGATGCTGTCGAGAAAAGCGCCCACCCAGGAGCCTACTTCCACCCGAAGGATCAAATTGACGTAGAGACGGGGACCGGCCGATCCTGCCGGGCGTCTTCGCAAGCACGCCCATCCGAACAACCGTTCATCATCCAAATCCAAACAAGAGATACCACTCCCTTGCAAAAGAACAAACGAACAAGACGTAATTCAGGAGACATCATGGACATCGGCGAGCTGAAAGAGAAGAAGGTCAGCGAATTGCTCGGCATCGCCAACTCGCTCAACGTTGAGGGAGCGAGCAGCATGCGCAAGCAAGAGTTGATCTTTGCCATCCTTCAGGCTCAGCAGGAAGGCGAAGCCGCCGAGGCTCCCATTCGTGGAGAGGGAGTCCTCGAATGCCTTCCCGACGGATTCGGCTTTCTCAGAGCGCCCGATTACAACTACCTGCCCGGACCGGACGACATCTACGTCTCCCCCAGCCAGATCCGCAGGTTCAATCTCAGAACCGGCGATACGATTTCAGGGTACATTCGACCACCGAAGGATACCGAGCGATACTTCGCCCTACTCAAGGTGGAAAACGTCAACAGCGAAGATCCGGAGCGCATCCGCGACAAGATCCTCTTCGACAACCTGACGCCGCTGTATCCCGAAGAGAGATTCCGCTTGGAGACGAGCCCGACAGCCTACTCGATGCGGGTTATGGACCTGCTCACCCCTATCGGCAAGGGCCAGCGGGGTCTCATCGTGTCGCCTCCTAAAGCCGGTAAAACCGTGCTCCTGCAACAGATCGCCAACAGCCTCACCCACAACCACCCCGAGATCTACCTCATCGTGCTGCTCATCGACGAACGGCCCGAAGAAGTCACGGACATGCAGCGATCGGTCAAAGGCGAGGTGATCTCTTCCACGTTCGACGAACCGGCACAGCGCCATGTGCAGGTTGCGGACATGGTAATCGAGAAGGCAAAACGTTTGGTGGAGCACAAGAAGGACGTGGTGATCCTCCTGGACAGTATCACGCGCTTGGCTCGGGCCCACAATACCGTAGTGCCGGCCAGCGGCAAGATCCTGTCGGGTGGCGTAGACTCCAATGCGCTACATCGGCCGAAGCGTTTCTTCGGAGCAGCCCGGAACGTGGAAGAAGGCGGCAGCCTCACCATTATTGCCACGGCCCTGATCGACACCGGCAGCAAGATGGACGAAGTGATCTACGAAGAATTCAAAGGCACCGGCAACATGGAAATCCACCTGGATCGCCGGCTGCTGGAACGCCGCATCTTCCCGTGCATCGACATCAACCGCTCAGGCACCCGCAAGGAAGAACTCCTCATTGAGGCGCAGGACCTTCAGCGTATCTGGTTGCTGAGAAAATTGCTTGCCGATATGAACTCCGTCGATGCGATGGAGTTCCTGCTGGATAAGGTCATGCAGACGGATTCGAATAGGGAATTCCTTGGCATTATGAACCGATAGAGAAGCCGGGGACCCAACCGGCTCCGCAAGCCGCACGGGCAAGTGAGTTCGCGTGCGGCGCTTTTTTTTCGTTTGCCGGCGGATCTATTTCTGGTAAACTTTTGAGTTTGAGGTCCGCTCCGGAGGATAAGAAATGAAAAAGGGCATCCATCCTGACTTCCAGGAAACCGTCTTTAAGTGCGCGTGCGGTGCAGAGGTCCATACTAGGTCCATCCGCCCCGAGTTCAAGATCGAAATTTGCTCCAGCTGCCACCCCTTCTTCACTGGCAAGCAGAAGCTCGTCGACAGCGCCGGGCGCGTTGAGCGTTTCATGAAGAAGTACGCGGCTACCGAAGTTGCCACCGGGAAGCCTGCGGCCAAAGCACGCAAGAAACCCGCTACAGCGACCAAGCCCAGGGCTGCGTCGGCCAAACCCAAGAAGGAAAAGGCCCCTGCCGCGAAGAAATAGGCATCCCGTAGCCAGCGTCCGTACTTCGTACCGACACGCAAGTACGCCGGTGCGCCCAGCGGCCGGTTGCAGCACGTCCCACCTTGCGCGGGTCGCCCGCCATGCTTATCTCGGCACAGGCACACCGGTATCGGAATTGCGCCGGGGACTTGCTCCCGCGCGTAGTTGGAGTAGAATCGCGTTCCTCGACGGGGCACCCGTCAGGACGCGAAGAGGTGCGTAATGGTAATCGGCACGAACCCTACCGAGGAAATCGGCAACATCAAAGTGGGCGGTCAAGCGGTCATTGAAGGCATCATGATGCGCGCCCCGCGGACATTCACCGTGGTGGTTCGCAGACCGGACGGAAACCTCTCGGTTCGGGAAGACCGTTGGTATTCACCGATGGAACGGTGGCCCCTGCTGAAACGGCCCTTTCTGCGCGGTTGCATCGTGCTTTACGAGGCGCTTTTCAACGGTATACAGGCCCTCACTTACTCCGCAAACGAAGCCCTCGGCGAAGAAGAAGAACCTCTCGGCCCGTGGGCGCTTGCAGGGACGATTGCTCTTGCGCTCGGCGGCGCGATTTTCTTGTTTGTCGTGATCCCGCACCTTGCCACGCTTGGCATCGGCGTGCTGATCGGCAAGGAACTCGGGGTCAAGAGCCTCTGGTTCCACGCGATCGACGGCGTAATCAAAGTCGCGATGTTCATCGGATACGTTGGGCTCATATCGCTCCTCAAGGAGATTCGACGGGTTTTCCAATACCACGGAGCAGAGCACAAATCGATCCACGCGTATGAGAAAGGCGAAGAGCTTACTGTCGAAAACGCGCGAAAGTACCCGACGCTCCACGCTCGCTGCGGCACAGCATTTATTCTCCTGGTGCTCCTCATAAGCATCTTTCTTTTCTCCGCGGTCTTTCCGTTTCTGCCCGCGGACTTTCTTGGAAGCCGGATCTTCACCAATGCTTTCTACATCTTAGTGAAGATTGCGTTGCTGCTTCCGATCGCCGGTTGTTCGTACGAGATAATCCGCCTCGGCGAGCGGGTCGACAACCCGATCCTCAGGGCGTTGCTCTTGCCAGGACTGTGGATGCAGAAACTCACCACCAGGGAACCGACCGACGACCAAATCGAAGTGGCGATCGTAGCCCTCAAACGAACACTCGAGAAAGAAAGGGCCTGGGCGCAGAGTGAATCTGCCGCCTGACTTCAACCATGCAAGTGCTTGCCAAACTAGAAGAGCTGAGCCGGCGATACGGAGAACTTGACGTCGAGTTGTCGACGCCCGAGGTGTTGTCCGACCCGGAACGGCTCAGAAAGATCGCTAAAGAAAAGGCAGACTTGGACGACCTCATGCGGGCGTACCACAAATTGACCGAAGTCATGGCGGAAATCGACGAATTTGAAGCCGTTCTCACGGAGGGCGACGACGCAGAACTTGTGGAAATGGCGCGTGAAGACCTGCCGGGGCTCCGCGAACGCCAGGCAAGTATTGAACGTGAGCTGAACATCCTGCTGTTGCCCCGCGATCCCAACGACTCACGGAACACCTTCCTGGAAATACGCGCGGGGACCGGCGGCGAAGAAGCGGCTCTCTTCGCGGCGGATTTGTTCCGGACATACTGCCGTTATGCAGAAGCGCGGAAATGGCGGGTGGAGATCATGTCCATGTCCGAAGCTTCAGCAGGCGGAATCAAAGAAGTCATCGCACTCATTCACGGCACAGGCGCATATTCCCGGCTCAAGTACGAACGGGGTGTGCATCGGGTCCAGCGTGTCCCGGTGACTGAATCACAGGGTCGAATTCACACATCGGCCGTTACGGTTGCGGTCCTGCCGGAAGCTGAAGATGTGGAAGTTAATATCGATTCGAAAGACCTCAAGATAGACGTGTACCGCTCATCCGGGCCGGGCGGTCAGAGCGTTAATACCACCGACTCCGCCGTCAGAGTCACGCATTTGCCCACGAATATCGTCGTGACGTGCCAGGACGAGAAATCTCAGCACAAGAACAAGGCCAAAGCGCTTAAGATCCTCAAAGCTCGCCTTCTGGACCGCATGGAGGAAGAGCGCCGCTCGGAAATCAGCCGTGAGCGCCGCAGTCAGGTCGGCTCCGGCGACCGCTCGGAACGTATCCGCACGTACAACTTTCCTCAGAATCGCGTCAGCGACCACCGCATAGGGCTCACGCTGTACAAGCTTGAACAGGTGCTTTCCGGCGAACTCGACGACATCATCGACCCGCTGGTCATGCACTTCCAGGCCGAAGCGATCAAAGAGAGCTTGTCAGCTTAGAATTCCCCTTTCCGATCCTGGGTTGACTATTTCCGGGCGCATGCCATACGCCCCTACGGTAGCGGCCGGCATCCCTGCCGGTCGATTCGCGTGGGAAGGCAAAGATTTCATACCGATGCGTTTTCTAACAAGTGACATAGAAAGGGCCGGCAGGGACGCCGGCCCCCACCATGTTTGGTGGCGGCGGGCCTCCGTGCCCGGCATTTTCACTTGTATGAAAGCGCACTGGTATCACACGGATAGTGTGACTGTCCCATTTTGTTTGTTGCCGCCCGAAGAGCACGGAAGACACTGCTGGACAAGCCAGCAGTGGCACCCATAAGCAGATCTGAGGTCACTTTCGAGAACTGCCCTGTTGGTGCAGGGCTCCGGAAGCTGTCTCAAAAGTCGAACACTGAGTGAATTCGTGGCACGTTTTTAGTGTCCAAAAGGCGGTTAAGTACGGAAATGACCTGGCTCGCATTCGCGCCCAACCCGGAAATCCTTTGTAGGGGCGGGATTTATCCCCGCCCCTACGGTCCGTCGTGCCACGATTGGAACCCGTCGTGGAGTTTTGAGACAGTTTCTCCGTGCCGGCCCTCAACTGATTGTCAGCGCAGATGCCGGCCTCAATCAGTGTTCGTCCAAATGGAACGCAGAACTATGGCAGGATCTTCACTGGGGTCCCCACGTCAACCATCTCGTATAGTTCAATAGCGTCTTTCGGGAACATGTGGATGCAGCCGTAGGACTTCTTGAGCGCACCGTCCACGAGGTGCTTGTCTGCGTGGATGTGGATGCAGGTGCCGGTGTAGCCCATCTTCCGCTCTTTTGCGTTGGGATAGTTGATGCTCAACACCGTAGCCTGGTCGCCACCGTACGAGTTGGTCCAGAGCTTCTCGAGCGGCGGGCCGGTGGCGCCGTGGTAGAATTTGTTGTCGCTGCACCAGCTCTTGTTCTCGACGATGCGGTGCCCCTTAGTGGAATTCTTCGACGCCATCCACGAGATTTCGTAGTCGCCGACCGGGGTTTTGTGGTCACCGCCGCGCTGTTTGCCGACACCGCCCTTACCGCACTCAGTGGGGAATTCTCGAATGAGCGTGCCGTTGTGCCATAATTGGAGCACCTTCAGCGAGCAGTGGATCGCGATCCGATACCGAGAACACTGCGCTGGCGGCTCTTGAGGAGGTTGGGCGACAGCCGGCGCTGCCGCCAGCCACATGAGACACGTGGCAACAACCGTAATTCTCGGGATCTTTCTCGCTAGGCCCATGATTGGCCGCGTAGGCGCTCCTCCTGGACTGTTCGGTGTAACCTTGACCGCTCGGCCCATATCATACAGAATGTTGCCCTCGGACGGCAACTTCGCCGTAACAATCCGGAGCGATTTCGTCTGAGAGTCAGGCCTTTCGGAAATGGGTCGGGACGTGGAAACATACGAACTCGGCGGTACACCGTATTGTAGGGGCGGGTCTCAGACTCGCCCCTACCCCGCAAAACGCGAACATTTCGCACGTGTCACCGTTTTCGAATATCTTCTTTAGGCCTGAGCGGCGCACGCGTTCACGGTTCTCGTGACGGTGACTGCATGCGTACAACTTCCCGTCAGGACACAATTGTGAGCTTTTCTTTCTCACAACTGACCCATACTGTGCTCATACTCTTTGCGGCGGCTTTCTTGACGCTGTACAGTGGATCGTCTGAGTGCTTCTCGCAAGAAACTCGCCCGCGACCGACCGATGTTCAGTCCGTCGTGACAGCGGCTGACGAGGCCTACTCTCAAGGACGTTTTCAGGACGCGGTGAGGCTATATACCGATGCGGCGAGATTACTTCCCGCCGAGAGTTCCATCTTTCTCGGCCGCGGAATGGCATACGAGATGCTTCGAGACACCCGTAAAGCCGCTGAAGATTTCGCAAAGGCGATCCAATGCGATAGCGAGAATTACTGTGCGATGGAGCAGCTCGCGGTGTTGTACGAGCGCATGGGGAACAAGGACGCGGAGGCGATGGTTCTCTATCGCAAGGCTCTGCAACTTGACCCGCGTCCCGAGTGGCGAGAAAACCTGACCGTCTGCATCGGCATGCTCCGCACAAGGCTCAAAGAAGGCGAACCCTCGGCAGCCGCATTGTGGAACCTTGGCAATGAGGCGGCTCAAAGGGGCGACCTTGCCGCCGCGGAATCCCTTTACGGTCGCGCGGTAGCCGCAGACCCACTGTTCTATCAAGCGTACTTCAGCCGCGGGCTGGTCGGTATGAAGAAGCGAGACTTCTCTTCAGCGTTGGCAGACTTCGACGCGGGCCTTGCCATCGACCCGCGGTATCCCGGCGGATTCGTTCACCGCGGGCTCACTGCAGAGGAACTTGGGCGCACGGAGCAGGCGCTGGATGATTTTCAGCGGGCCGCGCGCTCCGATTCGTGGGACCCGCAGGCATTTTACCACCTTGGACGCATGCTCGAGAAGACCGGCGATTGCGTGCACGCTTTCCAGGCGTACGAAAAGGCGCTCACACTCCATCCGAAACACGATCTCCCTCGCCTGCTCAACGAGCGGATCAGTGCAATTCGCCCCGCGGCGGCTGAGGCCGTCAGGCGTGCGGGAGCCAAACGGCCGCCCTCGCCGCGGTCTTTGTGGTAAGCGCACGCGTTGATGCGGTTCCTTTTGGTTACCGCATCCTACGGGACTATTCCGCCGTCGTGAAGCGTTTCTTTGTTATGGTCGGAAGACTCTGGCAACACCATCGCCCTTCAACCCTCGTTGTTCTCCGCCACAATCTTCTCGATGGCGCCAGTGAGATCGACACCCTGTTCCTGCAAGACGCCTCCGACGAAGATTTGTTTGTTGCGGATCGCGATGTTACCGAGAGCGAGTTCCCGGATCGCGCCGCTTAACAGGGGCAGTTCACGCACCTCGCCCACGAGGCGGATCTTGCGGAACAGCGGGTGACTTTCGCGCACCTCCCTCGGTGAGTCAGGCGTGATGTCGCGGTTCCACTGTCGCCATAGATCTTCCCAACCTTCGCCTTGTATCGGGAAACGGCAGTATGAGATGACCGGCCCGCGATCAAGGGTCTTGGTGACCAGGTGGACCATGATCCCCTGCTCTTGAGCTTGTTCTTCGATGAGCTGGTGGATCACTTCTTGCCAGGTGCCACGCGGCCCCCACGGCAGCGCGGGGTGGATGTTCACCAATTCGAGCCCGCGGAGTTCCGGTTCGCCGATGATGAGCATGTACCCTGCCATGACCACAATGTCGGCGGAGTCGCGGCCGGCGACCTTCATGACCTCTTCCCCGAAGAGGTCTCTCCATTGGAGGAGCCTTGGTGATGCTTCCGCAGCGGAAGGGCTTTCCGCGATGCCCTGTTGCCGCATTTCCGGCAGAAAGCGCACATGCGAGAGAGTCTTTACGGGAATGCCCAACTCCGTGGCAAGGTCGAAAAAGAGCCTCCGCTGCCGCGCCTCTTCGTTTTCCGGACCGTCTCCTGGCTCACGGTGACAGAAGATCCAGTCGATGTGAGCTGGCGCGACACTCGCTTTGAGGTCGTCGCACACCGTCCTGAGGAGGTTGCGCGCGGCCTCGTCACGTCCTGTGGAAAACCATCCGATTCTGAGCATGGCCATTCCTCACCAATGAAGATAGGCTGTCGGAAAGATCGCTTACCATCGAACTCCAATCACCATTCCGTCTTGCGGAGGTGGAACTCTGAAAAATTGGTAGAGCCCGGCGTCTCTGCCCGGCCGTACTGGTGTCTAGTAGAGCGTTTCGTAAGTAGGTTGCCACCTTACCCGAGCTAAGGTGAGGAATTGAACAACGCGATATTCCCTGTAGGGGCGGGTCTCAGACCCGCCCCTACCCAAGGCCGTCGCTGACGACAACGTAAAGGCATTTCTGAATCGATCTACTAGTCATAAACCGCCGGCACGGAGGCCGGCGGCTACCATGCTCTGGGAATCAATCCTGCCAGTCGGCCAGTTCTTCTCGGAGATCGTTATGATGCCCGCGAAATGCTTTGCAATTCGCGTGTCGCCCGTACCCGGTCACTCGCACCCATTCGCCGCGTTACATCTTCAGTCGCGGGTCGAGAGAGTCGCGGATGCCCTCGCCCAGCAGGTTGTATCCCATGACGGTGATCAGGATCGCAAGACCGGGAAAGACGGACATCCACCAGGCGATTTCGATGTTGTCCTTGCCTTCGGTGAGCATGTTTCCCCAGGATGGGTCCGGCGGCTGGACTCCGATGCCCAGGAACGAAAGGCTCGATTCCACGAGCACCGCTGCCGCGACGCCCAAGGTTGCTGCAACCAGCACCGGCGCCATCGCGTTGGGAAGGATGTGAAGAAAGATGATTCGCGCGTCTCCCGCGCCCTGACTTATCGCTGCCTGAACGAAGTCCCGCTCCTTGATGCTCAGAAACTCCGCGCGTATCAGCCGCGTCACTCCCATCCACGACGTCACGCCGATCACGATCATGATGTTCCAGATGCTCGGGCCGACGAACGCAATCACGGCCAGGATCAGGAAGAACGAGGGAAAGCAAAGCATTACGTCCACGAACCGCATGATGATTCGTTCGACCCACCCGCCGTAGTACCCGGAAAGCGCTCCGAGGAGCACTCCGATCAATGTCGATATTCCTACAGCGACAAAACCGACGCTCAGCGAGACGCCGGACCCGTATATGATGCGGCTGAGCACGTCTCTGCCCAGGATGTCCGTCCCGAGGGGGTTCTCTTTGCTCGGAGGCATCAGGATACGAGACGTGTCGATTCTATCGGGAGGATACGGAGCGAGAGATTTTGCGAAGATCGCCACACAGAACAGCGCAACTACTACGAACAAGCCAACTATGGCCATCTTGTTCTTACGCATCCTGCGCCCGAAGTCTCCCAAAAGCGTCGTCATAAATCGTTTCCTGATTGCGGCTGCTCGTTAGTAGAGTGTCATCCGATAGAGATCACGGCAGACCTCAACGGTCACTTGATTTGCATCGGGTGTCCGTTGGGGCGGGGTTTATTCCCGCCCGCTCACTTTCGCTGACCAGCGGGCGGGGATAAACCCCGCCCCTACATTGATCTATTCCCGTGGTGCACTAAGGCTGCCACAGATTCTGCTCGTTGGAGATTGCTTCGTCGCTCCGCTCCTCGCAATGACAGCTCCCGGGAATGTCATTCGAGCGAAGCGAAGCAATCCCCTGTGAGAAGGATACAGAGCCAAATTTCAGCGCCAGTGTGGTAGTCCTTTCCTCTTGATTGTGATCTGCCGCCCTACCCTGACACCCGAATCCGCGGGTCTGCGACCGAATAGCAGATGTCTGCCAGAAGGTTGCCGACAAGCGTGAGCACTGCCCCGATCACCAGGATGCCCATGATGGTGGGGTAGTCACGCATCATGACCGATTGGTAGAAAAGCTGCCCCATACCTGGGATCGCGAAGACAGTCTCGAAGATCACGCTTCCGCCGATCAGGCCGGGAACCGACAACCCCAGCAACGTGACAACTGGCAAGAGGGCGTTCCGAAGTGCGTGCTTGAAGATCACGGTGCGCTCGTCAAGGCCCTTTGCCCGCGCGGTGGTGATGTAATCCTGGCGGATAACCTCAAGCATGTTCGAGCGCATGTACCTGCTCATGCCCGCGAGTCCGCCAAACGCGGACACGAAGACCGGAAGGATAAGATGCCTGGCTATGTCGGCCAACTGCCCGAGCGGGCTGAGGCTTGCCGCGTTCAGCGAGCGTAGACCGGAAATCGGCAACCATTCGAGCTTCACGCCAAACAGGATCATAAGCAGAAGAGCGAGCCAGAACGTCGGCACGGCAAATCCCAGGAACACGAACACCGTCGTTCCTCTGTCGAAAAGAGAATTCTGCTTCACTGCGGACATCACACCGATGGGGATAGCGATCGAAAGGATGAGCAACAGCGAAATTACGTTGATCATTATTGTGACGTGTATCCGCTCGAGGATCTTATCGATGACCGGCCGGTTGTCCGACGCGAACGACCTCCCGAAATCGAGCATGACCATGTTGCGCAACCATTTGTAATATTGCACGTGCACCGGTTCATTGAGACCGTAATGGTCTCGGATGCGCTTAATGGCCTCTTCGTTCATGTTCGGGTTGAGATCTGTCACCAGGCTGACCGGGTCTCCAGGCGCGACCTTCATGACGCTGAACGAGATGATCGTGATCCCAAGCAGCACCGGAATCATGAGAATCAGCCGTTTGAGAATGTACTTGCTCATGCCACCTGCGCCACAAGTATACGTGCCGAGATCTCAGAGTGCATGTCAGCTCTCTTGCTTTACTGCTGAATATGGTACTTTTGGAGCGGTTTGGGGACGTACCACTTGTCAAAGTTGTATGTGAGCCCGGCAGGGGCCGGCTTGACGCCGTGAATTCGAGCGTTGACTATCTGCAGGGCATCGGCCACCCACAAGAACGTGTAAGGTTGGTCTTCGGCGATGATCTCCTGAAAACGGTCGTAGTACTTCTTCCTCTCGTCTCGATCGTACGTTGAGACCCCGTCATCCAAGAGTTGGTCCACTTCCTTATTGGAATACGACATGAAGTTGAGCTGATGCTGCGCGGTTTTCGTGGAGTTCCAGATGTCGGTTTGGTCCGGGTCGATCCCGATACCCCACCCAAGCAAACATGCCTCGTACTCTCGTTTGTCGAGGAAGTTCTTCACAAAAGCGGCCCATTCGATCACTCGGATCTTGGCCTGAATGCCGACCCTCTTCAAGTCGCGCTGAATGATTGTAGCAGCGTTCTTGCGCAGGTCATTTCCCTGGTTCGTGAGGATGGTGAATTGGAAGGGTTTGCCGTCCTTATCGAGGATACCGTCGCCGTCAGTGTCTTTCCATCCTGCTTCGGCAAGCATCTGCTTGGCCTTTTCAGGATCGTACGGGAACTTCTTCACATTCGGGTTGTACCAGAAAGTGTCCGGATTGTATGGAGTCTGCGCCACCACTCCCAGGCCCAAGAGCACTCCTTGGACAATGCTGTCCCTGTTGATCGCTGTGGTGAGGGCTTGCCGAACCCGCTTGTCCTGGAATCTCCAGTCCTTGAGATTGTAGCCCAGGTAAGTGTAGCCGAAACTCAAGTATTTGTACTTGTTGAAATTCTCCTTAAATTGCTTCGTCTCGGTCTGACGGGTGAATTGCAGCGGACTGAGCCCCATCTGGTCGATGCGACCGGCTTTCAGCTCAAGGAACATCGTCGCGAGGTCAGGGATGATCCGAGTGAGCACCCGGCTGATGTACGGACGACCGTCGTAATAGTCGTCATACGCATCAACAACGATTTTCTCGCCGGTAGCCCACTCTTTGAAACGAAACGGGCCGGTGCCGATGGGATTTCGTTTGAGAGGGCTCTGAGTAATGTCCGTCCCCTCGAGGAGGTGACGAGGAAGCACCCCCGCTCCCCATGAACCCAGCGCAGGCGCGTACGGCTTGCCGTACGTGACTTCCACCGTGTAGTCGTCCAGAACGCGGAAATCCTTTACCTTGAGAAAGGGGGTCGCATACGCAGTAGGTGTCTTGGGATCGACGTAGATTTTGTACGTATACTCCACATCGCGCGCGGTAAAGGGCTTACCATCCTGGAATTTCACGTCCTTGCGAAGAAAGAACCGGATCGTCAGTTTGTCTTCTGAGATTTCCCACCGCTCCGCCAGATCGCCTATAAGGTTGATATCTTTGTCGTATTTCACGAGTCCGTTATAAATCATTCCTGTGATATCGAAGCTTCCAGAGTCGGACGCAAGCACCGGCAACAACACGGAAGCGTCCCCGATGCTCCCCCGCACGAGCATGTCCCCGTACGCGGGTTGATCGTCGGCCTTCGCGGCCGGTGTGCCAACTTGAGCGGCAGGATTGTCCGCGGACAGGCCCGCTACAACCAACTCTGCGGCGATCACGAGGACCACTGCCAGGATTATTCTGTTCGAGAACTTTCGGCTCACGTTCTTCCGTCCATTTCCAAGTTCCAGCGGACTATAGTCAAAATCGAGCCGTCCGGCAAGTGCATCGATTGAAACCGTGGAGACACTCCGGCACACTAGGTCCGTCATACCAATGCGCCGTCATATAGGTAACATTGGCACCACTCGCGCACATGGGATTCCGTACGAGAAAATCCCCCCTAACCCCCCTTTATTGAGGGGGGAATAAGAGTCCCCCCCTTTCGTAAAGGGGGGACAGGGGGGATTTTGGATGCTGCCAATGTCACATGTTTGAAAGCGAACTGGTATCAGGCGTGCCGCCGTAGATAGGCAGTCGCTTGGAAAATCTCTTCCGGATACGTACCAGACGGCTGTTTGTTCCCTGATGGGTGGCTCCGACGTTACACGTCGGGGTTGCGAAGCAATGGGAGGTCATCCTTTCTGCTCTTGCGACAGGCATTGCAGCGCGATCGACCACCACCTCTTGCGCCTTTGGCGCTCCGACGTATAACGTCGGAGCCACCCATTCGTTTGGAATGTTGCCGCTCTCGTTTCTTGGAAGCGGAACGTTTCCTGCCTCAGCGCTGATGCACGACTACAAAACGGCTTGCGGCGACGGTGGCGAGTTGCTAAGGTGGTTTCGGAACGGCTCGGCTTCGCTGGTTTTTTTCCCTAATCCGGACTCATACTAACTCCCATGGCGAGAATCGCCACAACGAAGCATGAAAACGCCGTGAAGAATACCGGCAAGATGCCGGTGCTACCGGCGTTTTCATAGGAATGCGCAATCAAATATGCGACAATCTAGGACAAGTAACGGTGGGACAGGCGTCCCGCCTGGCACGTTCAGACAGGCAAGATGCCCGTCCCACCAAAACAAGGTTGTCATTTGCTTGAAAGCGCATTGGTATCGGTACGGCCGAGCGACTCACTTGCCTCGGAGGACGACCCTGTGGCGACCAAAGACAATTTGACCGAGAAACAACGAGCGTGGCTAACTGCCTCATGGGAAATAGGCCGCGGCCCCATGACCCGCAGTGAGAGGCGCCGTCTTCAGAAGCTCTACGACGACATGTCAGCCGAGGAACAGGTCAGCCTCCAGGAATACATCCAGGAACATTTCGGAGGAAAGGAAGACGAGCCCTCGCTTTCACCCGAGTATGAAGCCGTCACTCGCATGGAAAGCAAGCAGTGGCCCGAACCTTCCGAGGAAATGCGCAAGGCACTCTCGAGAGCGCTGACAGTCAAACCGCCCTCATTCGGCGATGAGTCCTGAATGACCTGCGCGGGCGAATTGTAAAGGAGTCTCGAATGCTGGACATCGCCTTTATCCGCAACAACACGGACATCGTCAAGCAAGGCATCCGGAAAAAGCGGATGAACGTTGACTTGGACGAATTGCTCGCTGTCGACGAAGACGTGAGACGTCTCAGGACTGAGGTGGAGACACTTCGGGCGGACCGCAACCGCTTGTCGAAGGAGATCCCGGCACTGAAGGGCGAGGAAAAGACGCAGGCTGTCGCGCAGGTCAAAGCACTCAAAGACGGTCTCAGCGAGGCCGAACCGAAGTTGAGATCTGCAGAGGAGCGGTTCGAGCAGCTTATGTTGACGATACCGAACCCACCTTCCGACGAGGTGCCGGAAGGCGACTCGGATGACGATAACGTTGAGGTGCGTCGGATTGGAGAACCACCGCAGTTTGACTTCACGCCCAAGGACCACCTCGAACTCGCCGAATCCCTCGATATCGTGGACATGCCCCGAGCCGTCAAGTTCGCTGGCGCACGCATGTATTGCCTTAAGAACGAAGGAGCAATGCTCGAGTTCGCTTTGTTCAAGTACGCGCTCGATCACCTTGTCTCCAAGGGCTTCCACCCGATGATAGTCCCGCAGCTCGTACGTCGGGAAGCCATGATCGGCACGGGTTTCTTCCCGCTCGGTGAGGAGGACACCTTTTTCATTGAGAAGGATTCTCTCTACCTGATCGGCACGTCCGAGGTTTCGCTGGTCTCGTACCATATGGACGAGATTCTCAACGAAAAGGACCTGCCCAAGCACTATTGCGGTTATTCCACCTGTTTTCGCCGTGAGGCGGGTTCCTACGGCCGGGACACGCGCGGATTCTACCGACTGCACCAGTTCAACAAGGTGGAGCAGATTAGCATTTGCGTGAACGACCCCGAGGTGTCACGGCGCGAACACGACCTCCTCCTCACTAACTCCGAGGAGATCATGCAGGCGCTCGGCCTGCCGTATCGGGTGGCGCTTGCGTGCGGCGCGGAGATCGGCCAAGGCCAAGTGCTCAAGCACGAGATTGAGACATGGATGCCCAGCCGCGGCAAATACTCCGAAACCCACTCGTGTTCGACGCTCCATGAATTCCAAGCTCGAAGACTCAAGATTCGGTGGCGAGGCAAGAACGGCAAGACTCAATACTGTCACACGCTCAATAACACGACGGTCGCGTCGCCACGCATACTGATCCCGCTGCTGGAGAACTTCCAGAATGCCGACGGCAGCGTCACAATTCCGGAGGTCCTGCGTCCACTCATGCGCGGAATGGAACGCATCGAGCCGAAGTCGTAACCGCGGTGTGATGAGAGTTTGGCGAACGCCCATGGCCTGTCGGTCACAACGAGAAATGAAAGCCCCGTTGTGGTGTTCTGCCACAGCCATTTTACTCGTCATTCCGGCGGACGCCGGAATCCAGAGATCCTGGATCCCGGTTTTCACCGGGATGACGGCGCTAGGGGAACTCGGGGCAAAACCCCCGGGGACTTTCAGGTAAATAGCGCTGATGCCCCGAAAGCTCTGATATTCCGTCGTTCTTTCCGCCTTAGATCTCAGGCGGCGAAGAGCACACGTCCCTGGGTGGGCAATTCCGAGATCGGAGCTGCGAACCACGAAATGGTCTATACAAACGGACTCACGATACAATGATCACTCTGAAGAAGAACTCAGACCGTCGCATCAAGAAAGGCCACCTGTGGGTCTTTTCCAATGAGATAGCCGACCCGCCGGTGGCAACTCTCGTGCCGGGAGAGATCCACGAACTCGGAGACGCAAGCGGTAAGTTTCTCGGCATGGTATACGCCAATCCTGCAAGCTTGATCGCTGCACGACTGCTGTCGAGAAAAAGGACCGCGATCGACAAGGAGTTCATTCGCAACCGAATCGAAGAGGCTTTTCAGCGGCGGCAACGGCTCTACCCCGATCGGAATACCTACAGGCTAATATTTGGAGAAAGCGACCTTCTGCCGGGCCTGGTAATCGATCGCTATGGCGACTATCTGGCGATTCAGACGCTTACGGCGGGCATGGAACTGCTTCAGCCGCTCGTGATTGAGGCATTGGTGGAACTGCTGGAACCGCGAGGGATTCATCTCCGGAACGACTCCCCCACTCGAGGCCTGGAAGGGCTTCCCGTGGAAAAGAAGACCATCTACGGCCATGTTCCCGAGACCGTCCAGATACCATCGGGAACCCTCAGATTTCTCGTAGACGTGCCGAACGGCCAGAAGACCGGTTTCTTCCTAGATCAGGAAGCCAACCGAGACATCATGGCGCGGTTTGTCTGGAGCGGCGCACGTGTGCTGGATCTTTTCTGTTATTCCGGAGCGTGGGGACTGCACGCGCTGGCAGCCGGGGCCGCGCGAACAGTGGGTGTGGATTCATCCCGGGCGGCGCTGAAACTCGCTCAAGAGAATGCTGTGCTCAACGGCATGGGTGACAGATTCGAGGCGGTTCGTGGCAACTCGTTGGATTTCTTAAAAAAGCTCCGCCAACCTTGGGACGTAATCGTATTGGACCCGCCTGCGTTCATTAAGAGCAGGGCACAGATCAAAGAGGGTCGCGGCGGGTACATCGACTTGAATCGCCGGGCACTGAGCAAGCTTCAGCCGGAAGGCATCCTCGTGACGTGTTCGTGTTCCCACCACATCAACCAGTCGGATTTCGAAGAAATCCTCATGACCGCAGCAGTACAGAGCGGTCGTCGTGTAAGCGTCCTCGACGTGCGCAGCCAAGGACCGGACCACCCTGTGCTGCTGTCCATGCCGGAAACCCGGTATCTGAAAGTTGTGGTGTGCAGAGTGATCTAATACCAATGAGCTTTCGTACTGGGAAAGATGGCGGGCGCGGAGGCCCGCCGCCACCACAAGAAATGGTAGGAGCCGGCATCCCTGCCGGCCCTTTCTATGTTACTTTCTAGAAAGCGCATTCGTATAAGAGTTCTTTGCGCTCTGATTGCCGGGAGCTTGCCGAGACGACCTGACCTTTTATGGGCCCGGCAGATCGATTCAGAAATAGCTTTACGTGGTCGTCAGCGCCAGCCTTGGGTAGGGGCGGGTCTGAGACCCGCCCCTACCCAAGCCTATTGCGTCGGACGACACATCACCTCGCCTAGTGGCTTGCGTGCAAGGCACCTGCGGTCAGTTCTTATACTACCAATGCAAAGTCGCAACCGCGGGGGTTGGAACGAATCATCCGTGTCGGAGTCGCATCTGATAGATGTAGATTGGTCCTGGAATTCGGCTCGCCTCCGACGCCTCGGACCACAAGGAGTATGCGCCATGAAAGCCATTCACAAGGAGTTCATTATCCCGGGAGCGATCGGCGTTGCCGCGCTCGCGGTTTCAGCCCTAGCAGCGGTATTCGTACCGGTTGTGGCGGCGGACAACGATGGCTTTGACCGATCCGCGTGCCTCGAAGAATGTCGCACATTCTATCTCGGACCGGAACTTGGGGCTTTTCCGGGCGAAGACGACGTGGAGACTCATTGGAGAGCTGGACGGGGCCACAACGACGGCATAGTCCAGAGGTACTATCAATGCATCATGAGGTGCGAGAAAAAGTTCTGGGATGGGTTCGATAAGGATACGGACAGGGCGCTGGACTAATACCAATGCGCTTTCAAACAAGTGAAATGGCGGGCACCCCGCGGGACGCGGGGCCGCCACCAAACAATGGTGGGGGCCGGCGTCCCCCGGATCGAGTCCGGGGCAGGCGCTGCCGGCCCTCTTCAAATTACCTGTTAGATCGCGCATCGGTACAAGGCACTTATGCCAATGTGCGTTCCGTGTTATCCTTTGCCTTCCAACACTACGTATGCGCACGCGGTCCGACTCGTGTGGCTGAGCGAAAGATGAACTCGCTCCACACCCAGCGAGCGTGCGATCGCGAGGGCATTACCACCCAACACAATGGTGGGCTGCTCGCGCTCACCGCCCTTGACGGTGACCTGCGCGGGTGTCACTCCCCGTGAAAAGCCGGTGCCGATGGCTTTGGCGAATGCCTCCTTGGCGGCAAACCGGGCAGCGAATCTTTCAGCGGGACGAGCTGAACTTGTGCAGATGTCCGCCTCCTCGACCGAAAAGACGCGGTGAATCAGCCGGGTCGCCCAGGAACTGCTGAGTGCTCGCTCCATGCGATTGACCTCGACGAGGTCTACGCCGATCCCCAAGATCACGGCGCTACCCTTTCCCGCAAAATAGCGTCAGCCACACGGCATGCCTGCACGGCGGGAGGTACATCGTGCACGCGAACAATTGAAGCTCCGCGCACTATCCCCGCGGTGATCGCGGCGAGCGTTCCCACGTCGCGCCGTTCCGCGGCCGGTTCGTCAAGCACCTTGCCGAGAAATGCCTTTCTCGATGGTCCCAAAAGAATATGCTTGCCCAGGTCGCTAAAGACGTTCAATCGGTTGATGAGGAAGAGATTTTGATCGAACGTCTTGCCGAACCCGATGCCCGGATCGATCACGATTCGTTCGGGCGCAATACCCGACCCTTCAAGAGCGCGGACTCGCTCCACAAAGAACTCGTAGATGTCGCCTGGAAAATGATTGTATCGGATCTCTTGCTGCATGGTCTTGGGGCGACCCAGCATGTGCATCACAACGAGGCCCACGGACGCCTCACGTGCCAAGTCCACAAGCTCGGGATCATCGCGAAATCCGGAGACATCATTGATAATCTGAGCACCGGCTGAAAGCGCGGCTTCTGCGACCCTCCGCCTCCGGGTATCGATGGAAATCACCGCGTCCCGCGCATGGTGATGGACACCTTTGATAACAGGGATGGCTCTCTCGAGTTCATCTTCGATGGTAACGGACAGCGAACCGGGCCTCGTAGACTCGCCGCCCACGTCAATAATGTCCGCACCGGCTCTCAGCATGGACAGCGCAGCCTCAATCGCGACGTCAGGGTCAAGGTACTTGCCGCCGTCCGAGAACGAGTCGGGAGTGGTGTTGACGACGCCCATTACAAGAGTATGGGAGCCGGGATTTAAGGTTGTTCCGGGTAATGGGATTGGTGGAAGGATCATCTGATTATGCGAGAAGTCATCGGTAGAAATAGACGGCCGGAGGCAAAGTGCATGAGCACTGTACCTCCGGCGAATTCAGTTTCAGATTAGTACCGATTACGCCTTTTCCGGATCGGGTGTGCGTCCAGTGGCTCCTGTGACCACTACTTCGGGCCGTCCTCCCACCGGGGTGGTGTCGGCCGGCCCCGGTTGTATCGTCGGCTGAGCGGGTTTCTCCAGTTTCGGCAGTTCCTGTCCTGTGCAGATTCGATTGACCTCGGAGGCCTCAAGGGTTTCTCGCTCGAGAAGCGCATCTGCGAGGCGTTGGACAGTCTCGCGGTTTTCTTCGATGATGCGTCTGGCCGTATTGTAGCTTTCACCCACCAAGCTCCGAATCTCGGAGTCAATCTGTCTGGCGGTATCTTCTGAATAATCGATGTGCCGCGCGAACTCCTTGCCAAGGAAGATCTGTTCCTCTTTCTGGCCGAACGTGAGGGGTCCCATGTTTTCGCTCATACCCCACTCACACACCATCTTTCGCGCCAGTTCGGTGGCGCGCTTAATGTCGTTGCCGGCTCCGGTAGTTAGGTCGTTCAAGAATATTTCTTCCGCTGCACGTCCGCCCATGAGGACCGCTTCTTGGCTCATCAGGTAATTACGCGAGTACGTGTGCCGGTCGTCGATCGGCAATTGTTGTGTCACGCCTAGGGCTCTGCCGCGCGGGATGATCGTAACCTTATGGATGGGATCAGCGTGGGGCATCGTTCGGGCCACGAACGCATGACCGGCTTCGTGAAACGCGGTGTTGCGCCGCTCTTCGTAGCTGATAACCATGCTGCGCCGCTCGCCGCCCATGAGGACCTTGTCCTTGGCGAACTCGAAATCGCTCATGTCGCAGCGATCCTTGTTCATGCGGGCCGCGTTGAGAGCTGCTTCATTGACAAGGTTCGCCAGGTCGGCCCCCGAAAAACCTGGTGTTCCTCTACTGATCGTCTCGAGCGAAACGTCCGGACTAAGAGGAATTTTTCGCGAATGCACACGAAGGATACCGGTACGACCACGAATATCGGGCGGCGGAACCACCACCTGGCGGTCGAAGCGTCCCGGCCTCAGAAGCGCAGGATCGAGCACGTCGGGCCGGTTGGTCGCGCTCACCAGGATGACTCCCTCGTTGGTTTCGAAGCCATCCATCTCGACCAGTAGCTGATTAAGCGTCTGTTCCCGCTCGTCGTGGCCGCCGCCAAGGCCTGCCCCTCGGTGTCGTCCAACGGCATCGATCTCGTCAATGAAGATGATGCATGGTGCGTGCTTCTTTCCCTGAATAAAGAGATCCCGCACTCTGGATGCACCAACGCCGACAAACATCTCAACGAAGTCAGATCCGGAAATCGAGAAGAACGGCACGTTGGCTTCGCCGGCAACCGCCTTGGCCAGCAGCGTCTTCCCCGTACCGGGCGCACCGACGAGCAACACACCCTTGGGAATCTTGCCGCCAAGCCGGGTGAATTTCTTGGGATCACGGAGGAATTCGATTATCTCCCGAAGTTCCTCCTTCGCCTCATCGACTCCGGCCACATCTTCGAAAGTGACCTTGTTCTGCGACTCAGACACGAGGCGGGCACGGCTCTTCCCGAAGCTCATGGCTTTGCCGCCGCCAGCCTGCATCTGCCTCATGAAGAAGACGAACACCGCAAGCAGGAAGATCATCGGAAGCCAGGAGATCAACGCCGTGAGATACCACGGGTTGTCGTCCTCCGGCAGCACTTTGATCTCCACCTGCTTCTTCAAGAGAGCCGGCACGAGTTCTTGATCTTTGGGAGCGAGAGTCCTGAAGCTGCCGGACCCGTCTACATATTCACCGCGAATGCGGTCGCCCTGCAGCTTGACGTCCTTAACTTTCCCTTGCTCCACCGCCTGGCGAAACTCGCTGTAAGAAAGATCTTTCGATGTGGGCTTCTGTTGGCTGAACAGGTGAAACAGAAAGATCATTGCCAAACAGATGACCAACCAAAGCCCCAGGTTTTTGTATATGGGATTCAAGGATTACTCCCTGGGCAAGACTGCTACATTATTGAGCCAATTCTACCACGTACGCGGAAACGGCGCAATTGCCGCGACTCTACCATGTAAGATCCGTTATCTATTGCCGGTTGTCAACCCTTGGCGGCGACCTAAAATGATGCGGGGCGATTCACAAAAACGGTTTGACAAAATCCATCCGCACATCTATAGCGCTAGCCCAACGGCCTGGGGCGTGCTCTTCGAACGTTGGGCGTCCGCCTTGGACCAAGACTACTTTTCGGCTCCGGGACCTCTCATCCGTCGTTCGCGCGTTGTCGGCACCGGAGATATGGCGAACAATTGTTTGAAAGGAACCCGCCGAGCACAGAAGGGAGGAACGCCCATGAAGGCGCTGGTTGCGAACTTCAGCCTTGGACGGGAGTTCCTGGACCGCCTCAAGTCCAAGCTCGGCCGCTCCGGAAATCGCCCTCAATCCGGAGGCCTCTCGATCAATCTCGTCGAGGTTCCCGAGCCGCGACTAGTCTCTCAGGACTGGGTCCGCATACGGACGATCATGTCCGGCATCTCCGACATGGACGAAGCGATGATCGTCGGCCATGAGCCGCCGCCATATGCGTCTTTTCTCACCTTTCCTTTCGTACCGGGGAACGAAAACCTCGGAATTGTGACCGATACTGGTGATGACGTGGACGATATCGAACCCGGCGAACGCGTTGTCATCGACCCGGTTCTTGCGTGCCGCGCGCGCGGGGTTGAACCGCCTTGCATCTCCTGTTCTCGGGGTGAACCCTCCGCGTGTCGCAACTTTGCGGAGGGCGTACCGGGACCGGGGATTATGATCGGCGCGTGCCAAGATACGTCAGGCGGATGGGGCGACTACTTTGTCGCGCATCGGAGCCAGGTGCGAGTCGTGCCTCCATCCATGGAAAGCAGCGAGGCGATCCTTATCCCCGAGTTCAGTCGAGCACTTAGAGCTGTGCTCCGACATCCGCCCGCATCAGGCGACTCCGTAGTCGTGGTCGGAGCGGGGTCGCTCGGGCTCCTCACGTTGTCCGCGTTGAGGCTCCTCGGCCATGAAGTTGACGTGCTGCTCGTTGCCGAACATCCGTTCGATCCTGATCTCGGTCGAACAATAGGAGCTTCCGAAGTGATCGCAGGCTACGCTCCAGGCGCCACGTACGAAGAGGTAGCCGGTCTGCTGGGCGGAGAGGTATACTACCCTGAAGCAGGACGCATAACCATGCGCGGAGGCGCGGACCTCGTGTACGAGACCACCGGCCGCGGCGGGCACATTGAGGACGCGATCAACTTCACCGGTGAAGGGAAGACACTTGTGCTCATGGGTATGAGCTATCCCGGAGTGATCGATGCCGGTCTCCTGAGGTTGAAAGGGGTGCGTCTCGAAACGACCCTGTTCTCAGGAATCGAGCATGTTGACGGCGGCTACACCACGACCTTTGACCTGGCAATGGACCTCGTAGGCCGCTGCGGACTTCCGTCGGAAAACGTCGTAACGCATTTGTTCCAGTTGGAAGACCACGCCCAGGCGTTCGGCACGCTAACGGATCGAGCCGCCAACGGAGCAATCAAAGTGGTGTTCCACCACGTCGTATGAGGGACCATGCCGCTGAAAAAAATCCACCTGATCGTCCGAGATGCAATCGGAGAGTCTCGAAGGAAGGCTGAAGAGCTTATTCGACAAGGACGAGTAACACTCAACGGCCAGATAGCGCTCGACCCATATATTCTCGCAGATCCGGATGAAGACTATATCAAGGTCGACGGGAAGCTCCTCCGGCCGCGACGTGAAGAGAAGGTCTATTACTTATTCAATAAGCCTCGTTTCGTTGTCTCGACGTTCAGTGATCCCGAGGATCGGCCGTGTCTCGGGGATTATGTCAAGAAGATCGGCAAGCATCTGTTTGCCGCTGGACGCCTTGACTTCGACTCTGAAGGACTCATGCTGCTTACCAATGACGGTGCGCTCGTCGAGAAGCTTACCCATCCCTCTCACGCGGTTCCGAGAACGTACCTGGTGAAGGTCAAGGGGAGCCCTCCCGACGAAGTCCTCGTTCGAATTCGGCCGGGAATGCACCTCGGCGAAGGCGACCGTCTCGGCCAGGTCCAATGGATGGTGATCAAGCGCCAAAAGACCACCACATGGCTTCGGCTGGTGCTATACGAGGGCAAGCGCAACGAAATCAAGAGAATCTTCTTCCGCATCGGGCATCCGGTGCGGAAACTCCGTCGCATCGGTTTCGGCCCATTCAGTCTCGGGAAGATCCCTTCGGGCACCTGGCGTCCGCTAACGGCCAAGGAACTGGACAAGCTCGAAGCGCTCAAGCGCGAGGCCGGCGTGAAGGGATGAACACTCAGTGGACAAATTGGGGCTAAAATCCAACGGGGATCATGCTTTTGACTGATCTCATGACAGCGATTACATTATGATAAAGTTGACAGGCGGCGCCAGTGATGTGAGAATTCAAAAATGAAGGTGTAGGAGAGGCTGCGGAGGCGCTTTGTGCCAGTATTGGTTCAATTGGGAGGCATCAAAATCGAACTTTACTATGACGAGAATCACGGCCCGCCTCACGTGCACGTCTGGTGCGGAGATAATCATTGGACCTGGATCGCTATAGAGAATCTCGAGATTCTCGGACAGCAAATCCCAGCGAAATGTTACCGAGTTGTCAAGACGTGGATGGAACCGCGGAAGGAGCGATTAATGGACAATTGGCAGCGAGCCAGACGAGGGGACCGCGTTGAACGTATTCCCTAGGAGACCACTAGAACATGAATCGGATCGTGAAAGCAATTCCTCTCCAAGATTACACCCTTATTCTGTTCTTTGAATCCGGGCGCATTGGACTCCTTGACATGAAACCATATATCAGCAGGGGGGGGGTTTGGACAGAGATCAGCGACTGGCGGATTTTCTCTCAGGTCAGGGTTCAAGAAGATCTTGGAGGACTGGTTTGGCCCGGAGACATTGATTTCTGTCCGGATACGGCCTTCGAGGTGTCCCAGCCTGTTCCTCCAGCCCTATTACGGGACTTGACCATTACTTATTCTCCTAAGGGCAACAGAGAAACGGCCGTCCAGGATACTGCTTGAGAGGCAAGAGCGCGAATGAACAGGAGCCTGTGCGAGTGTCTTCGGATAATGAATTAGGATCTCAAGCTTCTCCCAACAATCATCATTCTATCCCACCGAGGCATTGACACGATCCCCCTCTATCTTCTAGGTTTGGTACGGTGAGGCAACCCGGGCATTCAGGAGGTTCCCATGGCTGTAGGTAGAGTAGCCCGAGTCACCGAAGTGATCGCCAGCTCCCCCAAGGGCTTTGACGAGGCCGTCAAGATCGGTTTCGAGCGCGCGACAAAAACCCTGAGAAACGTCACCGGCATGAGGGTCCTCGAGTTCCGCGTGAACTGCGAGAAAGACAAAATAATGGAATATCGCGTGAGAATGGAGGTCATTTTCATACTGGAGTGAAACCCGGCAACCAACCCCATTGCGGAATTTGTAGGTCGGTGTTGCCTCACTTGCCTTCACACCGGGATCACCAAGCCCCCCCCCTCTTAGAGCCTGTCACAAAAAACCGTGTCAACTCACGACGCATCGTCACCCCGGACTTGATCCGGGGTCCAGGAGGATTCAAGAACCTGGATCCCCGCTTTCGCGAGGATGACGGCAATCACCGCCGGCAAGCTAATTGCCTCGGCGCGCTGCAACACTTATTCTGGGACGCTCCCTTAGAGTTTCGTCCCGGTTGCACCATTGCGATCCTTGTCTCACGTCCCGTTCTTCCATCGCTGCGGCCAAATTGGCTCGTACGCGCGGTCTATCGACCATCCAGTCCGGCGCCACCAACTCTCCGGAGTGCGGGTCCGACGTGAGCCGATGGATGACCGTCTCGGGCGGAAGTAGTTCGAGCACGGCAAAGATCGCGTCGATCGCTTCCCGTTCCGTCATGGGCCGATATTGTCCTGATCTATACATGCGTTCCAGTGGAGTGCCTCGTATTATATAAAGCGGGTGCAGCTTGACCCCGTGAACGCCCGAGAATGCTACTGCCGAGGCGGTGGCCTTCATGTCGGCGATTGACTCTCCGGGCAGCCCCAGAATCAGGTGCGCAACCACAGGGATTTCTCGTGCTTGCGTGCGCCGCACCGCGTCGAAGAACGCGTCCGGCCCGTGACCGCGATTGATCAGCTCCAGCGTCTTCGCGTGCGCCGATTGGAGGCCATATTCCAGCCAGACGAGCCGTTCGGTCGAAAGTGCGGCGAGATGATCGAGCACGTCGTCAGCGATGCAATCAGGGCGCGTGCCTATTGCCAAACCCACAACATCGGGGTGCTCCAAAGCCTTGGCCCAGAGTGGCGCCAGTTCGGATAAATCCCCGTAAGTATTGGTAAATGATTGGAAGTATGCTATGAACTTGTTGCAGCGGAATCTTTGGGAAAGGAATTGCGCGCCTCGGTTCACCTGCTCACGAATCGAGACGCCTTGACGGTGGGCGCCCGTGCCGGAACCTCGCGGATTGCAGTAGATGCACCCCCCGCGGCTGATCGTCCCGTCGCGGTTCGGACAACCGAGCCCTGCATCCACGGTGATCTTGCGGACTGGCTCGCCGAGGCGTTCCTTGAGCCACGACGACAGCGACCTGTATCTTGCGGCAGATTTGACCATAGTTTCAGCTTAGCATGGGCGGACGCGAGTGCCAATGCCGCCCGCAAAGGAGCAACCGTGTGAAGGCCGACTCGATCTTCACGTGCACTGCATGCGGAAAGGAACTCGTCAAGTGGATGGGCCGCTGCCCCGCGTGCGGTGAGTGGAACACCATCGTGCAAAAACAAGTTTCCGCAGTCCGTTCAACCGCCGTCTCACGATCCGCCGGCGAAGCGGCAGAATGGGGTGAAGTGCGCCCCATCACGGATGTCCCGAGCGAACGCGAACCTCGGCTCCTCACCGGGATCGACGAATTTGACCGCGTACTCGGCGGCGGCATGGTGCGCCGGAGCGTCGTACTCCTGGCCGGAGATCCGGGCATCGGCAAGAGCACTCTTCTTACACAGGCCTTGGGTGCGATGGCTGCTCGAGGCGATCGCGTCCTCTACGTTTCAGGGGAGGAATCGCTCGATCAGATCAGGTTGCGCGCGGATCGCCTCGGCGTGCGCGCTGACGATTTTCTCGTGCTGATGGAAAACGAACTCGAAGTCATTCTCGACCGCTTGGGAGACTCCTCTGGATGCGTGGTAGCAGTTGACTCCATCCAATCCCTGTTCAGCCGGTCCCTTGAGGCCGCGCCCGCGACCGTATCCCAGGTGCGTTTTACGGCTGGGCGAATCATCGACGCAATCAAGAGGAGTGACGCCGCATGCGTTGTTGTGGGCCATGTGACCAAAGGCGGCGACATCGCTGGACCGAAACTTCTGGAGCACATGGTGGACACAGTGCTCTACTTCGAGGGAGAGCGCGGTTATCCGTATCGCATTCTACGAGCCGTGAAGAACCGTTTCGGGTCGGCCAGCGAAATCGGTGTCTTCGAGATGGGCGACGCGGGTCTCGCGCCCGTCGGCAATCCGTCCGCTCACTTTCTTGCGGAACGACCTGAAGGAGTGTCCGGATCGGTGGTGACGGGCCTGGTGGAAGGCTCGCGGCCTATCCTCGCGGAAGTCCAGGCGCTCGTAACCGGCCCGGTGCCGGGCCAAGGACGTCGCACATGCCTGGGAATCGATCCGCAACGGCTCGCTCTCATGGTGGCGGTGCTCGAAAAGAAGCTCGGGCTGGGCCTTGCAGATCAGGACATCTTCCTTAACGCAGTCGGCGGCATCCGCGCGACCGAGCCCTCCGCAGACCTGGCTATCGCCGCGGCGCTTCTGTCATCGTTCACGGATCGGCCCGTGCCAATGCGCACAGTGGTCTTCGGAGAGGTCGGCCTCGCGGGTGAGGTGCGACGCGTCTCCCGTGCGGCCGCACGGCTCACGGAAGCACAACGACTGGGATTCACGCGGATTATCGCGCCGCGGTCGAATATCGAGGCCTGGAACGGCGATCCCGCTGTGACGTGCATCGGGATGTCCCACGTGAAAGAACTGTCTAGGGTGCTCTTCGAGCCCCGTGGCGGCAAAGGGAAGTGACATGACGCCTCATGACCTTGATGTGGGTGCTCGGATCAGGGCGTTTCGCAAGAGAAACAAGCTTTCCCTGAACCAACTATCCAAGCTGACGGGCATTGCAGCATCGAACCTTAGCTCCATCGAGCTGAACAAAACGTCCCCCACTCTCGCCACTCTGCTGAGAATCGCGGAGGCCTTCGACATGAGCGTGGGCGCGCTGCTCGATCAGGTACTCCCCACGACAGTCTCAGTGTGCAGGCGTGGAGAGGGGGAAACCATTGAGGCATCCGAACTCGGAGTCACAAACCTCGATCTCACCGGAAATATTTACCGTGCGGGGCTTGCCGCGTCGCTCGTGCGCCTCGACCCCACAGCGGCCGCGTTCGACCTAGGGGCGATCTCCGCCGACAGGTTCTTGTATGTCCTGGAAGGGGCCGCGACCGTAGGTGTGAATGGCGAAATGATCGAACTCACGGCTGGCGACAGCCTCTATGCCGCTTCGGGGACCCACGTAATTGCAGAGAATCGCGAACACGTTGCGGCGCAACTGCTTGTGGTGAGAGGGACCTTTGTGTCGCGTCAGCAGTGACGGAGCATGTCGGCTTTCTTCAGTCTCGACGTTGTCTGATGGAGGCAACTGGAAGCACAACCGGGCGGATGATCTTGGTTTGCTTGGTCATCATCCGCCGGCACAGAGGCCGGCGCCTATCAATTCGGGAATGGCACCCCCTTGCTATCGATCATCATTCGCGATGCGAAGTGGCAGCGTAGACGACGTCCCGATTTGCCGCCTACTTTGTCGTGTACCCATGTGCCTTCAACTGAGCGTAGAACTTTTTGGCCGAGCCTTTGGGCACATGGATCGTATGACTGACGGCCTTGCCGCCGGAAGTGGCAGGAAATACGCCCTTATCGGAACAGACCTGGGTATTGAGTTCCCAAAATGTTCGGGGGGTGGTGTCGAGCATCTTAGCGGCCGCGGCGAAGGTCAGGTCCTTCTTTAGCGTCACTTTCGTCACGGTGTCGAACGACTTCGTACCGTGGCTAAGGCCCCTGATGCCGTAAAAGTCCCGGTGATTGCTAATCAACCATGTTGCGATGAGTCTCGGAACGTACTTCTCCGTTTCGTCCGGTAACGGAACGTCCCAATAGTCATCCGTCCCAAAGGAGTTCAGCCGCTCGATCACTCGCGCTGGACCGGCATTGTACGCGGCCGCGGCCAACGACCAGTCGTGGAAGCCTTCCTTTTCTCCCTTGCCGTTGAGCCGCACTTTCATGGCGCGATTCATGTACGCAAGGTACTTGGCTGCGGATGCCGTCGAGATCATCAGGTCGCCGCGTTCGTCCTTCCACTTGGTGATCTGCATCTTCCAGTCGTAGTCCGCGTTGTTTGACGGTCCTTTGAGCGCTGTGGCCTTGATGAACTGCCAGTAACCGAACGCGCCCGCGGACGAGAGCGCCCGGCTGTCGTAGCTGCTCTCGATAGCAGCAAGGAACAGGAACTCAGTGGGCACGTGGTGCTTGCGCAGAATCGGCACTATAACGCCTTTGAACTCATCCGCGCGTGACAGCCACAACTGTATCCGTGACCGCCTGTCCATCAGAAGATAGTTGATCTGATCGACGATGCGGTCGCGCACATCTTTACGGTGAATGGGGATACGCTTTTCGGCGAACGTAAGGCCTTTCTTCTCGACCGACGGCGGCAAACCGTAACGGAATCCCCCCGGTACCGACGCGAAATGCGCGGGTACACATACCGGAGGCCGCGCTTCTTGCGCGGAAACGAAGCATGACACAAACAGGAGGGCAATTGCCGCTGGCAGGCTTTTCAAGCCGATCAAACCGCACCTCTACAGTACGAGAGACATGACCCGCTCCAAGAGCGTCAGGTCTGTCTTCTTAAGGACAATATTGCCGTACAAAGGATTCATGGATTTGAGGATCAGGCTCTCCCCCGAAAACTCGACCTTTTTCACGAAGGCCCGGTTGTCCGTCCGATCTTTGAAAATGACCAGGTCCCCGTCTCTAATCTCTTCCCACGACTCGGGTTTGATGAATAGCAACGCGCCCTCGTTGATGAACTCCTTGAGGCTGTTTCCCCGAACCCGTACGCAGTAGAGCTGGCTTGCCAAAACCGGATCGACTCCGGGTGGCAGCTCCACGCGCTCGAACCCTTCGCCGACCGGATAGCCGCCGTCTGTAAACATGAACCCTTCGCCGGCGCTCACGTGCCCGACAACCGGCACAGTCCTCCTAAACTGAACATCGGAATCCGGATCTCCGATCCGCTCGATCATCTCCAGCGCGTCGATGAGATCGTGCGACTCGCAACACAGGCGCACCTCGTTGGCTTCAGGGTCCCAGGACCACGTGAAAATCCGTTCCTCGAAGAAGTCGACAAGATCACTTTCAAGGAAGTTCTTATTGGAGCGCGCACGCTCGGAAAACTCACGGAAACGAGTGGCGCCATATGCATGGTGGGCGGGAAATTCCTGTTGGACCATGAGATACATCCGCACGAGCGCGCCAATGGTCTGGTTCTCCGCTGGGTGCAACTCCATGCGCCGAATCTCGTCAGCCAGATCGCGACTCCCCTGGCCGAGCCGTTCCAAAAGCAGTTTCCGTAACCTCTGGTATCGAGGATCGGCCCTCACGGTGACCCCGTGTAGCTGCAACCGCACCAAATCGACGATGTCCTCCTCCGTCGCAGCGAGGAATTCCGCCCAGATTCGGAGCTGCGGCCGGTTGCGCGCTTTGCTGAGGTCCGGCGGGTTCTTTTTTCCCGTGAAAATCTGCGAAACGTAGGCGGGCGACACACCGAGCTTTGCTGCGAAGGCTTTCTGGTTCTTGCCCAGACGCCTGAGTCGTTCCTTTGCGAATTCACCGAGGGTCTTCATGGCACCGTCAATAACCAAAAAAGTAATCCATCACTGACCGCTAACAGGTTGACATATCAGAATAAGGTCTGAGTGATGGTTGTTGGAAATGTTACGGCGGATAAAATTAACTGTCAAGGGAAATATCCGGGGAAGAGTCGGCTTTCAATTCCGCGGGGTCACTCCGGAATCCGTATCATTAGAGCCAGTTTTCAGCCGAGGGAGCAATCTCTGCGCCGAGTATGACCAAGGTATCCCGCATCGCGAACAGTGACCTGGGTGGCCCCGACGTCATACGTCGGGGTTGCGAAGCAGCAAGAGGTCCTTGTTCTTTCTCGCATGAGATTAGTTTCAAGATGAGCGATCAAGACCTCTTACGCCTTCGGCGCTCCGACGTGTAACGTCGGAGCCACCCTCAGAGGATGTCGATCATTTGCTTATTTCGGACAGTTTCTTCGTCCTTACAGTAAGCAACTGAACGATTATCGCGAAGAGCGATCACCCACAACAACGCAGAAGCCCCTCTCGGCCTTCTGACCGGAGGGGCCTCGCGTGTCATACCTCAGGCGGAATGTCAGAATCTCAGCGAGAAGTCCATGTACATGCCTTCCACACCCACGTCCGTAAGTATGCGCTTGCGGGTTCCGTCGAGGCGCCACGTCTTGTAGCCGAGCTTCACTCCGCCGTCCACATTGCGGCTGACAGGAGGAGCGACACCCGCGCCCAGATCCATGATGGAGTATCCGAGGCCGTCAAGGTTCATCCAGCTGAATCGGCCTTCCATGTACGGCTTGAACCACGAGAAGTACCCCGTATTTTTGGGGTCATAGCGGACGTGAGCGCCTATGGCCGGCTGCAGAATCGTCTTGGCGAAATCGCCGGAGTCGCCGTCGCCGGTGACTACCCGCTGGTTCCACTTGATGACGTTGAATTCACCATTGGGCCCGAAACAAAGATCCTTGCCGAACGAGACGTCATAGTCGGCGCTCACCCGGAAGGTGGTGAGGTCGAGCGTGGTCATAATCGGAGTGTCCCTCTTGATGAGCAGGCCGGCGAAGTTGCCATCAACGCCCATGTGGCCCGGACCGCTCCAACTCCACGGCAGGTATTCCATCATCACGGAGACCTTGTCCCAGAGCTTCAGATGACCGTAAAGCTCCCACTGAGTCCGCTCGCTTGGGAGTCTCAAGTGCCCGTGAAGATTGAGAAACGTGCCCTCACCCCCGGTGCTTGCAGCCTTGACCGAACCGGTGAGCGTGGAGAAGAACGGCCGCATCCCCAGGGCAAAATCATAGCCGCGCTTCGGGCAAAGGATTTCCGCCGCCGGTGCACCAGCAGCCGAGTGCCAGTCAGACGATACGGACGACGATGCCACTCCGATCCCGCCGATGCCCATGTCCGTCACACTGGCTTTGGGAACCCTCACCTTCATGGGAAACCGAAATTTCTGATCCCAGGCGCCAGCCAAGGTTACCGCCGCAAGGACGAACACCAGGGTCAAGAGAGCACAGGGAGTTCTCTGTAGTCCCCTTGTTGACATACGAGTACCTCCGAAGCGTGAGGAACCGGAGCGTTCCATCGATTTTTCAGACGTGGTGGAGCGAGTCTCACCAATCATTGCGATCCTGCCGTAAGGCGAAATCTCCTGAAGGGTCGGGACCTCAGGACCGGATCTTCAGATCATGCACTAGATGCGTACCCCAAACCGGGCAAAAAGTCAAGAAGTTTCTCTAATATATTCTAGGGCGTTAGAGTTAAATATTAAAGTAATGTATTGTTTTTCGTCAACAGCAGCGGATCATATCACCATTATTCAGACGAAAACAGTGGGTGCCGCGTAACCCCCCAGTTTCCAGCGGTCTCGCCGGGTCAATCCCGCGTCCCGCGGGATCATTGCGAGGAGTGAAACGACGAAGCAATCTCCTTTGGTGAAGCGTAGGAGATTGCTTCCCCCGTTTTTCAACGGGGTCGCAAAGACAAGTTCGACCGTGGGTTCCCGCCCCACGTTACAGAACGGTTTCTGTGCCGCACGCAGCCCGTATCGCCCCCGCTTCTCATTATTTCCCTACACAAAAGCGTTCAAAGATCCTGTCGAGGACTTGATCGTCCACCTCATTGCCGGTGATCTCCTTGAGCAGCCTCAGGGATCGTCGCATCTCCAAAGAGACGATTTCCGGCCGCTGAACTCCTTCTTTGGTGAAAGAATCGAGCAGCGATCGTACAATCACAGCCGCGGCCTCCACGAGTTCGACACCGCGGTTGCTCAGACCCGCACACCTTTCCGACGGAAGGCAGTCGGTCCTCTCGCGGCCATAGGCTGCCATGATCTCACGCACTGCCTCGAGCCCTTCTCCAGTGGTTGCGCTCACGGACGCCCTCCGACGGGAAACCGGGCCAAAGCGCGTGTCGTCGGGGTCGACCGCAGTACCGAGATCCATCTTGTTGAGGACCACCACGACGTCGCGGTTCGTGCAGGCGGCCAGTACGCTCTCATCTTCCTCGTCGATCGGCATCGAACCGTCCAGCACGGCGAGCACCAGGTCAGCGTGCTTAAGCGCGTTTTGCGTCCTTCGAATCCCCTCTTCTTCCACACGATCAGGTCCGTTTCTGATTCCCGCCGTGTCGGTCAGCACAAATGAAACACCATCCAGAAGGATCCGCTCCTCGATCGTGTCGCGAGTGGTCCCCGGGATAGGAGTCACGATTGCTCGATCAGCCTTGAGCAAGGCATTGAACAGGGTGGATTTGCCCACATTGGGCTTGCCGGCAATAACGATATGCACGCCCTCTCGGCGAATCTTTCCCGCGCGGCCGCCCTCCACGAGCGCTTCCATCCTAAAGAGGATTTCTTCCAGGAGAGGTACGGGGTTCGGAACGGGTTCGATATCGTCTTCGTCGAAATCGATGTGCGCCTCCAGCTCTGCGAGGAGATCCACAACAAGGTCCGAGACACCTTCCACCTGGTGCGACAGCGATCGGTCCAGGCGGGCGAGCGCGTCTTCGGCCGCTGCGGGGCTCATTGCTTCGATGAGGTCGATCACCGCCTCCGCCTGGACAAGATCCAGCTTGCCCGCAAGGAATGCACGGCGAGTGAATTCACCTCTCTCTGCGGGCCGAGCGCCGCGTCGCACGATGCACCGCACCACCATATCAAGGACCACCGGGCTTCCGTGGAGGCTCAGTTCCGCTACATCCTCTCCGGTATACGTTGCAGGTCCGCGCATCAAGAGAGCGAGCCCATCATCCAGCACCGCTCCGCTCTCCGGGTCGATGACATGGCCGTAGACTGTTCGACGATTCGGAAACCCGTCTGCTCCGCTCGCAGGTTCGAAAACCACTGCAAGGATCTCGGGCGCCTGCGGACCGCTCATGCGGATCACGCCCACACCGGAAAACCCTCTCGGCGTTGAAAGCGCCACTATGGTGTCTGCTGAATGGAAGTTTTGAGACGTCATGCGATGGACAGAGGCTCCGTAAGCAAATTCCGGAGAAATCCGTAGGGCCGGCACGTTGTAAGGATTGCCAGAATTCTTGTCCGATTCCCATGGTGAAAGCCGTCATTCCTGCGAAAGCAGGAATCCAGTTTCTTTTCTGGGTTCCCGCCTTCGCGGGAACGACGCTTTCTTTTTTGATTCCTGTCTCCCGAGTAAACGGACATAATTTCAGGCAACCGATATGGTAAGCTACGATCCTGCGGACGTCAGCATCACGCGCAGAACTACGTCGCGCTTATCATATCATGCGGTCTATTGGGCTTGAAGGCCTCTGCTGCGAAGTTGTGATTATGGGATGGTACGGGGGATGTGTAGGGGCGAGTCTGAGACCCGCCCCTACCTGAGCCTACTGCAAAGGCCAACGTGATGGCATTACTGAATAAATCTACTACCGACCTCGGCGCTTGTTCGGCACTCGGCGCGGGTACACCACGATGCGCCGCATGGGGCCTTCTCCGTGGCTCTTGGTATAGACTTCGCGATCGCTCGCCAGCACCATGTGGACTATGCGCCGTTCGTCCGGCGGCATAGGCTCAAGCCAAACGGGCTTCAAGGTCTTGCGCGCACGTTGGCTCATCTTCAGGGCCTTCTCCTTCAGGCGCTCCATTTTGCGAAGGCGATAATTCTCGGTATCGATAATGATCTCAATCTTGCCGTGCGTCGACGCATCCTTGTTGACTATCTTGCTTACCAAGTACTGAAGCGCATTGAGGGTGTGGCCTTCCTTGCCGATGAGAAGACCTGAGCCGTCGCCGATGATTTCGAGATAGACCGCTCCGTCGACCATCTTGGGACGGACTTCGGCTTCGATAGTCATTTTCGCCAGAATCTCCACCAGGATTTCTCTGGCCTGCTCCAATTCCGCGGGCGCCTCCTCGGTCACGGCGCTCTCTTCTGTTTCGAGCACGCCAGCGTCTTGAACGGCCGCTGAAGATTCTTCGGGTTCGCACTCGCAGCACGGCACTGACGGCGCTTCGTGCTCGGGTTCATGAGGTCGGTCGCTCACTTCCATGATTTCTTTGAGGAGATCACGCTTCCTAACTTTGATTCTGGCGTCTCGCTGGCCGACAAGTCCGAGAAACCCGGATTTGCTCTCTTCGATGACCTCCACATCGAGGAGCGCCTCCTCGACCCCCAATTCATCGCAGGCTTTCTCGACGGCTTCTTTCACCGTCTTTCCCGTGAACTCATAGATCATGGCAAATTCCTCTTACTTCGCCATCCTATTGGTAATGGCCTGCTGCCCGATGGACAATACGTTGCTGAGCAACCAATAAAGGACCAGGCCGGAGGGAAAGCTCAAGAACATCCAGGTGAATACCACCGGCATGAGGAGCATCATCTTGCGCTGCATCGGGTCGCCCGCCGATGGTGTCATCCACTGCTGGAGCACCATCGTGCCGCCCATAAGGATCGGTGTCACGTAGTAGGGGTCGGGGGCCGAGAGGTCCGCGATGCACAGGTAAATGGACGGGATGCACACAAAACCGGCGTGCCGGAGTTCGATAGCGTAGGACAGGCTCTGGTATAGCGCTATGAAAACAGGCATTTGGAGGAACATTGGCCAGCAGCTTCCCAGCGGGTTGACTTTGTGCTCCCTGAAAAGCTCCATGGTGGCCTTGTTGAGCGCTGCCTTGTCGTCTTTGTATTTGTCCTTGAGCTTGGCTATCTGCGGTTGAAGATCCTGCATCCTCTTCATCGAAGAAGTGCTCTTGTGGGTGAGCGGAATGAAGAGGATCTTGATCACGACCGTGAGAATGATGATGTCCCACCCCCAGTTGTGGGTGCCGGGGATTTTCATCCCGAACACCTCGAAGCCGTTGTTGCACAGCTTCAGGAACTTCATCAGATACACCGACATCATCTCCAAGACCCAGTAGTAGCTGTAGACCAACGCCTTGGACAGCTCGTGGCCCGCCGCGGCCAAGGCCGTGCTCTCCTTGGGGCCGAAGTAGAGCGCGAGATCGAGATTTGCCGGTTTGCCGGGCGCGAGGTCCACATCGCCGTATCTGACCCAGAATTCGGCTATGCCCTCCTTTGTAGGTTTGAACAGTGTGACTTTCTTGCCGGGCTGGTCGCCGAACACCAGCGCCTTGAAGAAGTACACGTCGCCGAGACCTGCCCACCGCACCTGGCCAGAAGGCTCTTCGTCGCCTTTGATGTCCTTGAGGTAGTAGTCTTTCAGGTCACCGTTCAGGAGAATCTCAGCGCTGTTCCACTGGAAGCGGCCGTCCTTTTCTTCACCGTGGTAGACCTTTTTCCACGGGAAGGTCACCAGATAGTTGCGAGCCTCCGCGGTCTCGTTGACCAGTTCTACTGAAAAATCCACGAGATACTTGTCAGCATGGAAAGTGAATGTCTTGGAGATCTTCAGGCCGCCGGAGGTTATAGCCCGGAAGGCTATCGCCTTCTTCTCGCCTGCCTGAGCAAGCGTGACGGACGGCTGCTCGACATCGCAATCGTACGCGACGGTGGCGTCGTTGAGGGTTTCATCCCGTCTTGTGAACATGATCGACGGACCTGAAGTGTCGGGTCCGTCGGAGGGAATGAGGTTCACCAGGTCCTTGCTCTTTAGGGTCTGCGTGTAGTCCTTGAGCTTAAACGAGACGAGCCGCCCTCCAAACGACGAGAGGACCGCCTGGTACTTCACGGTCTCGATCGTTATCGTTCGTTCTTTCGCCGGGGCCACTCCTTCCAGTGGTGCGACGGCAGTTGGACTCGGCCGCGGAGCCTCGCGTTCGACAGCAGGCGCAGCGGCGCGCTCTTTCACCTTGTCGGCCGGTTTCTCCGTTCTGACCGGGACCTTCTTTGGCGGCGGAGGTGAAACGGTTTGAAAATAGAGCTGAAATCCTATGATGATTAGGATGGAAATAACGATTGCAAGGATAAGATTACGATCCATTACGTTCTACCCGACTGTTGGGTTGCAGGGATCGGGATTGGACCCAATCGCGCGGCGGGCCCGCGAGCGAAATCGCGTCACGGGACAGGGTCGAAGCCTCCCGGGCCGAAGGGCCGACAGCGGCCGAGACGTCGAAAGGCCAAACGCAAGCCCTTTCCGACTCCATGCTCCAACACGGCCTCGCGGGCATATTCGGAACAGGTGGGATAAAATCGACAAGACGAGGGGAAGAGCGGGGAGAGCAGGATCTGATAGAGACGAATCACCCCTAAGAGCGCGTACCTTCCGACAGTCAGAACTTCCGTGCGAAGAAGCGGTCCAACTCCCTCCAGAGCTGATGGGTGTCCAGGGCGGGGGCTCCCTCCAGGGCGACGAATACTATATCCATGTCCGCGGGCAACTTCGCCCGATTCAGCCTGAAATACTCCCTCAGTCTCCTCTTGATCCGATTTCTCGCGCAAGCTATTCCGACTTTCTTGCTGGCGGCCACGCCCAGACGCGGCCTGCCCAACGAATTCCGCAGCATCCGGATGAGAAAGTGAGACGTTCGACAGCGGACTCCCTGCTTCATCACGATCCGGTATTCCGAGGAGCGCCGGATCCGGTCCTCTTTGGACAGTCTGAATCGGCCGGTATCAGACTGACAAGCGGTGGCGTCCTTTTTGTCTTCTCCGCTTGAGGACCAGTCTTCCACTCGTCGTCCTCATCCGAATGCGGAAACCGTGTGTTCTCTTGCGACAAGTAATGCTCGGTTGAAATGTTCTTTTCACGTCGGTTCCCTAGCTTTGATCTCGTATCTTCAAAAGATTTATTTAACCGGAGGTCTCCTCGGAAGTCAAGGACTCTTTTGAGAACGAGGCGACCATTCGGCGAGAGATTATATAATGCGTTACTTTAAATATTGCTTGCAATTCCTTGTAACTTTTGGTAAATATCTCTGCAATATCACAAGACGAGGCCGGCCATGATCGTCCATCTCGCCGTCATATTCCTCATGATCGCCACCCTCGGCGCCTTCCTTATTCTTTGGTACTTCTGGGTGAAGAAGAAAGTTGAAGCATCCTTCTTCCTCGACGACGAGGAGCAGGTGCTGTTTCCCTTTCGCTATTTCTCCTGGATTTTGATCGGCTTGGTGGTACTCACCTGCCTGGCGCAAGTGCACTTCCTGCGCGTGTCTGCGTCCGTCCATGAGAGGCTCGCGCATATTGCCGGCTTCCACAAGAGCCAGCAGTCCTGCGCCGGCGCCGTGAATGAACTGAAGGTCATGGTCCAGGGCGTGCGCAAGGACCTCAACGCGGGCTTCACGAAAATCGCTGCTAACTCTCCGGCTGTTCCTGCCCTGGCCGAGACTCTGGACAAGCCGGCGAGCATCGACGAGACACCGCTTGCACCGCCCGCAAAGACTCCACCGCGCGGCGACCTGCCACCCGGCCTTCCCAAGATCGGCAAGGCGGACACCCGATCGTCATTCGCTCAAGAAGCCAGGGCCTCCACTTCCGAGGACATGACCGAAATCCGTACCACAGAAAATGAAGCGGAATCGAAAGATCCGGCCAAAGGCGTGTGGTCGATGTCTCTCAAGATGGAAGGCAAGGTTACCGCCGACTCTCTGCGCGTGCGCCAGGAGCCTGAGAAGAACTCGCGAGTCGTAGCCAAGCTCAGAGTGGGCGATAACGTGAAAGTCACAGAGAAGCGGATCGTGGACGACGGAATGTGGTTCCGGGTCATAACTCCCAACGGTCGAGCGGGCTGGGTGGACTTCCGTTTCCTGAAACTCCACGCACTCGCACAGCCAGGCCAGGGAGCGTAGCCGGAACGGTGTAAGTCCGAATTGACTTCTCCGTGGATCGAATAGATAATGGGCCCCAATGGGGATGGGGTCCCCCAAAAATGCTCATCATCATGGGCTGATGACTCCTACCGTAAAGACCTTGCGGTGGGAGATCCGCCTCCCAGGAACCCACCGTAAGGTGGGTTTTTTATTTTTGTGCCGTCCGGTTGAAAACCGTGCACGCGAATCTTGTCACAGGAGGGCTCCCAATGGATTCCTCGCAATTCCCCCATTCTCGGCTAGAGATCGCGTTGCGTTCGCCGGATCAGACGTCTAGAGCCGCTCTTGATTTCCAGTTCCTTCTTGGTGAGGCAATCAGATTGGTAGACGGCATAGGCACTCGCTTCACTTCAGACAAAGACAGGCTTTTCGCCTTGCGGACTCGGCTGGAGGAAGGACGATTCCACCTCGCGGTTTTGGGACAGTTCAAACGGGGCAAGAGCACGCTCCTCAACGCATTTCTTGGACAAGCGCTGTTACCCACCTCAGTTGTGCCGTTGACAGCTATTCCGACGTTTCTGGAATATGGCCCGGAAATTCGCATGCGCGTCTGCTACCTGGATCAAAAGCCAGCCAAGGAATTTGCCGGCAAGAGTATCGAAGAGTTCGTTGACGTTCTGAAAGGATTCGTGACCGAGGAAGGGAATCCCAAGAACCGCTTGGGCGTTCAACAGGTGGACATTACTTATCCGGCGACCATCCTTCAGCACGGCGTAGTGCTGATTGATACTCCTGGTATTGGCTCGACCTTCACGCACAACACTGAAGCTACTCTCAATTTCCTTCCCCAGTGTGACGCGGCGTTGTTCGTGGTATCCGCGGACCCGCCACTGAGCGAAGTGGAGGCCGCATTTCTTGAAAAAGTGAAGTCCCGTGTGGCGCGCTTGTTCTTCATTTTCAACAAAGTTGATTATCTCACCGAGCAGGAGCGGGGCGCCGCGCTTGCTTTCTTCAGGAAAGTGCTCGCCGAAAAGATGGAGTCTGCCGACGACCATCCCATCTTCTGCGTCTCGGCCCGTCGAGGATTGAGCGCACGACTTTCCGGCAACTCGCGTATGTGGGCTGATAGCGGCCTGAACAAGGTCGAAGATCATCTCGTCCACTTTCTCGTCTCCGAGAAGACGAAAGCGCTCCATGAGGCGCTGGGTCGCAAGGTGCGGGATGTGCTCGAAGACGTGGTCATGCGGCTACGACTGGAGATCCGATCTCTTCAGATGCCCGTAGAGGATCTTGAGTCACGGCTGCAAATCTTTGAGCGCGAGTTGAAGAATTCGGAAAGACAGCGCGTTGCAGCCCAGGATCTCTTGACCGGCGACCGCAAACGCGCCTTGGAGCGGCTGGAGCAGGAAGCAGAAAGCATGCGCCAGAAGTCGATCGTGCATCTGGAAAGGGTGGTAGGAGCTTCTTTCTCGGCTATGAAGGATGGCGAGGTCTCCGAACAGGCTGTCCTCGACGCGCTCGCAAATGAAGTCACTTCGTTCTTTCAGGCGTCTGCGGATGAGGTTTCAGGTGGTTTCGGCATCCATGTGGCAGAGACCTTGCGCCCTCACCAGCAGCGCGCCGACGAGTTGATCGAACTCATTCGGAAGACAGCGGCGGAGCTTTTTGACATCCCCTACCACGCGCCGGAGAGTGCCGCGGCCTTTGAAGTGAAACGACGGCCTTATTGGGTGTTGAGGAAGCGGGTGCCGACTCTCCCCATAGTCGTGCCTGAAGAGGCGCTCGATAGGCTTCTTCCGGCAGGTCTCCGAGTCAGTCGGCTCAAGAAGCGGCTGTCCCGACAGATCGAGACTCTGGTTCGCCACAATGTCGAGAACCTTCGTTGGGCAACGCTTCAGAATCTGAACGATGCGTTTCGGCGCTTCGGGCTGACGCTTGACCAGCGTTTTCAAGAAACCATCGAAGCCACGCACGGAGCGATGCAGGCCGCGTACGTGAGACGTAAGGAGCACGCGGAAGCCATTGCCGAAGAGGTTGCAAAGTTCGAGGCGGCGGCCGGTGAAATCACGAACATATGCGTCGAGATCCAGAGATGCCAATGAACGCCCCGGCACCCTCCCTACCTCCTGAACCGGATGCCCTCCGGCTTTCCCCTGGAGAAATCCATTTTCTCTGGTGGTTCATACAGGGAGGCATCATGGAGCCGGAAACTCGACAACGTATGCGCAAGGCGTGGGGGTTTTGTGAGCGGCACACATGGGGATGGATTTCTGTCGAAGCCGCTTTTCGAAGCGGCTACCTGCTCGGACCGGCGGTCCTTTACGAAGATGTGATGGAACGCGCTGTGAAATTCTTTCATACGAACGGCCCGGTCCAAAGTGCAAGGGTACGATTACGCGTCCGCGAAAAGGGGCCGTGCCTTATGTGCGAGTCGGGGTACGGCCCCGATAGCAAAGCCATGGCAGCGGCGAAGCTGATAGAAAGGGGACGGGATCTCTACCATCTTCGATTGGTGGCTGAAAGAACTCGTCCGTACTGGCGGAAAGATGTGTGCGGCATATGCGCGGGGACCGAGTCGCCGATGAGGTGCCGAAAACACTTCGTGCGTGGAGACGTCGACTCGGTGAATCACTTTCCCCTACAGAAAGAGTTTATCACCTCCCTCTTTCCGCATGTCGCCAACTTCTTGCGCTCTTTTCGCTGGGAATATCGGGACACCCAAACGGTGGAAGACATGGCAGCGCTGATTAGTGCCGTCGGATGGTGCAGCGGGTGGACGATTTTTCTCGAGTTGGTCGATTGACTCCATACCCCACGCAATTCGGTTCGAGCCGACAAGATGGTGAGCAGCACCCATGAATGTTGCAATCGCTTCGAAATCCGCGAGCCTTCCGACGTTTGAGCTTTCTCCCGGAGAAATCCATTTTCTCTGGTGGTTCATTCAAGGAAGCATCATGAATCCGTCCACGCGAATACGGCTTCGCCGCGCATGGGGAATGTGCGAACGGCACGCGTGGGGATGGATGATCGTGGAAGCCGCATTTCGCAGCGGTTATATGCATGGCCCTGCCGTTCTCTATCACGACGTAATCGGCCTGGCCGTGGAGGCGTTCGAGATGCAAGGGCCGATGCAGCACGGGAGGCTCCGGAGACGGCTTCGCACGAAGGGGCCTTGCCTGATGTGCGAAGAAGGGTACGGCTCGGAGACAAAAGGGTTCGTGAAGCCGACTATCGTCGTGCAAGGACGTGATTTGACCGAGATTCGATCTTTCGCGCGGCGCACGTCTTCCTACTGGAAGGATGACGTCTGCGGCATATGTTCAGGCAATGGATCTCCCGTAAGGTGCCGCGGGCATCTCGTTGAAGAGGAATCTGCCGGGCTAATTGCCGACATGTCGGCTCATCGGGCGCTCATATCCGACATTGATCGCCGGCTCAACCAGTACGCTCGATCGTTTCAGTTCGAATTTCGCGGCACTAACACTCAAGAAGACACGGCCGCGCTGATCAGCGCGGTAGGATGGTGCAGCGGATGGAGACTTTTTCTGTCTATCGTTGATGCGCCTGGGATCGTTTCCTAAAACAGGAATCACGCTTTCTGGTATACGGCAATGAAAAGGAGGGTGTTATGACTGCCAAAATCGTTTCGATTCGTGCCTTGGAAATCCTCGATTCGCGTGGAAACCCTACGGTTCGGGTGTTTGTGGAGCTGGAAGACGGGATCACCGCTTCGGCTTCCGTTCCTTCAGGCGCATCTACGGGTGAGAACGAGGCGCTTGAGCTGCGCGACCTGGACAAACGCCGCTATGGCGGAAAGGGGGTGCTGAAGGCGGTAGACAATGTCAATCGCCTCATCGGCCCCGAATTGGTCGGAATGCACGCGCCCCGTCAGGCAGAGATCGACAGACTCATGATCGAGCTGGACGGGACGCCCGGCAAGTCGAAACTGGGTGCAAATGCAATTCTCGGTGTATCCATGGCCGTGGCTCGGGCCGCTGCGTTGTCATCCAAGATACCGCTGTACGCGTATCTCGGCGGTCCTGGAGCAGTCCGAGTCCCGGTGCCGCAAATGAACATCCTCAACGGCGGAAAACACGCGGATAACAGCGTCGATCTTCAAGAGTTCATGGTTATGCCGGTAGGCGCGCCGACATTTGCGGAGGCCTTGCGCTATGCGGCAGAGACTTTTCATGCGCTCAAAAGGATCTTGAAGGCCAAAGGTTACGCGACCGCTGTCGGCGATGAAGGTGGTTTTGCGCCCAATTTAAAAAGCAACGATGAAGCATGTGAAGTCATCGTCGAAGCGATTGAGGCCGCGGGTTACAAGCCGGGCAAAGACATTGCCATCGCTCTCGATCCGGCCGCGAGTTCCTTTTTTGAAGATGGGGTCTACAATCTGAGCAAGTCCGGACAGGGTAAAAAAACGAGCGCGGAGATGACGTCTCTCTACAAAGCTTGGCTTGAAAAATATCCCATTGTGTCGATCGAAGACGGCCTCGCAGAGAACGACTGGGACGGCTTCCGGGAACAGACGGCCGCTCTTGGCGACAAGATCCAAATCGTTGGTGACGACATCTATGTGACCAACACCAAGTTTATTGCCCGTGGAATCAAAGAAAGCACCACAAACGCGGTCCTCATCAAGCTCAATCAGATCGGCACGGTTGCCGAGACGATGGAGGCGGTTCATCTCTGCCGCAAGGCAGGGTGGGGTTACGTGATTTCGCACCGTTCCGGAGAGACCGAGGACACATTCCTCGCCGATTTTGCCGTGGCCATGGGCGGCGGGCAGATTAAGACCGGCTCGACCAGCCGCAGCGAGCGAATCGCCAAATACAATCGTCTCTTGGAGATTGAGACGGAACTTGGTTCGGGCGCGGTATTCGAGAGTCCTCTCAAGGCATGATGGTCCATGGAATGGCCGGCATGTGTGAACCTGAGTACACGATTTTCTTATTTCGGTGACGTATTCTGCCGTTGGAGATTGCTTCGTCGTTTCACTCCTCGCAATGACACGTCCGAACTTGTCATTGCGAGCGAAGCGAAGCAATCTCCAACGGCAGAATACGTCACCGTATTTACGCCGTCGTGTACTAACGGATGTGCACCCATGAGTGAGAATCACATACGCGGCATCACCACGACGCTTACTCTTCTCGACAAGGCGCTGTGCGAGTTTGACCAGTGGGCTCACGGGCATGCCGTCCGCTCGGTGCTGCACCAGGTCCGTAACCCGCTTTCAACCGCTCAACGCAAGAGCTTGGCTGCGGAAGTTGCGGAAATGAAGAGCATCCTTCAAGAAATCAAGAGCGCACTCAATCTGAAAGCGTCGGTGCACGAGGTGGACAGGATGATTGCCGCCTCATGCTCGACGTTGTGGGTGTATCTTGTCGAGCTGGAGGGTACCCGGCTCAGGAGGTACGGGGAACTCCCGCCCGGCTTGGCTGAGTACCTGGACCCGCAAGTGGCCGATCTCAACAGCCGCTTGCGGCGAATCTCAAAAATAATAGCAACGGGAGGGCCTCGCTGACGTGGTGCTCAGCGGTCTCTTCGGAACGGAGCAGTGAATGGATCATGCGTGGTATGTGGCGACGGTCTGGATCGGCTTGGCTCTATTGGCCAGCATCATTTCGATACGGACCGCGATCTCCGTCGCTTTGGTGGAAATCTGTGTCGGCGTCATCGGCGGCAATTATCTCGGACTGGACCCGAGCGCCGAATGGATCAGCTTTCTGGCTGGATTTGGCGCCATTCTCCTGACGTTTCTGGCGGGCGCGGAAATCGAGCCGGACGTCCTTCGCAAGTACGGCAAGGAGAGCATCGGAATCGGCATAGTCAGCTTCCTCCTCCCGTTCTTTGGAGCAATGGCGTACGCGTACTACGTCGCGCACTGGACGGCAGATGCAGCGAAGATCTGCGGCATCGCGCTTTCGACTACATCAGTGGCCGTGGTCTACGCAGTGATGGTGGAAACGGGGCTGAACAAGTCGGAATTGGGAAAAATCATCCTGGCAGCGTGCTTCGTCACTGACCTGGGTACCGTGCTGGCCCTGGGTGTCCTCTTTGCCAATTACACCATCTGGCTGGCAGTTTTTGCAGTAATCACGACGGTCATACTCATCATCACTCCGCGGTTCGCTCGCTGGTTTTTCTGCACTTTCAAGAACCACGTGAGTGAGCCTGAGATCAAGCTGCTCTTCGTCATGCTTTTCGGATTGGGATGGCTGGCGACGCACGCGAACAGCGAGGCGGTGTTGCCCGCCTACTTGTTGGGAATCGTCGTTGCGGGCCTATTTCAGGAATATCGGCCGATGGTCCGCCATCTTCGCACTGCAACGTTTGCTTTGCTGACCCCGTTTTACTTCCTGAAGGCAGGGACCATCGTCTCGGTCCCGGCTATTCTCAGTGGGTTCGGCCTCATCGCCGTGTTGCTAGCGGTGAAGGTGGCTGCCAAATTCATCGGCGTGTATCCGCTGACCTCAATCTTCCGATTTTCGGGAAAGGTCGGCATGTACACGACGCTGCTGATGAGCACAGGGTTGACGTTCGGCAGCATCTCGGCCTTGTTCGGATACACCCGCGGGATGATTACCCAGGAGCAGTACACCATTCTCGTTACTGTGGTCATCGGGAGCGCGGTTGTCCCGACGCTCATTGCGCAGTGGTTCTGCCAACCCAGGGGTGACGATCTCAACGGCGATTGGCAGAAATAGACCCGGTCAACAATGGAGGTGACATACGTGTACAAGAAGATCCTGGTAGCATTCGACGGGTCCGAGGGCTCCCGAAAGGCGCTCACGCGAGCTGTCAAGTTAGCCCGCGCTTTCGACGCCGAACTCCATTCGATTTCCGTGGAGGTGGACCTGCCGCAGTACGTGGCCACCGTCGGAGAATTTGACGAAGTCAAGAGGCAGAAGGATGAGTACTTCGAGGGACTCAACAAAGAAGCGGTCGACCTCGCGAAGGCCGAGGGGGTGAGTTTGACCCCTCACGTTGTTGCCGGCCATGCGGTGGACAGCATCGTCTATTTCTGCAAACAAGGCAGGTTCGACCTGCTCGTCACGGGATTCACCGGGCATAGCCGGATCTACGAACGCATTTGGGGGGGAGTGTCGAGGAACCTCGCTCGGTTCAGCCCGTGTGCGGTCCTCATTGAGAAGTGATGTGGCCGTTTCTATAACGGATTTCAACAACAGGGGGTCCCGGCATGCTGAAGAAGATACTGGTAGGTCTGGATGGATCCAAGCATTCATTCAAAGCTCTAGAAGAAGCTCTGGTCCTGGCTGTGCTCGCCGGCATCGAAGTCCACACGATATCAGTGGAAGAAGTGCCCCGATTTCCCGGCACCATCGGCGAAGTAGTCGAGGAAAAGGAAGCTGCTGACACGAGATTCGGGACGGTCATCGCGAAGGCGGAAAAGATGGCCGCGGACCGCGGGGTTCAATTGAAGGCACATGTGCTCGTAGGCCATGAAGTTAAGACCATAGTCGAGTTTGTCGAGGAAAAGGGATACGACCTGCTTGTCGTCGGCTTTATGGGCCATTCGGCAATTTTCGATAGGATTATGGGCGGAACATGCCAGAGTCTGGTGCGCCTCGCTCCATGTACGGTGCTTGTTGTGAAGTAACTATGATCGGCATGACGCAACGTCGGGCCAATGTCCTTAGAATCAGTTCCGCACTCGGCAGCGGTGGTACCGATGCGCTTTCAAAGAGGCGACTTTCGCGGTCGGCCGGTGTGCCTCCGAAGCGCGATTAGGCCTGCCGTCCGAAGCGGAGGAGGCATCCGGCAGACTCACTGCTTCGACTGCGCATTGGTTTGAAAGGCATTTCTTCAATGGCTTTCCACAGCATACTGCTTGAGAGACCTGACGACCGCACAAAGACCGACGCCGTTGATATGCCCGACTTTTTCGCTGATTTGAATCTTGACCAGATAGTGAGCGCCGTCACGGCCCGCAGGTTGGGATATAACCTGGAAACGTTTTTCTACCTTCCTCTGAAGGATACCGATGCAGTCACCTACCGCCAGGAAATATTCCAGGACCTTGAAAATGGTACAGTGTTGCAAGATATAAAGTCCTTTGCCAAAAGAATGACTGAGATGCGCCACCATCTTGCCTTAGTACATAAGCTTTACTACAAGTACCACAAAGAAGGATGGTTCTTGGAGGCGGTGGAAATTTACTGTGACGCTGTTACGCGTCTGGTACAAGATTTAGGCGCGGCGGACCTGAAATCAGCCGGCCTGTCGGCCTTCCGCGAATATGCGACCAATTACGCCAATTCTGAAGGCTTTGCGCGGCTCGCGGCGGAAATGAAAAGGCTCAAAGCCGATTTATCGACCGTGCGGTACTGTGTGCTTATCAAGAATAGTACGGTCAAAGTTCGCCAATATGATTCTGAGATTGATTACAGCGTCGAAGTGGAGAAAACTTTCGAGAAGTTCAAACACGGTGCGGCGAAAGATTACTTGACGAAGATGCCCATGCGGTCGGGCATGGACCATGTTGAAGCACAGATTCTGGATTTCGTGGCCAAATTGCATCCCCACGTATTTATCCATCTCGATAATTTTTACACGCAAAATAGCCGTTATGTGGACAAAACAATAGCCGCTTTCGACCGAGAGGTACAATTTTATATCGCCTATCTGGAGCACATCGCAAAGCTCAAGAAGGCAGGCCTGGCATTTTGTTATCCTCAGATCTCCAGCATGGACAAGGAAATTTATGACCGCCAGGGATTTGATTTGGCCCTGGCGCACAAACTCATCGCCGAAGGCTCGACCGTTGTTTGCAATGATTTCTATCTGAAAGGCAGGGAGCGAATCATCGTGGTATCCGGACCGAACCAGGGCGGTAAAACGACTTTCGCTCGCACTTTCGGACAATTACACTATTTGGCCGCCCTAGGCTGTCCCGTACCAGGGCGGCACGCGCTCCTCTTTCTGTTTGACAGGATCTTCACGCACTTTGAAAGGGAGGAAGACATCGAGAATCTCCAAGGCAAACTACAGGACGACCTTGTCAGGGTCCACGACATTATCAGCGGAGCTACCTCGAAAAGCATTATCATAATTAATGAAATCTTTACTTCGACGACGTTGAGAGACGCGGTCTACCTGGGCAGCGAGATTCTGAGGAAAATTGACCAATTGGATTTACTCTGTGTTTGTGTGACGTTTATCGACGAATTGGCTTCCCTAAGCGACAAGACTGTAAGCATGGTCGGTACGGTTGTTCCGGAGAATCCGGCGGTGCGAACCTACAAGATTGTCAGAAGGCCGGCGGACGGACTTTCGTACGCGATATCCATAGCAGAGAAGTATCGCCTTACATACCATTGTTTAATGGAGCGCATACCGTCATGAAGGCTTTCCTCATGTACAAGGATCGGGATTTTGACATGCAGGAGAAACTGCCGTCGAATGCGCAAACCTTGATACAGGACCTGGAATTGAACACGTTGTTCGATGCTATGGCGGCCGGCGACAACTTCCTGTTTCAAGTGGCAAAAAAAGCTGTTTTGACGAGTCTGACCGACTTGGACACAATTACCTATCGCCAGGACATTCTCAAGGATTGTTTGAAGAATTCCTCCGTAGTCCGAGAGATCTACCAGATCCCGATTGAGTCGATCGTAAATCAGAAAAGACAATGGATGGGCGTTTTCACAAGGTATCCCGCTGGGATCTTGAGTGGCGCGAGAGAAATGCTGGAGATGTTTCTGGGCCTGCTCAGAAAACTCAGGAATCTCGCGGATGAGCATGCTGACAGGTTCGAATCTGAAGGCTTTTCGGCTTTTTTTGCAATGATTAAGAAGGAACTTGATGATGAGTATTTGGCCGCTTTCGACCATCATATCAAGGAATTGAAATTCCGCGGCGGAATTCTGATCAGCGCGCAATTAGGAAAGGGTAATGAAGGTACCTGCTACGCGCTTCGTAAACCACTGACCCAGAGCGGTAATTGGGTGGGGCGGATCTTTAGCCAAAGACGCCCGGTCTACACTTTTCGCATCGCCGAGCGAGACGAAAGCGGATACAGGACCCTTGCGAATTTGAGAGACAGAGGGGTTAACGTCGTTGCCAACGCTCTTGCTCAATCCGCCGACCATATTGACAGTTTCTTCAATATGTTGCGGACAGAATTGGGCTTTTACCTTGGCTGTTTGAACCTCTCGGAACGGCTTGCCGAAATGGGAGAGTCACTGTCTTTTCCCGTTGCTGTTGAATCTTGGGAACGAAGACACTCTTTTCATGGGTTGTACGATGTCTGTCTGGCCTTGGCCATGAAGCGGAAGGTCGTGAGCAACGATGTCAACGCCGACCTTAAAGACCTCGTGATCATCACAGGCGCCAACCAGGGCGGCAAATCGACCTTTTTGCGTGGCATAGGCCTGTCCCAATTGATGATGCAATGCGGCATGTTTGTGGCGGCTGAGTCTTTCTGCGGCAATGTTTGCAATCGCCTTTTCACGCACTACAAGCGGGAAGAGGACCCTACCATGAAGAGTGGAAAGCTCGACGAAGAACTTGGCAGAATGAGTGACATCGTGGAAGAGCTGGCGGCAAATTCGCTGGTGCTTTTCAATGAGTCATTCGCCGCCACCAACGAAAGAGAAGGATCGGAAATCGCACGGCAGATTACGCACGCCTTATTGGAAAAGCGCATTAAGGTCTTCTTCGTTACACATTTGTATGACTTTGCGCGTGGTTTTCATGAGAAAAGAACAGACAACTCGTTTTTCCTCCGAGCTGACAGACAACCCGACGGGCAACGGACTTTCAAGTTGATCGAAGGCGAACCACTGGAAACAAGTTACGGCGAAGATTTGTACGACAAGATATTCGGCATGATAGAGGACGAGCAATGGCGGGCAGGATTTCGGTGAGTTGCGTTTCGTGAGCCAATCTTGCTTGAAGCTTGAGCTTGTGGGGCAGCGTTGACGTTGCTTCTTGAGCAACGCACGGGACCGGATCGAGGATACACAATCGCGATCCGGCGTGGAGCGAGATGATACAAGAGGCTCGACGGCCATGTCTCTGAGTACTTAATGGCGGACCGAATTCGGAGCGACGGTGCGGCAGAATGAGAAATCAAGGAGGAAAACACCTGGAAGCGATAATGTAACCACCGTTACATTATAATATTGACTATATGGTTCATGTCAGGTAACCTGTGTTACATGACGAAGAAACACAGGAGGACTTCATCATGGACCTTCTTACTATCGCAATGGTCGCCTCCGGCCTCTTCTTTGGCTGGACCATCGGCTCTCACTACACCGGCGCTACTATGGGCATGGCCTATGGATCGGGGATAGTCAAGAGCCCCATAGTTGCCACCATTTTGGTGGCATTCTTCGCCTTGCTTGGCGCCACCTTTGAGAGCCACAACGTGGTTGAGACCGTAGGAACCGGCATCATCAAGGGCACGGACTTGACGCCGCTGGGGGCCATGACCATGATGTTCACGGCCGCTGTGGTGACCGCGGCGAACACCTGGATGAGATGGCCGGTTTCAACGTCTCAATTGGCATGTTTCTCCGTTGTGGGCTCAGCCGTCGCTATGGGAGCGCCCGTCTTCTGGGGAAGCACGATTGTGTTTCTCTGTGTGACGTGGGTCGCGACGCCCGTCGTGGCCGCTATCTTGGGCTGGATTTTTACGCACGCAACTGATTGGACGATCAAGGGTCGATCGGAGACGGTGCAGAAGTTCCTGGGGTATGCCTTGTTCATCGCCTCTTGTTACTCATCGTACACGCTGGGAGCGAACAACACCGGAAACGCGGTGGGGGTCTTTTTTGGACTCAACCTCACCACGGAAATGCAGGCCGGATTCATCGGGGGCATCGTCATAGCCATCGGCGCGGTAACTTGGGGAATTCCTCTTCTTCAGAAGGTCGGCAAAGACCTCGTTCAAGTAGATTTGAGCGTAGGGGTCGGGGCAAAATTCGCTCAGAGCGTTACCGCCCACGTAGCAGCAGTCCTGGGCTTCCCGACTTCTATGAATCAGGCCCAAATCGGTGGTGTGGCAGGAGCGGCTTACGTGAGAGGGCTCCATACCATCGACATGGCTGCCATGAAGGAGATCGTACTTTCGTGGTTTCTTACGCCCATAGTGGCGGGAATCGTCTCCTTCGTCCTCTATAAATTCTTTTCCCTTGTACTGGGAATCCATTAGTCGGAGGTCGATGCCATGTTTAAAAAAGTACTGTTCCCAACGAAGTTTGAAGAATTCTCCCTGGAAGTCCTGAGAAGTGTGTCGTGCCTTCAAGGGGCAGGCCTGGAAGAAGTGGTCCTCCTTCACGTCATCGACACGGATAGCCTCTATACCGACGTTGATTGGGGCGTCGTCCTCAACTTGGAACTCCTTGTTGACGCGGCGAATCGGCGGCTGGACCAGTATGCCGAGTTCTTACGGTCTGAAGGCCTCGAATCAACGATCCGGGTAACCAAAGGAAGGCTCATTCCGGAGATTGTAAGGGTGGCAACCGAGGAAAAGGTGTCACTCATCGTGGCAGGGAGACAAAAGCGAGGAATCCTCGGTGAACTCTTCCTCGGGTCGGCAACCCACGGGATCATCCGCAAGTCAAAGATGCCCGTTCTGGTGGCCAAGTACCACACGGTCAAAGAAGTCAGCGGACAAGTTCGAGAGTTCTTCTGTACGAACATGTTCCGGAAGATCCTCTATCCCACCGACTGGTCCCCTTACGCTCAGCGCGCAAAGGACTATCTCCGTCCACTTCAACAAGTCGGCGCAATGGAAGTTGTTGCGGTGCACTGTACGGAAGACTGGTTCACCGAAATGGAGTACGTCACCGACACGGTCCGGGCAGAATTCCAGAAAGAGAATGAGGAAAAACTGAAGGCCTTGGAAACGGAACTGAGCGAATGGGGCTTCAAAGTGAAAACCTTTCTTTTCGACCGCGGAAGGACCTATCAGGATATCGTAGACTTGGCTTCCGAAGAAGACGTGTCCCTGATTGTCATGGGGACTCATGGACGAGGGTTTATCCAGGAGACCCTGTGGGGAAGCGTTTCTCAGCGAGTGGCCGAATACAGCGAAAAGCCGGTCCTGGTTGTGAAATAGATCTTGGCGTACTCCACGGCCTTTTTGCCGAGGTCGTGGAGACCACTCGGCATGGGCTGAAGATCAGCTGCGAACATACAATGGGGAACTCATGAAGAACCAATTGGACGCAATGCCACAATCCTGCGATATCTCCGCGTCGGCCGCGACAAAGTTCGTGGTGTTGATCGGTGTGGTCAGTTTGTTCTCGGACTTGACCTATGAAGGCGCGCGGAGCGTCACCGGACCGTTCCTGGCGGTTCTCGGCGCCAGCGGAACCGTGGTTGGCATTGTCGCCGGTCTGGGAGAGCTGGTCGGGTACGCGCTTCGCCTTGTGTCAGGCTATTTTGCCGATAAGACTCAGAAATACTGGTCAATTGTATTTCTCGGTTATGGATTGAACCTGCTGGCTGTGCCTCTCTTGGCGCTAGCCGGACATTGGGAGATTGCGGCTGTCTTGATGGTCGCTGAGCGGATGGGCAAAGCCATTCGCACCCCCGCGCGCGATGTGATGTTGTCATGCGCCTCGGACTCGATTGGCCGCGGTTGGGGCTTCGGGTTGCACGAAGCCATGGACCAGATTGGCGCCATTTGCGGCCCGCTGGTAGTGGCCGCGGTCTTCTATTCCCGAGGCACCTATGAAGCCGGCTTTGCACTGCTGCTCATCCCGGCGCTCATGGCTTTGACCGTGCTCTTCACGGCTTACAAACTCTATCCGCGGCCCCACGACCTGGAATCAGCTACTATCAAACTGGAGGGCAAAGGGTACGCTTCGTCTTTTTGGTTGTATCTGGCTGCGATAGCCTGTGTTGCCGCTGGGTACGCGGATTTTCCTCTGGTGGCGTACCACTTCAAGAAAGCTGCCTCCGTTCCGGAGCACTGGATACCGATCCTCTATGCGGTGGCTATGGGCACGGACGCTGTTGCAGCGCTCGTCTTTGGTCGCATCTTTGACCGCATTGGCATCCCCGTGCTCATCGCGGCGTTTGTGGTTTCGTCGCTCTTTGCGCCCCTCGTATTCTTGGGTGGTTTTCAGGCAGCATTAATCGGGATGGCCCTTTGGGGCGTCGGCATGGGCGCGCAGGAGTCTATCGTTCGCGCGGCCATAGCCGAAATGATTCCGAGAAATCGGCTTGGCTTCGCGTTCGGCCTGTTCAACACCGTGTATGGTGTGGCGTGGTTCGCAGGGAGCGCGCTCATGGGGATCTTGTACGATTTCTCCGTAGGCGCGCTCGTGATCTTTTCCGTCGCTGCTCAACTGGCAGCAGTGCCGGTGATCTTGTGGTCTCTGAAGGGGTCTCGGCGCTGAGTTGAGTTCGCAGGCACAAAAGGAAGTTGACGACGAGTCTCCCGCGTGTAACACTGGTTACATGAAATGGTTGTTCTTCTCATATACTCTGCCGTCACGACCGTCGCGCGCGCGGGTTCACACGTGGAGGCGGCTCAAGAAGCTGGGCGCGGTAAGCTATCAGTCCGTTTGGGTCTTACCGCACTCGACGGAGCGTCTGACCGAACTGCGAAAACTGACCACAGATATCGAAGATTGGAAAGGCGAAGCCCTTCTCATCGACGGGAAACTACTGAACAGCAGCCAGGAAGAACGCATCAGGATGGCCTTCGCGACCTCAAGAGATGAAGAATATCAAGAAATCATCAGCAAGTGCGAGGATTACGCCAAAGAGATCCAGTTCGAGATCGAGAGGCAGAATTTTATCTTTGCAGAGGTTGAGGAAAACGAAGAGGAATTGGAGAAGCTCAAACACTGGCTAAAGAACGTGGAGAAGCGAGATGTGGTCGAAGCGCCGCTTCACGAGCAAGCCGTCGAAAAAATAGGCACTTGCGAAGCACTGTTTGATGACTTTGCCCAGCGAGTCTACGAACACATTCAGACCCAAGAAAGGAGGCGAATCAAGGGGGCAACCCAGAATCGGGCCGACGAGGAATAGAACTCGGAAACCTTACTAACCAGGCATCACCAAATCTGCCGCGTGTTCTGGGAGGAGAGTCATGATTATCCAGAAAGCCGACCTTTTCAGAGACCTCAGTCAGGAGGCTATGAACGAAATCACGAAGGTCATGGTCGAAGAATCCCATGAAAAGGGTTCCGTGCTGTTCAAAGCCGGAGAGCCCGCATCCAACTTCTACCTCATCGTTGACGGAACCGTGAGACTGTCCATAGGGACCGTCGGGGAGATCGACTACACCGCGAACCGTCCAGGCGAGGCTTTCGGATGGACTGGCATGGTCGATCGACCGGCTTACGTGGCTACCGCGGAGTGCGTAACGCCATGCAAGCTGGTCAGGATTCAAAAGGACAGGCTTGACACTCTGTTGGCGAAGGATCCCGCGAGCGGGATGATCTTCTTCAAACGACTTGCCGGAGCAGTCGTACAGCGGCTCATCGACAACTATGGCGCGTTCTTGTCCGAAGGTAGATTGAAAGGAGTCACCTACGGCACCGGGCAAGTGATGGGTAGTGAAGAATAGTGGATCGATCCGTAAACACCTTGCCACCAAGATCCTGGGAGGGTGCGGCGCTGAACAACGCCATATGCCTCGTAGGGGCGAGTCTGAGACCCGCCCCTACCCGAGCCTGCCGCTGACGACAACGTAAACCTATTTCTGAATCGATCTGCTAGGGCCGTTCCACGCGATTGGAACTCACCAAACCTCTCGGGAGCCTTGAACTGACTTGATTTGCAGTACTGCGCAAGCGTTCGGCCCCCTTTCTTCACGCCCCCCGTGCCCTTCCCGGACACTTGAAATCATCTTCTCGTTTCAGTATGTTTTCAGAGCTATATGAAGCAGCCGATAAAGCAGACGAGTTTCGGTGTCGCGCATCCGGTCAGGTCTATGCCTGCCGGGACGTAGAAGGGGATGAGCGTCATGGGTCGAGCGCGTATCCTGGTTGTGGAAGACGAGGGCATCATCGCTGAAGACCTGCGCATGGGATTGGAGGAGATGGGCTACGACGTAGTAGCCGTTGCCTCCACCGGCGAGGACGCGGTCCGAGAGGCCCAGGAAAGACGCCCCGATCTCGTGCTCATGGACGTCGTGCTCCACGGGGACATGGACGGCATCGAGGCCGCGGAACGCATCCATGCCAGGCTTAACATCCCCGTCATTTACCTCACAGCGTACTCCGACGAGAAGATCCTCGAACGCGCAAAGATCGCCGAGCCGTTCGGGTATATGATTAAGCCTATTCGAGAGAGGGATCTCTACTCCACCATCGAGATGGCGCTCTTCAAACACGAGATGGAAAGACGGCTCAAGGAGAGCGAACAGTGGTTTTCCGGCGTCCTCAGGAGCATTGGTGACGCGGTCATTGCCACTGACTGGGATGGAGCCGTCAAGTTCATGAATCCAGTGGCGGAAGCTCTGACCGGCTGGAGTGAGCAAGACGCTCACAAGCGCCCGTTGTGCAATGTGTTTGTCGTGGTGGATGAAAAGACGCGCGAACCGTTTGCGGACTTGCGGGGTGTACTGCTTAACGACGGAAAGCAGTCCACCGGCGAGCGGCTCAATTCTCTGTTACGCAGGCGCAACGAAGAGATGTTCGTCGAGACCGGGGCCTCTCCGATCCGCAACGAGCATGGCGAGATGATCGGGACGGTGCTGGTATTCCGGGACGTTACGGACGCGCGCAATGTGTACGAGCGTTTGCGGCTCCTTTCCGCGGCGACTGAGCAAAGTTCGGAAGGGATTTCAGTAGTCGATCTCGACGGCAAGGTCTTGTTTATCAACCAGGCCTTTGCCGAAATGCACGGCTTGAGGCGCGACCAAATCCTCGGCAGACACGTCTCCATATTCCACAACAAGGAGCAGATGCCAAGCGTTCGAGTAGCCATGCGGATCGTGCGCGAACACGGGATCTTCAGCGGGGAAATCTGGCACGCTCGCGCGGATGGGACTACCTTCCCCGGGCTCATGCATAATTCGCTCCTCAGGGACGAACAGGGTGAGGGGATTGGGGTTATCGGCACCCTGAAGGACATCACCAGCGCGAAGAAGGCTGAAGAAGCTCTTCGAGAAAGCCATGAGAAACTGGAAGCGTATTCTTCATCTCTTGAAGAGATGGTCAGAACACGAACTCAAGACCTCGAGAATTCACGAAAAGAGCTTAAGAAATACTCAGAAAGTCTTGAAAAGACGAACGAAGCTCTCAAACTCATCATCCAGGGGGTTGAGGCACAGAAGAAAGATGTCGAAGAAAAGATCGCTCACAACCTCAACCTCACTGTCTCGCCGATTATCGATCAACTCAAGTCGCAAGATCTGCCTGAGACGGCCCAATTCCTGCTCAAATCGCTCGAATTCAACGTCACCAACATTGCGTCCACATTCGGTGTGAGAATGACCAAAGAAGGCCATCGCCTCACCCCGAGGGAACTGCGCATTTGCGACATGATCCGTTCCGGACTCTCCTCGAAGCAAATGGCAAAAGTCATGGGGATTTCGCCGCAAACAATCCTTGTCCACCGCAAGAATATCCGCAAGAAGCTCGGCCTCGCCAAGGCCAAGAAGAATCTCGCTTCATATCTGAAATCAAGTCTGTAATATTCGAGGCTGCCCCTACCGAACGTCGTTGAAGTTACATCTTTGTTTTGGTGGGACAGGCATCTTGCCTGTCACGTTCGGACAGGCAAGATGCCTGTCCCACCAGTACCGATCCGAGATTGTGGCCTAAATGATTGCGAATTGGTATAGCGGGTGCCACTGCTGGCTCGCCCAGCAGTGTTTTCAAGTCGGGCACTGCTGGACAAGCCAGCAGTGGCACCCAGCAGTCAATCCGTAATCACTTTCGAGAACTGATATAGTGGCGGCCGGCGTCTCTGCCGGCCAATTCTCCGTCACGCATTTGGAAACGAACCCTGCGAAGGCGTCTGATACTTACCGGTTTTCCGCGGTGGAGCCGATAAAAGAGAAATCGGCAATCTGGCCGAAGAAGTCCGCGATGCGCTTGAGTAGACCCAGTCGGTTTTCTCGCACCTGGTCGTCTTCGACCATGACCATGACCGTATCAAAGAATGTATCAATGGGACCGCGAAGTTCGGCAACGATCTCGAGAGCTTGAAAATATTCACCACTGTGAATCAAGGGCGCCACGCGGCCACGGACGTCTTTGAACGCTTCATAGAGTTTTACTTCCGCTTCTTCCGCGAGCAGATCGGGTTCCATGATACCCGGAGAAGTGTTCTTCAGAATGTTGACCACTCGCTTGAATCCCGTGATGATCCGCTCGAAGTCTTCCCGTTGTTTCCACTGCTGTAGCGCTTCCACGCGGCGTCGGGCATCTACGACGTCGTCGAACCTGGCCCTGACTACGGCTTCCACCGCGTCGAGCGAAAACTGCCGCGAAGTGTGGAAATAGACGAAGCGCGTACGGATGAAGTCCATCACGTCCTGCTCAACCTCGTCCCAGGGCCGGGTGCGTTTGTCGTTGAGGAGATTAAGCGCTTCACGCACAACCCCACCGAGGTCGAGCGGCTTGTCCAGGTCGATAAGGATTTGTATGACTGCCAGCGCGTGCCGCCGGAGCGCGTACGGGTCCGCGGCTCCGGTGGGCATCAGCCCTACGCTGAAGCACCCCACGATCGTATCAATGCGGTCCGCGACAGAAACCAGGGCGCCAATGGTCCCCTCGGGAAGGCTGTCCCCCGCGTGCGTCGGCAGGTAGTGCTCCATCACCGCGTTGGCAACCTCGTCCAACTCGCCGTCCATGCGGGCATAATAGCTGCCGATAATGCCTTGAAGCTCGGGGAACTCATAGACGATGCCCGTTACGAGGTCACACTTGGCGAGAAGCGCGGCGCGTTCAATTTCGTGCAGTTTGGCGGGCGCGTATCGCTCGGAAAGCTTCGTTGCCAACCGGGTGAAGCGCTGCACCTTCTCGTACGACGTCCCCAGCCTTGAATGGAAAACCACCCCTTTGAGTGCGTCGAGACGACTAATCAGAGGGTGCTTGCGGTCTTCACGGAAATAGAAGCGAGCGTCCTCGAGTCGTGCCTTGAGAACTCGTTCGTGGCCCTTTACCGACACCGTCGCGTCACGAACCGGCGTGTTGTTGACCGCTATGAATCGATTGGTGATGCGGCCGTCTCCGTCCTGGAGCGAGAAGTAGCGTTGATGCTTCTTCATGCACGTGACGAGAATGGACGCGGGTAAGTCGAGGAATTCCGCCGGGAACTCTCCGACCACAGGGTAAGGGCTCTCCACGAGGAAGGTAATCTCGTCCAAGAGCTCATCATCGCTGAAGACGCTCAAACCGACTCCTTGCGCCAGCGCCGCGATTTCTTGCGCTATCCGTGTGCGGCGAGCCTGTGGGTCTATCTCGATCCCTTGGGCTGCAAGCGAGTTGCGGAGTTCATCCAGCGAGGCGGCGCGAAACTCTCCAGGAGCAGTGAACCGGTGCCCGCGGCTGGTATCGCCGCTACTGATGCTACCGTACTCAAAGGGTATCACCCGCCCTTCGTACATCGCGACTATCCAGTGAAGGGGCCGGGCGAAGCGTACATCCAAGTCCATCCAGCGCATGCTTTTGGGAAACGGTATCCGCTCGATTAGGCCCGGCAACAATTCCGCCAGCACCTCTGCGGTCGGGCGACCCTCTTCCCGCTTGCGGATACCCACCTGTTCGCCTCTGGATGTCGTAATAACAATGAGTTCCGTTACATCGACACCTTGGCTTCGAGCAAACCCGACTGCGGCCTTGGTGGGCTTCCCTTCCGCATCGAATGCAGACGCCACGGGCGGGCCGGTTTTTTCCACTTCCCGCGGTTCCTGACCTTCTGCGACGTCGCAGATGGACACGATAAGCCGTCGCGGCGTCGCAGCTATGGTGACGATTCCGCGCCCGATACGAGCGTCATCCAGTGTCTTTTCCAGAAGGCCCGCAAAGGCTTCCGCCGCAGGCATGACGTATCCGGCCGGGATTTCTTCCGAACCTATCTCGATGAGCAGTTCGCCTTTCATGACGCCTCCCTGCTCGCGCTGAATTTCTCCAAGAGCGGGAATCCCATTTCTTTTCGCTGTTCCAAGTACGCTGCGGCGCACTTGCGGGCCAGGTCTCGCACCCGATGAATGAAAGCGGTACGTTCGGCCACGCTGATGGCGCCTCGCGCGTCGAGGATGTTGAATGTGTGGGAGCACTTTAGGCAGTAGTCATACGCGGGGATGACGAGCACTTCCTCACCTTCGAGCAGGGAATTGCACTCGGCCTCGTACATGTCAAAAAGCGTGAAAAGCATCGCTGTATCAGCCCTGTCGAAATTGTAAACCGAGCCTTCGTATTCCGAGCGGCGATAGATGTCGCCGTAGGTCACGTCACCCGTCCACGCCAGATGGAACACGTTCTCCACACCCTGGAGGTACATGCTGATCCGTTCAATTCCGTAGGTGATTTCCACTGAGACCGGCTTGAGATCGAACCCGCCGGCCTGCTGGAAATAGGTGAACTGGGTGATTTCCATGCCGTCGAGCCACACCTCCCAGCCAACGCCCCACGCGCCGAGAGTGGGGGATTCCCAGTCGTCTTCGACGAACCGAATGTCATGGTCGAGCGGATCGATGCCCAGCGCTTTGAGCGAATCCAGGTAAATCTCCTGGATTTCCAGCGGAGACGGTTTCAGTATCACCTGATACTGGAAATAATGCTGCAAGCGATTGGGATTCTCTGCGTACCGACCGTCTGTGGGCCTGCGGGACGGTTCCACGTATGCCACGTTCCACGGCTCGGGGCCGAGCACCCGAAGAAATGTGGCCGGGTTCATCGTTCCCGCGCCCTTTTCCACGTCATACGGCTGCTGGATGACACATCCCCGGTCGGACCAGAATCGCTCCAGGGTGAGGATCATTTGTTGAAAAGTGAGCATGAGTCAGCCCCCTGTGGAATTAGCTTCCACGAGTGGAGTAGCGAGGAGTTAAACGATTTGTGTAACATCCTCCGCATTTCGGGTCAAGGCCCGAGCGGCGCATCATCGGCCGATTTGATTCTTCCGGGTGGACTCTCTATAATCCGTCCCGCTACACCACCCTTGATAGCCGGGGACCACGCCAATGAAAAAGCTGATCTGCCTTATGATTGTCTGTTCGTGTCTTACGTTGTCTGCCGCGGCGCAGCAACCGACCGGCGCGGATGACTTTCAGCAGCTCGTGCAGCAGGGCCTGGCCGCCCTGGAATCGGGCAAGGGCGAAGAAGCGGTCCGCATATTTTCAGCACTTCTTGCGAAAGAACAGAATTCCCGAGTCCAATTCTATCGAGGGGTCGCCTTCTCAATCACGGGCGACGACAACCGAGCCATCGAGGATTTTACTGCGGCTATCGCCCTCGAACCGAACCAGGCTTCGTTCTATCTTCAGCGAGGGCAGGCGATGCTGCGGAAAGCCCAGTATAGAGACGCAGAGGCCGACTTTACTCGAGCGCTCGAGATTCAGCCGCAAATGGCCGAAGCATGGGGCAACCGGGCTCGAGCCGCGCTCGGCACGGGCAGAACGTCAGCAGCGTTGGACGACCTCAATCGCGCTGTCAATCTGGACTCGCAGGACGCAGAACTATTCAAATTGCGGGGAGATTTACTCTCTTTTGCGGGTGACTACGAGTACGCGGTCCGGGACTACAACCGCGCGCTCCAACTCAAACCCGCCTACCCTGCGGCTTACAACAACCGAGGCGTAGCTCAAGCCCACCTGGGGCGCACGCGCGACGCGGTGGCTGACATGGATCGAGCGATGGATCTCGCGGCAGGAGCGGCTGCAGGTATTTCGGGAAGCAGGTGGTAGGACCGGACAACGTCTCGATTAGGGGTGCGAAAGCCAATTGCGGCTGCTTATCCAGCTGGTCAGCTCGTCCATGGTTGTGCTCAATTGCCTGGTAGTCCTCATCCTGATGACTAATTTTTGAGCCATTCTTGCAGCTTTTCGCTTCTGTTGCTCCTGCGGAAGGCCTTGTCTGGACACAATTACCCCCAAGACATGTCCCCCGTGACCATCAGTCCTGTCACCGTTCAACCATCCGTGGAGTTTGCTGGAGTGAGGCGCCGGGCTATCCGTCGCCCCCTTGCACAACATTTTCGCCGACTGGCTAAGCTGTGTTATACCCTTCTCCACATTTCCGCCTTTGAGTTCCACGAGCACTATCAAGAACGCTTGAGAATTGGCTGGGAGGCAAATGAACAGTGCATCAACCCGCCTCGTGTTTGCCGGCCAGGACCGACATGCCTGCAAATGCACGGCGATTGCCTTCTCGTTTCGATCCTTCTTGAGGCTGAATGTCTGCCCGCTTTCAGTTATGCTCAAGCCTTTGGCAACACATTCCGCGCCAAACACACTTTCCACCACTTCGCGTAGTCCCGGCACGGCTGCTCAGCCCTCCATGTCCAGCAGGCGCTCGAATTCTTCTCCCATCTCGTCGGCTACGCTGTCCAGCTCGTCCAACTTGATAAGATTGGTTTGCTCGCGATCCATGATGTCTTCAGGCGCTCTGTCGGGGCTCGCTTTCAGGCGATAGGCAGCCACCATATTGGGGTCGATACCGACCTCTCCTCCAGGGAGTTGGCCTTTGTATGACAAGAACTTCTGGATCATGTTATTCACGCAGTAAGTCACAAAGGGTGAATGCGTGGTAATGACGAAAGAGTGATCAAGTTCCCACACAAGTGACACGACGGCCTTCATGACTTCCCATTGTGCGCGAGGGTGGAGATGTGTTTCGGGTTCTTCAAGATATAGATTGAGATATCGGTTCACGGCTTCGTGAAGGTAACCTGTCGCAAACACGCCAGCGATCGCGAAAAACGGCCAAGCCTCCATCTGTCCAGATGTGGTCGCTTCGATAGGAAGCACAATCGCCTTAGGTTCGGTCCCGATACGCCATTTCCACTTTTTCGGGCCGGAAGGGGGTACATAGGCACCTCCTCCAAGTGCCCTCTGTTGACAATCGAGGAGAAATCTCCACGCTCGTATCCAGGGCACGTGATCGCCTTGACTGGCTAAGGCTAAGAGCCTGTCCCACTCAGCGGCACGAGGGTACACGCTCAGCGCCTGATGCAGGAGATCAGCAAAACGCTGGAGTGGGTCTGGTTGGTAATGCGCATAGAGCACACTCGGCTCGCCCACAGACACGCGAGTGAAGACCGATCGCTCAGTGGGAATGAACACCTGTGCAATTTCGCGTTCTTTGCCCAGCGATTCCGGCTGGTCTTCCCATGAGCGAGCCCATTGGGACATTTCAGCTGCGAGCTTTTTGTCCGGGCGACACGCCCGGTTGCTGTGAGTTACCGTGATCTGCCGTTCGACCCCATGTTTGTGCGGGTGGTACCGAAGTGTGGCTGTCCCGTTCGCAAAATACCCGAAAGGCACGCCTCGCAGACCATCCAGTATGCGACGCAATGTCTTGGCCTGCCATGCTTCTTCGTCGAGCAGACCGGGCTTGTACACTCGCCCCACGTGTGAGCGAAGACCCCGAAAGAAGTAAAGTAACTGCGCCACAAGGGATTTTCCCGATGCCTGTTCCCCGATGAGAATGGTCAGACGCTTCGGATGGATGGTGAGCTTGCCGATCGGTCCGAGTTTCTTGATTTCTAGCGTTTCGGGCACCGCAACCCCTCCGCTCTGTCCTGCGAGGAATCCTAGCGGGAGGTTTGCTCGCAGTCAATCAGAAAGGGCGCGCTGCCGGGCTAGGAGGTGAAGCTACGGCGACACCGTTCCAATGAAGGCTGTGGTCCGGTGAAAATTTCGAGGCCCCTATGCAGGGGCCTCGTCTTCGCACTCAGTATCATCTCTCAGTGCTGCGGTGTTCGTGGTTCCTTATCAACGTAGGTCTTCGGACGCTCCAAGAACAAAGCCTCTATCATTCGCGTCCGACACGTCGCTCGCCCCTTTCAGTTCACCACCGCAACAGACGGCTCAACCTCGTCCGTACCATGCGAGCGACGGCAAAACACCCTGCCCTCAGTGTAGACCAGGGCCGCAAAACGGACTCGCCGCGAACTCGGGCGTTCCGCAAATGATAGCCCGCACGTGATCCTCGTGAGCAGCCACCCACAGGTCGAACTCATCGGGGAAGACCTCGATACGAGGGCGATCCTCATCGTCTTCAAGCCTGTCGTCAATTGTTTCTTTGACTTCGCCGATAAACTCGGTCGCGTATCCCATTACAGGACCTCCGTCCGAAGGATAGCTATCTCGTCCGCGCCGGCGCGTTCACCCAATCAAGATGCGTCAGGCTCTGCAAGGATTCACCGGTGTCCAAGAAAACTCCGTACTCTGGTTTCAAATTCGCCCTCGCATTCGGGCGCCGTTTACGTCATTACTGCGGAAGCAGGAATCCAGTCCCCGGAGCGTGGCTTGAAAGTGCGGGGCTCGGCAAGGGAAAGTGATACACATCGGCCTTTTCGAACGCCTCTTCCGCTATCGAGCAGCAACTATTCTCGGCGAGCGCTTTCATCCTACCGAATTGACTGTAGTGAAAAATGCTCTATACTGGGGCCATTGTACGACATTGAGTGACGGAGACGCGGTCCATGACTTTCTGGCGATTGCCGCTGGATTCAGAGGAGCATTCTATCCCTCACGGGAGGATCAACATTATCAAGAGCCGGTGCAAAGGGTGCGGTTTCTGCATCGAGTTCTGCCCCAACGGATGCCTGAAGGAAAGCAAGGGCTTCAACGAGAAAGGGTACCACCCGCCCGAAGTGATTGATGACACTGGTTGTGTGGATTGTGGTCTCTGTACGCTGATCTGTCCGGAATTCGCCATATATACGGAGTTGCAGGAAGCCAAGAAGATTACCGAGCACGACATCCAGAAGGTTACGACTCGCTTTTCTCGAAAGGACACAAGGTACCGGAAACCTTGACAAGGACGGCACAGCTGTCTTAGACCTCCTGGAGCGGGTTTTCCATCGCCCTTCTGTCATAAAGCTCACGATCATGTCGAGGCCTTGACCCGGAACCCTTCGTTGGGATCGTTTGGATGTCCGCGCGGGGACTCTGAAGCAGGAAAGGCCGCGAATTTTTTCAGGATCAACTCATGGCCGACAAGGACGTCTTGACGGGCGAACATTTTATTCATGGCGACGCGGCGTGCGCTGAAGGCGGTCTCGCTGCCGGCTGCCGGTTCTTTGCAGGCTATCCCATCACTCCGGCCACTGAGGTTGCGGAACGCATGGCCCGACGTTTGCCTGAGGTTGGCGGGATCTACATCCAGATGGAGGACGAGATCGCGTCCATGGCAGCGATCCTCGGCGCTTCATGGGGCGGCGTCAAGTCGATGACTTCGACTTCGGGGCCGGGCTTCTCGCTCATGATGGAGAATATCGGCCTCGGGATGATGACCGAAACGCCCTGCGTTGTGGTAAACGTCCAGCGTGGCGGTCCGTCTACGGGACTGCCGACCCTCGTCGGGCAAGCCGACGTGATGCAGGCTCGCTGGGGGTCGCATGGCGACTACGGCTGCATAGCGGTAAGCCCCGCGTCGCCTCAAGAGTGCTTCGACCTGACAATTCTCGCGTTCAATCTCTCGGAGATGTACCGCCAGCCGGTCTTCGTCATGTCGGACGAGACGGTGGGGCACATGACTGAGAAAGTAATAATTCCCCCGCTCCAAGAACTCCATGTTGTTCAACGGGCCAAACCTGCGGTGGACAGCGGGCGGTATCTCCCGTTCGAGTCGACGGGGCCTATGCCGGCTCCCATGGCGATTGCAGGCGACGGGTATCACGTGCATGTCACGGGACTGACCCATGATGAACGTGGTTATCCCGTAATTACTGATGCAGTCCAGGAGCGAAACGTGCGCCACATCGTCGAGAAAGTGCGCATGAATGCCCACAACATCATCCGAGTCGACGAAGTGGCGCTGGACGACGCAGAAGTGGTCGTGATCGCTTACGGCTGCACATCCCGCGTCGCCCGACAGGCGGTGGAGGACATGCGCCGCAAAGGTCGTCGGGTTGGACTGCTGCGGCTCGTGACGCTGTGGCCTTTCCCGTCGAACATTGTGCGGCGCCTGGCCGAACGGGTGAAGGCATTCGTGGTGCCCGAAATCAACTACGGACAGATAGCCCTCGAAGTGGAACGCACCGCAGGCGGCAAGGCCGAGACCGTCCTGATGGGCCTGATGGGCGGCTCCATCCATTCACCGGAAGAGATCCAAGAGGTGGTCGGACAGTATCTTTGATCGTCTGTTGCCGGCCTCGGGCAAGCGTTGTCAGGAGCGCTCATGAAGAGACATTTCCGAGACATTGTTCCCTTCGATCAAGACTCCGCGGATAGAACCATCGAGGAAGGCCACGGCCTGCACCCCCTCGATGAGTACCTGAAACCTGGGCGTATTCCTCACATATGGTGTCCGGGATGCGGCCTCGGTGTCGTGCTCACCACATACATCGAGGCGATCCGCCGCAAGAACATCCCTGTGGACCAGTGCGTTGTAGTGTCGGGAATCGGTTGCTCGGGGCGAGTTGCAGGCTATTTGGACATGGACACGTACCACACGACCCACGGCCGAGCCATTCCGTTCGCAACCGGACTCGCACTGACACGACCAGACTTGCACGTCACGGTTTTCTCAGGAGACGGCGACCTGTTCGCCATTGGCGGCAACCATATGATCCACGGGGCCCGACGCAACATCAACCTCAATGTGATCTGTGTCAACAATTTCAACTATGGCATGACCGGTGGTCAGGCAGGGCCGACGACGCCGGTTGACGCACGAACCTCGACCACCCCGATGGGCAATGCAGAGCCGGGTTTCAACCTGCCACACCTGGCACACGCGTCCGGAGCGGTGTACGTGGCACGGTGGACGACATTCCACCCGCGGCAACTTGTGCACTCCATCACTGAGACATTCGACAAGAAAGGATTTACGTTCGTCGAAGTGATTGCGCCATGTCCGACCGGGTACGGTAGACCCAATAAGCTTGGCGGCGGTCTCGACGAAATGCGTTATTACAAAGAAATGTCCGAAATCCGCAACGGAGCCGATCCCAGCCAGGCCGAAATCCGCCTCAAGGGAAAGATTCTGTGCGGCACTTTCATCAATGTGGAACGGCCCGATTTTCTCGAAAATTACAACAACTTGGTAATTGCGAAGGCGCAGGGCCGAAATAAAGGCAAGGCCGCATGAGTAACAAGCAGGAAATTAGACTGGCCGGCTTCGGAGGGCAGGGAATTATCCTCTCCGGACACATTCTCGGCAAGGCTGCCGCACTCTTCGAAAAGAAAGAGGCGGTGTTTACCCAGAGCTACGGCCCTGAAGCAAGAGGCGGATCGTGCAGCGCCGACGTGGTCATCTCGGACACCACCATCCACTATCCCAAGGTTGGTGAGCCCGACATTCTTGTGCTCATGAGCCAAGGAGCGCTCAATACCTACGGCGGCTCGATTCGGCAAAGCGGGATGATGATATTGGACGCGGACCTCGTCAAGCTTGAGAGCGAACCCGAAGGCGTGACTGTGTACCGAGTACCTTTCACCCGTTTGGCAGAGCGCCTCGGCAAGACGATCGTGGCCAATATCGTTATGTTGGGTGCACTGGCGGCGCTTGCCCCGGTCACTTCATACGAATCCATGAAAGAATCGGTCCTTTCCTCGATTCCGCGTGGCACTGAAGAACTCAACATCGCGGCATTCGATAGGGGTTACGAGTACGGTCGTTCTCTCGTCGTGCACGGTCGGCCCCCGGAAGAGGACTAATGCCGGCTCCAGCTGCTCGCGGGAGGTAAGACGCCAATTGAAAGAAACTGAATCGCTCACTGAAAAGACCTCCGAACTTAATGACCTGCGGATCGGGGTGTACGTATGCCACTGTGGCAAGAATATCGGTGGCACGGTGCGGTGCGAGGAAGTCGCGCAATTCGCCACCGCGCTCCCCGGAGTGGTGCTGGCAAAGGATTCGCTCTACACCTGCTCTGAGCCCGGCCAGGAACAAATCAAAAACGACATCCGCGAACAGGGTCTCAACCGTGTAGTCGTCGCATCATGCACCCCGAGGCTGCACGAGCCCACTTTCCGGGCAGCGTGCCGGAGCGCAGGTCTCAATCCCTATCTGCTTGAAATGGCCAATATACGGGAACACTGTTCCTGGGTGCATCTCCATGATAAGGACGCGGCTACTGAGAAGGCCAAAGAACTCGTCGCAATGGCGGTAGGCAGAGTGGCCCGCCTGATGCCTCAGTTCGAGGTGACCGTGCCGGTCGCTCGCAAGTCTATGGTGATCGGCGGTGGGGTCGCCGGGATCCAGGCCGCGCTCGACATGGCCGACGCAGGCTACAAGGTCTACCTCGTGGAAAAGGCCGGCAGCATCGGCGGGAGGATGGCCCAGATCGACAAGACCTTCCCCACGATGGACTGCTCCATTTGTATCCTCGCTCCCAAGATGAGCGAAGTCGGCCGTCATCCCAACATCGAATTGCTCACCCTCTCGGAAGTCCAGGAGCTTTCCGGCCACATCGGAAACTTTCAGGTCAAGGTGTTCAAACGGGCTCGGTATGTGACAGCGGAGTGCACCGGGTGCGGCGAGTGCATCACGGCTTGTCCGCAACTGATTCCTGACGAGTTCGAGGCCGGCCTGTCCATCCGGCGGGCAATCCATATTCCTTTTGCGCAGGCAGTGCCGTCCAAGTACCACATCGATATGCACCACTGTCTCAACAACCAGGGGATAGTCGCGTGCGACCGGTGCTTCCAGGCGTGCCAGAAGAAATGCATCAACTTCGCGGATCGCGATGAGATCGTCGACTTGGAAGTTGGCACGATCGTCGTTGCCACCGGCGTGGATGTGTACGACCCGACACCGCTCACGGAGCTTGGGTACGGCAAATTTCCGAACGTAATCACGACCCTCGAATTCGAACGCCTCATCAACGCGGGCGGCCCTTCGGGTGGAGAGCTGATCCGCCCTTCGGACCGGAAACGGCCGCGGAAGGTGGCGTTTCTTCAGTGCATCGGTTCCAGAAGTAAGCGAGCAAGCCCATACTGTAGCAACGTCTGCTGCATGAACACCATCAAAGACGCTCTGCTCATCCGCGAACATTGGCCCGAGACCGAGATTTACGTCTTCTACATCGATATCCGTGCCTTTGGGAAAGGATTCGAGGACCTCTTTCAGAGGGCGAGGCGGGAGGGCGTCAATTTTATCCGTGGCGTCCCCGGAGAGATCATCGAGGACATCAACACCGGTGATCTGAGGCTCCTCGGCGAAAACACGCTCCTCGGGTCTCATTACCGGTACACCATGGATATGGTGGTCCTTTCCGTGGGCATCCAGCCGCGAAAGGACTCGGGAGCGCTTCAGCGGATGCTCAACCTGGCCACCGACACGGACGGCTTCTACATGGAGGCCCACCCGAAACTGAGACCGGTTGACACCACGTCGGGCGGCGTATTCCTCGCCGGAGCAGCGGAAGGCCCCAAGGACATCAAAGACTCGGTGACACAGGCCTCCGCGGCCGCGTCCAGGGCCAACATCCTGATGAGCAAGGGCGAGGTCACGATCCCCGCCATTACCGCACGGATAGACCGGGATAAGTGCTCCGCGTGCGGACTTTGCGCGAGAGTCTGCCCCTACCATGCGATCGAAGGCGGCAAGGAACTGGGCTACTTTCGCGTCATCGAGGCTGCTTGCCAGGGGTGCGGCGCGTGCGTGCCCGAATGCCGATTCGGAGCCATCGACCAGACGCATTTCACCGACGAGCAGATCGTCAGTCAGATCGATCGAGTGCTCGCGAACAAACCTCACGAGAAGATTCTCTGCTTCGCGTGCAACTGGTGCTCGTACGCGGGCGCTGATTTCGCCGGGGTGTCGCGGATGCAGTACCCGCCCAACGTGCGAATCATCCGCACCATGTGCTCCGGCCGAGTATCGCCGACCTGGATTGAGCGGGCATTTGTCGGCGGCATCGGCGCGGTGCTGGTGTCAGGCTGCCATCCGAGCGACTGCCACTACAACAACGCAAATCGCGAGACCGCTCGCCGTGTTGACCGCTTTTGGAAGCGCATGGAACGTGCGGGCATCAATAAGGATCGTCTCCGGCTTGCGTGGGTGTCCGCCGCAGAAGGAGCGCAATTCGCCAAAGTGATAACCGAGATGCACGAAGCGCTCACCCGCACACCTAAGGACAGGATCCACAAGGAAGCAGACAAGTTGAGAGAATTCCTCAGCAAAAAGAGTAGCTCCCAATGACCTCACTGCGCATATGGAAACATTTTCCGAGGGAAGACCTGTACGAGTGCTACCAGTGCGCCCGATGTACAGGCTCGTGCCCCGCAATGGAGGTGGCGCCGGCCATCGGACCTCGCGAGACGATCCTCAAGTGCCTCAATCTTGGGCACCACCACGTAGTGGAAGACGAGCGGCTCTGGCTTTGCTGTACGTGCAATGTCTGCGAAGACCGGTGTCCCCAGAAAATCCCGATTTCCGACCTGCTCGTCGCGCTGCGAAACTCAGCTGCCCGGCGAGGCAACATTCCGGCGCGTCTGGTGCTGGCGATCGAGCTTCTCGCTAAAACCGGCCGTTCCATGATCGTGCACCAGCTGGACGAGATGCGCGCACACCACGGACTAGCGCCGCTTCCGCCCGCTCCCATTGAGGAAATCCGGGAGCTGCTCAATAAGACCGGATTCAAGGAAGTGATCGAATTCTAGGCTGAACGCCGCGCGTCGGTCGCGACTGCAAAGGACGCCATGAAGTACGCACTGTATCTCGGATGCGCGATACCAATCAAATACCCAGGGTTTGAGGCAACGACGCGGCTTGTATGCGAACGCCTCGGCATTGAGCTGGTGGACCTTCCCTTCGCGTGCTGTCCGCCCGGCAGCAGCATGAAGCTGGTGCATTACGATTCCTGGCTGGTGCTCGCAGCGCGGAATCTCTGCGTGGCGGAAGAAGCGGGCCTGGACGTGCTCACGCTCTGCTCCGGGTGCGTCAACACTCTCAAGGAAGCCAATACTATCCTCAAGAAACAAGACGCTCGGCGGCGCAAAGTCAATCGCGTCCTCGAAGAACACGGCCGTCATTTCGCCGGCACGATCGAAGTGACGCACATCCTGGACGTATTGTACCAGGACGCTGTGGTCGAGAAGATCGTCAGAAAGATGGACCGAGAAGTCCCGCTGCGAGTGGGATGCCACTATGGGTGCCATTATTTTCGGCCGCCCAAGTACATGTACCCTGAAGAACTTTCGCCGTCCGAGTCGTATGTTCCGGTCAAGATGGACCACTTGCTGTCGATAATTGGCGTGGAACCGACCGAATATTCTCGCAAGTTCCTCTGCTGCGGATCGCCGCTCGGCGCGAACATGGATCAGGACGCGGGCTATGCCATCACCCGGCAGAAGCTCGGCCATATTCACGACCGAAATATTCAGGCCCTGTCCGTGATCTGCCCCTCGTGCTTCGAGCAGTTCGACATGGGGCAAATCGTCCTCAGTCGCAAATTCAAGGATAATCGCAAGGTGCCGGTCTTCTACCTGACTCAGCTCATCGGACTCGCCCTTGGTCTGAAATACCGAGAACTCGGGCTTGACGTCCATCGAGTCAAGTCCCGAAAGCTTCTCGAAGAGATCGGCGTGGCCTGAGCGCCGCGATTACAGTTCAACGCTCCCGAAATCGTGGCTGGCTTCGTGCGACGCAGGTCTGATGAACGATGACGCTTGCCAATTTTCAAAAGCACCCCCTCCCTGACCCTCCCCGTCAACGGGGAGGGAATTCTTGTCCCTCCGTTGACGGGGGGACCACAGGGGGGTTCTTTGCCTCACGCTGCCGCAGTTGAATAGCCGATCATTCAACAGGGGCAATATGGATCTCGCCAACGGATGTCCTGCAATTCACCCATAAAGATCGGTCAGGATTTGGGAGGAGCCCCTCATCAACAAGTTCAAATGGCCTCAATATAGAGGCGTCCAGGAGTATTCTTTCACCATGTCGGAAACACAGAAAAAACCACCTCTCACCAAAGAACAACTCGAGGACCTGCGGGAAGACCTCATACTCGCGGATTCCCTCATGCGCATCGACAACACCCTCATGGTGCTCTCCGGTAAAGGCGGCGTGGGCAAGAGCACCATTGCAGTAAACTTGGCAGCAGGACTCGCTGCTGCTGGGCGCGACGTGGGCCTGCTGGACATCGACCTTCACGGTCCGAGCGTCCCCACCCTTCTCAAGCTTCACGGTGCGTCGCTGCCCAGAAAGACGGCACGCGGATTGGTTCCCATACGCTTCAACGATCACCTCAAGGTGATGTCCATCGAGTTCCTCGCGGGCGAGCAACTCGGAGAAGCCGTCGTGTGGCGCGGGCCAATGAAGCATGGCATGATTCGAAAGTTCCTCTCCGAGGTTGACTGGGGCGAGTTGGATTTCCTCGTGGTCGACGCGCCGCCGGGAACGGGCGATGAACCCCTTTCCATCTGTCAGATGGCGCCCCCGCGATCGCAGGCGGTCATCGTGACCACACCGCAAGAAGTAGCGCTCCGGGACGTCAAGAAGTCCATCCGATTCTGCAAGACTCTCGGCATGCCTGTGTATGGCATTGTAGAGAACATGAGCGGCTTCGTATGCCCAGATTGCGGCGCGCAGCACAACCTCTTCAAGGCGGGAGGCGGCGAACGCCTAGCACGTGAGACGGGGTTCCGATTCCTCGGCCGCGTACCCATCGACCCGCGGCTCGTCATAGCATCAGATGACGGCAAGCCGTTTGTGCTCGAATACCCGGATTCGCCCACCGCGCAAGCGTTCGACCGAATCATTCAACCAATATTGGAGCTTGCCCCGCTGCGGATGAAGAAGCACTAATACCGATGCGCTTTCGTAGGGGCGACCGGCTGGTCGCCCGTTTGGACCCAGGACAGGCCTTTGCGGGCGACCGGCCGGTCGCCCCTACGCGGAGAGAAGAGCCTACCCGATTCCGTACGGCACCATGATCGATTGACAGTCGCACCTACGTAAGGTTAGTGCGCGGCGCTCCGGACCACGCTATCTCGAGCGTACATTCCCCAAACATCGGTAACGTTGCGTATTTGAAAAGAGATCCTAATGGAGAACGAGCTTCACCGGGCGGGCGAGGTCCACATACGGGCCGTTCGGTGATTCCCCGCGGGCTGTCGTTCCAACGTACATCTTGAGCGCGTCCGCCAGTTCCTTGACAGTCTTGTTAAGCATTCGCACGCATCCATGCGATTGTCCGGAGCCCACACTCCATGGTGAGTCGGTCCCGTGGATGCGATACATCCCTGCGTCAATCATTTCCACACGCGGGGCGACTCTGTCCATCTGCTCGTCGAGGGCCGCTTGGGCCTTCAACGCGCGCTTGGTAAAGAACGGCATCATGTGGCCGCCATACACGGTTCGGCTCGGTACCTGCCCCCACGCCCACGGGCGATCCAGGGGCGGAATCCACATGGGTTTATCGTCAAAGATACGGGTAATGAAGAATGTTCCGCGCGGTGTGGGGTATTCCGGTGAACCCAACCCGACCCGCGTGTGGAAAATGACTTTCTCCTCCTCCCCTTGGTAGCCGAGCAGGCGGAGCGTGTACGCTTTTCGGTCGACCTGAATCTCAAGGCGTGAATAGACCCGCCGAGGGTTAGCCACGAGACTTCCGGCCTCTTCCAGGGGCCGCCCCGTCCCGAACAGCTCCTCGACTCGGCTGCCCTGTCCCATCGCACGCGCCAGCTTAGCCGGCTTGCGAGCGCCGTCGTTTACAAAATACGTAATCCTACCGGGATAATACGGACCGCGCGGGCCAAGCTCGGCCAGGGCTTCTTTCCCACGGGTACTCTCCGAGCCCGGCCAATCTCGCAGCACGAGTGGAACATCGCTATAGGGTCCGGGAAACCGCCAGACAGGGAATTGGAGGAGCTGATCGATCTTGGTGGGTTTACTGTCAGGGTGGAAGTCGCCCGGTCGCACCGAACCCAGGAGGAGTTCTCGCGCCGAGCCCTCTCTTGCGCTCGCGGGAATAAGCTGAAGAAGAACGAGCGAGAGAGCGAACAAAATCACGCTCGCCCATCGCCCTTGCCACGTACAGTGCACCATCCTTCCCCGGACTCCGGTTCAGACGAGGTATTCACCAGTCGAACCGGCAGATTACACAAACGTATGCAACAGAATACTCAAAACACCAGCCAAGTCAAGGCACAGCTTGGATTGTCGATTGCGCCTATCGGAAGATCGGATACGGATTGCAGCCGTACGATATCCCGTGGCACGGGAGCTTCAACGAAGGGCACGCAGTTCGGTAAGCGCACGGCACAGCCTGTGGCTGCAGCCCAGGAGGCCGACAGTGCACAGCGCACGGGTTCTCGATCGGAGGGAAAATGCACGGCGCGGGATGTTTCCGGTCGAGCCTCGGCGTGTCTCGGTTGCCGCAATGTGAGAAATCCCACGCCCACACCGCCGGAGACATCACGACCGCAGCGATCAGAATCATGGCAGACAGAAAAATCACACGTTTCATCAGCAATCCTCCGAAGGGCATGAGTCGACCTTGCCATTCGCATTGAATGCAAGCATCATCACACACTTTCTCGAATAGAATAGCAGATAAGTGCATAAAATGTCAACTATAGCTTGCAGTAATTCTCGATAAGAAGCGGCTAATCGGGCCTGTGGGGCAGGCTTTCCAGCCTGCCGTTACGCGAGTCACGAAGAGGCAGGCTGGAAGAGGCTGTCTCAAAACCCACAGAATGGATGGAAGCGTAACACGATTACCCCCTCACCCTAACCCTCTCCCTGAGGGAGAGGGGACCGGAAACCGGCTCCGCAAGCTCCCTCTCCCAATGG
>Ga0172374_1000045_pt1 | contig 105440 bp, 100 predicted proteins | sample LakKiv3m_FD_114536 | JGI IMG/M metagenome (GOLD analysis project Ga0172374, IMG submission 114536) | Freshwater microbial communities from Kabuno Bay, South-Kivu, Congo - kab_092012_10.3m | ecosystem: Environmental > Aquatic > Freshwater > Lake | place: Democratic Republic of the Congo... | reverse complement strand
TTGTCTGTAGTATGCCAGCAAGATAAGGATCAGGATGAAGCTGGCAAAACCAAAGAAATTCAAAAATATCCACTTGAAATAATTGTCCTCAATTCTCTTGAAGGAATTTTTACTGAAGAATGCTTGAAATTTGTGCTCAACCCTGAAAGAAAATGATGATTTAATTTCTGTCTGCACTATTTTTGGAGGGTCTCCGGTGGCTTGCTTGCTGCTTGCCGTATTTTTTGCAGAGCTGATGTTTTTTGACAAATTTTTTACGGTGGTCTCTATTCCGTATTGATTGCCCGAGAAAGACTTGCCGCCAAAATACAGCGAAAGTGAGAAATAGACGACGACCGTGACCAGCAGCACAAAAAGTATTTTTTTCAAAAGAAGCCTGTCAATTTTTTTCGTTGCCAGAAATTTCAGGATGACAAAAATGAACAGCGTGAAAATGAGGTAGAGCGCCAGCATATGGGTATAGATGGCCGCCGGAATCAAAATCAGAAGCGGCACTTTCCAGCGCTTGTGCTCGTCATTCAGAAAAGAAAATATAAGAAAGAAAAAGAGTAACGCGAAAAAGCTTGGGACTACCCAAAAAAATCCGTGATATGATCCGCCGCCGTTGTAAAGAGCCAAAAAAAACAACGAAAAAGCGACAAGTCGCTTGTCTTTGGTGAGGCTTTTGAGAAAGAATATTAAGGCAGGCAAAAGCGCCAGCGTGCCAAGATAAAAACTCAAGTGATAGACCTGTGCCGAGCTTACTCGCAAAATATTGGCCAGTGTTCCGAAAAATGCGCCATAGACAAGATGGGAGAAAAAAAGAGGATGGTTCCTGGGAATAATGGTTTCTTTGCAGAAAAAAACGGACGGGCATTGCCTGATATTTTCGATGTGGGTTACATAAACGAAAGAATCATCCGGTTTTGGGGGCGAGAGACGATGGTCCCACAAAACGGAGACCAGCAGGAATTTCCACAACACAAAAAAAATGGAAGCGATCACGATCCACCTGTTTTCGATCAAAAAATTTGAAATTTTTTTTCTGTTCATTTTGTTTTCTTTTTCGCTCCTATGAAATTGTAGTGCACGAACAACGGCTTCATGAGTCGGGGAAAAGTTCTTCCGATTGTCGTCAGGAATGGATTTTGAAAGTTGAGAATTCTGAAATATCTTATATTCTGGCAGCAAATTCCCGATTTTTCCAAAATTTTTTTCAAGGTTTTGCCCCGGATGATCCTTTCTCGTCCGTATTGATGAACGGTCCCGTCAGCGTCTCTTTTTGTCTTTTTCGTTGAAAAGCCTCTTGTTTTGAACATCAGGAGCTGGATCAGGGGATTTGATGCGTTTGACTCCAAAATAATCAGACAGCCCCCGTCATTCAAAAATTGCGGCAGAAGTGAGACAAATTTTTCCCGCGGCTCAATATGGTGAAAAGTCTCCATCATCCAGATTATGTCAAATTTCTGAGGGGGCATATCAAAAATTGATCCCACATCAAATTTGCAATTCAGAGTTCTTTCTAATGATTTTTCAACGACTTTTTTTCTTTCTCGTGCGGCATTCGTTCTTTTCTCATCCAAATCGATTCCGAGAACTTCACATCCCAGCATCGAGAAAAAAATCGCTTCGGTTCCGCATCCGCTCCCAATATCCAGGATTCTGATCTCTCTGTTTTTTTCCTTGATTAGTTCGAGGATATCACTTAATCTGTCATCGTAATTTTTCTTTATATTGCTGTCAAATCTTCCGATGTAGCTTTTGTAATACCTTTCCAGGATTTTTTGATTGTCGCGGTTCAAAAGCGGATATTTCAGCCAAAGACCGAGGAATTCGGAAGGTTTTTTCACAGATTTGAAGTTATTTGCCGCCTGATTCATTTTTTCCTTGCAATAAAAAATACTCCGCTGGTTTCCAGATCTTCGTCAGAGATATTTTTGAATTTGTCGTCGAGCGATTCCCGTTTTATCTTCGAAGAAGCCTTTGTTTTTCTTGCCAAAACGATTTCGAAATTTTTTTTCTCTGCCAGATCGAGATGGGCGGAGCAGGGGTGGCGGTTCAGGAGCCAAGGCCTTCTTCCCCTCATCATTTTCCACCAAAAGTCGGAATATGTCCAGTGCCCGTTCCACTCGCGCGCCGTTCCGTGGCACTTGAGATCAATTTGATGCGTCATGAAGCCTCCGGGCTTGAGCCATTCATGCATGGTTTGATATGTTCTCTCGATTTCGTCTACGTGTTCGAGTGTCGCCTGGGAAAAAATCATATCAACTGAATTTTTTTTGATGATAGAAGAGTCGTTCCAGGGCACCTGATAGATGATCATACTGTCGGCGCCGACCGGATTTTTTATTGATTCGCGAGTCCGGCCCAGTCTTTTTTCGTCCTGACTGTTTTCCAGCAAATCTTCCGTCAGAATGTTTGCGGGAAAATCATATGAAGCCAATTTGGGCTTGACTTTGGGAAATTCCCTGTCATCGGGAATGGCCGCTCTTTTTCTGAACAACTCGACCAACTCTTCGAATATCTCGAGGTTTTTTTCCGGGTTGGCATATTTCACCACGTCAAAAGCAAAGTACATTTCAACGCCGGAAAGCAAAGCGCAAAGCCCAATTCCCAGCGAGTCTCCCGGCCCGAGCTCGGCGACAATTTTTGGAATTTCATGGCTGGCGCCGTTTTCGCGCGCCAAAACCAGGTGCCGCATCCAAACAGAAAAGCAATAGCGGGCCGAATCCGTTCCGCCAGTTTGAGTGAAAAACGGAGCGTTTCCGCCGGGAATGTGCGATATCAAACCCCGCAGCAATTCCACGAGAGGTGAAATATATTGTTTCATTTTTTTGCGAGAGAGCGAAATATTTTTTCGTAGGCTTCGATCGCTTTTCGCCACTGAAAATTTTCTGCGACAAAACCGGCTGCATTTTTTGAAAGATTTTGCCTCAAGCTTTGATTTTCGGTCAGCTCCGTGAGCGATTCCGCGATTTTTTCAACATAGGGTTCGATGATCAGCAGGCCGTTCTTCCTGTTTGTGACCACTTCATCCGCGCCCTCATTGGGGGTGGCAATCACGGCCGGGCCGCAGTACATCGCCTCGAGAAGCGAAGTAGAGAGACCGCCTCCGGGAAGAGAGGAATGAATGAAAATGTCCGAAGATTTCAAAATTCCTATGACCTTTTCGCGCGGCATGCCTCCCAACATCAGCATTGAATTATCGTCTCCGAAAAGCCTTTTCAATCGCTCAGAATCTTCTCCATCCCCGATAATCAAAAAAACAATCTTGTTTTTTGTTTCGCTTGGCAACGATTTGACGGCCTGAATTGAATTTTCAATCCCTTTCCACTTATACAGGCGTCCAGCAAAGGCAACGATTGTTTTGCCTTCATATTTTCTCCGAATTTCCTTATCGGGTTCAATCTTGCTTATTTCTTCAATGTCCAATCCTCGCCGGATCACTGGTGATTTCCGGCTGTCGAATTTTCGCACAAATTTCCGGACGGTTTCGGAAATTGATATGTTTAGGTCGGAATATTTGAAAATCAAACGGCCGAAAATATGATCGTACAATTTTGCGAGCGCAGTTTTAGATCTACTTGAGAGCCTCACAAAATCCGACCCGTGTTCGATGTGAACCCAAGTTATTTTTCTTGATTTCGCAAAAAACATCGCCATGAGCGATGTGAAAAAAAATCTTGTGCGCGAGATGACAATATCAAAACTTTCTTTTTTGATTTCCTTTTTGAGCCCCCAGTATTTTTTGAGCCAGAATTTCGGAAGGGGATAATTACGGATGATTTCAAAAGCTGGAAAGCGGATGATTTTGACCTTGCCGTATCTTGTCTCCCGCTCGGGCGCATTTCGGGGAAGCCTTGGCGTAAATACAATTATATCTATCCCTCTTTGGGATAGATATTTGTTGAACTCGTCCGCGTGAGTTTCCAGGCCCCCGATATGGGGGGGATAATAGGGGCAAAAAATCAAAATTTTCATTGTTTGTCCAGTTCTTTCAGCGCGTCTTTTCTCGTCACTTCCGAAATCTGCTGCTCGAGGCGCTCAATGGCCGAAAGAAGCTTGAAAATGATGAGAAAAATCAGAATGAAACCGGTGAGGATGACGGCATTGATATTTCCCTTGAGGCCGACGAAATCGGCCAGCCGATTGGTGAACGACGGAAAAATGGCAATCAGCGCCATTCCGCCCCAAACGACGATTCTCACGAACAATTTGAGAAACGTCTGATTGGTCCGGCCTTTCCAGAAATTGACGATGCCCTGATAGATCATTATCGCCGAGATGGCCGTCACCAGGATTTGATAAAGATGAATTTTGGCAGGCATAATTTTCTAGCTAAGTATATTCCAAATCATTTTCCAGAGCGTTTTGAGACCGTTCGCGAAGCCCTGTTTTGTCGCTTTTCCCATTGAATAGTCGGTGTATCTCACTTTGATCGGGACTTCGGTGTATTTCAGCCGGTTTTTTTTGATTTCATATATCACCTCGCTGTCATATTCATAGTGATCCGTGTGGGTGTTGATCTGGACGGCCGCATCTCGTGAATAGGCGCGGAATCCCGACTGGCTGTCCGTCACCCAGAGTCCGTATATATACCAGGTGAAAAAATTTCCAATTTTGTTGGCGGCGATTCGGTGCCAGGGCATTCCGTCCGGGCTCACAAGCCGTGTTCCCAAAACAACATCGGATTCTCCGGAGAGGATGGGCTCGGCGAGAGAGCGGATATCGGCCGGGTCGTGCTGTCCGTCCGCATCCATTGTGACAATCACCCGCGCCCCGAGGATTTTGGCCGCTTCGATGCCGGTCTTGGTGGCGGCGCCTTTTCCGCGGTTGATCCGGTGGCGAAGAGCAATCACCTGTTTCTCTCCGGCTCTCCAGAAAGTGTCGTCCGCGCTTCCGTCGTCAACCACAATGATATTTCTATGCCCGGCAGAGCGCACTTCGTCTATCACGGATGCAATCATGCTTCCTTCATTGAAAGCGGGAATGACAATGTGGATTCGGCTGCTGTCGGTCATACGTCCAGTATAGCTGAAAATCTGTGTTTTATCAAGGCATTGTCCGGCCTTATTTTATCTTCCAAATTCCCGCGAGCGTTTGCGCCTCAACATTCACCGCGAGGCCGAATTTTTTTTCGGACGGCTCCAGAAAATTGTTGGAAATGATTTGGGCGTCAACCGGGGACTTGCCTTTCACAAGTTCGGCGTACCAGGGATTTTCTGCAAAAATTGGCGCAACGAGGAAGATGTTGTCGTATCTGTCCTGGTTGATATATTTCAAATCTTCGGCATTGAAAAAATAGGCGGCCTGTCGGTGGATGAGTGTTGTGAGCGGTTCGGAAAGCAGGGAATAGCCGCTTCCGGAGGCAAGGCGGTCAACCAAAACCAAATCATTCGGCCCGAATTTTTGCGAAAGTTTTTCGACCTGCGGGAGGATATCCTTGTTTTCCGAGAGAGTGAAAAAGCGGGCGCTTACAACGACGTTTGCTCCAAGGAGAGCAATCAGTGTGATATACAGAAATACTTTGTGATAGAAAAATTTTTCAAGCGCGTAAATTGAATAGAATATCAGCGCAGGGAAAACAGCGAACACGAACCGGCGCAAAAGCCACGGGTCTTCGAGAGTGATCTGCGGAGTGAGGAGATAAAAGAAGGCCGGAAAAAGAACGAAAAATGGGAGAAATTCGAATTTCCACCAATTTTTTTTGAGTTTTGTTGCAAGCCAGGCAATTCCAGCCAATCCCAAAACGAGCCAAGGCAGGATATTGTAGCTCGTGAATATCCGGAAAAGATATCCATACAATCCGGCCGAGGGAACTGAATCTTTGGTTGAGTTCGGGAGGAAGGCTTTCGCAAAATTTTTGAGGCTGTCGAGAAGGGCGGGGAAATTGAGATATATATAGAAACAAAACAACAAAAGGGCGGAGATAAGCAAATATTTGTTGAAATTCTTTGACTTCGGAAAAATATTTTTTCTTTGCAGCAACAAAACATAGAGAGCGGCCAGCAGAAAAAATATCATTCCTTCAATTCTCACGAGCGAAGCAAGGGCAAAAAAGGCGAGAGGAATTTTTAGACGTCGGACGTCTAAAGCCGTAGACGTCGGACGTCTAAGCGCGATCAGAAAATATATTCCCGCCCAGACGAGATATAGCATATAAATTTCCGTGAGCGCGTATTTCGCAAACCACTGGAACGGAAAAAACGTCGCCGCGGCCAGATACCCGAGAAAAGCGATTTTTTCATCGAAAAATTGCCTGAGAATCAACCAAAAAATCACCAGAAACAAAAATAGGGGGACGAAATTTGCATATTGAATCCCCTTGAGGCCGAACAAGTCAAAATACGAGGCAAGAAAAGCCGTATAGCCAATCGGGAAGCGGGAAATCAGGTCGCCGTTTTTTGTGTAGTCAAATCCCGGAAAATTGAGCGCGCGTCCCAGGCCGTATTTTTGAAAAAGATCATGCGCGGCCTGATTCTCGATTTTCAGGGAATGGTTTTGGGAAAGCTCGATTGCCGCCGTGGCAATCGCGCCCTGGTCACGTCCGCCGAAAACCGTCGGGGTGGCGAAATGGCAGGTGAAAAAGCTCACAACAAGCGCAACAAAGATGACAGGAAAAAATGTTTTGCCCGGATTTTCCGCCGAAACGGAATTTTTAAGGCTAAACCTTAAAAATACAAAAAGTCCGATTATGATGGACAAAACCACCGTCGCGGTATAAAATAAGCCAGTCGCCGCAAGGAGCAAAACCAGCCATCCAAAGGCGAGAAAAAATATCAAAATCCCGAGAAATATTTTCATAAACTTCTTTGATTTTAATCCTTTTTTAGTTTAACATACAAATATGGAAAATTCCACGCCAAAACCCTATCTCTCCGTCGTTGTTCCTGTTTTCAATGAAGAGGGGAACGTGCGGGAATTGCACGAAAAAATCGTCGCGGCTTGCCGGGAAATCGGCCGGCCGTTTGAAATTGTTTTCATTGATGACGGAAGCACAGACAAGACAGAAGAAATTTGCCGGACGCTGAACCCGTTGAGGTTCATCGTCCAGCGCAAAAATTTCGGCCAAACCGCAGCGATGGACGCGGGAATCAAAAATTCGGCGGGCGAAATCATCGTCACAATGGACGGCGACCTTCAGAACGACCCGACGGATATCAAAAATCTTCTTGCAAAACTCGGCGAGGGCTATGACGTCGTTTCCGGCTGGCGAAAAAGCAGAAAAGACCCCCTCCTGAAGCATCTCAATTCGCGCCTGGCCAACCTCTTGCGGAAGTTTCTCATCAATGACGGGATTCACGACTCCGGCTGCAGCTTGAAAGCCTACCGGCGCGAGTGCTTCGACGGCCTTGATCTGTTCGGCGAAATGCACCGCTTTATTCCGGCGCTTCTCAAAACCCAAGGGTTCAAAATCGGCGAAATCGTCGTCTCGCATCATCCGCGCAAGCACGGCGTGACAAAATACAACTGGAAACGGGGAATCAAGGGGATTGTTGACATGATTTCGGTCTGGTTCTGGAAAAAATACGCCAACCGGCCGCTCCATCTTTTCGGCGGCGGCGGGCTCGTTACATTTTTTCTGGGAGCGCTGGCCGCTGTGGCAATCGTGGTGGCGCGGGTTTTCTTCGGTGTTCCAATGTCGAACAAAATCTGGCCGCTGGTGGCCGTGTTTCTGATTCTGATGGGTGTCCAGCTTTTCATTTTCGGCCTTTTGGCGGACATCGCGACGAAGAACTATTACAAGGCTCAAGGCCGGATGAATTACAGAATAAAGGAAATCGTGGAAAATCAATGAAAGAAAAAATCATCACCGCTTCAATTTTTCTGGTCATCATCACTTCGAGTTTTTTTTTCGGCTTTCAGCGCCTTCAAAACTATTCCGGGGTGGACGAGCATTATTGGGTATATGACCGGGTTCCGGATTTTTGGAGCGCGGTGGAAAAAGGGAAGTGGAAAAAAACAAGCATCTCTGACAAGCCGGGAGTGCCCTTGGCGATTGTTTCGGGGATCGGATTGAACTTTGTTCCCGACAACCCGAAATTTTATGAGCAGTACCGCTACAAGCCGAAAGCCCCGGAACTTCTGCAAAAGATACGGGACGCCCATTTCTGGCTGCGCCTGCCGGTTTTTCTTTTCACGCTTGCCGTCCTTCCTCTTTTTTATTTTCTCATCAAAAAACTGCTCGGGAAAAGAACGGCCCGCTTCGCGCTGCTGTTCATCGGGCTTTCGCCGATTCTGCTGGGAATTTCTCTCATCATCAATTCGGACGCGATGCTCTGGATTTTGACGGCGCTTTCGACCTTGAGCCTTTTTGTTTTTTTCAAGGAAGGTGCAAAAAAATATCTTTTGCTCTCTGGATTTTTTCTCGGCCTTTCGGTGATCACAAAATACGTCGCCAACGTTCTTTTTGTTTATTTTTTTCTGCTGTTTTTTCTGGAATATATATTTTTTGCCCGCGGAAAAATTCCGGTCGCAAAATATCTGAAACAGGCACTTCTGAATTATCTCATCCTTTTTGCGACGGCAATGGCGACAGTGTTCGTCTTTTTTCCGGCGACCTGGGTTGATTTCGCAAAGCTTTTGAGCACCACGGTCGGAAACGATGTGTTCAAGTCGACCTGGCCGCTCTTTGCCGGCGCGGTGGGTCTGGTTGCCATTGATGTGTTTTTTTTCAAAGCGAAATTCTCAACGATTGTTTTTGGTTTTCTTGCCAAATATCGCCGGACGCTGGCAATGATTGCGGGATCTTTGTTTCTTCTGTTTGCCGTGTTTGTTTTTTTGCACGTATGGGTCCATCTCAATGTTTTTGACCTTCAAGCCATCATTGCCTCGCCGAAAGGCATTGGGGACGGAAACGCCGTCCAAAGGTACGGCGGCGCGATATCGGCTGACGCATATAGCCTTCTCTTCAGCATTTCGCCGCTTGTTTTGCTTTTCGTCCTGTTTGCCGTTGGCAATTTTTTCAAAAAAGAAGAAATGAAGCGGGACATCATCACGGCCGTTTATGTCATAATTTTCATTTTCATTTTCTGGCTCGGCTCGGCGGTGAATGACGTTGTCACGACGGTCCGCTATCAAATTGTGGTTTATCCTCTCATTTTCGTTCTGGCGGCCATCGGTGCGGCGCGATTTCTTGAAATCGAAAAAGTCAAAAAGTATCTTCCCGCGGCGACAATATATCTCATTTGCGTCATCGTTCTTCTTGCCAGCCTGGCGCTGGTTCGGCCGCATTTTCTTGCCTACGCCTCCGAAATATTGCCAAAAAATTATATCGTCAATCTGAAGGGGATGGGGGAAGGGAGCATCCAAGCCGCCCAATATCTCAATGGCCTTCCGGGAGCGCGCGAGATGACAATCTGGTCGGACAAGGGTGCGGTTTGTGAAGCCTTTGCCGGAAGCTGTTTCATCAATTTTGAAAGAGAAACTTTTCGTGAGAACAACATCAGCTATTTTGTCGTGTCCACCGATCGCCGTTCCCGCAGCCTCAAAATGTCCGAGAATGTGAAAAACACGGTTGATTTTGAGCAGCTGTACAACGGAAACCGCACGCCCGCCTTCGAAGAAATCATCGATCGCAATCCCAACGATTTTGTGAAAGTTTTCAAAGCGGCGGATTTTTTGAAAGAATAATTTTTTCCGATGGAAGCCAAAGACTTCATTGACGAAATTGTCGAAAAAATTCTCGGGCGGAAAGTTCGCAAAGGATTTCTGCAATATTTCCGCTATCTTCTTTGCGGAGGAACGGCCACCCTCACGGACGTGAGTTTGCTTTATGCCCTCACGCATCCCTTCGGCGTCCACTATCTTTTTGCCGCCGCCGCGAGTTTTCTGGCGGGAATGATTGTGAATTATACCCTCAACACAATTCTTGTTTTCAAAAGCAGCGGGCAGGTGAGGAGAGAATTTCCTCTCTTCGCGCTGATTGGGATTGGCGGCCTGCTTTGGACGGAACTCATAATGTGGATCCTGGTCGAAAAAATGAACTTTTATATAATGGCGGCCAAAATTGTGGCTATTTTGCTGGTTCTCCAGTGGAATTTCTTCATGCGGAAAAGATTTGTTTTCGCGCTTGAAAGGGCACCTGGCGAAGAAATTGAAAAATTATGAAAATTTTGATTATCGCGGCCACGCCGTTTTTTTCCGACCGGGGATGCCATATGAGGATTCTGAATAGCGCGAAGTACCTCAAAAAATTTGGGGCCAAGGTGAAAATCTGCACCTACTTTTCGGGAGATGATGTCGCCGGTCTCGACGTTGAGAGAATCAGGAAAGTCGGCTGGTACAAAAGGACCGCCCCCGGCTTTTCATGGGGAAAATTCTGGCTGGATGTGAAATTGATTTTTTTGTGCCGGCGGGCGATCAGAAAATTTCGGCCGGATGCCGTTTATGCCCATATGTACGAGGGATTGGGCGTTGGCTATGTTGCCAAGAGGATGGCTTTCCGGAGCGTGCCCATCATTATCGATCTGCAGGCGGATTTGGACGAGGAATTTCGAAATTATAACCGGAATGAAAAATTCGCCCGTCTGTTTTTCGTCTGGCTCTCGCGCCGGTTCGTCAATCGGTGCGACTGGGTGGTGGTGAGCAGTGAAAATGTTTTGCCATACATCGAAAAACGATACAGGCACAAGGACAGGATTTCAGTCATCCGGGATGGGATTGACCTGGATTTGTTTGCGGATATCTCCGAGTTGGATGAAAGAGAACAGAAAGAAATTGATGAAATAAAAAAATGGCAGGGAGGCGAGAAACTTCTGGTTTATATCGGCGGCTTGAGCGACAACAAAGGCGTCGGCGACCTGTTAAAATCATTTTTAAGGTTAAACCTTAAAAATACAGGTTGGAAATTGTTGATTGGCGGTTTTGGGAAGGATGAAGAAAAATACAAGAAGTTTGTCGAGGAGAATGGCCTGAACGGCGTTGTATATTTTGCGGGAAGGGTGAGATATTTTGCCCTGCCGGCGTATCTTGCTCTTGCGGACGCGGCGATTGATCCGAAAAACGGAAGCACGGAGGGGTCCGGTAAACTGGTGAATTTGATGACGGCCGGATTGCCGATTGTCTGTCTGGAAAACGGATTCAACCGCGCGCGATTGGGAGAAAAAGGACTTTATCTCAAAAATATGGATGATTTGGGAAATATACTCGCGGATTTTTCCCCGTCCGGGAAAATGAGCTATGACCTGGAAAGCTTGAGTGAAGAAGGGGAAGTGAGGAAACTTTTTGAAATTTTTCAATCCGTCACAAAAAAATAGCAATTATGAAATCCTGGAAAGTAAAATTGGGAAAAGGATTGAGCGCGATGAAAAACGAGGGAGTCTGGCGCGGCGGGAAGCGCGCCGCCGGATCGTTTTTCAAATTGTTCCAGCGCGTCGGCTCGGGCGATATCCTTTTTGTCTCAAGCGGAGTGGGAGACAGCGCGAAATATCGCTCCGACAGACAGGCGGAAGAGCTGAGCCTGCATGGATTCAAGTGCGGCATCACGGTCCAGGACAATCCCTTTCTTTCGCGCTACGCTGGACGATTCAAAGTTTTCATTTTTCAGAAAACCATATATTCAAAACCGGTTGCGAAGCTGATCGGGAAAATAAAGGCGCAAAACAAAGAAATCATTTTCGAAACGGACGATTTGGTTTTTGATCCGAAATATGTGCAACAAATGGATTTTTTTCAAAAACTGAATTCGCTTGAAAAAAAGCAGTTCGAGACAGGCGTGGGAAGCGAAATTCTGAATGACAACTATGTGAAAACTTGTGTGACGACGACGGCATATCTTGCGGAAAAACTAAAAAAATACGGCAAGCAAGTTTTTGTTTCAAAAAACAAGCTGTCAAATTATGACATCGAAATCGCGGAAAGAATTTTGAAAAACAAGGCCGATCACAACGGGGAAAAAATCAAAATCGGCTATTTTTCCGGCACAAAAAGCCATGACAAAGACTTTGAAACCGCAAAGAACGCGCTTGCGGCCGTTCTCGAAAAATATCCGCAAGTTGAATTGCGTCTTTTCGGGCCTCTTGAGACAGGCGAAGTTTATGCAAAATATGGCGAACGGGTGAAAAAACATCCGCTGGCTTCGTGGGAAAAGCATCTTGAAAACATTGCCGGCGTTGATATCAATATTGCTCCGCTTGAGATTGGAAATCCTTTTTGCGAGTCGAAATCCGAACTGAAATTTTTCGAGGCAGGAATCATGGGTGTGCCGACGGTAGCGGCGGCGACGCAGACATTCCGCGAGGCAATCGAAGACAGTACGGACGGATTTGTGGCCAACGGCACCGATGAGTGGAGGGAAAAGTTGGAAAAATTGATTCTTGACGAGGATTTGCGCAAATCAATGGGCAAAAAAGCACGGGAAAAAGTTCTGCGCGAATATACAAACAAAAACAGCGCGAACGTTGAATATTACAATTATCTGAAGTCGAAATTATAAGATTTTTGATTGCAGGATTTATGATTGATACGGCGGTCGTTGTTGCCAGTTGGAACGGGAAGAAATATCTCAAGAATTTCTTCGATTCACTGGCGGCGCAAACTCTCCGGAACTTCAAAATAATTTTCGTGGACAACGGGTCGGATGACGGGTCGGTTGATTTTGTGGGGGAAAATTATGCAAATATATTTTCCGACCGGTTGGAAATTGAAAGGTTTGAAAAAAATGCCGGTTTTGCGAAAGGCTACAACGCGGGAATCGAAAAAGCGCTTGCGGATGAAAAAACAAAATACGTGATTGTTCTCAACAACGACACGAAGCTCGACGAAAAATGTCTGGAAAATTTGGTGAATTGCGCAAAAAAACATCCCGAAGCCGGCTCAATTCAGCCAAAGGTGCTGAATTTTTTTGACCGCGGCAAAATTGATTGCACGGGAATTGTCTTCAGCTCCGACGGTGTGGCGATGAACAGGGGATACAACGAGGAAGACAGCGGGAAATACAGCCGGGAAGAGGAAATCTTCGGCGTGAGCGGAACGGCGGCGCTCCTTTCGCGCGCGGCTCTTGAAGAGACGCAACTTGAAAAAGGCGAATATTTCGACAATGATTTTTTCGCCTATCACGAAGACGCGGATCTTGCCTGGCGGATGCGCCTGGCCGGCCTCAAGTCGTTTTTTTGCCCGGGCGCGAAACTGTTCCATATCCATAGCGCGACAGCGGACAAAATTTCGGGTTTCAAGGCCTTTTATCTCAACCGCAACCGCTTTTTCACGCTGATCAAAAACTATCCGTTCGGGCGGCTGCTTTCCGCGTTTTTCATTCTCACGCCGACCCGCTATTTTTTCTTGCTTGTTTGTGCTATAATGAAAAAAGAGCAGAGAAGGCGCGGAGACGGGAAAGTGGGGAAAACAGCTGCCGCGAAAGAGATTCTGAAGGCTTGGGGAAGCGTGATTGCGAACATGCCGAATCTTTTCAAGAAGAGGCGGGCCATTCAAAGGCGAAAAAAAGTCCCAAACAGGGAAATCCGGCGCTGGTTTCAGGAATATTCCGTGAGATTTTCGAAAACTTTCTGAAAAACAAAAAAATGAAAAAAATTGCCCAAATCTCAATGGCGTTCGCATTGGCCGCCTTGCTCACTCCCTTTCTCGCGAGAGCGGAAAAGTTTTGCTTGATAGCTGATATTCACAACGGAAGCGGAACGAGAAAATCTTCGAAACTTAATGTCGTTTATCCAAAACATGGCAACAGATATCTCAAAGAGGCGCTTCGGCGGGCAAGGGAATCAGGGGTTGACGCTTGCATAGTTCTTGGGGACAATACGAAACTGGGAAAGAGGAAAGAGGCTCAAAAATTGGCGAAAACGGCGAGAAAAAGCGGAGTGAGGGTGATTTGGGTGAAAGGAAACCACGACAGCATAAGGTCGCAGAGAGAGCTTTCCGGCAAAACAAGTTTTTTTGTTGATTTTCGGAACGTGAGGGTCATTGTCCTGGACAGCAACGCGGTCAATATGTCCGGAAACGGCGGGGTGAGCGCGGCGAACCGGAGATTCTATCAACGGGCGCTGAACACGGACAAAAAAATAGTCCTGGCAATGCACCACCCTCCATTTCAGAAAAATATCGTCTCTCATCCCTGGAACCACGAGTACGATTGGATCGGTGACGAGCCCGAATATGTGGTGAGCGGACACTATCACACGGGATGGAGGAAAGGCAAATACATATCCGTGAAAGCGCTGACTCTCCAAAAACATCTGGAAATAAGATACCTTAAGCTGTAATCGCAAAAATGCCGAAGCTGACCGATTTTCTCAAAAAAAACTGGCCTTATATTCTTTTTGCAGGCGTCATCGCGCTCGCAATTTTTTTGCGTGTCTGGCATTTTCACGAATGGCTGTTTTTCAAGATGGACCAGGCGCGGGATGCCCTCTTAATCAAAAAAGCGCTTGAGCGCGGACCCGGCTGGCTGCCGCTTTTGGGGCCCAAAGCCGGCGGGACGACCGTTGACCTCGGCCCGGCGTTCTATTATTTCCAATACATCTCCGCTTTTCTTTTCCAAAGCGCGCATCCGGCGGTTTTGGCCTATCCGGATCTTCTTTTTGCGACTTTCTCTATTTTCCTCTTCTATATTTTCTCCAGAAAATATTTTTCCCGCAACTGGTCAATGGTCCTCACGGGTTTGTATTCGGTTTGTTTTTTGGCAGTCGAATATTCCCGCTTTGCCTGGAATCCGAATTCGCTTGTCTTTTTCAATCTTCTTTATTTCCTCGCCCTCTTGAACATTTTTGACGACAGCGTCAAATACAAATACCGGTGGGTGGTTCTCGCCGGATTTTCAATGGCCGTTTCCACCCAGCTCCACTTTCTTTCAATGGCGACTCTTCCGGCGACGACGGTCGTTTTTTTGGCTTTCAATTGGAGAGAAGCGAGAAAAAAACTGGACTGGAGAAAAATTTCAATTTTTCTTGGGGTTATTTTCCTGGCCTATCTTCCCGTCATTTTTCACGATATCATCACCTATGGCCGGAATGTCGCTGCGTTTTTCGCGGCCGTCAAAAACAAGCCTTCCGACCACAGCCTGTGGGAAAGCTTGAACCGGAACGTGCGCTTTTGGGGGCAATATTGGTTTTTGATTCTCACGAGCTATATTCCCCAAAAGGGAGAGCTTTGGCCGTCAGCCGTTGCCTGGGTCGGAACGATTCTTCCGGGCCTCGCGCTGGCAATCAAATATTTGCGAAAAGAGGAAAACCCGGCGAAAAAAAGATTTCTCCTCGTTTCAATTCTCTGGTTTGCGACATATTTTCTGATATATATTCCCATCGCCTATGACACCCGGCCGCGCTTTTTTCTGCCGCTTCTGGCGCTCCCTTTCATATTTCTCGGCTATGTTTTTGTTTTTTTGTGGAACAAAAAGAGCAAAATTTTGAAAGCGGTGGTGATTGCGGTGGCAGCTGTTGTGTTTGCGGGAAATCTTCAAGGGACATTCGCCTGGTTCGGCGAAATCAAACCGGCCATGCAAAAAGGAGTGTACCCGAAGAGGACGATCATTCTGATTGCCCGCGACGGAATCGTGCTTTGGCATCTGGAAAGCGCCATAAGCTATATCAGGCAGGATTGCGGAGATTTGCCGATATATTATAGTGCAAATTCAGAATACAAAGCGCCTGTGAGGTATCTTCTGATGCTCAAAAATGTTGATTTCCATTCAATGGATGAATTTGGAAGCGGACAGAAGGGATGTTTTTATTCTTTCGACCTCACGCGCACCAAGAAATTGGGTATGAAGGACAGGGACAAGTTTGATGTTCTTGATCAGAAAAAGATTGGCGCCTTGACCGTATACAAACTCCAGCCGAAAGGGAATGAAAAATTTGTTGCTGGCCCGCAAACCGAAAGCGTCTCGAAAAGAATTTTTTGGAAGGATGTCCGGAAATACCTGTCAAACTGACGCTGGAAAAACATTGAAAATTGTGATAGGCTGAAAAATGTGATTTGGAAAAGAAAATTTCATGAGAGATACAAAAATATCAGTTGTCGCTCCCTGTTTCAATGAAGAAAAAAACATCCGGAAAAATCTGAAGGAAGTGAATGGGTATCTGGCTTCCAGGTTCGGCCGCTATGAGATAATCGCTGTGAATGATGGAAGCCAGGACAAGACGAAGCACGAGCTTGCAAATCTCCAACGAGAAATCAGCCTGAAAATAATTGACAACGCAGAAAATCAGGGCAAGGGGAGCGCGGTGCGGGACGGCGTGCTCGCGGCGAGCGAAGAAAGCGAAATCGTGATGTTTCTTGATTCGGATTTGGGCATTCCGGTGGAGGAGCTGGAAAAATTCGTGCCGGAGATCCGGAGCGGCTATGATGTTGCCATTGCTTCCCGGTTTGTGCCGGGTTTCAAAGCCGTCCGCCCGGTTCAGTTTCACCGGAAGATCATGGAAAAAATTTTTCGCTTGTTTCGGATGGCAATCACCAACAACTGGGATGTGAAGGACACGCAATGCGGCTTCAAGGTTTTTCGGCGAGAAGCGGCGATGAAAATTTTTCCAAAATTGACAGTGAAGCGTTTTGCATTTGATGCGGAGGTGATGTTCCTTGCGAACAAATACGGTTTCAAAATCAAGGAGCTCCCGATTCACCTTCAGAACCCGCCTTCGAGGTCGCTCCGGATTCTCCGCGATCCGGCAAATATGGTCTGGGATCTTTTGAAGATAAGGATGAATGATTGGAGAAGGAAATATGACTAGAAATTTGAAAATAAATATGAGGTTTTATAAAAACGAAAAATTCAGGATAATTGTTTTCTTCGCAGTGCTGACCATCATCCTCACCTGGCCTTCCGCCTGGAACTTTTTCTCGTCCGTTCCGACGGCGGGGGCGGATACGATGCAGGTGATCGGCGTGGCGGGGGAGAGGATGAACCTGTTGCACGAGCAAGGATTTTTCAAAGGGACATATGAGTTGATCAAACAGGGAGAACTCAATGTGGTCACAATGTATGCCTGGTTTTTCCTGGTTTTCGGCCGGATTGTCGGATACAATATTCTGTTTTTCGTTTCTTTCATTTTGTCGGGATTCGGCGCGTATCTTTTGGCTTTTTATTTCACCAAAAACAAACCGGCTTCGCTCATTGCCGGAATTGTTTTTGCCTTTTCTCCGTTTCATATTCACAACTCCTTGAGCACAAATGTCGGCACGATGCACCAGGAATGGCTGCCGTTTTTCGCGCTTTATCTTTTCAAGTTTTTTGAAGATTTGAGTTTCAAAAATTTCTCACTTGCCGCCATGTTTCTGTTTCTGATTGGCCTCACGGAACATCAGCTGCTGGCCTTCACGGCAATTTTTATCCTCTTTTTCTTTGTTTACAAGCTCATTATCGAACCGAAAGCGTATCTTCGCCCGAAATTCTGGATATATACGGGTGTGAGCATCGTCGTTTTGTCTGTGGTCTTTTTCGTCATGTTCCGCTCCCTGCTTGCGATTGCCGGATCGGAAAACAATTATCTTGACGCCGGACTCAAGTCGGCGGTGAACCACTCGAACGACTCACTTTCAATTTTCATTCCGCCGAATTTTCACTCCTTCTGGCCCGGCACTTTTCAAAATATCAGAAAGCAGTTTGAACGCCAGGCGGACAGCAATTTTTCCGTCTATGCGGGATATTCTGTGCTCATTCTGTCTCTCGTTGCGATTTTCGGCGCCAAGGCGATGAAGAAGGAAAAAATTCCGACAAGGGGGATATTTTTCTGGCTGGCCGTTGCCGTCGGTTTTTATATTTTGTCCTGGGGTCCCTATCTGCATTTCAAAGGCGCGCTTGACCCGCCGGTGAAAATGCCATATTGGCTTGTATACCAGTATCTTCCTTTCTACAAAAACATCCGGACGGTCGGAAGGCTTTTTGCCTGGTCAATGCTCGGATTTTCGGTTCTGGCCGCGTGGGGAATAGCTTTTTTGCGAGTTCGCTTGCAAAAAAGAATTCAAAATTCAAAATTCAAAATTCAAAATTCAGGCAGTGATGGCAAACTCGAATCGAGCTGGCCGACTGACAAGAAAACAAAATCTTTGTATGCGCTGTTTGGCCTGGTTATCATTCTTGAATTTCTGGCCGTGCCATTCAAAACCGATTCTCTCCGACACTCGCCTTTCTATGAAAAATTGGGCGGGGACAAGGAACAGTATAATGTCCTGGAAGTGCCGGGCAGCACAAGCTACAATTTTGCCTCGCGGGATTTGGTCTGGAAAAGCATCCATCGCAAGCCGACCATCAACGGATACGATTTTGCCCGCGTGATTGAGGATCATTATACCTTTCAAAGAGGAACGCCCATCATCCGGACGCTCCTTTATGACATTCCGGAAGGCTCAAACGGCAATGATCGCGATATTATGAAAGATTCGTATTACAAAATTTCAAATGATATTTTGAATTATTACAACGTTCGCTATGTGATTCTCGACAGGAGGGGACTCGCAAGCGACGGGGAAAAGGGTGATGTGAATATGTTTTATCCGGCGAAGGCCTATATCGCAAACGTGATGAAGTGCGAGGACACTTTCGAAGACGAATATCTGTATGCGTGCAAAGTCGGAAAATCGGAAGAAACCGGCGGTATGTTTCTGGCGATGGATTATTCCAACAAGCATTGGGTTGGCAAAAGTGAAGCGAAAAACGGGCTTCAGCGCTGGATGGAGAGCGGAGCCGGTGTGAAATTGGTGAATATGGGAAGTGCGGGTCGGACAGGCAAATTGAGTTTCAACCTGAAAATTTCGAAACCCCTCCGAATCAAGGTTTTTCTGAACGGAAAAGAAGTTTTCAATCAATATATCAGTTCTTTCGGCGACAAGCAGCAAATCAATGTTGGTCTTGCAGACATAAAATCGGGGGAAAACGAGATAATTTTCGGAGTGTATGGAGCCGACGGGACGGAAATTTTTTCCGAGAACAAAATGGATACGGCGAGGATATACCAGGTAGGGGTGGAATAATATGAAAGCAGCTGCAAAAATCCTGGACGTTCGGATTGAAAATTTTTCCATTAGTGAAATAAAAGAAAAAATATCAGAGATGCTGAACGACGAGCCCCGGCAGAAATTCGTCGCCACTCTCAATCCCGAAATTCTTCTCAAAGCGCATCGGGATCCAAATTATAAAAAAATTCTCAACAGCTCCGATTTGAATATTTGTGACGGATTCGGGATAAAGATGGTGAGCTGCTTGAAAAAAAATTGCCTAAAAGCCAGATTCGCGGGTGCGGACCTGGCTGATTTTTTGTTGGATTTGGCAGCGCGGGAAAAATCAAAAGTTTTGGTTGTTGCAAGCAAGGACAGCTTGAGCAAACCGGAGGAAATAGAGCGGGCGATAAGCAAAAAACACCCGGATATTTCCGCAAAATCAATATATTTTTCGGCTGGTCAGGAGTGGTTCGAAAATGCTATAATAAAGTCAGCCGAAATTGTTTTCGTGAATTTTGGCGCTCCTGAGCAGGAAAAATTCATTTTTGAAAACAAGGCGAAATTTCCAAGCGCCAAGCTTTTGGTTGGGGTGGGCGGCACGTTCGACTTTCTCACCGGAAAAATCCGCCGCGCGCCGCGCTGGATGCGCTCAATCGGAACGGAATGGCTGTGGCGTCTGATTCAAGAGCCGAAAAGATTTCGGCGAATCTGGAATGCGGTGGCCGTGTTTCCGGCGGCGGCGCTTTTGAAAGAAAAACTATGAGCAAAAGAATTGTCCTATTTTTGTTTTCAGTCGCCTTCGCTGTTGTTCTGGCATACGGCTTTTTTCAATTTGAGATCAATCCGAACTGGGCGTATCTTTTTTCGGCAATTGTGTTTTTTGGGGTTTTGGTTTCCAATCAGCAATACGAAGAAGATTTTTTTTCAAAAATTGAAAGAGTTGCGAGCGCGTTTCTTTTTTCTTTCATAATATTTTTCCAATTTTCGTATTTTCCACTGAACAGATTTTTCTTCGGACAGCTGGTGTCGCAGGAGTCTTTGCCGGCCGGAATTTTGGCGCTTGCGCTGTTTTCGATTTTTTTTGTTTTGTTTGGGGTGGTATTTTTGGTGCTGAACGCCAGCTCCCGCGCCGGGCTGCTGAAGAATTGGAATTTTTTGAACAACAAGGTGATGTTCTTTGTTTTTCGGGAGTTGTTTCTGGCGGCGGCGGTGATAACAGCGCTGCTGACCACTAAAAGATATATTTAGGCTTATGAGCGGAGAAAAGAGAGAAAAAAATTACGCATTTATCGACAGCCAGAATCTGAACATGGGCATAAGAAGACTTGGTTGGAAGATGGATTTCAGGAAATTACGAAGATACTTGCGAGAAAAGTATAAAGTCAGAAAAGCATATCTGTTTATTGGCTATATGCCGGCAAATCAAAATCTTTATCGCTCCCTTCAAGAATACGGTTATGTACTTATCTTCAAACCGACTCTCAAAAAAAGAGATGGAAGTATCAAGGGAAACGTTGACGCGGAGCTGGTTTTGCAAGCAATGATAGATTTCAAAAAATATGACAAGGCAGTCATTGTTTCCAGCGACGGTGATTTTTATTGTCTCGCGAATTATCTGTATGATAAAAAGAAACTGGAAATCGTGATCAGCCCCTGCTATGAAACTTGTTCGATTTTATTGAAAAGGTCGGCGAAAGAAAAGATTGTTTTTATAAACAACCTGAAGAAAAAACTCGGATTATGAAAAAGCACCGCAGAAGGACAGAACCTTAAGAGGTGCGATTTCGTCGTAATTCTGCAATCAGTATAGCAGGTTCTCGACTCCTGTCAAGTCTGCCATATTACCCAATAATACGCTAAAATAAGGCAAAAATTTCAAATATGACTCTCGAAACGGAACCGAAAAATAATATAAATTTGAAGAAAATAAAAAAGAACAGACATAGAATTGTCCCGGCGGCATACCTTGTCTTAGTGAAAAACAATAAGGTTTTGATGCTTCGAAGATTTAATACTGGTTATCATGATGGATATTATGGTTTGGTTGCAGGGCACAAAGAAAGCGAAGAAACATTTGAAAAATGTTTAATACGCGAAGCTAACGAGGAGGCAAATATTAGATTGAGTCCCAAAAATTTGGAAATTATTCATATTATGAGCCGTTATGCAATTCCGAATAATTTTGAGTTAAGAGATAGAATTGATGTTTTTATAAAAACGACAAAGTGGAAAGGCGAAATAAAAAATCTTGAGCCAAACAAATGCGACAATTTGAAATGGTTTCCTGTTGATAAATTACCGAAAAATACAATTCCATTTATAAAACACGCTTTGAATTGTATACGCAAAAATATATTTTATAGTGAATTCGGATGGTTAAAGAAATGACCAACAACAAACCCCGGGTGCGGTTTGCGCCCAGTCCAACCGGATATTTGCACATCGGAGGCCTGAGGACGGCGCTCTATAATTTTTTGTACGCCAAAAAAACAGGCGGCGATTATTTTTTGCGCATCGAGGACACGGACCAAAAGCGGCTGGTTGAAGGCGCGGTTGAGAAGCTGCTCGAATCGCTCCAGTGGGCGGGAATAGGACACAATGAGGGCGTGATTTTTGACAAGCATAGGAATATAGGGGAGAGAGGGGAGCTTGGCCCTTATGTGCAGTCAAAACGGCTGGAGATTTATCAAAAATACGCGCACGAACTGGTGAAGAAGGGAAAGGCGTATTATTGCTTCTGCACGCCGGAGCGGCTGGATTCTTTGCGGGCAGTGCAGGAACAAGCCAAGCTCGCACCGGCATATGACAAGTTGTGCCTGCACGCCGTTTCGCGGGAGGTTGCCGAAGAGAGGGTAAAAAACGGTGAAAAATATTGCATCCGTTTTGATATTCCCGAGACAGGGGAGACTGCCTTTGAGGACGCGGTGCGCGGAAAAATAAGTTTTGCCAACAAAAATCTTGATGATTTTGTGTTGCTGAAATCAGACGGCTATCCGACATATCATCTGGCGCACGTGATTGACGATCACTTGATGAAAACGACGCTCGTTTTCAGGGGAGAGGAGTGGCTGCCGAGCACGCCGAAACATATTTTGCTTTTTGAGGCATTTGGATGGGAGCCGCCGCAGTATGCGCATCCGTGTGTGATTCTCAACAAGAAGACGTCGAAAAAATTGTCCAAACGCGATGGAGACGTGAGCGTTGAGGATTTCAGAAAGAAAGGCTATTTGCCTGAAGCGGTGGTGAATTTCATTGCTCTTTTGGGTTGGAATCCGAAAACAGAGCAAGAGATATTTTCCCTGGATGAATTGGTGCAAAAATTTGATCTTGCAAAACTCAACAAAGCCGGAGCGATTTTCGATCAGGAAAAGCTTGATTGGATGAACGGAGTTTATATTCGTGAAAAGAATATCAAAGAACTTGTTGAATTGTGCCGGCCGTACTTGGATAGATATAAAGACAAGTTGACCGACGAATATCTCGAAAAAATAATAGTTGTTGAGCGCGAGCGGATGAAAAAGCTTGCGGATATTTCTGAAAATACCGAATTCTATTTTGATGCGCCAGAGGTTGATTTGGCAATGTTGAAATGGAAAGAGATGAGCGATGAAGGCTTGCGGAAGTCTCTTGAAAAGTCATTGGGGATAATTGGGGAAATAGGGGAGACTGAATGGGAACTCGAAAATTTGAAAAACAAGTTGATGGGCGCGGCTGATTCGAAAAACAGGGGGGAATTGCTATGGCCGTTGCGGGTGGCTTTGACCGGAAAAGAAAAAAGTCCCTCGCCGTGGGAAGTGGCATGGGTCATAGGATATAAAGAATCAGTTAAACGAACAAAAACAGCAGTTGATATTTTGAAGTGATGCAAGACGAAAATTTCTGCCAAAGGCGAATCAGCCTCTGGCCGACAAAATTATTTTTTGTGTTTACGCGAATAATCATTATTGTTGCGCTTTTTGGATTTGCTAAATTTTATGTCTTTGCTCAAAGTACGCCAATCACGACTGACCAGCAACAGATTCAGGAAAACCAGGCTCAGATAGACGAGCTTGAGAAGAAGGCCGAAAGTTATCGCCAAATGATTGAAATGAACCAGAACAAGGCGACGACTCTCCAAAACCAAATCAAGCTCATGGAAGGCCAGATTGCAACGCTCGAGCTTGATATTGCCAATACCCAGGCGAGAATAGATTCAACAGAAAAGGATATTGGAGGATTGTCGACGCAAATTGAAGAAAAGCAAAGAAACATCGAAAGCCAGAAGATTGTGCTCAGTGAGTTGATTGAAGTATATTATGAAAACGACCAAGACACCCTCACAGAGATGCTTCTCAAGAATTCAAGCTTTTCGGAATTCATGAACCAGACGGAATATATTTCACAGACTGGTTCGAAAGTGGATGAGGTTTTGATTTCGATAACCGACGCGAGAAACGTTCTGGAGAACGCAAAAAAACAGCTTGAAGCAAAAAACGAGGAGCAAAAACAACAAAGAGGGAACATTGTCCAGAAAAAAAATTCGCTCGACGGGGAGCAGGCCTCGAGAGAACAGTTGCTTTCCGATACGCAGGGTCAGGAACAGAAATACCAGGAGCTTCTCTCACGCGTTGAGCAACAAAAGCTGGAACTCTTGGGCGACATCGACGAGCAGAGCGCGCAAAAGAGTTCGGAGCTTGCGGAAGTCGAAAGCACGCTCGAAAAGCCGAAAAGCGGCCTTGCATCGTCAAGCTGGTATTTTTCGCAAAGAGACGGGCGCTGGGGAAACCAGCATATCGGCTATTCAAATACGATGATGAAAAGCTACGGATGTGCGGTGACGGCCGTCGCGATGGTTTTCCGCAACCACGGGGCGAATATTGATCCGGGGACGCTCGCTCAGCAGCCAATTTTTTCTCACGACCTCATTGTATGGCCGAAATCCTGGAAAGGAACAAATCTGGTTTCCTCGACCTGGCACGGAAATATCGAATGGGATGTTGTTGACAAGGAAATCAAAAACGGAAATCCGGTGATCGTTTTTGTGAAGGCGACGGACAGGGGAGCGGGGCACTATGTTGTGGTCCACTCAAAAGACAAAAATGGAGAGTATGTCGTGCATGATCCCTATTGGGGGGCAAACATTTTTTTGAAATCAACCCGCCGTTTGGTGGGAGCGCTGTACAGCAGTCCGACAGTTGTGGATCAGATGATTGTTTATCATTGATTCAGTGAAATGAAAACGTTGATATTGAAAGAGTGCTGGTGAGACAAACTTAACTTTTGCGATACGCATAGCGTGTCGCATAATCTGCATTGTGCGACGTCGTATACCAACCTTGCCCCTTCTTCCCTCTCAATTTTTCGATAAACAAAATAAAAAACAAAAAATTTATTTTTCCATAAAAAATCTCCACCCTGCTCTCCGGGTGGAGTTCTCTATTTATAATCTTTATATAATTATTTTTTTGTTATTTCTTTTTAGCCGTCTTTCGTGGCCTCTTCGCGTGCTTGGATCTATAATCCTCAATGGCACGCTTCAGGGCCCCTTCGGCGAGGTTTGAGCAATGCATCTTGGCAGGTGGAAGGCCCTGGAGCTCGTCAGCGACGTCCTGGCGCGAGATTTTCATCGCCGCGTCCAAATCTTTTCCTTTAGCCATTTCGGTGACCATGGATGAAGTCGCAATGGCTGCAGCACAACCCAAAGTTTCAAATTTGATGTCGGAAATTATTTCCTTGCCCCGAGGCGTAGCTTTTCGGGGTTTCTTCACTTTGATATAGACAGTCATAATATCGCCGCACGCGGGATTTCCAACCGTGCCAAAACCGTCCGGATTTTTCATCCGGCCCTGGTTGCGGGGATGCAGAAAATATTGGAGGACTTTTTTTGAATAGTTCATAAATTTATTTTCCCGCGATTTTTCTCAATCGCCCAACAACTTCTTTCAATGTGTCGACAAAAACATCAACTTCCTGCTTCGTTGTATATTTCCCGAGTGTCACCCGCAAGCTGCCGTGGCTCTCTTTTTCACCGAGTCCGATGGCCGTGAGAACATGCGACGGGCGAAGGTCACCGGCCGAACAGGCGCTGCCGGTCGAAACGGCGATACCCGCAAGATCAAGCCCCAAAAGCATCCCCTCACCTTCCACATCCCGGATCGTGAAATTGGCATTTGCAGGAATTCTTTTTATTTTCGACCCGTTGAGCTTCACGCCTTTGATTTCGCGCGTCACCCGCACAACCATATGGTCGCGCAATTTTTCAACAATTTTGAAATTTTTGGCTCTCTCCTGATTGGCAAGTTCGAGCGCTGCCCCGAAGCCGGCGATTCCCGGGACGTTCAGAGTTCCTGCCCGCAGGCCGGATTCGTGCGATCCCCCGTCCTGGATTCTTGTGAGAGGCGTGTTTTTGCGAATATAGAGCAATCCGACGCCTTTTGGTCCGTATATTTTGTGCGCCGAGGCGGTGAGAAGATCAACGCCGAGATTCTCCACCTTGCAGTCGATATAATTCACGGCCTGGACAGCGTCCGTGTGGAATAAAATTTTTGATTCGCGGGCTTTGTTGAGCGTTGAGATCAGTTTTCCAATTTCGCGGATCGGCTGAATGGTTCCGATTTCATTGTTCACATACATGACGCTCACCAGCGCCGTGTTTTCTTTGATGTTTTTTTTCACATCATTCACACTGATCACACCTTCACGCCCGACTGGCAAATATGTCACCTCGGCCATCCCCTGCTCTTCCAGTTTTTTGCACGAGTTCAAGACGCAGGAATGTTCGAATTGGGTGGTGATGATATGGGGCTTTGTTTTCTTCCGGCTGAAGTGGGATATTTTTGCAATTATTGCTCCCTTTGTTGCCAGATTGTTGCTCTCTGTCGCGCCGGAAGTGAAAATGATTTCTTCCGGACTGCAACCAAAAAAATCCGCTGCCTGCTTGCGCGCATTTTCGACCGCTTCACCTGCCTCTTTCCCAAATGAATGGAGCGAAGCCGGATTTCCGAATTTCTGCGAAAAATGCGGCTTTATCACAGCAAATACCCGCGGGTCAAGCGGGGTCGTCGCGGCATAATCAAGATAAATTTTGCGTCTCGCCATATGTTCTTATACTATCCCCTGTCGCGGATTCTTGCAAATTATTTGATGTAAGTAATTAATTACGTAATTGCCATTTCCCGACATCGGATGTTGGGAAGCAATGAATATCTCCTGGTTTTAGTAGACAGGATTTCTAAATTTGCTAATATGCCACCAACATTTTTCACCGAAACAATATTTATAAACAAAAGGCATATGAACAAATTGCATATCAATTAATTGCAGCAATATAACAACAGCCAGCAGTAAAATTAAGACAATTAGAAAAGCTTTATCACTTTTTACTAAATGCCAAATTTTTCTTGTTTGGCTCAAATTATTAGATATTCTAGATGAAGATCCAAAAGCATTAGCAAATACATCATAAAGCAACCAGATAATGAGTGAGAGAACATAATATGTGTATGTATTGCTACTAGATGTCAGGCGGAGCACCAAATATACAACAACCGCCACTGCAATCGCAGACAGAAAAGGGACGCCCGTGCTGTCAAATCCCCGTTTTTTCAATATTTTGTTTATTCCTCTTGTTAGAAGCCCAACCAATACAAAGGCTCCCAGTAGAAAGCCAATGCTCATATATCTTACTTAAATAGTTAGTAATTTAACCGCTTCTCTTACGTTTTGGTTAGTTATATCGTCCGCTAAGGTTCGACCTTGGCGAAGTTTTACCCCAAATCCGCAATCAATTTTTCAAATCCCGCTGTGTTGACAAAATAGTTCCCCTTGTTTTTCTGCAGAGTTTCTTTGATTCTGAAAAGTTGTTTTTCCGGCTTGTTGCCGTCCTTTTTGGGCATCGAAACATTCAAATATTTTGTGTAGCAACCGTCCAGGAAGGCTATATAATGAACATTCGGATTGCCCTCTTTGAGTTCCAGAATTGAAACCAATTCACTGATGGATGAATTTTGCGCGCCGCCTTCACCATTCACATGTTTGGCTTCGACAACAAAAATTTTGTCCTTTTTCTTGAATATGCAATCCGGCACTTTATCTTTTTTGCTGAATTTAAATTTGATGCCGAACTCTGTTTTTATGTTTGCCATCTTAAATTTTCCTTTGCTCTTGCCGACTTTGGCTACCTTATTGTCCAAATCTTTCAGATCTTTTGCCAAAGAGAGTCTTGACAATTTAATAACCTTATCTTCTCCGGCGCTGCCGCGCCTTTTGGCGGTTTGCGCGTCATTATAGGCTTGCAAGGAATATTTATCGGCCTTTGGATTGCCTCTGTTTTTCAAATATAACAACAAAGCCTTCCTTGTCGCGCTTACGCGTTCTGAAAGGCTAAAGTATTTTTGATTGGTTACTTCCGCGGCGCTCAAGTCGCAAGTTCTAAGAAAGAAGGCAAAATATGATTTTTCACAGCCCTTGCATTCGAGCAGTTCGAGTAATGTTTCAATGTCTTTCTTTGTCGGCTCTTTCTTTATTTTTGAAATATGATCTTCGAGGGATAGAATGTTTTTGTACTCGCTCTTTTTCACGGTCGACTCCAAAAACGGATAGAATTTTTCATCCCAAATAGGCTCGGGGTGTTTCAGTGAATATTCAAAATAATGCAGATTGTCTTTGATTTTTTTCATAGTAAATGAGGTTTAGAAATTTGTAGGCCAGGTCGAACGAAATCCTTTTGCGGTTGTTGTCCCGGAAATTGGTGAGAAAAAAGGAAAGATACTTACTGCGCTTGCGCGAAAGTTCCCGGTTGAATTCTTTCATCAACTCCACTTGTTCGTCGACCGGCACATCTTTGCTGAAGATCAAATGTGCCATATTTCGCGAGGTGTTTTTTCCTACGAGCGCGGATATTTTGTATTCCCTTATATCTTCCAACTGGATCTTTTTTCCGTTTTTGCTGTCAATCGCCCGCAGAAAAAGAATATTCTTTTCAAGCTGTTTCTTGATGTCCTTGCTTATCCTCAAAAATCTCTTGTCTTTTATATTTTGCAAAGCGATTTCCATCTCATATTCGCCGGATTTCAAAAAATCTTCCGTGAGGCGAAATATTCCCAGATCATTTTTGGTGTTCTTTACTTGATGAATAAAATCGCCGCCGAATTGCCATCCGTATTTTTCCTCAAGCGTGAGTTTTATTTTTTTATTTTCCGGATAAATCGTCGCGTCGATAATATTTTTCCCCGATTCTTCGTTTTTTCGTCTGTAATAAAATGAAATAACATTGTATGTCGTATCTTCAAAAACCTGCTTGGAAAAAATATTCAATTTTACGATTTCAAATTTGTCGAAAAATAGTTTCCGTATCCGGCTTGAATTTTCAGCGCACAAAAAATTCAAAGGAACAATCACGATTCCCTCTTCACTCCCCAACAATGAACATATGGAAACTTGATACAAGTCTTCAAATTTTGAATGAATCCCTGAAAAAAATTTGTTTTTTACTTCTTGGGAAGCTTTGTTTTTGTGAAGATAGGGTGGATTCGTGCAGACAAATTTGTATTTTTTCGGTGAATTTATTGAATCATTGTGCAAAACACGCTTATTGTCTACCAGATTTCGATCGCAATCAAAACCGATGACTTGCTTGCTTTTGCTCCGGATTGCCCAATTCAACAAATCCCTGTTTCCGGCGAATGGATCAGTTATATTTTTGTTTTTTACAAATTTTTCCAATCCCTGCAAAATATAGCTGGAATTTTTTGTAAAAAATTGTCCCAAATTTTTCTTTCTTGCAGCGGCAGTCATGGAGATTCTTTGTTTGATTTTATATTATCACTATATCACCAACAATGCAAGCATAGTTATCCACAGAGAGCACTTGTTTTATTTTGAAAACTTTTCAAACGGATTTTTCATATCAAAAACTATCTTCGGGACTTTGTTGTTGAAATAATGTTCCGGCATCTTGTATTTTCGGTAATATAAATGGCCGACTGCGCAAAATAAAGCCTTACTATAATTAAATTCAAGCTTTTTAGAAACTTTTTTCACTTCCTCTTCGTTTTTCCCCTCGACTTCGACAAATGGTTCCAGAAACGGCCATTCGTCGATTGATATTTCCACATCATCCAAGGTCCAAATCTCCCTCTTTGTTTCTTGATAAGCTTTGTTTTTGTAGCCAATCGCATCAAAAAACTCAACTGCTTTGTTAAAGCTGTCAATTGCAATTAATATTTCCTTTTGATTTTCAATCGCATTGCCGTCAACAACTTTTAAAGTTAAGGTTGTTTTATCATTCTCGTCCCTTATTCTTATCCATGCATTTTTTAAGCCATTTCCATCTGGAAGATTAAAGTTTATTCTTTTTTGCAAAAACTCCGGGCGTACCAATTTTGCCCCGGCACGCTTCAGCCGCTCGCGCATTTCGTCTTTGTCGATGTTCTCAAATGTCGCTTCGTATTCGATTTGCATAATCCCATCCTACCAAAATTCCCTTTATTTTTCAAATAAATGTATAATTTCAGCCTTGCGTATTAATCTAAAGAAAAGTAAGATATAAGAGCTATGAACACTTCCTATTCCGCTCTCGATGAGTTTCGGACTTGTCCGCTGAAATACAAATATTCCCAAATTGACCGCATCAAAACTCCCAAATCCAAGGAGCAGTTTTTTGGGACGCTTTTGCACAATACCCTGAAGCTCGTGCATACCCCGGGTATCCTTTCCCCCACCCCCGAACAGGCGCTGGATTTTTTTTCCAAAAACTGGAACGCGGACGTTTTCGCGGACGAGATTGAGGAACGGGCGGCGTTTTCGCAGGGCGTGGCGATGATCCAAAATTATTACAAAAAAAACGACCCCGCCAAAGCCAATATCGTGGATCTCGAATCGCGGTTTCAGGTTGAGATTGGCGACGGCGAAAAACATATCATCATGGGCATCATTGACCGGATTGACAAAACCGAAGACGGCTATGAAATTATCGACTACAAAACAACACGCAAACTCCCCAGCCAGGAAAAAGTGGACAACGATCTTCAGCTTTCGATATACCTGGCCGCGTTTCTCGCGCGTTATCCGAAAGAAAAAGAAAATTTGGACAAAATAAAAGTCTCGCTCTACTATCTCAAGCACGGCGTGAAATTGAGTTCCGAACGGACGCTCGAGCAGGTCGAGCAGAGCGAGAAGTTGATACTCGATTTGATTGACGAAATTCAATCCCGCCTTAGCGGGACAAAATTTGAACCGCAAATCTCCGGACTTTGCGACTGGTGCGGATACCAAAAAATCTGTCCGATGTGGAAACACAAATTCAAGGAGAAAGAGCCAAAAGACATCGACGCGAAAAAAATTATTGATGAGTACATAGCCATCAAAGACGAGATAAAATCAAAGTCCGACCGTATCGGCGAATTGCAGGAAATTTTGAGCGAGTATATGGACAGGGAGGGCGTCGAACAAATATTTTCCGATTTGGGGAAAATAATCCGGTCTGTCCGAAGAACGTACAAATATGACAAGGACAAACTGCGCGCGATTCTTGAGCCGCGAGACTTGTGGGAAGATGTTTTGAAGGTCGACGGCATCGCGCTCAAAAATATAGCCGGCGTTTTGCCGTACGACGCGAAAAAAGAAGTTGAAAAAGCAAAGGTCGTGGACAAAGAGAGCAAAAATTTTGTTGTGAAAAAAGGATGAAAAAAAGAATTCGGGATTATATAAAGCAATTCTTTTTGATTGATGATACGCCTCACAAGGTCGCCGGCGGGGCGGCTTTGGGCTTGTTTTTGGGAATCACGCCGGGAGAGGGCGTGCTGGCCACGCTTTTTCTCGCTTGGCTTTTCCGCCTCAACCGTCTGGCGGCGCTGGCCGGAGTACTGGCGGTCAATATGTGGACAACGGTTGTCGCTTTGCCCGTTGCAGCGGCCATAGGCGGCCTGATATTCCGTGTGAGTCCAAATGAACTTTCAAAAGATTTTCATGAATCATTGAGCCTGGGGCCTTCGTATTTGTTCAGCTGGAATATTCTGCGCGAAACGGCTCTCCCGCTCCTTTCCGGGTACGTAATTTTTGCCGGAACAATCGCCGCAACCGCATATTTTGGGCTTCTCTTTCTTCTCGTCAAACGAAAAAAGCTCCGCGAAAAGGAGCACGTTTTGTCGGACGGAGTGAAGTTGTGATTTTATTTGATGCAACACTTCGCTCCCTGATAACCTCTCTGTGCCGCCTCTTCGGCCGATGAAAAGCAGATCCGGTTTTCCGGTTTTATTTTTTGGGCAAACTGGCAGGTGGAGAGATGATACTTGTTGGAATTTTTGCTGGCGACGTAGGTGCAATTCTGCTTTTCGGCATTCGGTTGGCCGGTGGATTTGGCTGTTGTGGAATTGTTTTGTGAAGCGCTTGTGCTGGCGCCGGCTTTGTTCATATCGGCGCTCTCGCCTTTCGGGCAAGGCGCGCAGGCAGCTTTGTTCACAATCACGGATTCCTGTTTGTTCTTCTGTCCGTGCAAATAACCGGCTTCAAAAGAAAGGGCGGCAATCAGGATTATCCCGACTGCCAGGACGATTTTTTTCTCATATACAAGCCAAAATTCGGCGAGTTTTGAGTTTTTGAGCCGGTCTTTGATTGACATTTTTTCGGGTTTTTTGTATTATTTTATAGTAAATTTATATCTTTGTTATGGCACACAGAAAAGCAGGTGGATCCACACAACTTGGCCGGGACTCGCAATCCAAGCGCCTCGGTGTCAAAAAATTCGGCGGGCAGAGAGTCAAGGCTGGAAATATTCTGGTTCGCCAGCGCGGGACAAAATTCCGCGCGGGTTTGAATGTCAAACGCGGCAGTGACGACACTCTTTTTGCATTGCGCGACGGGGTCGTCAAGTTTTCACACAAGAAGATCAAGAAGTTCACGGGACAACTCGAACGAGCGAGTTTCGTGAGCGTGGAGTAAAATATTTTTTCAATATATTTTCAAGGAGGAGGAAATGCTTTTCATAGGAGGAGTTTTGTCAACGGTTGCCGGGGCGTTTCTTGCGTATTTTTCTTCTTGGCCGGAGTCAGCGGCATGCCATGCGTTTGGCAATATGTTTTTTCTGGCCGCATATCTTACGAAGAAATAATCAATAAAGTAGCATAATTGGAAGTGGGGTTAGCGCAGGAAAGCTAGCCCCTTTTATTTTATCGCGCTTTTGATAAACTCTCGAAACAACGGATGCGGGTGAAGGGGCGAAGATTGGAATTCGGGGTGAAATTGAGTGCCGAGATGGAAGGGGCTGGATTTTTTGGAGAGTTCGGCGATTTCCATCAGACGGCCGTCAGGGGACGTGCCGGAGAAAACGAGGCCGGCTTTTTCAAGCCGCGCGATATATTCGGGATTCACTTCCCAACGGTGGCGGTGGCGTTCGGAAATATTCGCGGATTTATAGGCGCCGAAAGCAATTGTATTTTTCTTCAACTTCGCGGGATATGCCCCGAGTCGCATCGTCGCGCCATAGTTGCGGTCGGCGAGATTTTTCTTTTGCTCGGGCATAATGTCAATCACCGGATTCAATGTCCGCCGATTGATTTCTGTCGTGTTCGCGTCGCGCAGTTTCAAGACATTCCGTGCATATTCAATCACCAGCAATTGCATTCCGTAGCACAATCCGAAATACGGAATTTTGTTCCGCCGGCAAAATTCGATGGCTTTGATTTTTCCTTCCACTCCCCGCTCTCCGAATCCGCCCGGAACGATGATTCCTGCATACTTTTTCAGCTCCCGGACCTTGGCCGGATTTTTTTCAAATTCTTCCGCGTTTATCCAGTCAATCTGCGGTTTTCGCTTGAAAAAATAACAGGCGTGCTTGATGGCTTCGATCACAGAGATATATGCATCGGAGAGAACAAAGTCGCCTGTTCCGAAATATTTTCCTACGATGCCTATTTTGAGCGGCCCTTGGGAATTTTGAATGTTTTTCGCAAGCGCTTTCCATTTTGTCATATCCTTTTTGCGAGCCTTGAGACACAGTTTTTCGAGAAGAATTTTGCCCAAATGGTCTTTTTCGAAATTCACCGGCACTTCATAGACCGACTCGATGTCCGGCGCGCTCACGACATCCTGTTCGCGAAGATTGCAATGGTCGGCCAGCTTTTCCTTCCTTTTCTTGTCGAGCGGCTTCGCGGACCGGGCGATGATGATATCTGGCTGGATTCCGGCGGCGTTGAGCGAACGGACCGCATATTGCGTCGGCTTGGTTTTCATCTCTCCGACGGTCGAGGGCACGGGCAGATAGCTCACAAGGACAAACAAAACGTCCCCGCGATTTTCAAGGCGCAGCATCCTCCCCGCCTCCAGAAAAAGCAGCCCCTGATATTCGCCGAGCGTTCCGCCGATTTCGACAAGCATGATTTCGGATGCGGAATTTTTTTGGGCGAGTCTGATGCGGCGGATAATCTCTTTGGGGACATCCGGCACGACATCCACGCAGCGGCCGCCGTATCCCATTGCCCGCTCACGGTCAATAATTGTCTTGTAGACCATCCCATTGGTCATATAGTTCTCGCTCGGGAGAGTGAGGTTCAAAAACCGCTCATAATTCCCCATATCCTGGTCGGTTTCCATTCCGGAATCAAGCACAAAAACTTCCCCGTGCTCGGTCGGGTTCATTGTGCCGGCGTCAACGTTGAGATAGGGATCGATTTTCATCGCCGAGACGCGAAAGCCCTTTGACTGCAAAATGTTTCCGATTGACGCGGTGGCGATGCCTTTTCCGACGCCGCTCATCACCCCCCCGACGACAAAAATGTATTTTGGCCGCATAAGTTTCAAAGAAAATAGAGGTGGATAAATCACACCCCTATTTCAAAATTTAAGTAGCTTTTGCCCTATTTCGTTTCTTCCGGCACAAGAATGACTTTGATATTCGCCTCGAGGCCGTGCGGCAATTCCATCTGAACATCATAGTCTCCCACTTCTTTGATGGGATCGGCTATCTTTATCCAAGATGGTTCGATTTTTGTTCCCTCGTCGGCAAAAGTTTTGGCAATCGTTTTTTCATTCACGGAGCCGAACAAAGTTCCGTCTTTCTCTTTGACTTTGATGAACAGCTCCCGGCCATCCAATTGCTCGGCCAGTTTTTGGGACTCTTCCAATTCTGACTGGTCACGGCTGGCAAGTTTTTCCTTCTGTTGTTCAGCTTCCCGAATCGCCTGGCCGGTTGCGGCGGCGGCAAAATTTTGCGGAATCAAAAAATTGCGGGCGTATCCATCCGCCACATCTTTCACTTCTCCCTCCTTGCCGAGATTGTCGACATTTTTCAGCAGAATTACTTTCATAGCCTAATTATAGTTTATTTCATTTTTTCCCGCAATATTTCCAGCGCTTTATCCAATTGCGGGTCGCGGCTGGCGTTGTAATCTTCGTTTGTGAGGGGAACATTGACGGTCGGCTCGATGCCTTTCTCCATTATATAATCCCCGTTCGGAGTGAGCCAGCGGGCGATGGTGACGCGCAGATTCGACCCGCCGGAAAGTTTTTCGAGCTCTTGGACCGATCCTTTTCCGAACGTTTTTTCTCCGACAAGCGGCGCCCCAAGGTCGTCCCGCAAAGCGCCGGCTGTTATCTCGGAAGCGCTCGCACTGCCGCCGTTCACAAGGACAACGACGGGCAAATTTCCGAGAATATCCCCTCCGCGGGCGGCATATTCTTTTTTGCCGCCGCTCCGCTCCTCTTCGGAAACGACGATTTTGTCCTTGGGGATGAAGTTTGAGGAGATATCGACGGCAGCTTCAAGATAGCCTCCCGGATTGTTGCGAAGATCAAGCACGATGCCCTTTGCTCCCTGCGAAACAATTTGGCTTGCGGCTTGGTTCATTCCCGAAACGGTATCATCTCCGAATTTTGAAATTTTCACGACAGCTATGTTTCCGTCTTTCCATTCCAGTTTGACGCTTTTCACGTTGATCTGGTCGCGGACCATTTTCACGTCAACGGGGTCGTTGCTTTTTTCATGAAGAATGGTGAGAGCTATTTCCGTTCCCTTCGGGCCCCGAATTGCGCTCACGGCCTCATCAACCGACATATCCGTCGAGAGCTTGTCTCCGATTTTCAGGATTTTGTCGCCCGCGCGAAGGCCCGCACGCGCGGCCGGAGAACCCTCAAGCGGGGAAATGACGGTCAAAATTTCATTTTTTATCCCAATTTCAATGCCAATGCCCTCGAATGTTCCCCCGAGATCATCCGAAAACTGCTTGCTTTCGTCGGGATTCATGAAGCTTGAAAACGGGTCGCCAACGGCTTTCACCATTCCGGAAATCGCGCCATACAGCATTTTCTGCTGGTCGAGCTTTGCGGTGTCCACGTATTTTTCATTGAGAAGGTTCCAGGCTTCCCAGAAAAGGCCAAAATCAACGTTTCCCGGCTGCTGCTTGTCGTTGCCGGTTTTGAGCAGCTCTTGTATGGCGCTTGAACCCGCTGATTTTGAAACTTTGTATTTGTCAAAGACGACCCCGCCATAAAAACTCACGCAGACCAAAACAATCACTGCGAATATCTTGAAGTGTTTGCGGAACGGCGGCTTCTTGTTTTCCTGATTATCCATGTCCATAATTTCACATATGCGGGTTTGGTTTCCCTTTGTATTTCCAAAAATATTTGAGGGCGCTTTTGATGTGTTCCCGGGTGAGCTTGTTGAACAAAACGGCTTTCAGCGGATTTGCGCTGGCTGACCCTTTTCCGTGATAGTGAAACATCCTCGAATGGGGATAATAGACAACCCTGTAGCCCTTTTCCCAAAACCTTCGGCACCAATCAACATCCTCGAAATAGAGAAAACCGAAATTTTCCTCCATCAGTCCGATTTCGTCAATGAGTTTTCGCGAGGTCATCATCGCGGAACCCATGATCCAGTCAACGTACTGGGGCTTTTCCAGATCCTTGTCTTTGTACAAAAATCGGTTGATTTTTTCGCGGCCGAATTTCAGCCTGCCCAGGGGCGTCCGCCGGAAGAGAATTATGAGCGGCGTATAAAACTGAAAGCACGAAGGCTGGATTTTCCCGTCAAAGTTCAACAATTTCGGGCCAACTACGCCAACATCAGGATTGCTTTTCATGTGCTCCATCAATATATCCGCCGATTTTTTTTCTATGATGATGTCTGCGTTCAAAATCAGGATATAATTTCCTCCGGCATTTTTCAATCCTTGGTTCACCAGTCTGGCAAATCCCACATTTTTTTTGTGGGCGAAGAACTTTATTTCCGGGAAACTTTCCCGCATCAGAGTTTCAGTGTCTTCCTCCGTCGCACTGTCGAACACCAGGATTTCAAAATTTTCACAAAGGACGTTTTTTTTGAGTGATTCCAGACACAATCTCAACACGGCCGGATTTTTGTAGCTTGTCACTATTATCGATAATCCCGGTTTTGCAGAATTGTTGTTCATTGCCCATTGATCACTGAAATATATTCCGCACTGCTTCGTGAATTCTGTCATAATTCCCCCCCTCGGGGAGCAAAATGTATGTTTTTCCCTCCGGCGTGTCGGCTTTCGAGTCATAGAGCAGCCCTTCGGGCGAAGTGTCAAAAACTCTTTGTTTGATTTGCGGGCTTTGCAGCTGATTTGCCAGGTTGAAAAATTGTTTCATTTCGGAAGTATCCATATCCACCCGGACGTCATCTCCAAGAATATTGAGAATGTTGTTCATTTTTCCGAAATCAGAGAGCGTTCCGAGGCTCAAGAGCTGGTCCTTGAGGGCGATGAGAATTTGCTGTTGCCTTTTGGCGCGTTCAAAATCCGAAGAGGCGTATCGCGCCCGGACGAAGAAGAGAGCCTGCTGGCCATCGAGGTGGTTTCTCCCGGCCGGCAATGAAAAGTTCGCCGCTTCCTCGCCCTCGAACTGGGTTGGTTCGGAAAAGGGCTGGTTAAGGAATATATCCACCCCCCCAACGGCGTCAACCAGTTCCTTGAAACCCCTGAAATCGATCCGCACGACATAGTGGATCGGAAGGCCGGTGACGTCCCCCACGACCTGCTTCATCATTTCCATTCCCTGTCCCTCCCCCTTCTCTTCATAGAGGGCGTTGACGGCGTTTATCTTGCTCTGGCTGGAAGAGCCCGGATCAGAGACATAGAGGTCGCGGGGAATGGAGACGAGAGCGACCTTGTTTTCCTGCGGGCGGATTGACGCGACAATGATGGAATCAGCCAGGAGCCCCCCGCCTTCCATATTGGTTCCGCGCATACCAAGAAGGAGGACGTTGATTTGCCCCTCTTTCTGTCCCTGGAGCTGGTCGGAACCGACACCGGGGAGGCTTTTCCAAAGGCTGGCAAAAAAGCCGTCTTTGGTTGAAATTTTTCCCAGAGTAGAGCCGGCTTTATACATCATCCAGCCGCCTGTCGCCACGACCAAAACAACAATCACCAGCAAAATTTTGAACCACCTTTTTTTCCAGAATTTTTTCTTTTGAGGAAGTGTTTCGGCCATACGGCAATTATTATGCCAGACAAACAAAAAAACTTTCGATGCCGCCGCATCCTTTGTGATTATAGTATAGCATCCGCAGGTTGGCAACACAACGAAAAAAGCGAAACTTAACCAGCCAAGCTCTTGTACGCCCCCAGTGTTTTTTCGGCTGTTTTGCGCCAGGAAAATTTTTGGGCCTGCTGTTTGCCCTTTTCGGCCAGGTTGCTTCTCAAATTCGCGTCAGTGAGGACTTTTCGGATATTTTCTGCGAATTCACGGCTGCTCCTCGGGTTGCAAAAAAGTGCCGCGTTGCCGCCGATTTCCCGCAGAACCGGAATATCGGAACATACGGCCGGCGTTCCCGCAGACATTGCTTCGAGAATTGGAATGCCAAAACCTTCATAGAATGACGGGAAAACAAAACATTGGGCAAGCTTGAAGAGGGCCGGCTTGTCTTCTTCGTCAATCCATCCCGGGAAAATTATTTGGCCCCGTAAATTATATTTTTTGATGATTGTATCAATTTCCGGATCAAAATTGTGCGCGTTGCGATTGCCGGCGATGACAAGTTTTGTGTCCAAGTCTTTTGCCGCCTTGAGCAGAACGGGAATATTTTTTCGCGGCTGAAGCGTGCCGATATAGAGAACGAATTTTTCAGGCAGTTTGTATTTTCGTTTTGTCTGCTCCAGTTTTTCAGACGATATTGGCCGGTTATATATTTCGAAATCAATGCCGTTTTCAGCGACGGCGATTTTTTCAGCCGGAATTTTGTAGTATTTTTCAATTTCATTTTTTGTGAATGCCGAAACGGCGACGATTTTTGCGGCCATCCGCAAACTGCGCGGGATGAGCGTTTTCAAAAAAAACAAATCTGATTTTCTGATGAGCTGCGCAAAGTTGTTGAAAGAAATATCGTGAATCGTGAGAACCAGCTTCACCTGCGCCGGCAGCCAGAAAGGCGCGATATATTGAGTGTGAAAAACATCCACCGGATTTTTGCGAAGATGATTCGGCAGTGCCCACAAATTCCAGCAAAAGCGGTTGGAAGAATTTATATAAACTATTTTGAAATTGTTTTTCAGGTTTAATTTCTCGATTTCGCCGGCCAGTTCAGTATTTTTTCCCGGATCGCGGTCGGTGAAAAGAAAATATTGATTTTCAAAATCCAATTCCGCCAAATTTTTCACCAAATTGAAAAACACCTGCTCGTCGCCGGTCCGCTTTTTGCCTATAAGCCTGATATCAATTCCGATTTTCATAATTTGTCATTCCACGGTCACGCTTTTTGCCAAGTTTCTTGGTTTGTCAACGTCCCGTCCGTTGAGCACAGCCACATAATACGCAAAAAGCTGGAGGGGGACAACCGAAAGCATTGGCGTTAGCATTTCGAGTGTTTTGGGAATATGAATAACATCATCGGCAATTTTTTTGATTTCCCTGTCCCCTTCCGTTGCGATGGCGATGATACGCCCTCCCCGGGCCTTGATCTCCTGCATTCCGCTCACGTTTTTTTCATAAACGCTGTCGCGGGGGCAAATGAAAAATGACGGGAAGTGCTCGTCAATCAGAGCGATTGTGCCGTGTTTCATCTCGCCCGACGCATATCCCTCGGCGTGAATGTAGGAAATTTCTTTGAGTTTGAGCGCGCCTTCCAAGGCAATCGGGAAGTTGTATTTTCTTCCCAGATAGAGAAAATCTTTTGCCTTTGCGTATTTTTTGGCAATTTTTTTGATTTCAGCCGATTTTTTCAGCATCTTTTCGATGATCGGCGGAATTTTTTTGAGTTCCGAGGCAATCCTTTTTCCCATCACAAACGACATTCCTCGCTGTCTTCCAAACATCAGCGCCCAAAGAATCAAAATCGTGAGTTGCGAGGTGAAAGCTTTTGTTGAGGCTACGCCCGTTTCGGGTCCGGAGAGTGCGTATGTCCCGGCGTCCGTTTCGCGGGCGATTGTTGATCCGACGACATTTACGATTCCCAGTGTCAAAGCGCCCTTATTTTTCGCTTCCCGAATGGCTGCCAGTGTGTCGGCCGTCTCGCCGGATTGCGAAATCGCGACCACAGCCGTTTTTTTGTCCAAGAGAGGTTTTCGATAGCGAAACTCGGAAGCGTACTCGACTTCCGTGGGGATTCCGGCATATTCTTCGAGAATATATTCTCCGACAAGGCCGGAATAATATGAAGTTCCGCAGGCGACGATAACGATTTTATCAATGTTGCGCATTCTCTCTTCGACTGGATCGAGGCCTCCCAGAACAGGTGCGCTCTCTTCAGTCAAAAATTTTTCAATCCGACCCCGGATGCCGTTTTGTATCGAGTCCGGCTGCTCAAAAATTTCCTTGAGCATATAGTGAGGAAAACCACCCTTTTGGGATTTTTCCACCGTCCAGTCAAGCTTGGTTATTTTTTTAGAGACAATTTTGTTTTTTGTGTTCGTTACCTCGAAGCCTTCTTTGGTGATTTCAGCGACTTCCCCGTCGTCAAGATAGATCACCTTGTCCGTGTGGCGCACGATAGCGCTCACGTCCGAAGCGACGACAAACTCTTTTTCGCCGATTCCAAGGACCAGGGGGCTTCCATTTCTGGCAACAATGATTTTTCCGGGCTCTTGGCTGCTGATGATGGCAAGGCCGAAAGTGCCGCGAATCATTTTCAGGGCTTCAAGAACGGCGTTTTTGAAATCAAGTTTTTTGCCAAACTCTTCGATGAGGTGGGCGACAACTTCAGTGTCTGTCTCGGAAGTGAATTTGTGGCGTTTTTTCACGAGGGCGTTTTTGAGTTCCTGATAATTTTCAATGATTCCGTTGTGGACCAGATGAATATTTCCCGTGCAATCGCAGTGCGGGTGAGAATTCTTGTCGCTCGGTTTTCCGTGCGTTGCCCAGCGGGTATGGGCTATGCCGACGGAGCCTGATATTTTTTTGTTCCCGATTTTTTCTTCAAGATTGGCCACTTTGCCGACGGACCTCACCCTGGATATTGAGCCCTTTTCCGCCACTGCAAGGCCGGCGCTGTCATAGCCACGGTATTCCAGCTGCTTCAATCCCTCAATCAAAATCGGAGCGGCTTTTTGTTTTCCAATATAGGCGACAATTCCGCACATATTTTTATTGCTTTATACGAATACAACTCGTGAAAATTCCCATTCCTAGCCAGAGCAATCCCATGAACAAGCCGGCGTTGAAAAAATTTGGAACAATCAAAGCGGCGACGCCCAAAACGAGAAACAAATTTATGTTTTTTTTGAAATTATCCGTGCCTTTCAAAATCTTGCAGAAAGCGGAAAAAAACAAATATCCGACTGTGATTGCAAAGGCAATCAAGCCCAAAATTCCGGACCCGGTCCAAACTTGCAAAAATATGTTGCTTTCATTGAGGCCCGCTCCCCGCTCGTCAAGACCGAGAGCTTGCGTGATTGTCCCGTATCCGACGCCAAGGACGGGGTGGGTTTTGATAATTTCAAAACTTTTTTTGTAGATTTGGCTGCGGGTCGTCACATTCGGGTCTTTGCGGAAAACAACACTCACGAATTTCCCCTGCGACTTATAACCGGCGATTTCTTCAAGATTGATATGGCGGCAATTGTATTTTGCCAGCTCATCGACGCTTGAAATCGTCTGCGGAATGTTCACGCCGCTTTCGCAGGCAATTGTTATTTTCTGCTCATTTGTTGTGGCTGACCTCGCGCGGTCAATCAGGTCGAATTTCGAGAGACGGCCGAAAAAAACGGCAGCCAGCGAGGCCAGAAGAAGAAAAAATATTGTTATCAGATTGTCCGCAAACGCCCGCAGCGTGAAAGCGGTTCTGATTTCGCTTTTTCGATACAGATTGAAAGCCAGCCAAAACAGGATGACGACCGCCGCGCCGACCCAGGCCGAGCGGGACAAAGTCAGAATGAGCAGTGTCAAATTGAGAAATATCAAAATATACGCCGCATATTTTTCCGATTTTTTTTCCAGAAAGCGAATCGCCGACAGCAATACCGCCAGCGCAAAGCACAAAAATATTCCCAGCCAGTCCGGTTCGGTGAACGTCGAATTCGGCCGGCCAAACATCACCTCAAACGAACGCCCGCCAAATTTGTCGGCAAAGACTTGATAAAATCCGTATATCAGGACAACCAAATTTGACCCCAAAAAAAACATTGCGCTGTCAGCCAGATCTTTTTTGTTTCTGAAAAAAATGCGGACGAGATAATATAAGGCAACAAAAGAAAATAATATCAGATTGTTTTTCAGGCTTATGTTCAAGTCTCGCGAATTGACGAGCGACAAAAAACTGAACGGCACGAGCGAAAAAACCAGCCAGTCGAGCCAAGTCGGCTTCAGCAGCTCAAATTTCAACCGTTTTGATATCCAGAGAATTGCCACTGCCGCAGCCAAGATTGCACCGGCATACTGGTACGGCCGCAACTGCATCGGCAAAAATCCGGAAGCTAGAATCACGTTTTCCAGTGGAATGAGCGAAACGAAGAGCAAAAACGCCCAGCGGGGACGATAGAGCGCGAAACACAACGCAAGGATTGATATGAAAACAAAATCCCCCGTTCCCAATGGCAGTTTGTTTTTGATGTCCAGAGCAACCAAAGCCAGTCCCAACGCCACACTGAAAATCCAAAGGATGGAGATCTCTTTTTTGAGGATGTTTTTCAATTTTTCGAATATTTCCTGCATTTGTTCAAAAAAATTTTTCCACAAAATTCTTCCAGCTGAATTTTTTGGCGCGGGCGAGGCCTTTTTCGGCGAGGCGCAGGCGCAGTTTGTTGTTGCGCAGAATTTTTGCAAGCACGCGGGACATTTCGTCGGTGTCGTGCGGGTTGAAGAAAAGCACCGCGTCGCCGCCGACTTCCGGAAGCGCAGAGGTTTTGGAGACGGCTGCTGCTGCGCCCGAAGCCATCGCTTCAAGCGCCATCAGGCCGAAGCCCTCATAAAAAGACGGCAAAACATACAATTCGCAATTCCGATAGAGGGCCGGCAAATCTTTTTGTGCAACATATCCGGCCATTTTCACTTTGCCGTCCAAGCCAAATTTTTCAATCTCTTCCGCTACATTTGTGAACAAACGGCTGAATCGGGATTTGTCTTCTCCTCCCAGCACCAGCCTCACGTCTCCGGCTTCATCGCGCTCAATCAGTTTCGCATAGGCCTCAAGCAGGCCGGGAATGTTTTTCCGAAAATCAAAACCGCCGATATAAAAAATGTATCGTCCAAAAATTCCGTATTTTTCAAGAATTTTGTTGTCTTCTTCGCTTTCCGATTTTTCAAAAAATTCTTCTCCAACACTCGGATGGGCAACTTTGATTTTTTCCTCCGGAATTTCCAGATATTTGTGGATATCTCTTTTTGACCACTCGGAGACGGAAATTATCTCGCTTGCCTGCCGGATGGCTTTCTGCGTGAGGAAAAAATATAGTTTCTTGCGCCAGTTGTCGAGATAATCCGGAAAAATTTTCGGGATCAGGTCATGCACGAGCATTTTGTGCCGGATGCTTTTTGGAAAAAATGTCGGGCATTGATAAAGCGAGACAAAAATATCGCATTTATCTTGAGCCGCTCTTTTGGGGAGCAGGAATTTTTCCCACCAGATTTTGCGGATGAGATCGTCGCGCCTCCAGAATGGCAAAAAAACGCGCTTGTGAAAATTTTTCGGCAGCTTGAGGCTGATATCTTTTTCCAAATACAAAAAATACTCGTTTTTGCCGGGATGGGATTTGACAAGCTCGTCGACAAACCCGCGCGAAACCTGTCCGATGCCCGTGTCCGGTTTTCGCAAGAAACTCGCATTTATGCCGATTCTCATGGATTTATCTTACAACAATTGCTTGATAAAAACAAATATTTTTGCTAATATAAAAACAAGCATTTATTCATAAGCATTATTGCATTTTTATGCGACTTATTGTCAATATTCCGGCCTACAATGAGGAAAAAACCATTGCTGATGTTATCCGGAAAATCCCCCGCCATATCGAGGGATTTCGCGAGGTGAAAGTCCAGGTGATAAACGACGGATCCACCGACCGCACAATTGAAGTTTCAAAGGGCGCAGGTGCGGATATTATAGTGAGCCATCCGCGCAATGCGGGCGTCGGCGCGGCGTTCAAAACGGGCATTGAGTCGGCGCTCTCAAATGGCGCGGACGTGATGGTCAACATCGATGCGGATGGGCAATTTCCGGCATCGGACATTCCGAAATTCACAGAGCTGATTGTCGGCGGAAAAGCGGATATGGTTGTCGCTTCCCGCTTTGGCATAAAGTCGGCCAAAAATATGCCGTGGGTCAAAAGCTTTCTCAACCGCCTGGCGGCCAGCATCATCGGAAAATTTCTGAATTATCCGATCGACGATCTCACCTGCGGCTTCCGGGCGCTTTCCCGCGAGACGATGCTGCGGCTCAATCTTGCTTACCGCTTCACCTATACCCAGGAAACAATCATTGATGCGATTTCCAAAAATATGATTGTGAGGTGGATTCCAGTCGAAGTTCACTATTTCAGCGACCGCAAATCGAAGGTCGTGAAGAGCATTTCAAAATTCGTCTTTCAGTCTTTTCTTATCATTATCCGGACCGTCCGCGACGCGCGGCCGATGGTTTTTTTCGGGATTCCGGGTGTGACGCTCATCACGGCGGCCGTTGCCATCGGAATTGCGTTTCTGGGATATTATTTCTCCCATTTCAAGGTTTCTCCTTTCCGGACTTGGCTTGCGCTGGCCGTCATTTTGCTTCTGGTTGGCATCCAGCTTCTGATCTTCGCGCTCATTGCCGATATGATCCGCAACAGCCGCAAGCTCACCGAAGAGCAGATGTACTTTCTGAAGAAGGAAAAGTACAAAAAATGAAAATTCTTTTTGTTTCTCATTCCTATCCTCCCATCCGGGGCGGGGTTGAAAGCCAGAATTTCAATCTTGCCCAAAGCCTTTCAAAAATCGCGGAGGTGAAAACTATTGCCAACGGCAGAGGCAAAATATTTCTGCCGTTTTTTTTGCCGGCCGCGTTTTTCCGGATGCTGTTTCTGATGGCCCGCTATGATGCCTGTGTTTTGGGAAACGGCGTCTTGGCTCCGCTCGGAGAGGGTGTGAAAATCTTTCACCGGAAGAAAAAGTTTTTTTGTGTCGTGCACGGACTGGACATAACATACGCAAATAAAAAAGGATTTCTCCCGAAAATATACAAAAATGTGAACGTGATTTCCCTGAAAAAGCTGAACAAGCTGTTTATGGTTGGCAATGCGACAATTGAGGAGGCCGTGAAAGCCGGAATAAGGCGCGATCATTGCGTATTCATACCAAACGGCATCAATCCTGAAGAATTTTCAGAAAATCATACTCGCGAAGAAATGGAAAAAATACTGAAGGTGGATCTTTCCGGCAAAAAAGTCATATTCCGCCTGGCTCGATTTGTTCCCCACAAAGGAACAAGCTGGTTCATTGCCAATGTGATGCCGCAACTTGGGGAAAATGTTATACTGGTTGCGGCAGGTGCGCGGGTTGGAAAAAATACGGCCGGCGACGAGGACGATTTTGCAAATTGCGAAAAGGCGGCCAAAGAAAAAAATCTTGAAAATCGCGTCAAGCTGGTTCCAAACATCGCCGAAAGGGACAAAAAAATTGTTCTCAACGCGGCGGATGTTGTCATTTCTCCGAACATAAAAGTTTCGGGGACGATGGAAGGTTTTGGCATAAATGTCCTTGAAGCGGCCGCGTGCGGAAGAGTCGTGGTTTCCTCGGCGCTGGAAGGCCTGAAAGATGCGACAAAAGAGGGCCAAAACGGGTTTTTGGTTGAAAGCGGAAACGCGGATGCATGGGCGCGAAAAATCAACGAACTGCTTGCCGACGACGAATTCAGGAAAGAATTTGGCGAGAAGGCAAGGAAGTATACGGTTGAAAATTTCAGTTGGGAGAAAATAGCAAAAAAGTATTTGGAAGAAATTGAGAAAGCCTAGGCAAAAATGTTCATCGATATCCTAAAACTCATTCTCGCGATTCCCTTCCTTCTCGTTTTCCCGGGAGCTTTTTTCCAACTCGCGCTTTTTGGATGGAAAGGCTCCAAAATGACTTTTTTCGAAAAAGCGGTTTTGGCAGTGCCACTGAGTTTGATTTGGGTCGATCTTGTCATCTTGCTGCTGGCCAAGCTGGGCATATTGATAAGGGGGCAGGTGCTCGTTGGCTCAGTGCTGGTTTTTTGTCTTGTCTGTTTTGCGATTTTTCGGTACAGGTTTCCGTCGGAGAGACAGAAGACTGAAGAAAAAGACGAACAAAAACTTTTCGATTTTTCCGTCTGGCAGACTGTTTTCATTCTGCTTGCTCTTGCGCTTGCGGTTTTCATCCGGGTCGCCTATCTTTCCGACACGATCATTCCTTCCGCGACGGATTTGGGGCACCACATGTACTGGTCGCAGACGATTGTCAACACGGGCCATCTTCCGAATTATGGTGTGCCGGATTTCATCATTGGTGAGCATATGATTTTTGCGGCGGTGAATCTCACAAGCGGTGTTGGTCTCATGACGGCTATGCCGGTTCTTCTGCTTCTTTTTTTCAACATCGTCGGAATTTTCGCGATGGCGATTCTTGCCGGACGCGTTTTCAAAAGCAACAAAATTGCGGCGGTTGCGTTTTTTGTCGCCGGGACGCTCTATGCGATAAATCCGCCCCAGGGACGCTACGTGAGCGGCGGGGTGGTCGGGAATATCATCGGCGATATGCTCATTCCGGTCGCGCTGTACTTTCTTTTCCGTGCCCTCGTCGAAAAAAACCAGATATTCGCTGGATTGTTCCTGTTTTCTTTTGTCGGATTGCTTTATACTCACCACTTGAGTGCGTTTATCTTTATATTCTCCGCTGCAGCAATTTTGATTTTGTTTCTAATTTTAAACTTTAAAAATATTCTTGGTATTTTGGAAAATTGGCTGAGAACATTTGCAAAACCATTTCCAATAGCTGTCCTTTTGCTTTCTGCCGTATACTTCCTGCTAATATTCACTCCTTCCTATTTCAACCCGGCAGCTGTCGGCCAGGCAACGGGCGAGCCGACAAAAATCACGCGAATCGGCTATAGTCTGTCGCAGATTGATTTGGGAATTGGAAGCGCCCAGCTGGTTTTGGGCGGACTGGGATTTTTGCTGGCATTTCTTGCGTTCGAAACAAAAAAATTGAGGTATTCTCTGGCGCTCGGCTGGTTTTCGGTCATATTTCTGATGACTTGGAAGCCGGAGCTGCTCTATGTCAATATACCCAGCGATCGCGTGAGCAACTATCTTTTTTTGCCGCTCACTCTCCTTTCCGCCTATGCGCTGGTCAGATATTTTGAAATTTTTTCAGCGACCGCATCCCGATTTTTTTCGACAGTGACGCTTTTCGTGCTTCTGTTTTTCGTCATCACGAATGGTCTCTCGGACAGCGCCGGCGCATTCAAAACCAAAAATCAGTTTCAGGAAATTATGGAGGTTTATCATTCGGGTCGGTATCTTGCCTCCACATTGGACACAAGCAAAGACACTCTTCTTAAAGACCACGTCAACATTGCTGCCGATTCATGGTACAAGCTGTTTTTTATGAAAGATTACAAATATCCGCTCTCTCGGGGGGTTCTCTCGCGCTATATTGACCCGACAAAACCTCGCGAAACTTGCACGAGGGATATGATAACAGAGCCCGAAAGCGATGCAGGACGTGCCTGTTTTTCCCGGACGGGCGTGAATTATATTGCCGTGAATGCCCAGATGGAAGGCTCGATTTTTGAAAAATATCCGGATTTCTCGAAAGTCTACATGTCGGATTATATATCGGTGTTCAAGAGGAATTAACTATGCCATCAAAAATAATCATCATTGCAATTGTCGTTCTTCTCATCGCCAGTTTCGCGACGCTTTTTGTGATTGAAGCGAAGAATCATGATTATGACTACAAAAAAGCCTGGAGTGTTGTCTATTTCGAAAATCCGCGGGACGAGTCGCTTGATTTCGCGATTGAGAATCACGAGGGCGAAAGCGCAAACTACGCTTATCAGATTTTTTCAAATGATGCCAAATTGATTGAGGGAAATATTGACATCAAGGCCGGCGCGACACAAAAAATCTCACCGGTTCTGGATGGCGAGAAAATAAAAGGCACGCGAGTGATGATTGATGTTCGCTACAAAGATGCGGATTACAGGATTTATAAAGACTTGAAATGAAAAAAATTTTGTTGTTGACTCGGCCGATTTGTCCGCCGTGGGACGAGGGATCGAAAAACTTTGCCTATACGCTTGCGAAACACGCGAGTGATTTTGAAATTCACCTTTTGACCTGCGGAAAAGTGAATGGCTTGCCTCAAAACGTTATCCAGCATCCGATTTATTCGTCGCCGAATCTGAATTTGAAACAAAAGTTCAGATTGTTCAGGTTTCTCAAGAATTTCAAAGATTATGACATTCTCCATTCCCTTTTCACGCCGACAAAGTTAAATTCAACCTTTTTAAGGTTTAGCCTTAAAAATAATGTAAAAGTTATTCAGACGGTTGCGACGCTGCGGGAGGATTTGTACAACGCAAAGGATTTCAGAAAAATTTTGTTTGGCGACCAGATTATAACCTATTCCGACTACGCCAAAGAAAAACTCGAAAAAATGGGATTCAGTAATGTGAGGAGAATTTATCCCGGGATCGACCTTGAAAAATACTCCCCCGCCCCGAAAAATGCGGAATTGATGAAAAAATACAAAACAAGCGACGACGATTTTGTCATCAATTATACCGGCGAATATGTGCGGCTTGGGGATATGGACGATATTGTTGACAGCTTCATTGACCTGGCGGAATCTCACAAAAACTTCAAGCTCCATCTGGCTGTGCGGGTGAAAAACCAAAGGGATGCGGCCAAGAAAAAAGAAGTTGAGAAAAAACTGGAAAAAGCCGGCTGTCTCGACCGGGTCGCGTTTATGCATGACCAGAGCTACGAAATGCAGGATGTTTATAATCTCGCCGACATCTCGATTTTCCCCGCGCGGACAATGGCCGGAAAATTTGATATCCCGCTGGCGGTCGTCGAGGCGATGGCCTGCGGAAAGCCGGTGATTGCGAGCGATTTGGCACGCCTCAAATATTTTTTGAACAACGAAAGCAGCATCTTGATCCCGGCCGGCAACCGCGAGGCGCTCAAGGAAAATATATTATATTTGTACAATAATCCCGAAGCGCGGGATGATTTGGCGAGGCGCGGCATCGAGTTCGTCCGGAAAAATTTTGATATAATGAAAGTGATGAAGGAATATGAAAAAGCCTATGCAGAATTATAATATCGAATCGCTGTCCGAACACAAAAAAAAGTTTCAAACGGAGAGGATGAAAGTCCCGGCGGTTTTTTTCATGAGCGACGAATTGATGCCGCAGGATGATTCTCTTAGGAAGCTAGAAGATGTGGCATCAAATGCAGATACACTTTTTCGCCAAATAGCGGCTATGCCGGACGTCTCGTCGAAACCCGGACGAAAAAATGCGTCCGGGACAGTGGTCGTTTCCGGAAAGTATATTCTTCCCCAGGTCAATGACTCTGATCCCAATTGTGGAATGCGGCTCGTGAAAACAAATCTCACGGAAGAAAACTTTTCACCCGAGGATGTTGATAAGCTTTTTCAGGAACTGGTGAAAGCGGTTCCTACCAAAAAATTTGTCGGCACAAAAGTGCCATTCAGCGTCGTCGTTGACATTTGCCGCAAGGGCACGCGAGCGATCGTCGATTATCTTGGAATCAAAACTAAGAATGAATTAGAAAATACTCAAAACGGCGGAAATTTTTTCAATCGCGAAATGACGCGCCAGGATATTTTCGATGTTATCCCGAGACTATATTTGTTTTTTGCCAAATTCCGTCTGGGTATCCTTGGTGCCGCCGGAAACCATTTTTTGGATCTGATGAAAGTGACGGATCTCGTCAATCCTGAAGTGGCGGAAAAATTCGGACTCAAGAAGGGACAATATCTTTTCCTGATCCACACCGGCTCGGGGATTTTGGGACAATACACAATGTATACCCATACTGCCAAAAAACGGGAACATTTGTCCCAATCATTGATGGTGAATTTGGGAAAATTAACGTTCAGCTCGAGAAAGAAAAATATTTACCGGGAGATGCAGGATAAGATAAAAAAACATATGCAAGGCGACGAATCGCTTCTGAAGTACGATGCCAATGAGCCGGACGGCGAACTTTATATGAACGCCCGGGCGGCAGCGTCCAATTTCGGAACGGCCAATCGGGCGGTGATAACGCACAACATTTCCGGAACAATCAAGAAAATTTTCAATCGCGATCCCGAGATGGATTTGGTTTATGACATGCCGCATATCTCGATTTCCAGGGAAAATCATTTCGGATGCGAAGTGTTTGTGCATCGCAGCAACACCTCGCGAGCCTACGGACCGGCAAAAACTGAACACCCGATTTATAAAAAAACCGGCGAGCCGGTCTTTATCCCCTCTTCGATGTCAACCGATGCCTATATTTGTGTCGGAACGGACAGAAATGAAGAAAGCTTTTTTTCCGCTCCGCACGGAACCGGAAAAGGCCGAAATGAAAATGAAAAATCCATCTCAAATAAAGACGAATTGTTTTCCAAGATGAAAGATAAAGGCGTGAAGCTGTATAATGCCCAGTCGAGAATTGTCGTTAATCAGGATTCCGCGCGATATAAAGATATTGACAAGGTCATGGCCGGCGTCGAGGCCAACGGCATCGCGCACGTCGTAGCGAAGATGCGGCCGATAGCGGTGATTATGTATTGAGTATGAAAATTATTACCCTTTCCGGACTCGATGGGTCCGGGAAATCAACGCAAATTGAGTTGTTGAAGGAATATCTTGAATCGCAAGACAAGACTTTTTATTATTTCCACGCGGTGGAGTTTTCGGTGGGGAATCTTTTAGACGTCGGACGTCCGACGTCTAAAAGTGACAAGAGCGTCACAAAAGCCAATTGGCTGCAGATTCAATTGCGGAAAATTGCGCTGATGATTGACGTATGCCGGTTTAATCGATTGAGAAAAAAACTAAATGTCGATTATATCATCAGCGACCGGTATTTTTTTGACAGCGCGGTGAACATAAGTTTTCTTTCGGGAAGAAACAAAAAATTGTGCGCCGAAAAATATATCCCCAAACCCGACTTCGCCTTTTTCATCAAAATCTTGCCGGAAAAAATAATGGAAAGGGAAAGAAAGCCAGATCAGGGACTGAAATATCTCGAGATAAAATTGAAATTGTTTGAGAAAAAGACAAAAGACTGGAATATGATAGTTTTGGATGGAGAAAAAAGAAGAGATGAAATTTTTGAAAAAATAAAAGTCAAAATAAATGTCTAATTTTCTTGCCAAATCTTTTTTTTGGCTGATGCTGTCGGAGATCATATACAACGCTTCGGCCTATGTCATCCATTCCGGAATGGGACGGATTTTGGGTCCGGCGGAATATGGCCGCTACGGCATTGTTGTGACACTCACGACAATGATTGTCGTCTTGATCGGACAGGGCGTGCCGACCGCGATGGCAAAGTATCTCGGGGAAATTTATGACACGAAAATTGGACTGATTCCAATCATCAAGAGGCAAACCGCGAAGATTCAGTTCGTGCTGATCGGCGGCGTGACAGTCATTTTTTTTCTGCTTGCACCGGTGATCTCGTCCATACTCAATGACCAAACTCTAACCCCTCTTTTTCAATTGTCTTCGCTTGTGATTCCCGCTTTCGCGCTGGCTTCTTTTTATTTCTATTATTACACCGGCCTGCACGAGTTCAAAACCCAGGCTTGGCTCAAAACGTCCCGCTCGGTCGCGCGCCTGCTCTTCATCCTGGGACTGGCGCTCTTGCTGAAAGCCAAAGGATATGCGCTCCAGGGAGCGATTGTCGGGTATGTTCTCGCTCCCCTTTCTATATATTTCGAAGCCACAGCACTCGACAAATTCCGGCGTGTGAAGGCCGAAGGTTCTTTCGACTGGCGAAAGCTTTTGCACTATGCTTGGCCAATGACGCTTTTTCTGATTGCCTATGAGTTTTTGATCACGATTGACCTCTATCTTGTGAAAGGAATTTTGCGCGACGACCGGTTGACGGGACTCTATAACGGCGCCATCACCGTCGGGCGCATTCCCTATTTTCTTTTCTATGCTCTCACGATTATTATGTTGCCAGCTGTCTCGAAATCAACTTCGAGCGAGAACCACGCGGAAACAAAGAAACTTGTGAGCCAGTCGTTGCGGTTGATGGTGATGTTTCTTTTGCCGATTGCGATTTTGATGTCGGTATATTCCGCACCGATCCTCCAAATATTCTATGGCAAAAAATTTCTTGGCGCAGCCGTCCCAATGTCGATTCTTATGAGCGGAGTGGCATTTCTCACTGTGTTTTATGTCATGGCTTTCGCCTTGAATGGCGCAGGACGGGTCAAAGCGCCGATGTGGATTGCGCTTGCCGGACTCGCGGTGAATATTTTGTTGAGTTATGTTCTGATACAAAAATACGCCCTCGTCGGGGCGGCGGTGGCGACTTCCATCACCTCGTTTGTCGCGATGGCGCTGGTTTTGGTTTATTCTTATAACTTCTTTGGATATTTGTTCAGGTTTTCAAGTTTTGTGAAAATTGTTTTTGCTTCGGCGGTGATGTATTTTGTCTCCCGATTTTTCCCGCCGGCGCACTACGCTTTCATTCTCTGGTCAACGATTCTGTTTGCGGTTTATATTTCTCTTCTTTATATCTTTCGCGAATTTGGCCCGCGCGAAATCGCGAGCGTTCGTCAAATGATTTCACGAAAAAAATCCAAGCGCGAAGAAGTCCAAGACGCGGAGCTGATGGACGGGGAATAAGTTAGGTTAACTTTATCGTATTCCACAACAACATTGCAATCGTCACCGGTCCCACGCCCCCGGGGACAGGGGTGATGTATGACGCTTTTTTTGAGACGTTTGGAAAATCAACGTCGCCGAATATTTTTCCGCCGACGCGGTTCACGCCGACATCAATCACGACCGCGCCTTTTTTCACCATCGAAGCTTTGATCAAATTCTTTTTTCCGACGGCGACGACGAGAATATCCGCCTCGCGGGTGAAATGCGCGAGGTTTTTTGTTTGCCGATGGCAGACGGTGATTGTCGCGCCGCGGTTGAGGAGAAGTTGCGCCGCAGGTTTTCCGACAATATTCGACCGCCCGACGATGACTGCATTTTTCCCGGCGACGGAAATTTTGTATTCTTCGAGCAATTTCACAATTCCCAGCGGCGTGGCAGGTGCGACAATCGAATAATTTTCGCCTTCCTGCACGAACCTTCCAAAATTGAGCGGATGAAGGCAATCGGCATCTTTTCGCGGGTCAACAATCTCGATAATTTTGTTTTTGTCGATTTGTTTCGGCAGGGGCAGTTGAACCATTATGGCGGTGATGTTTTTGTCTCGGTTCAGATTTTTTATTATCCCCAGCAATTTTTTTTCCGAAGTTTTGGCGGGCAATTTGATTGTCTTTGACCCGATTCCCGCCCGCGCACAAAATACGCTCTTGCGGCGGACATAAATTGAAGATGCCGGGTCGTTTCCGACCAAAATCATAGCCAAAACCGGTTTGCGTTTCATCTTTGCAACCCTTTCCCTCAACTGAAAAATAATTTTGTCGGCTAGTTTTTTGCCGTCGAGAATCTTCATTTCAAATTTTTATATATCGGGAATTTTCTGCAGAGGGCGATCACTTCTTTATGAATCGTTTTCAATGTTTTCTCGTTTCCCCTATTCTCAATTGCGTCGTTTATCCACTTGGCAATTTTTTTAATCTCTTTCTCTCTCATTCCACGAGTTGTCACTGCCGGTACGCCAATTCTCACTCCGCTGGGATCCATGGGGCTTCTGGGATCATCCGGAACCATATTTTTGTTGAGCGTAATGCCGACTTTATCTAGCGCTACCTCTGAATCCTTTCCGGTCGCTCCCTTGCTTTCAAAAACATCAACCAGAACCATATGGTTGTCAGTTTTTCCAAATACTATTTTAAATCCGTATTTTTTAAGTTCCAGCTCCAGTGTTTTTGCATTTTTAATGACTTGCTTGGCGTATTTTCTGAAAGAGGGATTCAAAGCCTCTTCGAATGCTACCGCCTTGGCAGCGATATTGTTTTCATGTGGACCGCCTTGAAATCCCGGAAAAGCCGCTTTATCGACTGCCTTGGCGAACTTATTCTTGCAAAGAATCATTCCTCCTCGCGGACCACGCAGTGTTTTGTGGGTGGTGGTGGTGACTATGTCAAAATACGGTACCGGATTGGGGATCGCTTTTCCGGCAATTAATCCGGCAATATGCGCAATATCAATCATTGTTATCGCTCCCACCTTTTTGGCAATAGCTGCAAATTTTTTGTAATCAAGCTGACGTGTGTAAGCGGAAAATCCGGCCAGAATCATCCGTGGCTTTTCCTTGATTGCCATTCTTTCCAACTCATCGTAATCAATTTCTCCCGTCGCGTTGGTTTTATAGCGGACGAAATTATAGATTTGAGCCGAAAGAGTGACTGGATGGCCATGAGTCAAGTGCCCGCCGTGAGAAAGATCCATCCCTAAAACTTTGTCTCCCAGTTTCAGGACTGCGCAGTAGGCAATCATATTTGCCGGCGCGCCCGAAAGCGGCTGGACATTGGCGTGTTCGGCGCCAAAAAGCTTTTTTGCCCTTTCGATTGCCAAAGTTTCAACCGCATCCGTATATGTTTGGCCGCCATAATATCTTTTTCCGGGATAGCCTTCCGAATATTTGTTGGTCAAAATTGTGCCCAATGCCTCCAAAACTGCTTCCGAGACGTAGTTTTCAGAGGCGATAAGCTCCATACCGTCCTGCTGGCGCTTCAGTTCCCCTAAAACCGCTTTCCAAATCGCTGGATCCTCCTTTTTGAGATGCTCGTACATAGCCTGTTTTTCTTTATATTTAAAACATTATATGCTAGAATTCTACCAGAAAATATTTGCTAAATCAACCAAGTGATCAGAATTGCGGCCATCACTCCCCATTCCACCACCATTATTTCTTCAATCGGGAAGAGCAATTTGAATTTGGCCCGAAAGACGGTCAATGCAATGAAGCAGATTGGCGAAAAGTTCCGGGCGGTGAAGGCCGATACGGTCGTCATGATTTCTCCCCACGGGCCGGTGCAGTACGACAAATTTGTGTTGAATTATTCTCCCGTACTGCGCGGCGACCTGGGGTCTTTCGGAGACCAGAGAAAATTTGTTTTCGAGAACGACCGCGAGCTGGTGGATGAAGTGATGAGGTTGTCCCGCAAATCAAATTTTCCGGTGGGGCTGGTGCGCGAACTCGAACTTGACCGCGGCGCGCTGGTGCCGCTTCATTATCTGATAAGCGAAAAGGACACGGCTTACAATCCGAAACTTGTCCATATGTCACACTCCGCGCTTCCCTTCGATTACCATTTCCACTTCGGCAGAATTTTGGGGAAAGTTTTGCAGGAGTCGCCAAAAATTGTTTCGCTTGTCGCGAGCAGCAACCTGTCCCACCGGATTGCTCCCGGGTCGCCGGCGGGATACTCTCCGCGGGGCAGAGTTTTTGACAAAAAGCTGGTCGATTTGCTGCGGCGCAAGGATGTGAAAAGTATTTTCGGCATCGAGCCGGAGTTGATCGAAGAAGCGGGAGAATGCGGCTTCCGTCCAATTTTGATTTTGCTCGGTGCGATTTCGACTATGCGCTGGGACATCCGGTCAGTGAGCTACGAAGCGCCGATGGGAGTGGGATACCTCGCGGCGAATATCAATATCAAATGAATTCAAAATTAAAATGCAAAGTTTATGAAAAAACTAAAAGGCGCAAATATGGATATAGATTTGGTCAGCAAAACTAAAAATATTCATTGGGATCAGGATAAATGTCCGTGGAACAGCAAAGATAAAACAACAAAACATAAATGTGCCATGAAAAATATTTCTTTGTGCAAATACTTCAAAGGAATTGAATATCCGGATGTTGTTTTGTGTAACTATGAAAAAAAATAATCAAAAATATATTGTGCAAGTTGCTCCCGTCGTTCCCCTTCCAGTCCTGCGGACGCAGGTTTTTTCGTATTGGCACGAAAAAGAATTGCCGGCGGGGACGCTCGTTTCGGTCCCCTTTTATTTCCGGGAAGTTCAGGGCATCGTGACAGATTCAAAAAAAATATCACAATTGCAAAGATCGCTGAAATTGAAAAACATAAAATCAATCATTGAAGAGAAATTTTTGAGCGAAAACCAGATTGCGCTCGCCCGGAAAATCGCCGAATATTATTTCGCGCCTCTCGGATCAGTTCTGAAGCTGATGGTTCCGAAAATCATAAAATTGGGGGAAAAAAGCAAAAAAAACAAGCGCGGCAAACAATGTCTGATGCTTGTTCCGGAGGTTCTCTCGGCCGAGAGCCTGCGCGACAAGATGCAAAAAGAGCTTGCGGAAGAAGTTGCCTTGATTCACGGGCGGATAACAAAAAAACAGTATTATAATTTTTGGATAAAAATAAAATCCGGCGAAATCAAAATCGTGATTGCGACGAAACTGGGAATATTTTTGCCCTTTCGCGACTTGGGGCTGATTGTCGTCCAGGACGGGCAAGATGTCTCTTTCAAACAATCGGAAGCGATGCCTCGCTACAACGGAGCCAAGGCAGCGGAATTTTTGGCGGAAATATCAAACGCAAAATTGGCCACAAAAAGTCCAGCGCCGGCTGCTGGAGATTTGCCAAAGATAGAGATTGTTCTGCCTGATTCAAAAACTAATCCCGATTTTCCCATCTCCAAAATTTTGAGCAGTCGTTTGGCTGACGCCTTGGAGAGAAAAAAACAAGCCGTTGTTTTTGTGAACCGGCGGGGATTCTCAACTCGGACAACTTGCGAAAATTGCAAAAAAGTCTTGAAGTGTCCGAAATGCGAAAAACCGCTTGTTTATTCGGACGACGCGGGAAAATACAAATGTTTGCATTGCGCTTTCACAAGGGATGTTTTGAGCGCTTGTCCGAATTGTGGCGGTTTTCAATTCTCGCATCGCGGAGTCGGAACGCAAACAGTTGAAAAAAAATTGAAAAAACTTTTTCCTTCAGCACGGATTGCCCGCCTCGATGCCGATGCAATGAAAAGCCTGGCGAAGTTCAAAGATATTTTGCGAAAGTTCGCGGCGGGCGAGCTGGACATTCTTGTCGGCACGCAATCTGCCATCAAGGGAATATATTCTGAAAATATCGCCCTGGCGGCGGCCGTTTCAGTGCGGGACTTTGCAGATGGATTTGAATTCAACTCGCGGAGCATTGCCCTTTCCCGAATTTTCAATATGGCGAAATTGTCCGGCGGCAAGGGGCAAATGTTGATCCAATCCTTTGCGGGCGGCAATCCCCTTTTTGATATTTTCAATGAAGGAAATCCGAAAAAATATTTTGATGGAGAATCGAAGATCCGGGAAAGGTTTGGTTATCCCCCGTTCAAAAGGCTGATAAGGCTTGCCTATCGCGACAAATCAGAAAAGAAAGTCGCAAGTGAGACAAAAAAGACGATTGACCTGCTGCGCAAAATGAGCGATAATAAAACCGAAATAATCGGTCCGTATGAAGGATTTTCTTGGTGGAAAAGAGGCTTGTATATGGGAAATATTCTCCTCAAAGTTGATTCGCAAAAAGACGTCGGCGATTTGCCGATCCGATCCGTTTTGGGCGGACTTCGCAAGGGCTGGAGCGTGGATGTCGACCCGGTGAGTTTATTCTAGCAGCTCGCGGAAAAATATGCTCAAGATAATCAAATATCCCAACAACTTCCTGCGCCGCAAAGCGCGCGAAGTGAAAATCGAAGAATTGAAAAGCCCGAAAATTCAGCGGTTGATTTTGAATATGATGAAAACAATGGAAGTCGAAAAGGGCGTTGGTCTTGCCGCTCCTCAAGTCGGATCTAATTTTCGAATTTGCCTTGTGAAAGCGGATAGAGAAAAAGATAGCAATGCAATTGCGCTTATTAACCCCAAAATAAAATCATCTTCGCGAAAAAAAGATATCTTTGAAGAAGGTTGCTTGAGCTTCCCGGGAAAATTTTTTCCGGTCGAACGGCCGGTGAAAGTGAAAGTCGCCGCGAAAGATATCGCCGGCAAAAAATTAAAAATCAAAGCCGATGGATTGCTGGCGCGCGTGCTTCAGCATGAAATTGATCATCTCGACGGGATCCTGGTGATCGACCGGGCGATGAAAAAATGAATAAAAAAAATCCAAAAATCATTTTCTTCGGGACACCGGAATTTGCGGCGGGGATTTTGCGGACGTTGGTTGAGAACGGCTTTGATGTTGTGGCGGTCGTGACACAGCCGGACAAGAAAGTCGGGCGAAAACAAGCGGTGGTTTTTTCCCCGGTGAAAAAACTGGCGACCGAACGCAGAATAAAGGTTTTTCAACCGGTGGATTTGAAAGACGCAGAAGTGATCCGGGGATTACAGGAAACCAGAGCAGATTTGTTTGTCGTTGCCGCGTATGGAAAAATTCTCCCCAAAGAAATTCTGGAGATTCCAGAATTTGGTGCGGTGAATGTCCATGCCTCCCTGCTCCCCAAATTCCGCGGTGCGTCGCCCGTCCAGTGTGCGATTCTGACTGGAGAAAAAGAAACAGGAATCACCCTGATGCAAATGAATGAAAAAATGGACGAGGGTGAAATTCTCGTGCAGGAAAAAATTGAGATCGAAAAAGATGAAACGGCGGATGAGCTGCTGGGAAAGCTGGGAAAATTGGGAGCGGAAATGATGGCGGAATTTGTTCCCGACTGGATCCGCGGGAAAATCAAACCAATTCCCCAGGATTCCCGGAAAGCAACCCTTTGCCGGCCGGTCAGGCGCGAAGATGGGAGAATAAGCTGGAATTCAACGGTCGGAGAAATATACCGAAAATGGCGGGCATATCATCCCTGGCCGGGGATTTTTGCTATATATAAAACAAAAAGAAGTCCCAAAAGGCTGAAGTTGGCAAAGATAGAAACTGTCTCCTGCGCCGCAATTGGAGAAAAACCCGGAAAAGTTATAAAATACAATCAGGATGTCGCGGTCCAAGCCGGAAAGGGATTGATAATTTTGAAAAAAGTTCAGCTTGAAGGAAAAAGAGAGATGGAAATTGGCGAATTTTTGAGAGGCGACGTGGAGTTCATCGGAAATATTTTGGAATAAAAAATGCAAAACGAAAAAAAACAATACAAGGTTTTTGCCGCCGGTTTTTTGCTGATTGTCGCCGTGGTTCTGGTGTTTTTCTTGAAGCCGTTTTTTTTGGACTGGAAAAACAACCAGAAAAATTTGAGCGAGCAAAAAGCCAATGCGGAAATTCTCAAGGCGCCGTCGGTTATGCCGAACGAGCTTTTTGCAAAAGTCCAGGCGAAATCAAAGATATATCTGGTGGATGTCAGCGTTCCGGAGGATTTCAAACAGGGGCATATTGCAACGTCGGTGAACGCGTCAGTGGATAAGTTGGATAAAGATTTTTTCAAGGGTATCGGTGCCGATTCCACAGCGGATATTTTCATAACCAATCAGGGAGAGGGCTTGGCGTCTCTGGCGTCGGCGGTGAACAAATTGATTTCGGCCGGATTCGTGAACGCAAAGTATTTGCGGGGCGGAATTGCCGGCTGGAGAGAACAAGGGTATCCTCTTGTTTCAACGGGCGGCTCGGAAAGCGACAATGCGAAGGTGAAAAAAATATCAATCGACGAGGCCAAAAAAAATGCTGAAGAAAGTCCCGGCACCCTGCAATTTTTGGATGTTCGCGACAAAGATTCTTTTTCGAAGGGACATATTGCCGGCGCGTTGAATATTCCTCTCGGGGAGATCGAAACCAGGAGAGACGAAATTCCAACCCTGAAAAAAGTCGTGGCCTATGGATCGAACGATGACGAAAGCTTTCAAGCGGCAGTCGCGCTTTTTGACTTGAACTTCTTCAATATATACCAGTTGGAGGGTTCGATCGACGACTGGAAAGCGGCAGGCGGGAATGTTGAACAGTGAACAATGACCAACGAACAGTGATCAACAAAAAATGCCCTCGCGGGCATTTTTGATTTTTGATTGAATTATTTTATCACCGCCAATATGTCTTCACTCTTCACGAGCAAATATTCCTTGTCCCCCACTTTGATTTCATTTCCGGAATATTTTGAATAGATGACTTTTTGTCCGGTTTTCACCTTGATTTTTTTGTCGTCTCCGATGGCAATCACTTTCCCCTCTTGCGGTTTTTCTTCGCTCGTATCGGGCAGAACAATTCCGGAAGAGGTTTTTGTGTCGGACTTCGCGGGCTCAATGAGAACATTTTCACCCAGTGGTTGGATATTGGGTTTGGGCATATATTTGAAGATTAATTATTATCGTTTGATGTCCAAAATTTTTCTCTCAATGTTGTTTGGCATGGCCGTATTGTTTTCAGCCAGCGGCTTTTTCCTCGAAAACTTGAAAATATAGATTATTTCAAGAATCCCAAGCGTGTTCACAATCAGCAAAACGACAAACCAGGCGTAGCTCCGCCTTCGCGCCGCACGCCAAAGCGCAATCCCCTTCCAGGGAATTGTCCAAATGGCGGCAGCAATGATGACCCAGGTATGAGTTGTGAGGAATGTTATGAGAGTCATAAATATAAATAGCTGGGGTGCTAGGATTCGGACCTAGGATCACGGGACCAGAACCCGTTGCCTTACCGCTTGGCTACACCCCAATGCATTTTTGAGTATAGCCCGGAATGTGAAAACAATCAAGAGAAATCCCGCACTTTTGAAAGAGTGCGGGGTGAAGTGCAAAAAACTATATCTTCAGATATCTTCTGACCGCAATGAGGCTTGAGATGGTGCCGAGAGCCACGCCGACAACGATTTGAACAAAAAATATCAGCCAGAAATAGTGCAGGAAATTCGCCTGCACGTCCTTCACGGAAACGGCACCGGCGATATAGGGAGCGGCGAAGCGAATGAGCGGGAAAAGAAACAACATCACGACGATGGCCGAAATAGCGCCATATATCACACCCTCAAAAATGAACGGCAGCCGGATATACGGATTTGAAGCTCCCACAAGGCGCATAATCTCGATTTCCTGCCGGTGGGCGTATATCGTGATGCGGATTGCGTTGAAAGTGATGAGGATGGCGATGAGCGAAAAAAGTGTTGCGAGCACTGCACCGACTTTGCGGGTTGAAGAGAGCACGTTGTTGAGCCGTTCAATCACAATCTTGTTTTTTGCATAGTTGATCCGGCTGATGTCGTCCTTGAAAGTCGAATTCTGGATGGCGGTCGCAATGATTTCATATTTGTCGGGCGTGACGGCTTTGATGTTCACGGAAGCATTGAGAGGGTTGTCACCGATGGCGTCAATCGACTGGAGAATCATAGGATTGTCTGCGTTTTTCACTTTGAATTCATCAAGAGCGCGGTTCTTTGAGATGTAGTCGGCGGATTTGACTTCTTTGTATTGCAGAACGGCCGAGCGAAATTCGATGATTCTTGTTTCGGGAACTTCACTTTTGAAATACACGCTGATGTCCACCTTGTCCTGGACGGAACGGATAATGATGTTGGCGGCAATGGAAAGGACGATCAAAGTGCTGATGATGAGAAGCGTGAGCGAGATGATACTGATCACGGCAAAAGACAGCCAGCCATTGCGGCGGAAATGCGTGAAGCCGGAGGTGAATGTGCGACGAAGAGTGAGAATCAACATAATATTTATATTGCGTAGCGCCCCTTGCTATGGTCTCTGATTATTTTTCCCTGGTCAAGAGTGATGACGCGTTTTTTGATCCGGTTGACAATCTCCTTGTTGTGGGTGGCAAGCAGAACGGTCGTTCCCAGCTTGTTGATTTTGAGAAGCAGTTGAATGATTCCCCAGCTCGAGATCGGGTCCAGGTTTCCCGTTGGCTCGTCGGCGATGATAAGCGGGGGACGATGCACCAAAGCTCTTGCGATGGCAACTCGCTGCTGTTCGCCGCCCGAGATTTCGCGCGGATAACTTTCCATTTTGTGGGCAAGGCCGACGATTTCAAGGATTTGCGGAACAAGCTCGCGGATTTCCTTGTCGCTGTGGCCGGACACTTCGAGAGCAAAAGAAACATTTTCAAACAAGGTTTTTCGCGGCAGGAGCTTGAAATCCTGAAAGACCGTCCCGATCCGGCGACGATGATACGGCAGCTGTCCCAGCGTCAATTTGGCTATATCCTCCCCGTTGAAAAGAATTTCTCCGGAAGTCGGCTTCTCTTCGGCATAAAGGAGCTTGAGAAGGGTCGATTTCCCCGCTCCGCTGTGGCCGACGAGCGAGACAAATTCTTCTTTTTCAATCACGAAACTGATGTCATCGAGAGCGACTGTGTTGATGCCTCCGGTATATATTTTTTTGACGTTTCTGAATTCTATCATTTTTGTTTTGCGAGACTTGCTTCAATAAACCCGTCCAAATTCCCATCCAGCACATCTTCCGGATTTTTCGATTCAAATTTCGTTCGGTGGTCTTTCGCGAGCTTGTATGGATGCAGGACATACGACCGAATCTGGCTTCCCCATTGAACTTCGACGTGCTCGCCTTTCAGATTTTTTTCTTTCGCCTCACGCGCCTCAAGATATTTCGCATGCAGTTTGGCGGTGAGAATTTTCATCGCCTGCTCTTTGTTTTGCATCTGGCTGCGCTCGTTTTGCGAGGCGGCGACGAGTCCGGTCGGGATATGCGTGACGCGCACGGCGCTGTCGGTTTTGTTCACGTGCTGTCCGCCGGCGCCGCCTGCCCGGAATGTATCAATCCGCAGATCTGACGGATTTATCTCGACTTCCTTTATTTTATCAATTTCAGGCAAAATTTCAACCAGAGCAAAGGACGTTTGCCTCAAATTTTTGGCGTTGAACGGCGAAAGGCGCACCAGACGGTGCACTCCCGCTTCGGTTTTCAGATATCCGTAAGCCAGTTTTCCCACTATCTCAATCGTCGCACTTTTGATTCCCGCTTCCTGCCCGCGCGACTCCGTTATTATTTTTGCTTTCCATCTTTTCCGCTCGGCAAATCTCAAATACATCCGCAAGAGCATCTCGGCCCAATCTTGTGCATCCACCCCGCCCGTCCCGCTGTGAATTGAAAGCAGAACATTGTTTTGGTCGTATTCTCCCTGAAAAAGAGTTTCGAATTCAAGGTTTCCAAGCTCTTTTTCGGTCTTTCTTGTTTGTTTTTCAATCTCTCTTTTGATTTCTGCATCACTTGCTGCCAGCTCCGTCATTTCGGCCAGATTGTCAATTTCTGTTTCAATTTCACTCAATTTTTTGACATCTTCTCGCAAATTCTCGAGCTCTTGCATCACCTTCTGGGCGCTTTCGGCGTCTTGCCAGAAATCTTCAGCGCTGGATTTCTTCTCCAATTCCTCAATCCTTTGTTTCTTTTTGGGCAAGTCAAAGACGGTCGCTTACGGAAGCGATTCGCGAGCGGAGATTCTCAAGTTTTTCAGTGATTTCCTGCATATATATCATTATAACACAAAAATTTTTCTCTTGCCAGAACGGGAAAAATTTGATATATTTTTTGAGTAATCGCGGGATTAGTTCAGTGGCAGAACACGACCTTCCCAAGGTTGAGATGCGAGTTCGATTCTCGTATCCCGCTCGCCGATGTAGCTCAGCTGGTAGAGCAATGCTTTCGTAAAGCAGAGGTCCGCGGTTCGATCCCGCGCATCGGCTCATCAAAAAATCAGCTCCATAGGGGCTGATTTTGTTTTAGACGTCGGACGTCTAAAGGATTTAAAACACCGACGGATCCCCTTCTGAATTCGCCGGCAGGTTTTGCTCGAAAGTCCGCATCGCCGGGTCGGAAAATTCAACCTGGGCGTTGTCCTTGTTCCATTGATAATCTTTGAGAAAAACGGAAACGGAATATTTTTTCATCTGCTCCCTGAGCCAGTCGCCATAGGTCGGCTTTTTCACAAAAATTTGGGCAATATGCACCATATCCTTGCCATTGTCCGTCTTTTTTTCCACGAGCTTCAAAATATGAAATCCGAGTGCGCTTTCCACCGGCTGGCTGATTTCCCCTGCCTTCATGGAGAAGACCTTGTCTCCCACTTCCGAAATCAGCTGATCCTTTGACGACCACCCCAATTCGCCGCCGTTTTCGGCGCTTTGCCCGTCGGAATTTTCCCGTGCCACTTTCGCGAAATCTTCTTTGCTTTTGCCTGCGATGCGATTGTATAGCGACTCGACTTTTGCCCGTTCAGCGCTTGTGTCGAGGCCGTTTGCAAAAGTTTCCGCCAGCTTTTTCGAATACATTTCAGGTTTCACCACTTTTTGCTTGAAATCTTCAAGCGTCCAACCATAGAGCCTCGCAAGATCGCTCATCAAATTGTCCTTGTTCCCGAACTGCTGGATATTTGATTCCAACTCTGCGGCGACGGTCGCGTCCGTGAGAGTCATGCCGCGCTGACGGGCCAAATCTTCGATAATTTTGTTTTCCACAAGCTTGTTGATGATTTCTTTTTCCTTCACCCGCAGGCGTTTCTGCCCCTGTTCGGTTGAAAAATCAATGCGCATGCCGATTTTTTCAAAATCTTGCGATTCATAAAATTTTTTGATGGCTGCATCATCGGATTTTATCTCGTTCACAGAAATTGTTCCTGCTCCGTGCATATAAAGGGCGGGGAAAGGAACAATCTTCGTGAAGGATGCAAAAATCCGGTTGTTCCAGTTGAATTTGTACACGCCCAAAATCAGAAAAAGAAGAAAAACGAAAATCGCTCCGGCGGCGACACCGACAATCAGCCAGATTTTGTGCTTGCGGGATTTTTCTTTTGGCATATTATTTGTTTTCAAAAAAATGCTTCCACCATTTTTGCCAGTTTGGAGTGCCATCCCCTGGCTGGACTTGAGAATTTTCTCCGCTGCCGGTTGGCTGGTTGTTCTGCGGAACGACATCTTTCCGGAGCACAATCATTTTTTCGTCGCTTTTTTGCAGATTCAATTTTTCGCGGGCTTCTTTTTCCTGAAAATCAGTCGAAGAGAGATAGCTGATAAGATTCTGCATGTCGCTGTTTTCTTGTCCCAGTTGGCTGATTTGCGCCTCGAGCCCCTCAATTTCTTTTTGGATTTGCCGTTTGCGGTAGGCTTCTTTTCCAAGCGACACGCCGATCAGAACAAGAATAGTCAAACCGACAATGAAAAACATTCCCGAAAAGAACCTGGCGAAAAAACCTGTTTTATTGCTGTTTTCTCTTTGCATATCAGAAGCGCATCAGAGGCGCAATTGTAAAAGCGACCATCGAAAGTACGGCGAGAATGGTGATAATGAGCCAGATTATTCTGATTTTTTTCTTGTGCCTTGACACGACAATATTATAGCATCATTTCCGCAAAACCGCCAGAAAGGCAGAGCTTGGAATTTCAACTTTTCCCACATTGGTCATCTTTTTCTTCCCCTTTTTCTGTTTTTCAAGCAATTTCCGTTTGCGGGTGACATCTCCGCCATATAATTTTGCGGTGACGTCTTTCCGGAAAGCTTTGATTGTTTCGCGGGCGAGAATTTTTCCTCCGATAGCCGCCTGAAGCGCGATTTGAAAGTTCTGGCGGGAAATGACATCTTTGAGCTTTTCGACCGTCGCCTTGCCTTCGGAAAAGGCTTTCTCCTCAGGAACGATTCGGGAAAATGCTTCCACCTGGTCGCCGGCGACAAGAATGTCGAGCTTCACAAGTTTGTTCGGTTTGTAGCCGACAATTTCGTAGTTCATTGAAGCATAGCCGCTCGAGGCGCTTTTCAATTTGTCATGAAGATCAATAATGACGTCCGTGAGCGGAGACTCAAAAGAGAGAATCATCCGTTCGCTGTCGATATATTCCGTGTTTTTGTATTCGGCGCGGGTGTTGTTCATTAGATCCATAATCGGTCCCAGAAATTTTGCCGGCGAAATTATATCCAATTTTACATAAGGTTCTTCGACGCTCTCAATGACAGATGGGTCAGGCATCTCAAGCGGGGAATAGATTTTTTCTTTTTCATTTTTGCTTTTCAATTTTACCTCATAGACCACACTCGGAGTCGTGATCACTGGATCAATATCAAATTCACGTTTGAGGCGTTCTTGAATGATTTCCATATGAAGCAGGCCCAAAAACCCGCAGCGGAATCCCCGGCCGAGCGCAAGATTCGCTTCGGGCTCAAATGTGAACGCGGCGTCGTTGAGCTTTAGTTTTCCCAGCGCGTCGCGCATGAAATTGTAGTCGTCGCCTTCTTTGGGATAGAAGCTGGCATAGACAACAGGCTTGACTTCTTTGTATCCGGGAAGGGGCTTTGCCTCGCCGATATTTTTTTCAAGCGTGATTGTGTCTCCGACGCGGCAGTCTTCAACGGTCTTGAAGCCGGTGGCGATGTAGCCGATATCTCCGGCGGACAACTTTTTGGATTTCACCAACTCCGGCGAAAAATAGCCGACCTCAATGGCCGAACTTTTCTGCTTGGTCGCCATCGTGGCGATTTTGTCTTCAGCAACTATCGCACCGTCAATTATGCGTACATATGCCAGCACGCCTTTGTATGTGTCGTATTTTGAATCGAAGATGAGCGCGCGGAGCGGCTGGTCGGATCCGCCGGTTGGTGAAGGAATTTTTTCAACAACCGTTTCCAGAATTTTTTCCACGCCTTTGCCAGTTTTTCCACTCGCCTCAAGAATTTCGCCTTCTTTGCAGCCAAGCAAATGTATGATTTCTTTTTTTGTTTTTTCTATTTCGGCGTTTGGAAGATCGATTTTGTTGACGACTGGAATAATTTCAAGCCCCTGTTCAATTGCCTGATAGAGATTGGCAACCGTCTGGGCTTGCACGCCTTTCGTCGCGTCCACAAGGAGCACGGCGCCCTCGACGGCGGCCAATGACCGCGAAACTTCGTATCCAAAATCAACATGTCCTGGCGTGTCAATCAAATTCAAAATGTATCGTTCAAATTTCATCCTCACCGGCTGCAATTTGATCGTGATTCCCCGCTCGCGCTCCAGATCCATCGTATCAAGCAATTGTTCTTTCATCTTGCGTTGATCGACGGTCTGAGTGATCTCAAGCATCCGGTCGGCCAGAGTCGACTTGCCGTGGTCGATGTGTGCGATGATACAAAAGTTTCTGATATTGTTTTGATTATCCATACAATCTAATCTAGCTTAAAATGTTTGAATGTTCAAGCATTGCAACTAAAATATCGTTGTCTTAATAATAATGCTATAGCTTTCTTATTAAGATAAGTGATAATTAAGATAATTTGAAAAATTTTTTTACCTCAATATCATCCTGGATTGAACTTGCGATTATGACTTTTATTTCATTTTTTGTGAAAGCAAAAAAACGGCGCAGTATCTCAATCTCTGTTTCAAAATTGTACGGACAGACCCATACGCTCTTTTGCAGTTGATATAAATTGAGTTCTTTCAGCTTTCCCCTCAAAGCCTCTCGCTTGATTTTGTGTTTATCGGGGATGTCAAAAATCAATATTCTCCATTGTTTGTCCCACCTTTTCGTTTTGGTGATTTTCATATCATCAATCTGATATTTTCCGGCAAGCTTTTTGCCTTCTTTTGATAATGAAATGTGAAGTTGTTTGCCTGAATAAGAAGTATTTATCAGCCCTTGTTTTTTCAAATAATAAAAAGTATTTGAAAGGTTGCGACAATTGTTTCTACTGTTGGATTTGTATTTCAGATGCTGAAGCAGGAGTGGTACGGCGCGTTTCGCGAAATTCGGGGAAGCGCAGGCAATCACAAATCCGCCAGCCATAAGCAGGTCATTTAGAATTTTTTTCCTTGTTTCTTTTCCTCGTCGGTTATTCACTAAAAAAGTCTGTCTTAATAACAATGCTATAGCTTTCTTATTAAGATTATACATTATATGTATTCTGGGGTAAATGGGCTGGTATTATCAAAATCATTTTCGGCTTTTTGCAAATGAAAAAAGCCCCGTGAGGCAGAGGCTTGCAAAATTGATACAATGTGTAGTTTATGTATGGTTATTTCGAATCATTAATATTCCCGATCTTATGAAGACTAGGAATGATAACTTTCTGTTTGGCTTCGCGTTCGGGAATAATCACCAATCGCCAGAAAATAGAAAAAGCAATAATTAGAATCCCAAGAATAATCGCGAGTTTTAATAATTTATCCATTTCTCCGCCTTGCCAAAAGATAAACATTTCCCAAAATACTGATTCCAAAAGCAATTCCCAAATAGATAAGATATTTATCCCGTTTGTCCCGTTCCGACTTCGTTTTGTCCAAGTCCTTTTTCAAAACATTAATTTCAGTTTTCTGGAGTTCAATCGTCCCATTTCTAAATTTATCAGTTAGCTCCGATGCTTGATCTTCGATCTCTTGAAATTTTTTTCGTTAGCCTTGGCGTTATTCTCTTGAATTGATTTTTCTAGCGCTGCTTGCCAAGTTCCCTCCTGATACTGGGCTTTTGCCGAAAAAGCAACCAAGAAAGCTAAAATAATAATAAGATGTTTCATATATGAACCCATACCAAAAAACCGAAAATAAGTCAAATCCCGCTGGCTTCTGTCGGGTCTTCGGGGAGGGGCTGATGGGGGCGGCGGAGGCGCGAAAAGAGAAAAGTTTTGAGATAAGCAAGTTCTTCCAGCTTGAAAATCCAAGAAAGGACGAGATAAGCCGCGATTCCGGCGACGGAAGCGGCGGCAAATTGCGCGAAAACACCGACGAATGTGTCGAGATTGACCCGAAAGCTCGCGAAATATTTCACAAGCTGGGCAACGAGGCCGGCTGCAAGGGCCGCGGCGGTGATCCGCAAAACGACGGCGATGATTTTTTTGTCGTCAAGATCATCAAACTTTCTGCGGAGAATGAGAATAAGCAAAAACATATTCACGATGCTGGCCGCAGAAAATGCCCAGACCAGCCCGAGGATGCCAAACATGCGCGAAAGCCAGAGTGCCAGTACAAGATTCACAAACTCCGCGGCGATGCCGGTGTAAAAAGGAATTCGCGTGTTGTGGATGGCATAGAAGGCCCGGGCGAGAAGCGGCACGAGGCATTGGGCGAAAAGGCTCACGGAAAAAATCCCCAGCGCCTGGAAAGTGAGAATCGTGTCCTCCCAGTCGAATTTTCCGGCGCCCAAGACGATGCGGACTATTTGGGCTCGAAGCACCAGCATCAAAACGCTCGCCGGAACAATGAAAAAAAGAATCTGCCGAAAAACCTTTGAAAAATTGACGGCGAACTCGTCCCATTTTTCGCGGGCGGCCAGATGCGAAAGCGTCGGAAATATGGCGAGCACAAACGGCACAGACAAAAACCCGAGCGGAGCGCTTTGCAGGTTGTTGGCGAAATTGAAAATGGCCAGGCTTCCCGCCGAAAGCGTCGAAGCGATGATGGTGATGACGAGCAGATTGACCTGGGTGACGGCCAGCCCCATTGTACGCGGGATCATCAATTTGACGATGCGCCGCAGATTTTTGTTTTTGAAATCAAGCCGTGGAAAGTATTTCATTCCGGTGAGCTTCACATTGGGATACTGGATGGCCATATGCAAAGCGGCGCCGAGCACGACTCCCCAGGCAAGTCCCGCAATCCCGAAGGGCTTCACGAAAAAAAGCGCGCCGAATATGATTCCGAGATTATAGAGAAGCGGCGCAATGGAATATATCAGAAACCGCCTGAAAGAATTGAGTATGCCGCCGAAAATTCCGCTCACGCCGAGAAAAATCGGGCTCAAAAACATTATGCGTGTGAGAGTGATGACGCTTTGCATTTTTTCTCTCGAAAATCCCGGGGTGATCAATTTCACGAGCCACGGAGCAAAAATCGAAAAAATTCCGGCAAGAACCAACAGAAACAAGATGGCCGTCGTCAAAAAAATATTCACCACTTCCCAAGCCTCTTTTTCTTCATCGCGGGCGATGAGGCCTGTGAAAACGGGAATAAAAGCCGCACTCAATGCTCCCAAAATAAGGAGATTATAAATCAAATCCGGCACGCGAAACGCGGCATAATAAACATCCAGCGTATCCCCCGCCCCGAAATGTGACGCCAAAACACGGTCGCGCAAAAGCCCAAGCAGACGGCTTGCCACCCCCGCCGCGGCGATGATGAAGGCCGCCGAAGCCAGAGAATTCGAGGGCGTTGAGTTTTTGAATTTGTCTTTGAGGGATTTGATCATTGTTTTTCCACCGCCATTCCCACGAATTTGTCCGTCGTCAAAACAGTCTCCATTCTATATGAATTGCCGTTTTGTTTCAAATCGTCCGGCCAGCGCCAGACGGGTTTCATATTGCCGGGCAATTTCACTTCCGAGATCAGTTTGCTCCCGACGCTCCCGGATTGCTTCTGATATAGCACCGAAAATGAATCAGCCGGCTGGTGCAAGTCGTCAAAACTCAATTTGAACGGCAGGACATATTTGTAGGTTATAGCTGTCGATTCGCCCGGGCTCACATAGACCCAGTTGGCGAACACCGTTTTGTTGTTTTCGGAATATATCTGCGTTCCAGACTCGTCATCAACCCGAGTTGAATCAATTTCGGCTTGCACCTGCGGGTCTTTTTTGAAACCAAGCGAATCATAATCAAGCGCCGGCGCGACGGTTTCGCGCGTCTGGCCCGAAACCTCCAGGAGCCTCGCGTCTTTGGGGACAAAAACGCGCATCCAGTCCCCGTTCACTTTGTTCCACCAGTCATAATTTTCATTGCCTCCATTGTGTTTGCGTGTGATTGAGACCGTATCAACCACGCTTCCGTCGGCCTGAATTTCGCTTGAATGGCTGATTGTCTCATCAATCACGCCGTCTGTTTTGTAGCCGTTGATGTTTGTGTCAACAACACTCAAGAAATCCTTGTCTGTGGCAAGAATTTCTCCCGACCATTTTTGATCGGATATCAATTTTTCAATGTTGAAATTTCGCGAATAGAGCAAGAGGTGTTTTTCGGCCAGAGCCGAATTGAAAGCCTTGAGAGTTTGCATCATTGAAGCGAGTCCCCGTTCGCTGAAAACTTTGTCGAGTATTTTCGGCGTGAGGTCTGCCACGAATTTTTTGGGCTGGTTCAGCTCTTTGTCATATTCAACCTCAACCTCCTGTTGGGCGACTTCCGTGAAGTTGTCCGCGTCGACAACCGTGTCGTATTCCGGCATTTCGATCGGTCCCGTGACTTTGAGAAGGTCTTCGAGGAGCTCTGGAGTGATGGCAATCACGCCGTCCACTGTCGGCCCGCCCGTTTTTTCATAAAACCAGGAAACTTTTTCGGCCGATGTCGGAAAATCCGGAAACCAGTTGGCATCGTGCATTGTCCAGACAGCGCTCATTTTTTGGATCGGTGCGGGTGGAATGACGCGCGCTTTGAGCTGACCATCGGGATTGTATATATCGTCCACAAAAAGTTTTTTCACGCGGCCGCTCGAAATGTCCAAGATTCCGTAGCTTCCGATGAATCCCCCGGTGGCGCGCATTTCCTGATTGTTTTGGAAAAGGAAGAGGTATTTGCGAGGCCCGTTGTAGCCCAAGATATCAAGAAATATTCGGGAATAATCCAAAAAATTTTTGAGGCTGGCGTTCACAACGGGTAGCTTGTTTTTCAAGCTTGCAAATTGGCTGCGCGTTTCTTCTGGCAGGTCATCAATATTCACCTTGTCCAAATCGTCTTGGGCTTGTGTGAGCTCGCCGTTTGATTTTTGAATGCCGTCTTGCAGATTCAGAAAAAGATCCGTGAGCGAAGGTTCATTTGCGGAATTTGCGCTGTCAAGAGGATTGCCGAGCCTGTTGAGGGATTCGGCGGACTCTGCCAGGCTCTTTCCGGCGAGCGAAAAATGTTCGCCCGCGCTCAAGACATAGTTCGCGCTTGCAACTTTTGAAATTCCAGGGACAAACCGCAGAATTTCACTGAAATTTCCTCCAATTTGTCCAATGTTCCGGTTGGCGTCGGAAAGAATCTGATACGAATCGGAAAAGTCAACCGCTGCTTCCTTGAACTGGCTTGCCGCCAAATTGTCCTTTGCTTCGGCAAATCGCCCAAGTGCGTTTTCTCCCGTTGCGGTGAGCGTCGTTTTCACATCAAGCGCTTTTTGCACGAAAGAAAAAGCCGGAATTGCAAATGAAAAAATCAGCAAAACGCTGGCGAATGACGCTGCATAGCTGAAGCGCGAGGACTGGGAAAAATTTTCCGAAAGAGAGCCCGCGTAATCGGAAAAAAATTTTTTTGAAACTGATCGGAATTTTTTGAATGCCTTTCCGGACGAAAATTTTTTTGCCCTTCTTTTTTTCGGTTTTGGAAAAATTTCTGCCGGCGGAATGGGATATTCGCGGATCTTCGTATGTTGAACGGGCGTTTCCGGCGGTGCTTCAAAAAAGTGGTTCAGATTTTCGGGATGGGACCGGAATTCGGAAATCTCCCCGGTCTGCTTGTGAGAATAATCATAGTTGGCTTCGGGTTGCCGGATTTCTTCCGTTGGGATGTATTTCTTTTGGGGACTCACGACGTCGGCCAGGCGCAAGCGCGATTTTTTTCCGGCAAAACGACTTTGGGAAATTTCTTTTTTGAAAAATTCTTTTTCTTCGAGCCGCACGGTCTTTCTCGTCTCTCTTATTTTTTCCAAGTCCAAAGAGCCGTCCGGCGTCACCGGCTTGACATCAAACATCTGGGGCAAAATGTTTTTTCGTTTTGGCATCCTATATGGATTGGTAAATATCCAGTGTTTCTTCCGCCATTTTTCTCCAGCTGTACTTTTTGATCTGCTGTTTTCCGGCAGCGGTCAATTTTTTGCGCAAATTTTCATCAAGGAGGACTCTTTCGACGGCTTCGCTTATGCCTGATATTCCCCGGGGATCGAAATAGAAAGCGGCATCTCCCAAGATTTCCGGCAAGCAGGAGGCGTCTGAGCTGGCAACCGGAACATTTCTTGCCATTGCTTCGAGAGGTGGCAAGCCAAAGCCTTCATAAAGGGATGGAAACGCATACACTCTGGCCTCGCGATAGATTGCCGGCAAATCTTCTTCGGCAATGTGTCCGGCAAAAATGACAGGAGAAATATTTTTTTCCGCCACAAAATGCTTCAGCCGTTTGAAAAAATAATCTTCTGTTCCTCCCAGCACCAGCTGCAGGCCGGGATGCTTTCCAGAAATATTCCGAAACGCCAAAACCAACCGCTCCAAATTTTTGTGAGGGTATGCGTTGCCGATATACAAAATGTACGGCCTTATTATATCATATTTTTTGAGAATTGTTTCGATGTTCTCTTGCGGAGGTTTTTCGACGACATCAACGCCCTCATAGGTAACGTGTATTTTCCCGGGAATCACTCCAAAATTATCAAGGATGTCATTTTTTGTGTGTTGCGACACGGCAATGATTTTTTCCGATTTTCTGATTGCCCGGCCGATCACGCGGTTGTACGCCTTTTTTTTGAGAAAATAAGCCGGGGCGGAGAGGGTGGAGGCGCGCCGCGTGGGGTAGCGGAAAAGAATCAGATCGTGGATGGTGACAACAAATTTTCCTTTGTAGGAATATGGAATATTGAAATGGGGAAAATGAACCAGATCCGGGCCGCATTTTCCGATGATTTTTGGCATCTGAACCTGCTCCCGCAGCGAATACCATGGGATGTCTGCGAGGACCTTTGTGAAGTTTTTGCTTTTGGGGACATATTCTTTCCAATTTTCGCGCCGCAAAAAAACGAAATAATGGTTTTCGCGGTCCAAAATCTCCAGATTCTCAATCAATTTTTGGGTATATCTGCCCAGCCCTTTCCCGATTGATCCGAAAAAGCGGGCGTCGATGCCAATGCGCATAGTGTTTCTTCGGCGCATTTTTCCCAGGAAAATTTTCGCGCCTGCTTCAATCCCCTTTCTTTTATTTTATCATAAAAATTTTTGTCTGTGAGAATACTTTCCATCGCTCTGGCAATTTCGTTCGGCCGGTTCGGATCAACAAGAATCGCCGCCTCTCCGGCAACTTCCGGAATCGAAGAATTGTGCGAAGATATCACCGGGGCGCCACAGGCCATCGCTTCCGCAACCGGCAGGCCGAAACCTTCAAAAAAAGACGGATAGACAAAAAGAGAGGCAAGATTATAGACAAAGGGTCGGTCGTCCCGCTCGATATACCCGCAAGCAATTATGTCCTCGTTTCCATCAAACACCTCGCGGCAGAGAGGGCTCACGTTTCCCGCCAGGACCAGTTTGTATTTTTCGAGTTTCGGATTTTTGGAAATCAGATTTTTGTAGGCGGCGATTATCGAGAGGACATTTTTTCGCGGTTCGATGTTGCCAAGATACAAAATGAACTTATAAGGTAGATTGTATTTTTTTTGGATGTCGAGAAACCTTGGATCATTCCGGTCAATTTGTTGGAAATCTTTGCTCACGCCGTGGCGGACGACTCTTATCTTGTCGGAGCCTATTCCGTATATTTCTTCAAGATCCTTTTTTGTTGATTCGGAGACGGCGATTATCTTTTTGGCATTCCGCGCGATGCGGCGGGGATTCACGAAATATTTGTGCCACAGCCTGGCCTTTGAAGTGAAAAAGTGCGGGCTTCTTTCAAAGGACAAATCGTGGAAGGTGGCAACAAGCGGGCAGTTTCTGCCGGTGGGCAAGAAGTTTATGTTTGGCGCAAAAAATATGTCGACTCTGCCGGCAAGCCTGTCGATTTTCGGCCAGTTGAAATACCAAAAGAAAAAATTGAGGACTTTGTTTGGAAAGAAAAACCTTTTCAATTCGGCGTTGGGATATTTCGCGAGCCATCGAAGATAATGGTTATTTTCCTGTTTGAAGGAATTGGAAAAAATTGTGCATTTGTTTTCCGAATCAATTTCCAGAAGATTTTTCAGCAATTCCAAAGCGTATTCTCCCACTCCGGAAATCCGTTCCTCCTCAAGGCACCTGGCGTCAAAGCCGATTTTCATTCTTCCGAAAGATAATGTTTTCCGAAGGCGAACAGCGCGCCGAAAAATATTCCGGCCAAGGCCGCGATTCCGAGGTTCAATCGCAAGTCCTGCAAATTTTTCAAAACAATCAGGTTTGTCATGTCAATCTGAAACCAATTCGGGTCGCGGGCGGTTGAATTCAAATCTTTTGTTTTTTCAGACACGATCGATTCGACGGCCGGCGCTATTTTTCCCGCTTCGTCATTCGTTTGGGTTGAATATTGGACGGCAATCAGGTTTGACGACAATTTTTCCGCCCGAAAACTTTTCGAAAGCTGGCGCATTGTTTTCTGGCTGGCACTCACGCCGGCCTTTGCGAAGATATCCTGCGCGACTCCCGGCGATTTCAGCCATTCGACGATTGTCTCGGCGAATTTTTCATCGGCTTGCAGGCGATAGAACTGGTCGTAGCGATAATCAGCCGTTTGCTGGGATTCTGCGCGGCTGATGTTGAGGAGCAAAGACGTCGAGTATGTTTGGGAATATCTGACTGACCAGGCATAAGAGATGAGAATGGCGATTATGACAGTATAGATGATCACGGCGATGTTGGTTTTGAGGATTTTATAATATTCGCGGAGCTCCATATGTTTGCGATTTAAAATTTAGAATTAACGCCTCTGTTTGTTAAAATTTGCCAAACTATTCTCGATGAAATTTTTAATCTTCTCTTTAAATATTTCCCGATCAAATCCCAGCACCCTTTCCCGGATCGTGCGGGAATAAAAATCGTCAGGATTGAACTTTTTCAACGCTTCAACCAACGCCTCCGGGGTTTGCCTGTCAAAATACACAGCCTCCTTGCCTTCGCGGGCGTGCTCGACGATATCTCCGCCCCGGAAAGCGATGATTGGTTTTCCGGAAGCCAGTGCTTCAATGGCAGTGATGCCGAAATCCTCCTCCTGCGGGAAAACGAAGGCTTTCGCGCGCGCAAATGTCCGGGCAACTTCCTCGTCGCTGACTCTCCCCAAGAATTCTATGTTCGGTTTTGCCATCTTGCGCAATTTTTTGTATTCCAACCCCCGGCCGATGATTTTGAGCTTCCAGCCGAGCCGGTTGAAGGCCTCGACGGCGATGTCGAATCTTTTGTAGGTCATCAGTCGGCCGACCATCAAGAAATAGTCTTCGCTTCCATCGGTGAAAAATTTTTTCGTGTCAACCGGCGGATTGATGACGGTTGAATCTTTCTTGTAGTATTTTTTGATCCTTCCGGCGACGAAGTGTGAGTTGGCGATATAGGCGTCCGGTCGGTCGGCGCTCATGCGGTCCCAGACGCGGATATAATTCATCAGAAACGGGATGAATTTTTTGACCAAGCGAGGAAAGCCAAACTCCTCGATATACTTCTGGCAGTCGTCCCAGGCATATCTCATCGGCGTGTGGCAATAGCAGATGTGCAGAGTCCCGGACGGAGTGATGGCTCCCTTGGCATAGCTTGACGAATCAGAGAGCACGATGTCGTATTTTGAGAGGTCGAACTGCTCGATAGCGGCGGGCATCAGCGGCGGGAAAATGCGGTGGTTTTTGCGCGAATAAGGGAAATTTTGGAGATACGAGGTGCAAATCCGCTTCTCTTTGAAAATTCCGTGCGTTTTTTCCTCATCGTAGATGAGAGTATAGATCGGCGCATAGGGCCAGATTTCCGTGAAGCATTCCAAGACCCTTTCCGCGCCGCCGTATTGGACCAGATAGTCGTGAACAAGAGCGATTTTCATAAGTGAATTGTAGCCTTTTTCAGCGATTTTGGCAACAAAAAACCGATGCCGGAGTAGCAACGGGTATGGGGAATATTGAATGAATTTTTTTGTCATTTTCCGTTGTCTTCCAATATCTCCGCGGATTCGCGGCGTTTGATGAAGACAATTGTGAAGACGGCGATGATAGCCAGACCGAAGACAGCAAAACCTGCATATTCAATGTATTGGCTCACGCGCTCCGCCGCATAGCCGAAGAAATAGCCAATGAAAACAAGCAGGCCGCTCCAAACGAAGCCGCCCAAGATGGAATATTTGATGAATTCTGAAAGCTTCATCCGCAAGGCTCCTGCGAGAGTGAAGGTGATATAAGAAAGGCCGGTTGTCGATTTCACATAAAAAATCAATTTTCCGCTGTTTTCGTGAAATTTGTTTTTCAACTTTTCGACGACGCGATGGCTGATTTTCAGAAATTTTTGCGCTTTCTCGATTATGTGCGGGCCGCCGAAATAGCCGATATGGTAGAGCCCGATGTCTCCAAGCACATCGCCGACAACGCTCAAAACAAAAACAATTCCGATGTTGAAATACCCCTGCGAAGCCAGAAATGCCGCGATCATCGTCGCAAAAGGCCCTTCAAAAAACATCAGAACAAACATCAATGGATATCCCCAGAGATGGATCTGGTGAACGATTTGCTGGGAAGAGAGGTTGAGCATGGCAGGTTAGAAGTTTTTTCTTTTCTTGAGCAGCACAAAAAACGTTTTGAACAAAATTTCGATATCCATCCAGAGCGACCAATTCTCGATATAAAAAATATCAAGCCGGGCCTCGTCGGAAAAATTCAGGTCCGAACGGCCGGAAATTTGGGCAAGGCCCGTGAGTCCGGGCTTGATTGACAAAGTCCGTTTTTGCCAGGTTTCGTATTTTTCCACTTCCCGCGGCTGATGCGGGCGCGGACCAACAAGGCTCATATCGCCCCGCAAGATGTTCCAAAGTTGAGGAAGTTCATCGATTGAAAGGGCTTCAATGAACTTTCCAACCCGGGTTTTCCGCGGGTCGTCCTTTATTTTGTAAAGCGGCCCCTTGCGCACGCTCTGGCGCGCAATCAGTTCTTTTTCCAACTCGAGTGCCTTTTGCTGTTCCGGATTTTGCGCTCCGGTGCAATGTTCGATTTTCATATACCGGAACTTATACACATTGAAGTTCCCGTTGTGTCCCACCCTTTCATTCTTGAAAACAATCGGACCGCGTGAGTCAAGCTTGATGGCAATGGCGGAGAGGAGAAGGATCGGGGAAGTGAGAATCAGTCCGAAAACCGAACCCGCTATGTCGAAAATACGCTTGGTGATTTTCCCCCAGCCGTCGAGGGGGGTGTTTTTTATCGCGATGACCGGCTCGTCAAAAAGAGTCTTCATTTCAAAGTTCGTGCTCACAGACTGCAAAATCGCCGGCACGAACTTGAACTCAATCCGGTTGCGATGGCAAAAGTCGCTGGCTTCGCGCAAGTCGCGCATCGAAATGTCCGGATCGCAAGCCAGAATTTCATCAATTCCCTTTTCTTTGCGGATGCCGCGAAGGACGTCAATATTGATGGCGATTTCCTGTGCAACTATCTTGTATCCATAGCCTGGATTTTTTCTGTATTCCCGACAGACCGTGTCGCAATAGCCGCTTTTTCCGATCAGGACAAGTCGGTGGATGCCGATGCCTTTGTATATCAGCAGAATTTTCTGCACAAGATTCACCACGTAGCGGGAGAGGCTCATGAGAATGATTGAGAAAAGCCAGGTGGAGAGAATAATGAAGCGTGAAGAAAACCATTCCCTTTGCAGGAAGACGGCAATGATGATAAGCGTCATTCCGACGGAAACCGAAAAAGCAATTTGAAAAAATTCACGCCAGAATGCGCGGGTTGTTTTGAGGGCGTACAGCCCTTGAAGAGCGAATATGAGAAGAAAGAACGGGGCAATGGAAGAAACAACTTTGATGTAGGAAACGAAAGAAAATTCAAACAAAACCGGCTTAATTTCGATTATGCCGGGAGTGAAGCGCAGCCAGTACGCAATTGCCGCCGCGCCCAAAATCATCAGAAAATCGAGCGGCACGAGGAGTGCGGCGAAAAATAATTCAGACTTTTTCATAGTATTGAGTTAGTCAGGGTCTATAAGCCGGATTCAGTCCCCCGACGTCACGTCGGGGGGATAATCATTTATCTAGCCTCGACGTTGCCGTCGGGGTCGAGCGTTTTCCCTATTTATAAAATAGAGCACAAACTTGCACCAAGCAGGGTTTGCCAAGTTCCGGCCATCGCTGGCCGGCTCCAACTGCAGCTCAATATCTCACGTGAGCAAGTATTGAACATCAATCGGCTTTTCACCTTTCATCCCGCCGAGGCGGAACTAGTATAGTCTCTGTGGCACTTTCCCTGAATATATTTTTCAATATACCCGGTGGGGATTATCCACTGCCTGCTTCCCCGATGAAACATCGGGGGGTGTCCGGACTTTCCTCTCCGCCGCTTATGAGCAGCTGGGCGATTATCCGACCCTGACTAACTTAATACTATAATATTTTTTTAAAAAATTGTCAATAGCTGTATGATGGCTTGTACAAGCCTCAAAACATCCGGCTTTGGGCGCGGGTAGCTTCGTCAAGCGCCAAGTTGGCCAGACGGTCGGCTTCGGCGTTCTTGGCTCTGGGAATATGCGTATATTTCACTTCGCCGAAATCAACTGACAAATTCCAAATTTGAAGAAAAAATTTCTGGATGTTCTCCTCGTTGATTTTGTATTTGTGGTTCATTTGTTTCACAACCAGCTCGCTGTCAAGAAAGCATTCAACCGAGAGAGTTTTGATTTTCGTCTTGCCATAAAGCAGTTTCACTTTCTGGAGCGCAAAAAGCAAAGCTTTGTACTCGGCCTCGTTGTTGGTCGCATAGCCGATGAACTCCCGGTAGGTCTTTTTTCCTCCCCCGCCTTCGATCACGACTCCGATGCCGGACGGTCCCGGATTCCCCCGCGCCCCTCCGTCGGTGAAAATTTTGACTTTATTCATTTTTCAGGTCAATAATGTTTAGTTCAAGCCTTCGATTTCCGTTCCATTCATTTGAGCGAAGATAAAAAACAACCGAAACCGGATTGCCCGCCCGAAACTCGGAAAATCGACTGCCGCCTTTCCAAAATATTCCCTCAATAATCCTCTCGGCCAAAGGCTGATTCGCCTCTGGCGAAGATTTCCCCGTCTCGAAAAAAAATTTCAGATGCTTCTGTCCATTGCCAACGGCTTTTATTTCGCGAATTTTCAGATTTCTTGCGAGAAAAACTGGCTCGCGATTTCCTTCTCCGAACGGCTCGAATTTTTTGACCTCCGCGTGCAAGTCCCAGTCGATCTCTTCCGGCCTTAGCTCGGCATCAACAAGCAGCTTTTTCCCCCATGTTTCTTCATCGTATTCCTTTTCAATCAGTTTCAAAAGCTCTTTCTCAAAAATGGCGACATTTCGCGGCTTTATCTTCAGACCCATCGCCTGGGCGTGGCCGCCGTATTTCCCGACATATTGGTCAATCCGGCTCACAGCCGAAACGATGTCAAAAGCTTCGATGCTCCGGCCGGAGCCCTCAAAAATCTTCTTGTCTTCCTTGAAAAGAAAAACCGGACAATGATATTCGTCGCAAATACGCCCGGCGACAACTCCGACGATTCCCGTCGGCCAGTGTTTTCCGGATCTCACTATCAATTTGTAGTTCTCTTTTTCTTTGAGAGTGCTTTTGACTTCGTTATACACCAACTGGGAGACTTTTTGCCGTTCGGAATTTTTGCTTTCGACCTCAAGAGCGAGAATTCTGGCGCGGGCCGGGTCTTTTTCCAAAAGAAGATCCAAGGTGAGGTCGGCATGATCCACTCGGCCGCTCGCATTCAGCCGCGGACCGATCTGAAAAGCGATATTTTCCGCAGACGGCGGATTTTTTTCGCCAATTGGGAGTCTGGCGGTTTGAATGAGCTCCAAAATTCCCGTCCGCTTTGTTTTTTGCAGTACAATCAGGCCGAATTTCGCAAAAATCCTGTTCTCTTCAACAAGAGGAACGCAATCAGCGACTGTCCCTATGGCGACCAGGTCCAGAAACCATTTCAGTTGCTCGGTTTTCTCGGGAAGAAATTCGGAAAATATGGCACGGGCGAGATTGAAAGCGACTCCCACTCCGGCCAGATCCGGAAACGAATATTTTTGTCCCAGTGATTTTGGATGCACGATAATGCAACCCCGGGGAGATTCTTTTGGAATGATGTGATGGTCGGTGATCAGCACATCAATTCCTTGCTTGCGCGCATAGGCAACTTCCTCCCGGTTTGAAATTCCGCAATCAACCGTGACAAGCAGGCCGGGATTATAATTTTTTTTGATGAAATCAATTGCGCCGGTGTTGAGGCCGTAGCCTTCCTTGTTGCGGTCGGGTATATATACCTCCGGCGAAAAACCGATTTCTTCCAGAACTTCTTTGAGAATGGCCGAAGAGGTGAGCCCGTCCGCATCATAATCTCCGAAAATCGTGATTTTCTCACCGCTTTTTTTTGCCTTTGATATTCTTTCAATCGCCCCCTTCATTCCGGCCAAGTCGTGGGGCGGCAGCAAGTCTTCGTATTTTGCCGCGAAAAACCTCTCAATTTCGCGAGAAGTTCTGATGCTTCTGGCCAAAAGCAGCCGGGCGGTAATCGGATTCAGCCGGAATTTCGCAAAATCCTTCGGAATTTTTTGGGCGGGCCGAAGTTCCCATTTCTTCACAGATTCAAATCGCATTTCGGACATTTCAAGTATGCGTCAAAACCCTTGCTCTCCGGCTTGGGAGTGAGTTCGAGAATCATTTTGTTGCGGCAGTTGGGGCATTCGAAGCTCTGAATGTCCATTTTTTTGGCAAGCGCGGGCGCGTCCCAACCGGCATAATCAAAGCCCACGCGAAAAGAACTGCCGACGGCAACTTGGCTTTTGATTTTTTCCACAACTTCAAGCGGGGTCATTGAACCCTGGATAATGAAGTTTTCGATGCCCAATTCCTTCGCTTTCACCCGGTCTTCTTCCCTCCCCAAGTGGCTGATGATGGCGATGGGGATGTTTTTCGTGTCCACGTTTTCCTGCAGGGCGGAAATGAGCTGAAAACCGTCCATGCGGGGCATAATGATGCCGGTGAGGATGACGTCGGGTTTTTCTTTGGTGGAGAAGTCAATGCCCTCGACCCCGTCCTTTGCGCCGATGGTTTCAAATCCCCGTTCCCGGAAGACCTGAAGATAGGTTTCGCGGATGATGTCGTCATCGTCGACTATGAGAATTTTTGATTTTTTTTCGTCGGCCATATTTTTATCTTAAAAATAATTTTGCGTCCAAAATCTGTCCCCGCTTGCCATTATTATAGACTACGAGGGGATTTATATCAATTTCGTGGATTTCCGGATTTTCAACGGCAATTTGGGCGACAGCGGCGACAATATTCGATATTTCTTCGAGATTGTAGCCCCTTTTCCCCCGATAACCCTTCAAGACGGGGAATATTTTCAGTTGCGAGAGCCTGTTTCTTATTTCATTTCTGCCAAAAGGCGGAATCAGAATAGTTTTGTCCCTGAATAATTCCGTGAATGAACCTCCCCAGCCGGCGAGGATCACCGGACCGAATGAAGGATCGCGTTTCATGCCGATGATCAGTTCCAGGCCGGGCTCGGCCATCGGCTGGATCAGGAAGTGTTTTGCTTTGGCGGACATTTTTTCAAATGCGCTTCGCAATTCTTTTTCATTCTGGATATTCAGCATGACGGCGTTTTTTTCGAGGCGATGGGCAATGGCCGGGTCATCGGTCTTGAGCGCGACCGGATACGATATTTTTTTGCTTTTCAAATCAATGGGATTTTTGAATGATATAGACTTGGCTAGCCGTATCCCATATTTGCCGAACAATTTTTCCGCCTCACTCCAGGAAAGCATTTGGCGGTTGGCGATTATAGCGTTTCGAATTATCACTCCCGTTTCTGGATTTTCCAAGAGCTCAACTCTTGGAATTTTCCAAGAGTTGAGCTCTTGGCTGTACTTCACCAATTTTTCAATCACCGACAGCGCTTTTTCCGGCCGATGGAAATTCGGAATATTGTTTTTCTGAAGAATAGCTTTGGCGGCGGCGATTTTTTCTCCCCCCATGAAACAGGCCGAAAGATTCGGGATGCGTTTTTTCATTTTCACCAGAATTTGAGCGACGCGCGCCGGATCTGTCTGGTTTTGGGGCGTGAGAATCACGACAACCGGATTGCCGGGAAATTTCCGGGCAATTTTTTCGAGAACTTTTTGATATCTTCCGGGCGGCGCATCTCCGATCACATCAATCGGGTTTTCAACCGACGCGCTCGCGGGCAAGTCTTTTTTGAGAGTTTGTTTGAAATCCGGCGAAAAGTTCAACAATCTGATGTTTTTTGATTTCCCGACAAAATCCGAAGCCATCACTCCCGGCCCGCCGGCATTTGTGAGGACAATCACTTCGTTTTTCTCGGGAACGGGGTTTGAGTTCAGATAAAAAACAAGAGACTGAAATTCCTCGATATTGTCCGCGGGAACCACATTCATTTTTTCAAAAACGGCATCCACAACGTCCTGGTCTTGGGCAAGAGAGCCCGTATGCGAAGAAACCGCTTTTCGGCCGGCAGCCGTTCTCCCGGCTTTGAGAATTGCGACGGGCTTCCGGGGCGTTATTTTTGAAAGGGCGGACAGAAACGCTTGCCCGTTCTTGACGTCTTCGAGATAAAGTGCAATCGCTTTCGTGCCTTTGTCATTCGCCAGATGTTCCAAAATTGCGCTTTCATCAAGCACGGCCTTGTTGCCGATGGAAATTATTTTTGAAAAACCGATATTTTTTCCCGACGCCCAATCAAGGAGGGCGACGGCCAGCGCCCCCGATTGCGAGACAATCGCAATGTGTCCCTTTTGCAACTTCACATCCGTGAAAGTCGCGTTGAGATTTTCGTATGGATTTGCGAATCCCAGACAATTCGGGCCGAGAATATTGAGTTTGTATTTTTTTGCCAGCTTCACCATATTTGCCTCGAACTCCTTTCCTTCATTGCCGATTTCTTTGAAACCCGACGAGATAACCGCGAAATTTTTGACGGCCGGGCTGGATTTCGCGCCCTGCCCCAAAACTTCGCCCACGAGCGGCGCGGGAATGGCGACCAGTGTCAAATCAACGGACTTCCCGATTTCGCCGAGGCTTGCAAAATATCCGCTCCTGCTCTTTGAATATTTTGGATTGACAAAATACAGCTTTCCCCGCCAGCCGCCACGCCGGATATTTTCCGCCAAAACATTGCCCAATTTCCCCTGTTTCGGCGACGCGCCGACAATGGCGATCGAGCGGGGAGCAAAGAGTTTTTCAAGATTTCTCATAAATCCATTATACCAAAAAACCCGGACAAAAAACAGCCTGTTCTTGAGAATTTGTCTTGTGGGAGAAAAATCGTTATAATAACCTCAAAGATAGCGCAACCTAAGCACATAAACATACAAAACCATGGACCAACCGCAAACCGGGCCGGCCGCGACCCCGCCGCCCGCCTCTTCCCAACCGCCTGCCGGACAACCCGGACAGCCTGCGCCGCAAAAAATGTCGAGTGGTGTTAAAGTTCTTCTTTGGCTTGTCGGAGGATGCCTGACACTGGCGATTCTCGGGGTGATCGTCGCAGTCGCTTTCACCTGGTGGGGAGCCCGAAAAGTGAAGCAGGGGGTGCAAAAATACACGCCGGATATGGAGAAGATGAAGGAAAACGCCGACAAACTGAACCAGGAATCAGAAGAATGGCAGAAAAAATCGCAGGAGTTTCGGGATAATATGACCAATCCGGAGGAACTTCAAAACCAGATCCCTGCAAATCCCAACGATATCCCCCAGCGATAAAAGCAATAAAAACGAGGCGCCACCCGGCGCCTCTTTTTCTTTTTTTTGGCTACGTGAAAATCTTTTCCGGGTCGATGAAATTTTTGAAATTTTTGACGGCCACTTCTCTCCGGCTGATGTCAACGTGAAGATGCGGGCTCTTGGTGAGCCTTCCGGTGTTTCCAGTGAGGCCCAAAATTTCTCCCGCTTTGTATTTTCCAGCCGACGACATTTTGGAAAGATGCAGAAAACGCACCACCAGCGGACCATATTTCCGGCTTTTCGTTTTGACGTGAAGCGTGTTTCCGCCTTCGGGAAATTTTTTCGCGATCACTATTTCGCACCCGATCGGCGCGTATACCGGCGTCCCGTTGGGCACGATATAGTCCGTCCCCAAATGACGCGCGGAATAGAAAGTCTTTTCTCCAAAAGTATACCCGCGCCTGATTTTCTTCCAATTTTTGAGCGGAGGGCGCATACGGGTTTTGACGCCAATTTTTGAAAAATATCCCTTAGGTAAAAAGTGTCGCCTCTTTTCCGACAGGCGCTATTCCCAGTCGTTCAACGAGTTGAGAATTGATGGGCAAGTTTTCAAGGGATCGAGGTTCGACTTTTATGGCGCCAGATCCATAGGATTTTCCCACAAACTGAAGATTTGAGATGGTCTCGGGATTCTGCAGGATTTTCCACAATTTTTCAATGTAATTTTTATCGTTTGAATGGGGGTATACGCAAAGAAAACCGGTCAGGGGAATAATATTTGCCTCATTTTTAATAAATCGAGCATTTCTTCTTCCAAGGTATGCAAAGAGAAATGGCGGAATTTTCCTTACTTCCATTTTGTACCAGGGACGGCGCGTTGAGATCAAGGCGCGTTTTGCAAATCCCGCCTTTTCTCCATCTCGGATATAATTTTTCACTGATTCGGGCATATTTTCCCATTGAGTACCGTTTGGAAAAAAAAGAAGTGTCGGGCGGCCCTTTTTTTCAAGTGTTTCAATCGTTTCATTTGTCAGATACAGTCCGCTTGCGTCTCTGGTTCTTCCCACAGCCGACAAAAAAAAGTTTTCAGGAATTCCTGCCTCCGCCGCTTTTTCTTTTGTGAAAAAAAAGAATTCATTGGCTCCTGTGGCAATTCCCCGCATAACTTTGGCAAAGTCAGACAAGGTAAATTCTAACGTATAATTTTTTCGAGGTTTTCTTGAAAGCCCGGTTTGCAAAGCTTCCGCCAAATTTCTTTCGCGGATCTCAATATCTTCACATTCTGCAAAAGAAAAATCACTTTTCAAAAAATGAAACAAATTTTTGCTTTCGGGTGTGAGGCATTTCGCCCATTTCAGTTTCTTTTGCGGCTTTTCATTGCTTATCAAAAATATAATTGCATTCGTATCAACTCCGGGGAATGGAGTGGCTTTATGATCGAAGGTGATGACCCCATTTATGTGAAAATTTTTTGAAATCCAATTCCATAATTTTTTGGAAAATACTCCTTCGCATGTGTCAGCAGGCATGATAAAAGCCAATCTTCCGCCTTTGTCCAACAAGCTCAGCGCTTGTATTAAGAAATAAATGTGAAGGCCTGCTCGTCCGTCGAGGATGTCTCCAATATTCAGTAAACTGATTTTTCGAAAAACATCTTTTTGTTCACGAGAAAGGCGATGATGTCTGATATAAGGAGGATTTGCGACTATTGCCTTGAATTTTCTTTGAGGAGGCTTGAAAATAAAGTCCCGAATTTCCAAATAAGCTTTCTGATCAAAAATCCCTTCCTTTTTGGCGTCGTTGATGATTTTAGGGTCGATGTCCGTGCCAAAGAATTCTTTATCCGGCGCTACTTTTTTCAGCGCAGCATAAAAAGCGCCTTTGCCAACCCCCGGGTCAAAGATTTCATTTGCATTTTTAGAAACATAGGCAACCATTGCCTCCGCAACCCAATCTGGAGTCCAGAATTGGCCTTTGCCGCGCAATTTTTCCCGCTCTTTCCATTTTGTGGGTAATTTTTGTGTCACTTTTGCAAAGAGTCTAAAATATTTTTTACCTCGGCGCGAAGCTTTAATTTTCCGCCATCGAATTTTACATACGGCAGAATATGTCCGTTTTTATCCTCAATGTGGACGGACACCAACAAAGGCTCTTCAGTTGCATCTCCGAGTGGATATCCATATTTGTAGTAAATTTTATAAATTGCCTTTTCTGTCGTTGCACCTCCAGGTGCTTGAAATGTTTGAATCGTGGGTTGAATGAAGCCTTTTCTGATCAATTTCTCTGCTTCATTGAGAGCGATCCCGAATGCCTGATCATAAAATACGTGCCAAACGTGAATCGGAATCTTGTTGTTTTTTTGCCATTTTTTCAATAGAGCGCGATCTTCCTCCTTTATGATAATCGTAGGCAGAACCGCCGTTTTCTTCAGTCCCAACTTTCCACCTAATCTTTTCTGGGGTGAGAACTCAGTGGCGTAGTCCGGCATCCTTTTTGATTTCCACAAGCTGTTTTCACATTCGATTGCAATAACGGCTTTATCGAGCAGTGGTTTCAAGTCTGTCTCGTGAAGGAACGGCAATTCTTTGGTTCCGCCCACGCTTTCTAAAAACTTTTTTACTGCTTCTTGATGTTCTTTTTTGAAAATCATCAAATCGGGCCTTTTCATTTTTCCATGGCCGGCTTTTTCCAGACGTTCAAAGTAGAGTTCAAATGCGCGCACATTGTCAGTCGGCGCAGTGCCGCTGGGTCCGTAGGGAATTGCAAAATAGTTTCCCTTGCTATTCACCGCCTCCATAAGACGTTTTTCACTCCACACGCCTTGTGACCATCGCATCAAAAAATCACTTCCCCGGAGGCGGCGTGGATTGAGCAAAAAATCAGCCCAAGGCAGAAGAGGAAAATCTTTCAATTCCAGGACTATATTTTCCCTTGAGACGCTTAGTGCTTTTTCAAATGGATGCATTTATTGTAAGTTAAGCTATGATGCTATGCTATCACTATATCACTGCGCTTGCAACACTTCCCCTGTGGATAACTTAACAAATTATTTTTCCGCCAACTCTTTTTTTCCCAGCAATCCTCTTGTTGTCCCGATATATTGCACGACGCTGGCGGAATTGAGGATGCCGGCACGAAGAGCGGATTTCATATTTCCTCCCTTGAGATATATTCCCAAAAAGCCGCTCGCAAAGGCGTCGCCGGCGCCGGTGACGTCGACAGTTTTCACTTTTTTGATCGGCGAGTGGAGAATAATATTTGCATCGCTCGCCCATGCGCCCCTGGTTCCGTCGGTGATGCAGACAATTTCCGGGCCGAGCTTGTGCAAAAGGGCGAACAAGCTCTTGAGATCGTTTTTTTTGCTTTTGGCTTTGGCGGCGACTTCAAGCGCCTCGTTGCGGTTCAAAATCAATATTTTCGCAGCCTTCAGCAATTTCTTGAGATCTTGAAAATCGTCGCGGATTTGGCTGGTGCTTGGGAGCAAAATCAGTCCCGCTCCTGTTTTGTTTGTATATTTCAAAATCTGGTCGGCCTGCCGGCGCCAGTTTCCCGTTAGCGATGAAACAGAAAGCCATCTGGTTTTGATTCCGGCAAGCTTCGAGAGATCGATTGTCCCCGATGATTTTTGATAAAATATCACCCGCTCGCCTGATTCTTTGTCGACTATTATGAACGAGACAGCCGGCTTTGACGGACCAAGTGCAAATGATTTCAATCCCAGTTTTTTGGTGCCGGTCGACAAACCGTGAGCCACACCGCCCGCAGTTTCGACAATCCCGTCAATGCATATTTTTTCACCCATTTCAAAACCGAGCCACTCGGGCGCCAGCAAGTCTCGCGGCGTTTTGAAAATTTTTCCGCGGTCAGTTGGAACAAAGATGTCGCGCGTGATTGATCCGATGGATACGAGGTCGTACATAATTTTTTAGATTAAACTTTTTCCCTTCATCTCCTTCAACTTCCCCACTCCCATTATATCACAAACCGTCGGGGATATGTTGGCCAGCACCCCGCCGCCCAGCAGCCTCTTCTTTTTGTATTTTTCCGAGGCCAAAATGAACGGCACCGGATTTTTGGTGTGGAAAGTCATCGGAAGCTTCGCCTTTTTGTCCCACATACAATCGGCGTTTCCGTGGTCGGCCGTGACAATCAGATTGCCGCCTTGTTTTTGCAACTCTTTGTGCAGTTTGCCGATGCATTTGTCCACACACTCAACAGCCTTGATGGCCGCGACTATATTTCCCGTGTGGCCGACCATATCGGCATTGGCAAAATTGACGGCTGTGAAGTCATATTTTCCCTTTTTCAGAAATCCCAAAATTTTCGCGGTGATTTTTTCGGCGGACATTTGGGGAATTTTGGCATAATTGTCAGTGATTGGCGACGAGACCATCAGGCGCTCTTCTCCATCAGTAGCGTCGGCGTAGCCCCCATTCAAGAAATATGTGATATGAGCGAATTTTTCCGTTTCCGCAATGTAAAGTTGGCGGAAATTGCTTAGAGCCGCCGGCAAAGTCCCATTTACCGGATGATCTTGGAAAGCGGTGTGCACCGGAAGGTCGGAGCCGAAATTCGTCATCGCGACAAAATACAAATTTTTGAGGCGCGGTTTGGGCAGTCTTGTTTCCCTTGATTTTGCGAGGACAAACAACTTTGCGAACTGGCGGGCCCGGTCGGAGCGCAGGTTGAAGGAAATCACGGAGTCGTTGTTGTTGATGGTGGCAAATTTTTGCCCTTTTCCGTCGATGAGAGTGGGTTTCACGTATTCGTCCGTGAGATTTTTCTTGTAGGAATACCGGACAGCCTCTTCCGGGCTGGCAAAGCGTCTTCCTTTGCCGCTCACGAGCAGGTTGTAGGCAATTTTGAGGCGATCCCAGTTTTTGGCTCGGTCCATTGCATAAAATCGCCCCACGAGGCTCGCCACCCGCCCGACACCAATACGTTTCATTCTCTTTTGCCACTCAGCAAGGTGTTCGAGCGCGCTCTTGGGATACGAGTCGCGTCCGTCCGTGAAAAAATGGATAAAAACGTTTTTTATATTGTTTCGCTTGGCGAGCAAAAGCAGGGCTTCGAGATGATAGGGGTTCATATGGGGGCTGTCCGAATTTCCCAAAAGTCCCATCAGGTGCAAATTTGATTTGTGTTTTTTCACGTGCGAAATCGCGCCGAGGAATGCGGCGTTGTGAAAAAAAGTGCCCGTATTGATGCTTTCGGAAATTTTTCGCGAGTCCTGCTCAATGACGCGTCCCGCTCCGATGTTCATATGTCCCGTTTCCGAACCGCTGGTCTGGCGGTCGTCGAGTCCGACATCCGTGCCGGTCGCCCCGAGCCGGGTGTTCGGATACATTTGCGCGAGCGTGTCAAAAACCGGCGTTTTGGCAAGCCAGATGGCATTCGTGTCATCCTTTGGCCCCACTCCCCAGCCGTCGAGAATGGCGAGAATTGTGGGTTTTGGTTTTTTCATTTGATTTCATTTTCAATCTCCAACAGGCGGTTGTATTTCGCCGTGCGTTCGCCGCGGGAGGGGGCGCCGAATTTCACGTATTCCGCGCCGGCGGCGACGGCCAGGTCGGCAATGAAATCATCTTCCGTTTCGCCACTCCGGTGCGAGACGACGCATTTCACATTGTTTTCCCGGCAGAGCTTGATGAACTCCATTGTTTCAGTGAGTGTGCCGATTTGGTTCGGTTTCACGATGGCTGCGTTCACTGCTCGGAAGTCCAGCGCTTTTTTCAGGCGGTTTGTGTTTGTCGCCAGCAAATCATCGCCGATGATCAAGCTGTCTTTTCCCAATTTTTCGTTCAAAATTTTCCAGTTTTCAAAATCATCTTCCGCCAGTCCGTCTTCGAGCGAAACAATATCATATTTTTTTGTCCATTCCTGATAGAGAGAAATCAATCTGTCCGTTTCGAGAGTGGAATTTTCAGGCTTCAGCGTATAGTTTTTTTCTGTTGCATTGAAAAAGCTTGAAGCGGACGCATCAATGCCGAGAGCGACTTTGCTTTTGTATCCGGCCTCGTTGATGGCTCGAATGACAAATTCAAAAGCGTCACCGTGGCTTTCGAGGCGCGGGGCGAAGCCGCCCTCATCGCCCACACTGGTCGGATAGCCGGCAGTTGCGAGCAATTCTTTCAATTTGTGGAAAATTTCGCTTGCTGCTTCCAGTTTTTCGGTGAAAGTTTTGAATACGCGCGGAATAATTTGAAACTCCTGAACCGAAAGTCCCGAGTCGGCGTGCGCTCCGCCGTTTAAGATATTGAAAAACGCGGTCGGAATATTTTTCGGGCTCTGAAACTTGAAAGTTTTTGCCAGATATTCGTACAGCGGGACATTTTCCGCCGCTGCAGCCGCGCGGGCGGTTGCCAGCGACACGGCCAGCATGGCATTGGCGCCCAGTCCGGACTTGTTTTCCGTTCCGTCAAGTTCCGCCATAGCCGCGTCGATTTTTGGCTGGTCTTGCGCGTCCATACCCGCCAGCTTTTCGGCAATTTTTTCGTTGATGTTTTCGCAGGCGTTAAAAACGCCCAGGCCGCCATAGCGCGCGCTGTTGTCGCGCAATTCGAGCGCCTCGTATGTTCCCGTCGAAGCCCCCGAAGGCACGGAAGCCGTGCCAGTTGCGCCGCTTTCAAGAGTCACGGTTGCCTGAACAGTCGGGTTCCCGCGGGAATCAAGAATTTCGAGGGCGGTGATTTTTTTGATCTTTTGCATAAGCTTTCATCAATTTTTTAGAAGTTTATAAAATTTGTTCCCGTCGCATTTTCTTTTTATCTCTCTCGCCCGATCAAGGCCGATTTTTTTGATTGGCACTCTGAAATACAAGGCGAAAACGAGATCATCAATATAATCTTTGGTTTCTTTTTGTTTTTCAAAATCAATGGTCGGCAGAGACTTCAATTCGCTCAAAGCAACTTTCTCATCTTTGAATAATTTCTTGTTTCCCGCAATATCTTTGATTGTTTTTTCAACCAAGTTCTTGTCTTTGACGATCTTACATTTTGTTTCTTTGCCGTCTTTTTCCAAAACCAGATAGCCGTTCGCCACTTTCATATCGTCGAACTTTTGCACCATCACGCCCGAAAAATCAACCAGATCGGCAAGCTCGACATCTTCCAACTCCAGCATTTCTTCAGTTCTTTTGATAATCTCATCTTTCACAAATTGATTATCTTCCGTGATTTTGGGAACACGGATGAATTGTTTGATTGTCTTTATCCCAACTAGGATGTCCTTTTCATTTTCATTCCTAAAAAATGCATTCAATATATTTGTGGCTAGAGGAGAATTCAAAATCGACAACAGAAATAATAATTCTTTTCCATTATTGGAGGAGATTAAAACATTATTATAATCGATCATTATATTTTCTCTGGAGAAGCGGAAACGATCATAATTGATATAACTCCAAACTATCTTGTATTTTTGCTTATATACTTCTTCGCCTTGGCTGCCAAAAGGAAAATTCAGCAGTCCTCTCTTAATGAATTTTTCAGAGGCAGTGGATGCAAACCCATTTTTATTGGTTTTAGGGATGAAATATCCCTTTTCATCACCACTTTCCCTATATTTAACTTTATTTTTCGGATACTTTAATCCCCTATCAAAATAAAATAAATTATCAAAATTTATTTTTGCTTGCTGATGTTCGTAATAGATCGACATATCTTCCGAATTATTTTTGTAGGTATCGTAAAATTCCGAAAAGTCCTTATCCTGCTTAATAAAGTTCCAATTTATCACATCAACCAAAAGATTTTGCTGTTTTATTTTTCGTCTAATAATTTTCTTATCTTGCAATATATTATTCAAACATTTTTCAATTTTATCGTTAGGATCTTTGTAATGAATAATTTCGACTTGGTGAGCTATGGATGGTTTTTGCTTGTTCAAAATAAAAATTAAGCTAGAGGTAGCTATTGGTTTATCCTGCTTTAAGCCACGGCCGACAAACATTTTCCCACTAAAGGTTATAATTTTTTCAATTGTTGAAAATCCCGCAAGATGATATCGAATAACATCTAAATCACCTGCGGTTAATAAGGTTTGAGGAATAATATAACATAACCGGCCATTGTCTTTTAAGAGGGCGAGACCAAGTGCGATAAAGAAAGCAAAAAGATTAGGGTTCGGAGCATACTTTTTTGGGTTGTTGGGAATACTATGAAGATTGATTCCGTATACATCATTCATCCTTATTGCCTTTTTCCTCATCAGTTCAAAGAATAATATTTTTTGTTTGGAGCACTCCTTGAAGGAAACATAGGGCGGATTCCCAATGACAAAATCAAATCTTCGACGAGGGATTTTTTCATTCTCAAGGCTCTTTTTCATTTCTTTGAGATCATCTTCATCGCGGACATAGCTCGCGTATCCGAGATTCAACTTTTGAGTGAACAGAGAAAGCTGACCGTTGCTTTTTACATAATCGGCATCAGCGTCATATTGCGTGTTTCTCAAGGCCGTATCTTGAAACTCCGCAATGCTGTCCTTTGTTTTGAAAACTTTAATTTTCTTGTCAATCGGATTGTTGTATTTTTCGTTGATGATCAATGGAAGCATCCGCATCAAAATATTCATTTCCGCGAGATAGAGCGGGAATTCAGCGATGTCCAGCCCGAAAACATTGTCATTTATCAACTCTTCGATTTTTTTGGAAGACTCTTCTGAACCGTTTGGGACGGCTTCTATGAGCTGATCGACCGCGCTATATAGAAAAGTGCCGCTTCCGCAAGAGGGATCGACAATTGAAATATAATCTTCTGCCGGTTTGTTTTCGAGCCTATGGCGGATTGTTTCTTTCTTGTAGCCTGCTTGCTCGAGCATAAAGTTCACTACGGCTGGATCGGTGAAATACTGCCCCTTTTTCGTGTCTTCATAAAGTTCTTTCAGGTAGTTTTCATAGATATATCCGAAAATTTCGTTTTTCACATTGGCAAAATTGTAGTTTTTTATGAAAACAAAAATATCGAGCCACGGGGAAACATCATGCAGATCGTTTTTGGGTTTCCGAATGAGATCTTGCAGAGTTTTATTGATGAATTCCTGCTCTTTGATAAATGGGCGATAAATATTTTGCGAAATGCCGCTTGATATTCCGTCAATGATTCCCAATATCTTCGCGTATTGTTTGGTTTTCAGGCAGTCATTGATCGATTCATTAAAATCCTGAAATTGTTTTTTGAATTTTCCGAAATCATTGTCAACCAAAGTTTTGTAGAGAATAAACTGAATAATATAGGCATATGCAATTTCGACCGCTTTTTTCTTTCTCTCTTTTTCCTCAATATTTTTGAAATATCCTTCCAAATGAAGTTTGTTTTTGAATCCGCGGATCAGCGTTGTGATGGCGTTGAAAAAATCCTGTTTTCTTTTTTCCACCGACAAATCACTCGGCAATATTTTGAGTTGCCCTCTTTCTTCAAAAAAGGACAGATAATAGAATTCCGGCTTGGTATATTCTTTCCAAAAGTCTAGGAACAAGTCCGGGCTGGCAAATATTTCATCAAGCTTAAATTCTTTCAGCAAATAAGCGTTGTTATAGAATCGCCAATGGTATCCATCTGTCAAAATCCCGTATTTTTTATCGAGGTCAAGTTGATATTGCAAAAGCTGTCCCAGTCCCGCGTCGATATTTTCATGTCTTTCAACTTCGATTGGAACGACTATATCCGGGTTGATATAAATAATGATATCCGCTCTTCGCGCCGCTTTCGTTTTGCTTTCTTCAGTGAATTCATTTTTTCTCTTTTCAAGAGGGGTTGAATTCAGTCCGTCTGTCAAATCAAAAAGTTCCGCCGATCTCAAGCAGTCTTTCACAAATTTTTGCACGCCATCGCCGACTTCCTTCTTGTAATAGGATTTTTCTTCCTTGTTCCATTTTTGTTTCAGTTGTTGAATAGAAAGAATCATAGATGAAAGAATTGGGTTCGATGCGTCATTGATTATTTTCCAAAGCTTCAATTCCCGGCAGTTTTTTCCCTTCCAGAAATTCGAGCATTGCTCCCCCGCCCGACGACAGAAAATCAAATTTTTCGGCCGCGTTCGATTTGTTGATGAATTCAAGCGTTTCTCCCCCGCCGGCAATTTTGTGAGCGTCGGAATTTGTCATCGCCTCCAAAATGGCATATGTGCCGCCGGCGTATTTTTCTTCTTCAAATTTCCCCATTGGGCCGTTCCAGACCAGAAATGATGCCGAGGAAATTGCCGCTTTGTATTTTTCGGCCGTTTTGGGGCCGATATCAAGCGTCCCGTCAATATAATCTTCCGGCAAAACGACATTCTCGGGAAATTTCAGGTTTTTTTTCTGCGCCTCAACGGCAATCTTTCCACCCACCAGGACAGCATCATAGTTTTTGGCCAGATTTTCAATCACTGGAATTTTGGTCTCGATTTTTGCCCCGCCGACAACGGCAATAGCCGGTCTTTTCAGAGGCTTCAGCGCTTTTGAAAGTTCGGAAATTTCTTTTTCCATCAGGAGTCCGGCGCAAGACGGCTTGAAGCGCGGAATTTGAGAAATCGAAGCGTGGGCGCGGTGCGATGCGCTGAAAGCGTCGTTGACGAAAACGCCGAAGTGATGGCAAATGTCGATCGCGAACTTTTCATCCCCCGCCTCTTCGCCCGGTCAGAATCGCAAGTTTTCAACCAAGGCGATCTGTCCTCCGTCGAGAGACTGAACAATCCCATCTCCTTCTTTTCCCAGAATATCTTTGACAAACAGAACTTCTTTCTCCAGCAATTCGCCTAGCCTCTTTGCAGCCGGCTCAAGTGAAAATTGCAGATCAGGCTTTCCTCCCGGCCGGCCGAGATGCGAAACAATCACCAGTTTCGATTTGTCCTGTGCGAGAATATGTTTGATTGTCGGCAGGCTGATGCGAATCCGCCAGTCATCCAAAATTTTCCCGTCCTCAATCGGCACATTATAATCTGTGCGCAACAAAACTCTTTTGTTTTTGAAATCGATGTCTTTCAGGTATTTCATATTTGCAGTTTATTTCCCCATTCCCAGTATCCCGACTATCAATCCCATTGCGGCAAAAACGCCGGTCAATATCCAAAATCGCATCGTCACTTTTGTTTCCGGCCAGCCCTTGGCTTCAAAATGATGGTGAATGGGAGTGGAGAGGAATATTTTCCGTTTGAATATTTTTTTCGAGGTGAGTTGAATGACGACAGACAGGGACTCTATCACATACACAATGCAAACAACGGGCAATATCAGGGAAGAGTTTGTCATCAGGGCCACAACCGCCAGCGTCGCCCCCAGCGAAGTCGAACCCGTATCGCCCATAAAAAACCTTGCCGGATGTATGTTGAACCACAAAAAAGCGAGGAGCGCTCCGCAAATTGCCGCGCAAAAAGCCGCCAGGTCAATCTTGTTTTGGGCAAAGGCAATTGCCCCGAATACCGAAAAAGCAAAGAGCAGCACTCCTCCGTTCAGGCCGTCGAGGCCGTCGGTTTCATTCGAGGAAAATGCGGTGGCAAGCACGATGAAAATGAAGAACGGAACATACCAAAGCCCGATTTCGAGATCGCCAAAAGCCGGAATATGAATTGAATCCTGCTCCAACTTGAAATAGAACCAGAGCGATCCGGCAACGGCAATCAGGAGGAGCCACCCGAACCGGTAGAGAAATCTCACGCCGCCTCCCTTGTTGGATCCCCACCCCTTCACACTAAAGATATCGTCGAAAGCTCCCATGATGGCTGTGGTAATCAAGGCAAAAAGAGGCAGCCAAGTCTGGGAACGGCTCAAAAAATCGAGCCGCATGATTATTTTCGAATCGAAATACGGATGGATGAGATAGAAAACCGCAGCCAAAAAAAGCACGGTGACCCAAACCAGAGCGCCGCCCATCGTCGGCGTGCCGCTTTTCCCCTTGTGCAATTCGTGATAGATCGGCGCTTTTTCCCCGCCCACAGAAAACTCTTTTATCCTTATGCCGATTTTGTACTTGTAGAGATATTTCGTGAGAAGCGGCGTCCAAACCATCGCCAAAAGAAAAGCCACCGTCCCGATTATCCAAATCTTGAGGGCGGCCATCGCGGCGTGGATTGTGGTGATGTCGGCAAACTGCATATTATTGTTGAGCGAAGCGAGAGAAATCAAAACTTGTTTTGATTTTCAAGCGAGCGATAACATCAAAATATCATTTTATTTCCATTCATAATTCTCAAATGTCCAGTTGAGCAGGTTTCTCATATCTTCCCAGCGCTGGTTGTCGTTGATAATCACGGCGACAATTTTGTGCTTCCCCGTTGCCGGGTCGGCGGCGGCGAGCATAAGGGACTTTCCGGCGTTGTAGGTGAAGCCGGTTTTCCCTCCGAGACAATTTGGAATTTCTCCAAGCAGAATGTCCGTGTTTTTCAGCATATGTTCGTATTTCCCGTCGCAGGAGCGGACGCTGGTTTCCTGTGTTTTCATAGTTTTCCAGATGGTGTCGTATCTCATTGAATAGGCCGTGATTCTTGCGAGGTCATAGGCCGACGAATAGCAATTGTCTTCATCGAGGCCCGACGGGTTGCAAAAATGTGAATCGTCAAGGTTCAGCTCTTTCGCTTTTTCGTTCATCAAATCTCCGAAAGCTTTTTGCGATCCGGCAACGTGTTTTCCGAGTGCCACGGCCGCATCGTTCGCGCTGTCGAGGAGCATGGCCGTGAGGAGGTCTTTTACGGTTATTTTTTCGTTGCTGTGCAGCCTTTCGGCGGTGCAGAGAACGCTGGTGGGACACCCCACCTTGGTGCCGTCCGCAGAAAGCGCTTCGCTGTCGATGGTGACGGCTTCGTCAAGGTCTTTCACTTTTTCCATCACCACGACAGCAGTCATAATCTTCGTGAGCGATGCAATGGGTGTCTGGTCGCGACCCCTGTCATAGTGGAGAATTGTTCCGGAGTCAACATCAATCACCACAGCCGAACCGGCAAAAACTTTTGTTTCATAGAATCCTTTTTTTCTCTGCGGGACGAAGCCTGTTTCTCCGAGCGCCGTCTCGTTTTTTTTCGGATCGGAAATTGCTTCCTTGAAAGAGTTTTCAGCGGGTTTGTTTTTGTCGTCAGAGATCCCTTCGACTTTTTCGGCCGGTTCCGCCAGGCGGGGCAAATCCTGCGGTTTCAAAAAAAATCCGGCGATATAAAACTGGGCAGGCAGAAATATTGCAACTAACAAACTCGATAAAACTGGCATAATTTATTTCAAAGTTTTTTCTTCATTGTCATTCAACAATTCCTCAACCTTTTCATTCTTTGACAAATTTTCCCAATCGGGCAAATCGCGAACGCTTGAAACTCCCAGCGTTTTCAGAAAATCAAAAGAGATTTCATAGAGATATCCCCGGATGTCGGCGGCGTCTTTGCGCTCGACAAGGCCCTTGATGAGAAGATTTCTCAAGACATAGCTGCAATTCACTCCCCTCACAGCCTCAATTTGGATCCTTGTCACCGGGCCCCGATAGGCGACAATGGAAAGCACTTCAAGCGCCGCTCTGGACAATTCCGCGTCCATCTCGCCGGCCACCAGCTGGCTCACAAAGGCGGAATTTTGCGGATTCGTTGTCAGCTGGACGGAATCTTCTTTTTGTACAACCATGAATCCGCGGTTGTCTCTGTACTCGCCGTTCAGTGCTTCTATTTCCGCCGCGATTTCATTTCTCGAAACATCGCAGATTTTGGCCAGCTTCGCAAGCTTCACGGGCTCCCCGGAGACAAAAAGCAGGCTTTCGATGGCGGACTTCAGGTTGGAGGCTTTATTCGGCATTGGAATTGGAGGCTTGGGCCTTTAGGATTCTTATGTCTTCAAACAGCTCGCTTTGTTCGACGTCAATGATTCTCTGCTTCACCATCTCCAGCATCGCGAGAAACGCCACGATAATTTCCACTTTGTCTTTGGCGGAACTGCTCAACTCGCGAAAACTGATTTCAATCCTTTTTTCAAGAGTTTTTCCCAATTCTTCGATTTTTTCTTCAAGAGTAATGATTTCCCGCACCGACTCCCTGGACAATTTTTCCGGAAGAACTATCTCCGCAATGGCCTTCAGAAAAGCTTTTTTCAGGTCGAACGTGTTGACGTTTTTCGGGGCGGAATAGGTTGCTGCGACGCCCAAAAGATAGTCCCGTGAAAATGAGAAATTTTTTTCTTTCAGCCGGACGTCAAATGTTTGCGCCGCCAGCTTGAATTTCTGGTATTCCTTGAGCTGCTGCTCAAGGTCGCCGATCTCTTTTTCCTCTTCCTTGGTGATTTCGAACGTCGGCAAAATGCTCTGGGATTTGATGAGGATGATCCGGGAGGCGATGTTCACGAACTCGGAAAGGCTTTCCAGGGTGATATTTTCCCGGGAGCGGATATATTCCAGATAGTCATCGGCAACTTTCGCCAGATTGAGCCGCGTGATGTCAAGCTTCTGCTCTTCGATCAGCTCCAAAAGCAAATCAAGAGGACCTTCGAATTTTTCGAGTTGGACCTTGAACACAATAAAATCGTACCATATTTGGTACGAAAAAACAAACGGGAAAATGAGAGCTTTGGGAAGTGAAATTTCCGGCGATTATGGTGCCAGCCTCTTCACGTCGCGGGGAAACAAAATAGCCTCTTTGATGCTCTTGAGGCCGAGAATTTTCTGCACAATACGCTCGCTTCCCAGCCCCCAGCCTCCGTGAGGCGGCATTCCATACCGGAAAATTTCGAGATAGCTTTCAAAATCCTTCGGGTTGAGTTTTTTCTTTTTTATATTCTCCACCAGCTGATCATAGTCGTGGATTCTTTGTCCGCCAGAGGCGATTTCCACCCCGCGATAAAGAAGGTCAAATCCCAGCGTTTCCTTCGGATTTTTCGGGTTGGGCATCACGTACATAGGCCGGATGGCCCACGGATAGTTGGTGAGAAACACAAAATCGCTCCCGTGCTCCTTTTTCGCCCATTCGCAAATCAGCCGTTCTCCTTCCGGGTCAATGTCGTTTCCGTCCAAAACCTTGCCGAATTCTTTTTTGAGAACTTCAAGCGCCTCGGAAAACTTGATTCGCGGGAATTTGCCGGGAATTTCGATCTCGGCGCTGTATTTTTTCAAATCTTCCGCACATTTTTTCTTCACGCTTTTCAGGACGTGCTTCATCGTTTCCTCAAGCGCACCCATCACGTCTTCCGGCCCGTCAATAAAGCCCATTTCCGCATCCAGGCCCACAAATTCGTTGATGTGGCGGCTAGTGAAGTGCGGTTCGGCTCGAAAAACAGAGCCGATTTCAAACACCCGCTCGAAAGCGCCAACCGCCGCCTGTTTATAGAATTGCGGACTTTGGGCGAGATAGGCTTCTCTTTCAAAATATTTGACTTTGAAAAATTCGGCTCCGCCTTCCGTGCTGGCGGAAAGCAACTTGGGCGTTTTTATCTCCAAAAAACTTTGCGAGTTGAGATATTCGGCGTAGCTTGCAAGAACTTCGGCATATACTCTGAAAATCGCTCCCACTTTTTCATTGCGAATGGTCAGATTGCGATAGTCAAGAAGCGTCTCGATGTGAAGATTCATCTCATCGGCGGAGATGTCAACCGGCAATTCCTGCGCTTCGGACAGAACTTCAAATTCTTGAACTTCCATTTCGACTTTTCCCGTCAACATTGCGGGATTGACCAATTTTTCCGGCCGTTCTTTGATCTTGCCGGTTAAATTCACCACCCATTGCGGGCGCAATTTTTTTGTTTCCTCATAATTTTTCGTCTGGGGCGTGATGACGCACTGCAAAACGCCTGACCGGTCCCGCAGGTCAATGAAAATGATTTTTCCGTGGTCGCGGCGGGTCTTCACCCAGCCCGATATTTTCACATCACGACCAACGGCATTTGTTGTATCTGCGACTAGCGTTCGCTGCATAACAAAATTTTTAAGACTAAACCTTAAAAATATTTAAGGTTTAGCCTTAAAAATTTGCAGTCAGTTCTTTCACTTTTTCCGCCACTTCGCCCGGTGTTATTTGCGTCTTGATATAATATTCGTTTGCGCCGAGGGCGAGTGCCTGCTGGACCTCGGAATCAAGCGCCGAATTGGAAAGGATTATAACAGGCGTGTTTTTCGTGTTTTCGTTGGCGCGCAGTTCCTTGATGGCCTCATAGCCGTTCATGGCCGGCATCATCATATCGAGCAAAATACAGCTGAATCCGCCCTGTTCAGCTTCTTTGAGTCCCCATTTTCCGTTTTTGGCCGACACAACCCCAAAACCTTCCTGTTTCAGTTTGTCGCCGAACATTTCAATGAAAACGTCCTCGTCTTCGATAATGAGAATTTTTTTGCCATTTGATTCCTTTTGGCCGGAAATTGTTTTTTCTGCGGCAGCCGGGGCAGGCGTTTCAGGTCGGGTGGTTTCAACCGGAGCCGCACCGCCTCCAAGAATTTTTTTCACTTCTTCCACGAGCTGGGAAGGCGTGAAGCTTGATTTTGTCAAAAATCCTTTGGCGCCAAGTCCGGTTGCCCGTTCAATGTCCTCTTTGGCGCTCAAATTGCTGAAAACGTAGACGGGAATATTTTTCGACGCGTCGCTTTTGGCCAGCCCTTCCAAAATTTCATAGCCGTCCATATCCGGGAGAACGATGTCCAAAAGAACCATCTCCGGCTGAAAGCTTTCCACTGCCTGCTGGGCCGCTCTTCCGGCAGCCACAAGTTTCATATCAAAACCGGCGTCGGCAAATTTTTTTTCATATATTTCGCCGAGCATCGGGTCGTCCTCGACGATAATGAGTTTGGCCATATGTTTTTGTGAATTGTACCCTTATCTTATCATCTCCCAATTCCCTTGTAAATTATCCCGGCCGCGAGAATTTTTTCCTTGTCGAGGCAATTTTTTCCGTCAATCACGACCTTGATGTTTTTTCCTTTCAGTTTTTCGGGAGTGATTTTCAGAAATTCGTCGTGGTTGGCTGTGATCACAACCGCCTCGGAGTTTTCAAGCAACTCATCCAAGCCGGAAACAGTTGATTTTTCCGGCACATAGGGATCAAAGATGTGCAATTTCGCTCCGTGTTTTTCGAGAAGTTCGATGATTTCCAGCGCCGGGCTTTCGCGCAAATCGCCGACGTTGGCCTTGTATGATACTCCCAAAACGCCGATATTCGTGCCCTTCACTGATTTTTCGATTTCGTTCAGCTTGTCCTGCAAAAGTTCGACCGTATATTCCGGCATGCTGTTGTTGATGGCCCGGGCGGCGCGCAAAAATTTGTGGTCAAATCCGTCCTCTTTCGCCCTTTCGATGAGATAATAGGGGTCAACTGGGATGCAATGTCCGCCCACCCCGCAGCTCGGCCAATGGGGCATGAACGCAAACGGTTTGGTCGAGGCGCCCTTGATAACATTCACAATATCGATTCCCATCAGGTCGAAAGATTTGGCGAGCTCGTTCACGAAGGCGATGTTCACGTCGCGAAAAGAATTTTCAATGATTTTCGCGGCTTCGGCTTCGCGGATGGTTTTCATCGGCATCACCGGCGCGTCCAGAATGTTTTCATAAAATTCAACCGATTTTTTCAATCCTTTCTCGTCAAAAGAACCGACCACGCGCGGAATATTTGTCACGTTCCACTTCGGGTCTCCCGGATTGATGCGCTCCGGACAATGGGAAATGAAAACCGATTCGCCGGCTTTCCAGCCCGCGTGCTCGAAAATCGGACGGACAACTTCTTCGCACACGCCCGGATTGATTGTCGACTCAACAATGACAAGCGCTCCGCTTTTCATATGCGCGGCGACCGTGCGCGATGCTCCTTCGACAAAACGCAAATCGGGACATCGCCTGTCGTTCACGGGTGTCGGGACGGCGATGATGAAAATATCGCACTGGCCAAGCTCCTTTTCATCGCGGGCAAGATTCAGTTTCACTTTGGGGAGCATCGCATCGAGATATTTCTCATCAACGATGTTTTCGCCTTTCTCTATTCTTGCCAGTTTTTTTTCATCTTTGTCGTATCCGAAAACTTCATAGCCTTTCGAGGCGGCCAAAACCGCCAGCGGAAAACCGACATAACCGAGTCCAATCACGCAGACTTTTTGGTTTTTTTCGTTCATATTTGTCGGAACAAACTAGCTTATTACTAAAAAAGCGTATCACAAAATACGCAGAAAAACAAATGCGAGCGCTTTTTTATCCCAAAAGCTTTTTGCCGTATTTTTCAATAAAATATCTCGCCGGATAGACAAGTTTTTTTTGAAGCGCTTTGTCCAAGGAAAGCCAGACGGGGTTTATTCCCTCATCATTGATCTTCAGATCATAAATATCCTTGACTTTTGCAGTGTATAGATGCCATCTATGATTATCTGCTCCTCGACGGCATTTGTCGCCGATCACATCTTCTTTGGAAAATAATTTTATTTTTTTTACGTTTATCCCAGTTTCCTCTCGCAGTTCTCGCCTCGCCGCTGATTCCGTGTCTTCTCCGGCATCAAGATGTCCTGCGGGGATAGCAAAGGCAAAAGGATATATAGTGCGTTCAAAAAAAAGAAATTTATTTTCCAGGCTGGATACAAAAACCCCAACGCTTTCATGCCAATATTCCCTGGAGGCTTCATCTATCCACCAGACTATTTTATTGTCAATCACAAGGCTGCGTTCTGAAGTTTTTCCGCATGCGGTGCAGTGGAAATAAGTTAAATTGCCCTTATGCACTCTTTGGATTCTTTCCGCAAAACACTCGATGCAATACTGTCCCTCTTTATTGAGCGATATGTTTTTTGGTATACGCATAATTTCAATTATAGATTATTCAATAAAGAAAGGCCATCGTCAGAAATATCACAACGATGGCCGGAAAGCTTTCCGCGGATTTTACACCGCTATAAGTTTTTGCCACGATCCGCCATTTGTCCCACAGTGTCGAGAAACACTTTGGTTCTGACTTTTTCAACCTTGTTTTCAGAACCTCCTTGGCGAAACGTAGTAGCGCAAACAATATTTTTTGCAGCCATGATTTATCCTCCATTTTGAAATGAACAGCAACATTCCCTTTTAGCATATAATAAAAAGTAGGTCAAATTAACCTACAAGTCTAGTCGTAATGTTTTCAAAAATTCGGCAAACGTACTACCCCACCGGCAATTCCAGGATGAACCTCGATCCCTTCCCTTTTCCATCCGACTCGGCCCAAATTTTTCCCTTGTGCTCGGCGACGATCTTTTTGCCAATATACATTCCGAGCCCCGTCCCGTCGGTGTGATAGTGCGAAACTTGCTTCCCGCGCTGGAATTTTTCGAAAATCATCTGGATTTCCTCCTGATCCATCCCGATTCCCGTGTCGCAAACTTTCACGCGGACGAAATCCTTGTGCTGTTTGTGCTCCGTGTCCCAGGCAGAATTTTTTTCAAGCCGCACCGTCACCCCGCCTTTTTGCGTATACTTGATGGCGTTGTCGATCATATTGGAGATCACTTCTTTGATCTTTGTGGCATCAAGCTTCACTTTCGGCATGGCGATGGACGGTTTTTGCCAATCGAGATAAAGATTCTTGGCTTTGGCGGAAAGTTCGAGCGTCTTCGCGGCCTCATCCGCCAAATCCTCAATCTGCGCTTCTTGGAAGTCAAATTCCATCCTCCCAGCTTCAATGCGCGAAATGTTGAGCAAATCTTCAACCAGCTGGATGAGCCGCTCGTTGGAAATATATATCTTCTCCAGCGCCCCTCTTTGCGTTTCGGGAACTTCGCCATACGTCCCTTCAAGCAAAAGCGACCCGAAGCCCTTGATTGAGGTGAGCGGCGTTCGCAACTGATGAGACGCAATGGAAATGAATTCCGATTTGGCTTTGTCGAGCTGATGCAGCTTGTCGTTCGCCATGGCCAATTGATTGGAAAGGCTTTCCAGCTCTTCTTTGCGCTTCACTTCCAATTTCACGGAGCGAACGAGCATAAAGCCGAACCCAACCGCAATCAAAAGAGTGATGAGTGTCAAAATGACGTTGGTTTGGTTCTGGATGAAGAAGAATTCGGAGCCGATGAGCACGATCATCGCCACCACCAGCGCCTGTGTGGCAATCAGCTTGATGTTGAAAGCCTTGTAGCGGACGATGAGATAGGCGAGGAAAGCCATAAAGATCGCAACTCCAAACAAACCATATTGTTCGACTTTGAATGCCCAAATGTATCCAGCGTCGCTTAAATAACTGGCAATGTAGCCGCTTGTTAAAAATGACAGCAGAAATAGGGTTATTCCTATTGTAAGTAGTGCTATTTTCTTTCTCTCAGTTCTTTCTGCTTTTACATATCTTGATATCGCAAGAATAATTATCCACAGAGAAATTGCAAAATCCAAGATAAATAGATATTTCACAAAATAATTATTTTCCAATGCTATGCAATTTACAGTATCGAATGAAGTCAAGCTCAGTCTTGTAGGCATTAAGACAATCACTGGAAGAAGTAGAATGCTTAGTATTATCTTCTTAGTAAATGAAATGTCTTTTTTATCTATGAATACATAAATAAAATATAAGCTAAGCATATAGAACAGAACATCGCATAACTCTATCAATGCCCATGAAATCATCACAATTCTATTCTTGTCATAATTGAGCCAGATGACTAAATCCAAAAATGACCAAAGAGAAAAGGAAATAGCAATAGCCAACAATATTTTCCCAACCAATGCTCTTTGGCTTTTGAAAAACACGAAAAAACCGAGCAATAATGATATGATTGCCGTTGGAATGTGGGAATAATAAAGTAAGCGCGAGGCTTCTTCGACAACTACGCGACAGGCTTCGAGATTCGTGCTTATATTGTAATCCATTTTTGTTTTAGTTATGCAAAACTGCCATAAACCTCATAAATTTTTTTATGTGCTCCGGATAGCACCACCAGCGCAAATTGTTTTCGTCTTGCACCGGCGTCAAGGGCACGATAAGCGGCTTCAGCCCGAATGTTTTTTCTATTTTGTTGAAGCTTGGAATAACTTTTTTTTCGGTGAACTCCAGTTCCTCCTCGTTTGTCAAAAAATTTTCAAACAATATCCCATGGCAAAGAAACAGGGATAAATAATTAGCATAATAATATTTTTTTGATTTTTTCGTGCTTTTCTTAAACCATTTTGAAAAGTCGAATATATGATTTTTTGTGTCCGGAATAGCTCCGTGGGCTATGTGATGGTGAAAATCGACAAAATATTCACCCCACAAAGTTTTCATTTTGTCGAATTTTTTTCCTTCAAGCTTGTTGAAATCAACCACCCGTTGCGTGCTGATTTTGTCTCCACCGTTTTTTCCGTTTCCGTTGTGAAAAAAAAGCTTGCAAAGATGGTACTTGTCCGAGTTGCCGGCGACAAACTTGTCGTCTGTGAATTCCACGCAAACGGGCCTCAAATTCGCTTCATTTGCTAAATCAAAGAAATGATGCAATTCGATGTCGGGGCTGATCACATATCTGACAATAACAGCTTTGGGGTCATGTCCGAGAAACTCCGGCATATTCCCTCCCAAAAATTCCTCCACTTTTTTCTTCAGCTTTTTGTCATTCCATCTTCGCCGGATTTCTTTTTTCGCCCCCCCAAGCGGCGTATAGAAATTCTCGAGTTTCAATTCCCCGTCCTTCCCCCGCACAATTTTTGCTTCAGGCATAAATCAAAACGGCTAGTTGTTATAACCATCAATCCCCCATCCGCTTATATTGTAGCATAAAATGGGGAAATCAAAGGAGGAGCACACTAATGCCTAAGTATTTTCAAATCGATCCCGTCTCTTTTG
>Ga0172374_1000039_pt1 | contig 112507 bp, 104 predicted proteins | sample LakKiv3m_FD_114536 | JGI IMG/M metagenome (GOLD analysis project Ga0172374, IMG submission 114536) | Freshwater microbial communities from Kabuno Bay, South-Kivu, Congo - kab_092012_10.3m | ecosystem: Environmental > Aquatic > Freshwater > Lake | place: Democratic Republic of the Congo... | reverse complement strand
GCCGCGGCCTGTCGATCCGCTTGGCGGTGAACCACCGACTGGAGAGCCGTATGCGGGAGATCCGCACGTACGGTTCGGAGGGAGGAGCGGCCGGGTAACCGGCTGTTCCTACCCCCTATCAGAGTCTGGACCCCGGATCGAGTCCGGGGTGACGGCTTTCGTCTCGTCAATCGGACGAAAATTTCTGCACTGGCGGTATATGCGCGGGGTGTGAAAAACAAGAGGGGCGACCGGTCAGTCGCCCCTAGGATTTCGGAAACAGGTCGAGAGAATATGCGAGCGTCAGGCCTCTGCGCCTTCTTCTGCCTTCTTGGCAGCGGCCGCAGCCTTCTTGGCAGCCTGTTCGGCTTTGATCTCAGCGACGGCTTTCGCCTGCTTTTCCGGGTCGCTGTAGCGGAAGATGAACTGGCGGTTGCAAGCCCACACTCCGGCCTTGGCCTGTTCATCTGTGAGCTTCTCGTAGTCGATCTCGATACGGTCGTTGGTCAGGGTGACCACATCCTTGGCTTTGCGAGTGCAAGCGAGGCAGGAAATACAGCCAGCTTTGCACACATTAGTGACACTCTTGCCCTTGTCCTTGGAGCTGCACGGCACGTACACCGGCGCGTCCTTGGGCAGGAGCTGCAACACGCTCTTGGGGCAAGTTTTGATGCAGACACCACACCCGGTACACGCGTCCGGGTCGATCACCGGCATACCGTCCTTCATGTGGATCGCGTGGAAGGGGCATACGTGTTCACAATCGCCGTACCCGATACACGCGAATTCGCACTCGTACGGACCGCCGAACGCGATGCTCGCTGCGGCGCACGAATCAAAACCGACGTACTCGTACTTCCTGCGTACTTCGCCCTCGTTCCGAGAGCAACGAAGCACTGATATGACCTCGCTCGCGTCGCCGGCTGCCTTGCCCGTGATCGCTGCCACTTTCTCGGCTACAGCGCCTTTGCCGGGAGCGCATTTGTTGACTGGGCAGGCCGGGTCGGTCACGACCGCTTCCGCATACGATTCGCAGCCAGCGAATCCGCACGCACCGCAGTTGGCGCCGGGTAGGCAGCCTCGCACGGCCTCTATCTTCGGGTCTATCTTTACCGCAAAACGCTTCGCCGCATAGGCGAGAGCTATACCGGTTGCGATCCCGAACACTGCAAAGAACGCCGTGCCGGCGGCTGCAGTGATCCATACTTCTGACATTTTGTCGCACCTCTCGGCTGAATCATGGTTGGCAACGACTCACGCCAAACCATCCGGGCGCTCGGAACATTACATCAAGCCCGAAAACCCGAGAAACGCCAGGGCGAATAACCCCGCGACGATGAAAGCGATTGGCAATCCCGCAAAGGTGGCTGGGACACGAGACACTTCCAGCTTCTCCCGGACACACGCCATAAGGAAAAGCGCTATGGCAAAACCCACGCCTGCACCGATGCCCAAGCCCGCGCTCTCGAACGGACCGGCGTTGCTGTCGGCATTGAGCAGCGGCACCGCCAGGATAATGCAGTTGGTGACGATGAGCACAAGGTACACGCCAAGCCGCTTGAACAAAAAGGGATTTATCTTTCTCAGGATGGTGTCCACCGCTTGGACAAAAATCGAAACCGTCCCGATAAATACAATAATCTTGAGAAAGCCCAAATTCAAGGGCTGGAGAACAAAGCTGTAGAGCGCCCAACACATGACCGCGCTGAGGATCATAACCAGAGTGAACGTGATCCCCATGCCGACCGCGGTCTCCTTCTTCTGAGAGACGCCGAAGAAGATACAGAGGCCCAAGTACTTGGTGAAGACAAAGTTATTGATGAGCATCGCAGCGATGATGATACCCAACAAAACAGTCGCCTGACTCTTCTTCACGGAGAAGGTACCGCTGCCGACCACCTTGCCTTCTGACGTGAGGTCCTTCACCTGAACGACGTACTCGCTCTTCTGGTTAAGAGGCTCTTTGAACGTGAGGGTCGCTGTGGTGCGTTTCGGGTCCAGGGCGATGGATTCCACCGGCATGATAATGTCGGGGTCCGGCTTGTCGTACACGGTGTAGTTGGCTTTGTTGTTGGCCCAACTCTCGTCGACGGGCATCCCGAAAAACAGCTTGATCGATTTGTCCTTCTCGAAAGATCCCTGCAAGGCGAAGTCTGCAGCAGCAGGCATCGAAGCCAGCAGAAGCATGGCGACGGCGACGGCCAGTGACACGAGTCGAAGGGTCTTCATGTCAGTGCGCTCCTCCCGCTGACGGTACCTTGCCCGTAAGCTTGTACTCGATGTAATTCATCCCGGCCATGATGAAGCCGATGACGAAGAAACCTCCCGCGGGGAGGATCATGACCATAAGCGGCCGGAAGCCGAGGATATCGAACCCGTACAAGGTGCCCGCTCCGGAAAGTTCCCGGATCGCGCCGATGAGACACAGACCGAAGAGAAAACCAATTCCCATGCCGAGCCCATCAAAAAACGACGGCACGAACGGCTCCTTGGAAGCGAATAACTCCAGTCGTGAAATGATGATAGCAAACGCCACGATGAGTTTCACGAACAGGGCCACTTCCTTATATATCGCCGGCGACACCACCGGCAGGATCATGTCGATGACGCTCACCCACAGCGCAATGATCAGAACGTACGCTGGAATGCGTATTCTGGGATTAATGTACGAGCGAAATATCGCCACCGTGCAACTGGAAAACACCTGGACGAATACTACCGCAAGCCCGAGCATCAGTCCGTTCTTCACGGACGTAGTTACCGCCACCGAAGGGCACAAGCTCAGCGCGAGGCGGAATATCGGGTTTTCCGGAATCAATCCGTTCCAGAGAAGTTGAACGTTCCTGTTCACCACATACCTCCGCTAGAATGCAACCTGCACCTTTTCCTGGTCGATAGCTTTCTTAAGAATATCGAAGCGATATACGAACTTGCGCACCGTATCCTTGACGCCCCGCGTCAGTGCGTTGGACGATATGGTCGCGCCGGTCAGTGCGTAGATATCGTCCTTGAGGTGCTTCTGTTTGATTTCCTTGATTTGTTCTGGCGTCAGCTTTGCACGCTTCGTCTTCACCGGGTCGAGTACTTCCACATAGTCGGCGGGCAGCGGTTCTTTCACCACCTTGAGGCCTGCCAAAGTCTCGAGAGTCTTGCCGGCGAACTGGTTCTTGAAATAGTCCTGCGTGATTTCAGCGCCGAGCCCCGGGTCTTCCTCATGCTTTTCGACGGCTACGCCCATGATAGTGAATTTCGGATCCAGGCTGACCATTAGCTCTACAAAGGTCTTGAAGCCCTGGGTGACACCGGGAAGCACATATCCAAAGCGGCTGCCTCCTTTGTCCGCGACGTAGAACGTCTCTGCGTACACGGCCTTGCCACCCTTGGTCAAGGCTTTGTTCACCGCGAGGTCGCGGGTACCGGCTTCAGCGAGTTGTGCAGCGGTCGCGTCCACGGGGAGCACCTTGACCGGCTTGCCTTGAAGGTCGATCTCTACGAGCACGAACTTTCCTTCTTTAACGGGCACTACGTAGCCCAGCAGCGTCGAGCCGGACGGATCGGAAATCACGTACCTTTGGACCGAGTGCATCATGAGGTCCGCTGGGGGCTCGTGACCGTGCCCGAAGCCGAGCAGGCCCTTGATCAGCTCTTCCTTTTCAGCTTTCTCGATCTTCTTGCGAGCATGTTCCGTCTGCGTGTACACCGCCCCGAGTATCAGCGACGCTGCTACGCACACAGCCGTAAGGCTCGCTGTAATTTTCAAGATTTCTTTCATGAAAACCCCTCAATGACGGGAGAACCCTACTTTGTCGCCATTACGGGCGCCGGTTTGGGCGGTGCGAATCGCTTGGGTTTGAACCAGTCTTCCAGAGCCGGCGTCAAGCAATTCATCAGCAGGATCGCGTAACAGACCCCTTCCGGATAACCACCCCAGAGGCGGATAACCACCGTGAGCACTCCCACGCCGATTCCAAAGACTATCTGGCCGGGCTTGACCGTAGGCGAGGAGACATAGTCTGTCGCCATATAGAACGCGCCGAGCATTACGCCGCCAGAGAGAACGTGCACGAGCGGATTACCGCTGAACCAGGTGTTTCCGCCGAATATCCACGACATAACCGCCACGGAAGCAATCGTCGAAACAGGAATGTGCCACGTGATAATCCCTCGCAGCAACAAAAAGAGCCCACCCAGCAGGATAAGTACCGCAGAAGTCTCGCCGATGCACCCAGGCTTGAAGCCGACGAAGAAGTTCTGGTAGATCGTCCCGATGCTTCCGAACTGCTGGGTAAGGGCATCGATACCGTAGTGACGTAGGACGTAAAGCGGTGTTGCGGTCGAAACCGCATCGAGACCGCCCCAAACGTACTGATCGATCGGCACGTGCGAGACAGCGCGTGATGGGATCCAAGCCGCGGTCATGTACACCGGGAAGGAAGCGGTCAGCAGTGCCCGACCTACGAGAGCGGGGTTCCAAACATTGAACCCAAGCCCCCCCATCAACTCCTTGTTGATAAAGATCGCCGCCACCGCGCCGATGGCGGGCAGCCAATACGGTACCCCCGGCGGAATCACGAACGCCATGAGGATGCCGGTGAGGACAGCGCTCCCATCCTTCGAGGAAACCGGTCGTCCGAGCGCCTTCTGAGAGATCGCTTCGACCACCACGCAGGAGATCACGCTTGCCAAGGTTAGGAATAAAGCCCTGAGGCCGAAATTGTAGATCGACAACAACATCACCGGAGTCAGGGACGCTGAAACCGTCCACATGATCTGCGACGTTGTTGTCCCCTTCCGCACATGAGGCGAAACGGAAACGGCCCACTGGGTCGCCATGGCCGCACTTTTCTGATCTAGCGTTTCGATTTTCCCATCCTCCGATACACGAGTGATATCAAGATCTAAACGTTATTTCAGAGACGCCGCGCGAAGTAATCCCCCTCGTCGCCGCGTTCGGGATTGCTCACGCGAAATGGATCACTTTCAGCGACCGCGCTTGATCGCCATTTTTGCGAGTCGTGCGAACTGCACCAGCGGTCTTCTCGCGGGACACACAAAAGCGCAACAACCGCATTCAAAGCAGTCGAACACGCCGAATTTCTCCGTCAGGTGTCCCTTGCCTGCCTCGACGTAGATCGCCACCTCTTTCGGCTGTAGCCCCATCGGACATGCCTCGAGGCACCATCCGCAATGGATACACGGTCCGTGAGGAGCAACGTCGGTTTCTGTCTTATCCAGAAAGAGCACCCCGGAGCTGGTCTTGACGATCGGCACGTCCAGTGTTGAAATGGCGAAGCCCATCATCGGACCGCCCGACACAATCTTGAGCAGACCCGGTGTTGTCCCGCCGAGATAATCCACCACGTCGGACAGCGTGGTGCCGACCTTGACCTTGAGATTGGCCTGGCGCTTAAGCCCTCGACCCGAGAAAGTCACCACTTTTTCGTACAGGGGTTTGTTCAGTGTTGCAGCCTCGGAAACGGCCAAGGTCGTAGAGATGTTCTGGACGATGACTCCTACGTCGAACGGCAGGCCTCCACCGGGGACGGATCGGCCGGTGAGTGCGTAAATCAGCTGCTTCTCCGAGCCCTGTGGGTACTTCACCGTCATTCCCTGGACTCGGATGGTCGCGTCACGGCTGCTGGCCTTTTCGGCGGCCTTGTTCATTGCGTTAATGGCGTCGGGCTTGTTCAGCTCGATGCCGATCACCGCCTCTCGAATGCCGAGGATCTTGAGCAGTACCTTTACACCTTCGACCACCTTCTGCGGCATTTCCAACATGAGGCGATGGTCGGTGGTAAGGTACGGCTCACATTCTGCGCCGTTGAGTACGAGGGTGTCCACCTTGGCGGCCGGCGGTGGGCTGAGCTTGACGTGGGTGGGGAAACCCGCGCCGCCTAACCCCACGATGCCCGCGTCCTTTACTCGAGCGAGCAGTTGTTCTCCGGAAAGCTTTGACCAATCCACCGGCTCGTAGACACGCGGGGCAGCCGCCGGATCTCGCTCGATGATGATCGCGTCACAACGGACCATCGTAGGATGCGGCCGCGGTTCGATAGCCTTTACCGTGCCGGTGACGCTGCTGTGGATCGTTGCGCCCAGACCCTTTTCCACGGTGGCGATGACATCGCCCTCCTGGACTTCTTGTTTCTTCTGGACAACGGCTTTGGCCGGCGCGCCGAAATGCATCGACAGGGGAAGCGCCACTTCGGCCGGCGCCGGCATTTCCTCGATGGAGAGATGTTCCGTAAGTTCTTTGTGCTCGGCGGGGTGGACCCCGCCTTTGGCGAAGGTTACTCGAGCCATGGTGCCTCTGCGAAGATTTCCGGCGTATCGGGGCGGGCTGCGGCCGGTACGTGGCAGTGGTCTAGAGCGGGACCGCGACCGCGTTCGGCGTCCGCCTCGAGAGCGTGTGTTCGAGTTTCATCCCAAACGGAGGTGTTCGGAAACGGAACAGCCAAAACACAAGCGTCAACCATAGTGTCCCTCTGGTCCGCTGTCAAGCAAATCTTGAGGCAGTACTGCCGGTTCGGCTTCGCATCGTCACCCGCGGGGAACTCGGTGGTTGCGCATCATGTTCTTCTATGGTAAGCTCACGGAGTACTTAATGAAAAGGAACAAAGGGAATGCCAGTGCTCGGTCGCAATCTCATCGCCTGGGACGAAAGGTTTCGTCGGTGTCTGTACTTCCTGTTGCGTGACGAGTTGGACAAGACATTGCTCAACGATGCGCTTGTGGAATCGTACCGTGAATTTGTGGCGCACGGCAAAGAATATCCCTTTGTCGAAATGAGGGAACTCAAGCCACGGGCCAAGATCGTCGCCCGCGAGCGCCCGGAGCAACGCCACTTCATCACCATCTTCCACGAGGACACCCTCCCCGCGGAGAGCAAGAATTATGTCCGGTTCTTCGACTCCAACAAGGTGACAAAGGAGAACATAGGCGATCTGGTCGCTGATTTTGATCTGACCGCGGACTTCAACCAGCGCATGAGATACTTCGAAGATCGCGATTTCACCGAACTGCTCAAGAACCTGCTGAAGTCAGACTACGCCGTTCTCCTGCAGCGGGACCCAGCCAGCAAGGCGAGAAATCGATATGTCATCTCCCACTTCCACGTGCGGATCGACTGGCCGGTTGCCGCAGCAGCAGAAGATCTTGCACGCCGGCTTCGCTACATATCGAGAGATCTTTATGAGAAGGGCGAACGAACCGGCGAGGTATTCCAACAGAAGCTGTTCGAGTATTACGGGCTGCATCACACTGTGGGCGGAAGGCGCACCGCCGCGGCCCTGGCGGCACAGTATATGTCGAGGTTCGATTTCATTTCCACGGTGTACGTGGCGTCGTCTGAGGCGAGAACGCTGGTGCGCATCTCAGAGCGGGGTATTTCGAAGTACGTGCTCGTACGGATCTCGAACCAGGACATTCGTGAACTCAGTCATTTGACCCGCATGAAGGAAAAGGACTTCGTCTCGGCGTATCTCGTGGACCGCACACCCGACGGCGGTGTGGCAATTTTTCTGGTGACCTACCAGCACAACGAGCACTCCTTACCGCCTCAGGACGGAAAGCTCAGGGAACTCAACCCTGATTTCCATTGGCTCAACGTGAACCTCCAGGTCCTGGTGCCTCCCCCGTCGAATCCATTCGTGAGACCTATCCCGTACTCGATTATCTACGGTTGAGTGTGAGCGCTGTGTGATTATGTTGACAATGCCGTCAGCCGTAGCTTAGCATCATACCTGCCGGAGGGATGGCCGAGCGGTCGAAGGCGGCGGTCTTGAAAACCGTTGACCGAAAGGTCCGGGGGTTCGAATCCCTCTCCCTCCGCCATGCTGGCCAAGTCAAATGGAGCCCCTTTCGACAGGTCATTCTCACCACCAGCTCGCATACGCCGACATTCACAATATTACGACCCGACTTCGAAAGGGTTGATAAGATCGAGACCCCCGACCTGTACGAAATCGTCCACGTTTCGTGTGACGAGAGGCAATCCCGCATTCAAAGCGGTTGCGGCTATAACGGCATCCGGTAACTTCATTGAATACTGTCGTCGGAGGTCGATGGCTATGTCCGCGACAGCCGAGTCCAGAGGTACCTCAATCAGGCCGTCCAGAAGAGCTTTCGCCGCTGCCCAGGACCGTTCGTTGTGGCCGCGCCAGCCAAGTACCTCGATCCTCGTGATCACCGACAGAAACACGGGGCCGTCGAAAAGGTCGTACACCACCCGTTCGGCAACCGGATCCAGTTGATCATTGATGTGGTAGATCAGGATGTTCGAATCGAAGATGCAGCCTCGAGACATTTGCTCTAATCCCGCCGCCACTCGGAGCGCATCTCACTAATGTCTCTATCGATTTCCGCTTTGGTTCGGCGGGGTGTGACGGAACCTCGAGCTTGATCCAGGAGAGCCTTCCTCTGAGTCGCTTCCAACGCTTCAATCTCTTCTTCAATTACTGTGACAATCACTCTCATTCTGCTGTCTGGCGGCTTGTCTCTTGTCCAGTGCAGTCGTCCACGGTCGTAAATTGCCTCATAGCTTTTCAGCATCGGAAACCTCCCGTCTCAATTCGTGAAGATGCGGTGTTCGACCCGCGTGGAAGGTCAATCAGATTCATCTTGTCATAGTTCGACGGAAGCCGAGCGGTCGAAGGCGGCGGTCTTGAAAACCGTTGACCGAAAGGTCCGAAGGTTCGAATCCCTCTCCCTCCGCCAGTCCGCACACTCTACTGCTCAGCGCCTCCTTCTCGAGCATTGTATTCCCGATAGAATTTCAAGAAGTAGTCGAGCCCTGACCAGATCGTAAGCGCCAGTGCAACGTAGAGCAGCACCATGCCGATCATGTGAAAATCAATAGTAATGTAGAAGTGATACTTGTAATGGAGTATCAATGGTACGACCGCCGCGAACTGGAAGACTGCCTTGAGCTTGCCGATCGGGCTCGGTTGGAGGGTAGTGTCCCAGGATTTGGTTATCGCCCGGAGCGTGCTCACTGCCACTTCTCGCGTGATTATGAGCATGACGATCCATGCGGGCACACGGTCAAGCGAAATGAGCATAATCAATGCCCCCGTGACGAGCACCTTGTCCGCTATTGGATCGAGGAACCGGCCGAAAGATGACTCCACGCGGAATCGTCTGGCAATCAACCCGTCAAAGAAGTCGGTTAGCGACGCCAGCAGAAAGAGTCCTGCGGCGATTGCTGACCAAAAGCGACCCGGAAAGAACAACAGAGCGACGATCGGGGGCACGAGAACCAATCGGCCCAAAGTCAGGAAATTCGGTAAATGTCTGGTCATATAAGTCTCTGTGAGGCTATGGCGTCCCGTCGGCGACCTTGAGATCTCGCTGGAATTTCTTGTAATGCTTGAGCACCCGTTTTACGTACTGGATGGTTTCCCGATACGGAGGGATACCCGCATGTTTCTCTACGGCTTTGGGACCGGCATTGTACGCCGCCAGCGCGAGTCTTAAGTCTCCATAGGACGCGACGAGGCCTTTGATGTACTTCACTCCGCCGATAATGTTTTCTCGGGGGTCGAAGGGTTTTTCTACGTTGAGCTGCCGTGCGGTGGAGGGCATGAGCTGCATGAGCCCTTGGGCGCCCTTCCGCGATACCGCCTGAGGATCGAACGCGGATTCCACGGTGATGATTGCCTTCACAAGCGCCGCTTCGATCTGATACTCGTCGGCGATTTCCCGGATGATCTGGTCAATGCTCTTGGGTTTTCCCGCCTCGGAGAACTTGATAAACGGCACGTAGCCGGACTCTCTCATGTAAAAGACCCAGCCGGGACCGGACGGCGTGTTGGTGAACTCCTTGTGGCCGTTCTGGTGGGTCCTCATGAAGATGTCGGCTCCTGCATCTCCGGTGCCGGCAGTTAAGATCAGGGCTACCAATACCGGAAAAAGAGCAGCGATTCGATGGTTCATGAACAGGCTCCGGGATCACCGCCGAGCCGAAAAATCGCCCGCCGATGAGGTGATCTCGAAGGTTCGTCTCTCCACAAAACAAATTGCATTGCACAGCACACGTCATTGCTTCGGTGGCAGGTTAGGGCTTCGAGCGGCTTGGTCCGCCGTCTTTCCGGCCTGCTTCCCACAACCGAAGGCCGGTCATGAGCCTCTCCACAGGAAGGAATACTTCAAACGTGGTGCCTCGGCCAAGCTCGGACGAGACACTCACGGACCCTTGATGCTCCTCCACAAGTAGATAAACCTTGCTAAGTCCCATTCCTGCGCCTGTGGTTTTGCTCGTGACAAAAGGATTAAAAATCTCCGGCAGCTCTTCTTTGCGCATTCCTACTCCAGTGTCGGAAATCAAGATGGAAATGGCAGAGTTGAGCCTCTTGATCGCAACTCCGAGCTTACCTCCGGACGGCATCGCCTCGTAAGCGTTCAACATGAGGTTGTAAAAGATCTCTTCGAGAGCGGCCGGATCCGCGCTGATAAGCGGGAGTCCTTTCTCCTGCCTCACGCTATATGTAACCGCCTTTACCGACGCTGGAGGCAATTCCTCCACAGCTCGTTTGTGTGCGGCTTCCACAATACGTCCAACGTCAACATCCGTGAACGTGAAGGAGTAGAATTTGGAGAAGCGCACATAGTCTTCGATGTCGCGGACCATCTGCTCGAGACGGGCTACGTCTTCCAGGATGATCCCTGTAAAACGTTGGCTGTCTGCGTTGTCTTCAGTGATCTTGCGAACGCGACGTGTGAACCCGCCCAGCGAGGTAAGACAGTTGCGAACCTCATGGGCGATGCCTTCGACCACACGACCGAGTGACGCGAGTTTCTCCGACTGCTTGAGTCTGCGCTCAGCTTCGTAAAGCCGAGTGAGGTCAGCCACCACGATGACGGTGCCGCGGACACGGCCGCCTTCTTTGTTCACCGACGTGGACAAATACCCCGGAAACGTTCCTTTGTCCTTCTTTCGAAAATTGAAATCCCCTTCGATACGCCCCAGCCGCACCGTGTCCTTGACAATATCGCGATACAAGCGAGTCCGGGCCTCCCCGCGAATGAGGAAGTGAATATCCTTGCCGAGTAATTCCTCTTGCGAATATCCCCACATGTCGGTCGCTGCCTTGTTGACGAACTCGATGCGGCCCAGGGGATCTGTTGTGATGATTGCTTCGTTGATGTTTCTCGTGATGTAGGCGAGATGGCGCTCTCCCTCGCGGATTTGCTTCTTCAGGCGCTTAGTTTCCATTTCAGAGCGCTGCTGCACAAGGAGATCGCCCGAAAGCGTCACAACGTCTTCGAATTTAAACGGTTTTTTGAGATACTCGCTTGCCCCGAGCTTCATGGATTCTACTGCGATCTCTTCGCTCACTTCGCTGCTCATCACCACGACGAGGCCATCGGGGTTCTTTCTCTTGATAAACCCCAACACATCCATTCCCGGCGGTCCCGGCATTTGAAGGTCGAGCAAGGTGATGTCCGGTGTCTCTTTCAGAAACAAGGTCTTGCACTGATATCCGTCGAAGGCCTGGAATACGTCGAACCCCTGTTCCTCGAAATGATCCTTGAGCAGGTTGTTCAAGATCTCCGAGTCATCGGCGATCAACACTTTGGGGTTCTTGCCGACCGTCATGCCGGGCCGTCCTCGTCAACTTCCGCACCGGACACATTCTCCGATGTGGCTCACAACAAGCGATTCAAAGGGACGCACGCTCGCCAAGTTTTCGCGAGGCAGCATCTCCAAGAGCTGTTGCACTGATACGCCAAGGACTGGGTGGATCGCGTGCGCCGCAACATCGTTCAGCGGTGCCAGAACAAATGCTCGAAGGTGCATCCGGGGGTGCGGCACCTCCAGGCCTTCGTCGCTCACTCGGCGATTGTCGTAAAGGAGCAGATCCAGGTCAATCCTTCTCGACAGATCGCTGCGGTGGGCAGGGGATTTTCCTAGGTCCAGTTCTATCATCCGCATCCGGTCCAAAAGCTGGTGCGGAGAAAGATCCGTTCTCACCGCGATGGCCGCATTGAGGAATGGCGCCCCATCGTCAGAGAGCCCGACCGGATCGGTTTCATACAGCCGGGAACACGCGACTACTTCAGTGTCGGGCAGTTGTTGGCCCAAAGCGGTCAGCGCCCTCGTGAACGTCGCCTCGCGATCGCCCATGTTCGAACCGAAGCCGATGTAAGCATTAACGCTCACGTCTTCACCACGCTCACCGGATTGACCAGCGAGCCGATTCCCTCGATACGGACTTCGACGGTGTCGCCGGGCTTCATGGGGCCGATGCCCGAAGTTGTCCCGGTCGCGATGATATCTCCCGGTTCCAAGGTCATCACTGATGACACAAACTCGACCAGCCGCCCGACCGGGAAGATAAGCATCGACGTGCGGGAGGCTTGCTTGCGTTCGCCGTTGAGATACAGTTCAATCCCAAGGTCCGACGGGTCCACTTCGGTCTCGACCCACGGGCCGATCGGGCAGAATGTGTCGAAGCTCTTGGCGCGAGTCCACTGGCCGTCACGCTTCTGCAAATCCCGCGCGGTAACGTCGTTGAGGCAGGTGTATCCGAGGATGTGCTCGTCTGCCTGTTCGCTCGGCACTCGCCGGGCTTGCTTGCCGATGACCACGGCGAGTTCCGCCTCGTAGTCGACACGAGTGCTCTGGGGCGGCATCAGGATTGGTTCCTGAGGCCCGATGATGCTCGATGACGGTTTGATGAAGAGAAGCGGTTCCTCGGGAATGGGTAAACGTACTTCTTCCGCGTGGTCTCGATAATTGAGGCCGATTGCCACCACTTTCGTGGGGCTCACGGGAGCCAGGAGTCGTACCTCGCTGAGAGCGTAAGACTGCTCGGCTGCCGCGCCATCCACGGGAATAATTCGGTCGGCTTCCAATCGCCCGTGAATTATTTTGTTGCCTGCCAGAAATCTAACGAGTTTCATTTCTCCGCCTTTAGTCCCAACACGTCCTGCATATCGTAAACGCCTGCCGGACGAGAGACGAGCCACAGTGCAGCCCGGACAGCACCCGAGGCAAGCGCGTCACGACTGTGCGCCCGATGGGTCAGTTCCACTCGCTCGCCGTTGGTAATAAACATGACCGTATGCTCGCCTACGATATCGCCGCCTCTGAGTGCCATGACGCCTATCTCTTGTGAAGTGCGCTCCCCGACCATCCCCTTTCTGCCGTAGACTCCGACCGAGGAGAGGTCTCTGTCGAGCACTTGAGCAATCACTTCCGCGAGCTTCATCGCTGTGCCGCTGGGCGAGTCCTTCTTCATGCGGTGGTGCGACTCGATGATTTCGATGTCGTACCCTTCTCCGAGAGCGCGAGCAGCGCGATCCGCCAAACCGAAGAGCACGTTAACGCCGATGCTCATATTCGGCGCCATGAGGAAACGTGTGGATCGTCCGACGTCAAGAATCTCGTCCTTCTGTTCAGGTGAGAAGCCCGTCGTGCCCACTACAATGGCTTTGCCCGCTGAAGTCGCGGCCTTGGCGTGTGCCAGAGACGCTTCGGGCGTGGAAAAGTCTACGAATACATCGCACGCGGCGACCACCTTGGCAACATCGTCGGTGATGCTCACACCGATGGTGCCGATACCGGCCAACTCCCCGGCGTCCTTGCCGACAGAGGGACTACCGGCATATTCGAGCGCTCCAACGACCTCAATCTCAGGATGTTCATGAGAGAGCGCAACGATCCTTCGGCCCATCCGACCCGCGGCGCCACTAACAGAGATTTTCATCAATTGTGCTCCTCGGTTAGATGAGTCCATATCGCTCGAGAACGCCCTTGAGTTTCTCAAGGTTGCCCGGCGACGGTTCGCACAGTGGCAGCCGGAATTCCGGCCGGATCTTGCCCATTATTCCAAGCGCCGCCTTCACCGGAATGGGATTAGTTTCCAGAAACATGGCCTGGCAGAGTTCGAAGATCTCGAAGTGAATAGCCCGAGCCTCGTCGATCTCGCCTGCGAGCATGTGGCGAGTGAGCGCGGACATCCGGTCCGGCACGATATTGGTGACTACCGAGATCACGCCCTTGCCGCCGAGCGTCATGAGCGGGAAGGTCATCTGGTCGTCTCCCGACAGCACATCAAATTGAGAGCCGCACAGCCTGACCACTTCGCTCATCTGGAGGATCGATCCAGATGCCTCCTTGACGCCGACGATGTTCGGTATCTTGGACAGCCGTTCCATAGTGCTGTTCTCGATATTGACCCCGGTTCGGCCTTGAATATTGTAGAGTATCAGCGGTAACTCTACGTTCTCTGCAATGGTCTTGAAGTGCCTGTACAGCCCGTCCTGGGTCGGTTTGTTGTAGTACGGCGATACCAGTAGCGCTCCGTCCGCGCCCACCTTCTTTGCGTGGCGCGTGAGCGCCAGTGCTTCCTCGGTGCTGTTGGAACCGGTCCCAGCGATTACTTTAACCTGGCCGGCCACTTCTTTGACGGTGAGTTCGATCACACGATTGTGCTCATCGTGATTCAACGTCGGCGATTCCCCCGTAGTGCCGCACGGGACGAACCCGCTCACACCTCCTTCGATGCCAAACCGCATGAGCGACTTGAGCGCTGCTTCATCGACGCTGCCGTCTTTGAACGGAGTGACGATGGCGGTGAAGGTCCCTGAAAACATGAATTCCTCCTCTTTAATTATGGGTGGAGAACAGTGGGCGGAATCTCTTCTCCACGAATGAGATCGTCATAGGTCTCCCGTTTTCTGATAACGTAGAACCGGTCTCCGTCAACGAGCACCTCGGCGGCTCGCGGTCGGGAGTTGTAATTGGACGACATGGAAAACCCGTATGCACCGGCGCTCATGAGAGCGAGCAAGTCCCCGGGGGTCACTTCCTCCATATTTCGGGCCTGAGCCAGAAAATCGCCTGTCTCGCAAATCGGACCGACCACGTCTGCGAGAATGCGCCGCTTGGGTGCTGCGCCCCCATTGCCTCTCGAGACGCGCCACACAGCGTGGTGCGCCTTGTAAAGGCTCGGACGAATCAGATCGTTCATTGCCGCGTCGACGATGACAAATTCCTTGTCAGGTCCTGGCTTGCGGAAAAGCACCTTCGTGACCAACACGCCTGCATTGCCGACTAATACCCGACCCGGTTCGAGAATCAGGGTAACGTGAAGGTCGGACACTGCGTCGAGGACCGCAGCTCCGTATTCCGCCGGTGGCGGAGGCTCCTCATCTTCGTACGGGATACCAAGGCCGCCGCCGATATCGAGGTATCGGATTTGTATTCTCATCTCGCGCAGACGCCAGATTATTTCCTTGAGACGGCTCACAGCGTCGAGAAAAGGTGAAAGCTCGGTGAGTTGGCTGCCGATGTGGCAATCCACGCCGACTGGCTCGATCCCGTCCATTTGTGCTGCTTCGCGATAGAGATGAAGCGAGCGGTCGACATCGATGCCGAACTTGTTCTTCTTGAGTCCGGTGGAAATGTAGGGGTGCGTGAGCGGATCGACGTCAGGATTCACTCGCAGCGCGATCCGGGCTCGTTTCCCCATCGCGAGCGCACGTCCGTTAAGAAGGAACAGCTCTTCTTCGGATTCCACGTTGAACAAGAGAATGTCCGCGGCGAGCGCTTCATCGATTTCCGAAACTTTCTTGCCGACGCCGGAGTAGGCGATTCGAGACGGATCCACGCCGGCCTTGAGCGCCCTAAACAGTTCGCCGCCGGAGACGATGTCCACGCCTCCACCCAGTTCGGCGAAAATCCTCAACACGGTGAGATTGGAGCACGCCTTCATGGAAAAACAGATCAGGTGCTCCACGCCCGCAAATGGCTCCTGGAATATCTTGAAATGTCTTTCCAGGGTCTCGCGGCTGTAAATGTAAAGCGGTGTCCCGATCTCGTCGGCAATGCGTGCGACGGGAACCTGTTCGCAATAGAGTTCGTCATTCCTATAATCGAAGTGATGCATCTGCAACCAAACTAGTTTCTGTAGTTCACCGCGTTCAAAGCGGTGCGGCTCGATTTGTCAGCGGCCTTTCTGTCGTGAAATACCGAAACGGGCGTCCCTGGGATGATCACCAACCTTGATTTCCGGGCGTCAGCAAGCGTTCATTCTCCTGACTCCGGCATTTCGCGGCGGTTCATCAATGATACACATTATACAGTGTTTCGTATCTCTCCACCCGAACTGGTTCGTGAAATCCCACATTTCGCGCCTCTCCGCACGGCGCAGACCTACTCGCGTGACTCAGCTTCGCGCGTCACCATCGTCTCTTTCACCGTGGCAGACGGTGGCGACTCCAAAGGGATACCCTGGTTGAGCTTGACCGATCTCACCGCATAGTAATAAGTCTTCTGCTTTTCCGCGTCCCGGTCGACGAAGTAGGTCTCGGTCGTCCGGGTGTTTCCCACGGGTTTCATTTCATCCACTCTCGATGAACTTCCTCTGTATATCCTGTAGCTCCGAATGCCAGCCTCAGCTTCGGGTTGGTCCCAGCGTAACACGATTCCGCGAGCATCCACTGAAACCTGAACCCCCGTAGGTGCGGGGGGAGGTTCGTCCAGCGTCACGGTGACGATCTGAGTACGCTCGCCTTCCCTGCCCGAGAGGTTGTAAGGTGTCACCGAATAGTGGTAAATCGTTCCCGTTTTTACCGACTTATCACTGTATGCCACCTGGCCCTGACTGATCGCCGCATTGACCGGGTTCTCTGCATCGACGTTTGCGTACACGTGTTCCGTGTACTCGCAGTTTTCACAGTCCTCGCCGACCTTCTGCACCGAACGGTACACCTTGAATCCGGAAAGATCCTTAATCGGCGAACCGTCTGTGTTCGCTGACGGAACGTCCCAAGTAAGTGCGATGCTGTCAGGGTATGCTCGGGCACTCACGAGTCCTACCTCGCCGGGAACAGTCGCAGTTGCGGGCCGCGGGTTGGTCTTGTATCCGCACCCCGCGACGATGGCGGTAGTGATGACGACGAGCGTGACTGCGAGCGCAGTGCGCACCTCATGATCTCCCTCGGCGCAGCGTCATCCGGATCGCTTCTCTGGTGCACCGGCCGCCGCGCGGGTGAGAAACTCCCTCGCACGCTCGATCTGCTTCCTGACGTTCGTCAAAGACGTGCCCCCTGGATGGCGTCGAGCTTCCACCATCTCCTCCGGCGAGGGAATCGCGCTGTTCGCTCCTGACACGCCGGATTCTCGTACCAACGAGCCAACCAGCTCATGGGCCTCGCGAAACGGCACGCCCTGTCGGGCGAGGCGGTCTGCAAGGTCCGTTGCAGCGAGCCCCGGGTCGGACGCGGCCTCGAGCATGCGTTCCGCGTGAAACTCGATCTCCGGCACCATAGCGGCCATGATCGCGATACAACCCTTCACCGTGTCGACACAATCGAACAGCGGTTCCTTGTCTTCCTGAAGATCTTTGTTGTATGCAAGCGGCAGCGCCTTGAGCATGGTCAGTATTGAAACTAGGTCGCCATACACGCGGCCGGTCTTGCCGCGAATCAGTTCGCATGCGTCCGGGTTCTTCTTCTGGGGCATGATGCTCGAGCCGGAACAAAACGCGTCAGGCAACGTGCAAAAGCTGAACTCCTGCGACGACCAGAGAACCAGTTCTTCGGCAAGACGCGACAGATGCATCATCACCATAGCCGCGTTACAGGCGAATTCAACGACAAAGTCCCGGTCGGATACCGCGTCCATCGAATTCTCGGACACAGTCGCAAAACCAAGATCCGCTGCGACGCTTTCACGGTCCACGCTGAACGTCGTGCCTGCAAGAGCGGCCGATCCGAGAGGCATCTCATTCACGCGCGGCAACGCGTCCCGAAATCGCTCCCAGTCACGACGAAACATTTGAAAATAAGCCATGAGATGGTGCGACAACCTCACGGGCTGCGCGCGCTGCAAGTGCGTGTAACCCGGCATGATAAGCCGTGTGTTTCGTCGCGCGGCTTCCGTAACAGCGGACATGAGTTCCAAGAGCCTTGTCATCACCAACTGAGTCTGCTCTCGCACGTGCATCCGCAGATCGAGCACAACCTGATCGTTTCGGCTGCGCGCGGTATGCAGTTTGCCTGCAACGTCGCCGATCTTGGCCCGAAGTGCGTCCTCGATGTTAATGTGGACGTCTTCCAAGTCTTCCCGGAACTCCAAGCGGCCCTGCTCGATGTCCGCGAGCACTTCCTTCAACCCTTTCTCGATGGTGTGCGCGTCCTTGGAGCTGATAATCTTGCGCCTGCCGAGCATCCTCACGTGGGCAATGCTGCCGAGCACGTCTTCCTTGTACAGGCGTTTGTCAAAAGAAATGGACGCGTTGAAACGCGCGAAGGACGGGTCCATGCCGCCCTCAAAACGGCCCTTACGAATTCCAGCCGATTTCGGCGCATTACGGGGGCGTTTGTTGTCTATCAATCTGGACATTAACTTGTAACCATCAGGAGTTGCACCTTATTCGAATGCACTTTCAAACAAGTGACCTCCGCAGTATCCAAAATCCCCCCTGTCCCCCCTTTACGAAAGGGGGGTTAGGGGGGATTTTCTTGCACAGAGTCGGGGTCCTTTGAGCGGTGCAGTTGTTACTTAGATGAGGGCGCACTGGTATTGCACCTTCTCACGAGCACGAGCAGTCCGTACCGCATCGCGTCGAGCGCTCCAGAAGCGACCGTATCCTGAGACGAAGAGCATTGATCCTGATAAACCCTTCCGCGTCAGCCTGTGAATACACCTCGTCCGCCTCGAATGTCGCGAACCGCTCGTCGTACAGGGAACGATCCGATCGCCTGCCCGTCACGGTGCAGCTACCCTTGTAAAGCTTCACGCGTACGTCGCCCCAAACAGCTGCCGCGGCTTCATCCACGCCAGCCTGGAGCATCTTCCGCTCCGGTGAGAACCAGTACCCGTTATAGACCAGCGTCGCGTATCGTTGGGTCCACTCGTCTTTCAGGTGCATCACTTCACGGTCGAGCGTCAAGGATTCGACTGCTCGTCGGGCAATGGACAGCACCGTACCGCCGGGAGTCTCGTACACCCCGCGGCTCTTCATGCCCACGTAGCGGTTCTCCACGAGATCGACCCGGCCCACTCCATGACGGCCCGCGATTTCGTTGAGAGTTTGAAGAAGCTGAGCGGGCGACAGCCTGCGTCCGTCGATCGCCACCGGATCGCCGGCCTCGAAGGTGAGAACGACTTCCTGCGGCGTATCCGGCGCGTCTGCGGGGTCCGTCGTGAGCAAGAACATGTCCTTTGGCGGCGCGGCCCAGGGGTCTTCCAGGATTCCGCCCTCAAAACTCAAGTGAAGGATGTTCCGGTCCATACTGTAGGGCTTCTCTGCCGTCGAAGTGACTGGAATTCCATGCTTTTGCGCATACGCGATCAGGTCTGAACGGGAACGCATGTCCCACAAGCGCCAGGGTGCGATCACTGTGACGGCGGGATCGAACGTGAGGTAAGCCAGCTCGAACCGAACCTGGTCGTTGCCCTTCCCTGTTGCGCCGTGCGACACGCCGTCCGCATCGACCTGGTTTGCGATTTCCATCTGTGCCTTGGCAATGCATGGGCGGGCTATGGACGTCCCGAGCAGGTACGAGCCCTCGTAAATCGCATTGGCACGGAACATGGGAAATACGTAATCCCGTACGAATTCTTCCCGAAGGTCCACGATGTGGATTGACTCCGCTCCTGCATTGAGAGCTTTACCCCTCACGGGCTCAAGTTCCTCCCCCTGGCCCAGGTCCGCGGTAAACGCGGCCACAGGACACTTGTACCGATCGATGAGCCAGTGGAGTATCACCGAGGTGTCAAGGCCACCCGAGTATGCAAGCACGATGCGTCTAACCTGTTTCTCCTTCACGCGTCCTCCGCACACATTCTGTTTTCACGCTCCACGCACGCGCAATCATTGCATGGACGGCCGGCACGGAGGCCGGCCCGAACAATCACACTTCTCACGTGCTCGTTCACCGGATAAGGTCTTCCAGGATAGCCTTCTGTACGTGGAGCCGGTTCTCAGCCTGGTCCCAGACGAGCGACCGGTCGGATTCCATCACCTCGTCGGTAATCTCTTCGCCTCGGTGCGCGGGCAAGCAGTGCAGCACCCACACGTTCGGCGCGGCCAGTGCGAGCAGTTCGGCATTGACCTGATATCCCGCAAAGATCGCGCGACGTTCCTCGGCTTCGTCCTCTTGCCCCATGGATGCCCAGACGTCGGTCGAAATCACGTCGGCGCCCTTTGCGGCATCCTTGATGTCGCGGGTAAGCCGGACCTTGTTCGATACAGGCTCGATCGAAGGGTCGTAGCCTTCGGGACAAGCGAGCGTCAGCCGAAATCCGAGCACGTCCGCGGCGGTAATCCAGGTATTGGCCATATTGTTGCCATCACCGATCCACGCTGCGGACATGGTCGTTATGTCCAGTCCGACCTCCTGCAAAGTGAACAGGTCGCCGAGCACCTGGCAAGGATGAAACAGATCCGTGAGTGCGTTGATTACCGGAATCGTCGCCCAGCGAGCAAGCTCCTCCACCACAGAATGGCCGTAAGTCCGGACGACGATCGCATCGAGATAGCGGGAAAGCACTCGTGCCGAGTCCCGTAGCGGCTCACCTCGCCCGAGCTGCACGTCGTTCCAGTTCATGAAGATCGCGTGCCCGCCCAGTTGACGGATGCCCACCTCGAAGGAAACGCGCGTCCTTGTTGACGACTTCTCGAAGAGCATGCCGACGCACCTGCCTTCAAGAGGCCTCGCGGGGCCTATCCCGGGTATCCCTTTCTTAAGCTGGGCTGCGCGAGCCAGCAAGGCAAGAATTCCCTCACGACTGTAGTCGGTCAGACTCAGGCAGTCTCTTTTCGCACGCACGTCTCAGCCTCCAACGGCACTGCCCAGCACTGTATCGAGCACGCCGATCATCTCGTCGATCTCCTCTTTGCTCACGATGAGCGGTGGGATGAACCGCAGCACCCTGTCCGCTGTGCAATTCACCAGCACTCCGCGATCGCGCATCGCTGCCGCGATCTCCGCGCCGGGTCGGTCCAGTTCCACTGCCTGCATGAGTCCCATCCCGCGCACTTCCCGAATCATTGCGTGGCGTTTCGCCAGATCTTCCAGGCGTGCGCGAAGATAAGCACCCGTCTCGGTGACTCGATCGAGGAATCCGTCGGACAGCACTTCCCCGAGCACAGTAACTCCTGCAGCACACGCGAGCGGATTGCCGCCGAACGTCGACGCGTGTGTGCCGGGAACGAAAGCCTTGGCAACTTCGTCTGTCGCAAGGAGCGCTCCCATGGGAACTCCGCCGGCTATTCCCTTGGCGAGCGTCATTACGTCGGGAGTGATTCCGAAGTGCTCGTGAGCGAGAAACTTCCCGGTTCGACCCGTCCCGGTCTGGACTTCATCGAGAACCAGCAGCATCCCCCGCTGACTGCACAGGTCTCGCACGGCAGACAAATAGCCTTTGGGCGGCACTTTCACACCGCTTTCGCCCTGAATCGGTTCCAACATGACCGCTGCGGTGCGCGGTGTCAGCGCTTGAGTCAGCGCTTCCAAATCGCCGAACGGCACATGAGAAAAGCCTTCCGTCGCGGGTTCAAATCCCTTACGGTATTTCGTTTGCCCGGTGGCGGCCAGTGTGGCGAGTGTGCGGCCGTGAAAAGAGTCCTCCATGGTGATGATGTGGTACCGGTCGTGCTCGCCTCGGTCGTGAAAGTACTTCCGAACGAGCTTGATAGCTCCCTCGTTGGCTTCCGCTCCCGAATTGCAGAAGAACGCCTTGTCAGCGAACGAGTGTTCCACGAGAAGCTGAGCAAGCCGAATCTGCGGCTCGATGTGGAACAAGTTCGAAACATGGATCAGCCGACTCGCCTGCTCGTACAGCGACCGAGCAAGCCCTTCGTGGCCGTGGCCAAGAGTGCAAGCGGCGATGCCCGCGATAAAATCGAGATACTCCCGTCCAGCGCTGTCTCGAACGCGACACCCCTTTCCTTCCACGAGCATCACCGGCGCGCGTCCGTACGTGTCGAACACGTACTGCTTATTCATCGATAGGAAATCATCGGAAAGCACGATAGATCCTCTCTTCTCGAAGTTCTCCACGAACGTCAGGCGCCCGGCGCCAGTTCGCGCACGATTTCGGTGCCGATTCCTTCCTCGGTGAGCATCTCCAGCACCAAAGCGTGCGGCACTCGTCCATCAATGATATGAGCCTTCGGCACCCCGCCTCTCAGAGCGCCGAGGCAGCACTTGATCTTGGGTATCATTCCGCCGGATGCGACGCCGCTCTCGATAAGGGCTTCGGCCTCTTCTTCAGAGAGGCTGGACAGCAGTCGCTGTCCGGCATCGAGCACACCGGGGACGTCGGTAAGTAAGATAAACTTCTCGGCGCCCAAAGCCGCGGATAGGGCTCCCGCAGCGGTGTCTGCGTTGATGTTGTAGGGTTTGCCGCCAGGTCCGGAGCCCACGGGCGCGATCACGGGTATGAAGCCTCGCTCCTCCAACGACGAGATCAACGACGGGTCTATGGATTCCACGTCACCGACCAGGCCAAGATCCTCGTCACCGTGCGCGAGACGGGCCGGTCTGGCCTTCTTGGCCTTGATAAGGCCGCCGTCTCTGCCCGAGACACCCACAGCTCGAGCCCCTTTCCCGTTGATGAGCGACACCACGTCTTTGTTTACCTTGGCAACGAGGACCATCTCCACGACGTCCATCGTCTCCGGGTCCGTCACTCGAAGGCCCTTCACAAAGCGGCTTTCTTTGCCGATTTTTTTCAAGAGCTCGCCTATTTGCGGCCCTCCGCCATGCACGATGATCGGCTTAAGACCGACAAAGCTGAGCAGGGCGACATCTTCCGCGAAGCGCTCTTTAAGGAGCGCGTCAGTCATGGCGCTCCCGCCGTACTTGATTACGATCCTCTTTCCCTGGAAGTTGCGGATGTAGGGCAGGGCTTCGGTGAGGATTGCAGCACGCTGGTCTGGCGGGACAGTTGAGGTGTCGGTCATGGGGACGGCTCTTTACTTTAAGTTATCATGTCAACTTCTTGATCTTTTAAAGCAAATATTGCATCAAGTCAAGCAACATCCTGTCTAGTGCGGCCCGTGCAAAATTTTTATATTAACACCAGAGCCATGTAGATCTCCACCACATTTTTCGAGAGTTGTAGAGGACATATTGATTGACAAGTCAATCAACGAATGCTAATCCATTGCCATGCAATCCACACAGCCTGTCCTCGACCCCAAGAAGCGTAGAGAAGCCACTATTCTCGACGCGGCATGCGCGGTCATCCGCGAGAAGGGGTTCCATCAAGCTCGCATTGTCGATATCGCACGAAAGGCCGGGACTTCCTATGGTCTCGTGTACCACTACTTCGGCAGCAAGGCGAACCTGTTCGACGCTATCTCGAACGAATGGTGGAACGGCCTTTACGCCATGATCGATGCGGGCGCGCATACCGCTGCCCCTGTCGACGAAAAATTGGCCGACATCATTCACTACTTTTTCGACTTGTATGAAACTCGACCGAACCTGGTCCACATATTCGTAACCGACATCTCCAGGGCAACCGCCAACCTCACGCCCGAAAGGCTCAACTGCTTCAAGCGCTTTTTCGACAGGATCGATCGCATCATTGTCGGCGGCCAGGCTGACGGCACGCTCCGCAACGACATCAGGGCACGATACCTCACGTACATATTTGTCGGCTCGCTTGAAGGATTCGTTTCCACAATGGTCCTGGAAAACCAGCCCATTAAAGGACCCGAGCAGAAGCAACGCATTGCGCACGGACTGTTGGAGGTCTTCTTCAACGGCGCCCGCAACTTAAACCAACGTTAGGTGAATGAATAGCGAGGTGTGCATGGACTTCTCTCTAACGGAAGAACAGCTCATGTTCAGGGAGCAGGTGATCAAATTCGCCCGGAAAGAGATCGTCCCGCGTGTGCAGGAGCACGATCTTCGGAGTGAATTCGATTTTGAGTCCTGGCGCAAGCTTGGCGAGTTCGGCCTGCTGGGACTGCACTTTCCGGAAGAACTGGGCGGCGGCGGCTCGGACGTGATCACGTCGGTGGTGGCCGCCGAAGCTCTCGGAGAGGCAGGCGTCGACGGCGGCCTCACCCTGAGCCTGGGCGCGCACACGTATCTCTGTGCGGACACGATCTTCGTGCACGGCACGGACGAGCAACGGAAACGGTACATTCCGAAGCTTGCGAGGGGCGAATGGATCGGATGCATGGGACTGACGGAGCCAAGCGCGGGCTCGGATGTCGCGTCGCTTCGCACGAGGGCGGTGCAGCAAGGCGATTCGTGGGTCCTCAACGGCACTAAGATGTTTATCACCAACGGACCCATCGCCGACGTGGCAGTAATCTACGCCCGAACCGGGCAATCGGCCGGAGGGCAGGAAGGGATCTCTGCATTCATCGTGGAAAAGGGAACCCCCGGGTTCGCGGTCGGCAGGAAACTCGTCAAGATGGGGGTGCGGACGTCGCCCACGTCGGAGCTTATCTTCGAGGACTGCGTAGTACCGGCCGAGAATCTCCTCGGCCAAGAGGGAGCGGGGTTCTTCATGGCTATGCGCACGGTTGAGTGGGACCGCAGTGCGCTTCTTGCCCCATTTGTCGGCGGGCTGGGATACATCATCGAGCGGTGCTGCCGGTATGCGCAGGAACGCCACCAATTCGGCAGGCCCATAGCGAGCTTTCAGGCGATTCGCCACAAAATCGCGGACGTGAAGATCTGCCAGGAGGCCGCGCGTTCCCTCATCTATCGGATCGCGTGGTGCAAGGACCAGGGCAGACCGCTGAATCACCTCGAAGCAGCGGTGGCGAAGCTCTTTGTCGGTGATTGGTCGCTCAAGCCCATGAACGACGCGATGGTGCTGTTCGGAGGGTACGGATACTGCCACGAGTACGACATGGAGAGGATCTTTCGCGACAGCCGCATTGCGCCGATCGGCGGCGGAACCTCCGACATCCAGAAAGTGCTCATCTCCCGTCTCATGTGAGGTCGCACACCCATGTATTACGATTGGACAGCCGAAGAACTGGCATTGAAACAGAGTGTAGCCGCGCTGCTCACTCAAGACGCTGTCGCCGAGTTGGGACTGCTGGAGGACGCGGAACTGCGGCAGCTGAAGCGAATAACCTCCCGATATCTGAAGGCTCTCTCCGCTGTCGGGTACCTGGAGATCGCAGTCGGTCCGGTGGAACGCGGGCGGCTCATGCAACTTGTCGCCGGGCAGGAAGAGCTTGCCAAGGCGTCGGGATCGCTATTTCTTGCGGCGGAGACGACCGCGCGCATCTTTGGAGGTTTACTGGCAGGGTTTGGTGAACGGTCGGCAGTAGGTGACATAATTCAGGCCGTCATGCGAGGCGATGTCATTGCGGGAGTTGCCATGACAGAATCGGACGAAAACGCAACCGAGCCAAGGCCAACGACCGCGGGTGTGCGGGATGGAACGGATTGGGTGGTCAGCGGCAAAAAGGATTACGTCACCAACGCGCCGATCGCCGACTGGATCGCTGTGGTGGGAGCTGCCGAAGGGCGGCGCGCAGTATTTCTCGTGGAGCCTCCACAGACCGGCGTCACGGTCGGCCCTCGCATGCAGACTCTCGGATTCAACGGAGTCGCAGTGTCTCGGCTCGAACTTGACAGCGTACGGGTGCCGCAGGATCGCGTGATCGGGCCGTTCGTCGACGAAGCACCGCTGGACTTCCTCGCGGCAATGCAAGATTTGGTTCTTTCTCTCGCAGCTGTGGGACTTCAGTTTCGGACGACCACCGAGGCGAAGAAACATGCGCTTACGCATCATCGAGATGGCAAGGACGTGTTCCGCCACCAGGAAGTGCGATTCAAGCTCGCAGAGATGCTGACGTGGGCCCAAACCTCCCAACTGCTCACGTACCGTGCTGCGTGGCTCTATGCCACGGGAGACCCGGAAGCTCGAACGGTCCTCCACTGCGCTAAAGTTTTCTGCGCGGAAGGAGCGGAACAGGTCACCGCGATGGCCATGCAGATCCTGGCGGGCCGTGGATACCTGTCCGGCAACCCGGTGGAGCAGGCGTACCGAGATGCAAAACTGACGGGAATTGCGGGCACCACCTCGGAGCGAGCACGAATGGCGATCGCTGCCGATCTGCTGAAACGGCATCAGGTGTAGGCAATGGAAGTCATCGAGAGCAAGATCGATACCGCCGGCGACGAGTACAAGGCCAACTACGCGGCCATGGAAGAGATGGTCACCACTCTCAAAGAGGAGCTGAGAAAAGCGCGCGACGAGCGCTCGGAAAAGGCACGCAAACGCAACCGGGAACTCGGCAAATTGACCGTGCAAGAGAGGCTCGATCGGCTGCTGGACCGCAACACGCCCTGGCTGGAAATTGCCCCTCTCGCTGCCCGCGGCATGTATGACGGAAACGTTCACGGAGCAGGGGGCCGAGCCGGGATCGGTCTCATCCACGGCCGTGAGGTGCTGGTGCACGCCAATGACCCGATGATCAAGGGCGGCACGGTATATCCTCTTGGAGTGAAGAAGACGCTTCGGACGCAGACCATCGTCATGGAGAACCGACTACCCTCGGTAATACTCGTGGACTCGGGCGGGGCATACTTGCCGCTTCAGTCGGAGATTTTTCCCGACGCGGACGATGGCGGTCGGATTTTTTACAACCAGGCGATCATATCCAAGATGAATCTCCCGCAGATCTGCGCTGTGCTCGGTTTGTGCACAGCGGGAGGAGCGTACATCCCGGCCATGTCCGACCACGTGGTTCACGTGAAAAACACCGGCGCGATCTTCCTCGGAGGTCCGCCGCTGGTGAAGGCGGCAACCGGCGAAGACGTTTCCGCGGAGGACCTTGGGGGCGCGCTTGTGCATTGCCGCGACTCGGGCGTGTCGGATTATCTTGCTGAAGATGACGCTCATGCGATGCAGATTTGCCGTGATATCGTCGAATTCCTCCCGACACCGGAGAAGGCCAAGATCCCGACTCGCGCGCCACTCGACCCTCTCTACGACCCGAAAGAGATCTGGGGCATCGTACCGCGATCGATTTCCACCCCTTACGACATAAGGGAGGTTATTGCTCGGATCGTCGACGGGTCGGAATTCCACGAATTCAAGGCTCTTTTCGGTCCCACGCTCGTGTGTGGCTGGGGATATGTGCACGGATATCTCGTCGGATTCCTGGGCAACAACGGCGTGCTCTTCTCCAACAGCTCGCTCAAGGCAACGCAGTTCATCTCGCTATGCGATCGCCAGGGTATTCCTCTCATATTCCTTCAGAATATCTCGGGCTACATGGTGGGCCGGGAGTATGAGCGGGGCGGCATTACCAAGGACGGCCACAAGATGGTCAATGCTGTCTCCACCGCCACGGTGCCGAAGTTCACGGTGATCGTCGGCGCGTCCTTCGGCGCCGGCAACTACGGCATGTGCGGGCGAGCGTACTCGCCTCGTTTTCTGTGGATGTGGCCCAACGCCCAGATCGGGGTGATGGGCGGCGAACAGGCCGCGGATGTGCTCGTGACCGTGAAAAACGACCAACTCGCTCGCGAGGGCAATCCGCCGCTGCCTCAAGAAATCGTGGACAGCATCCGCCAGCCCATCATCCACTCCGCGCTGAGGGAGGGCGACGCGTTCTACAGCACCTCGCAACTCTGGGATGACGGCATCCTCGATCCCGCGAAGACGAGGGACGTGCTTGGGCTCGCCATATCGGTCTCGTTGAACGCTCCACTAGAGGGGCGAACGCAAGGCCACGGCACCTTTCGGATGTAGGAGGCCGCGATGTTCACCAAGATACTCGTGGCCAATCGGGGCGAGATCGCTGTCCGTATCATGCGAACCGCTCGCGAGATGAACATTGCTTCCGTGGCAGTCTATTCGGAAGCGGACCGAACCTCACAGCACGTGCTCACTGCGGATGAGGCGGTCTTTCTTGGTGGATCCGATCCAGCTGAGAGTTACCTCAATCTCGACAAAATCATCTCCGCTGCCAAAGAAACCGGCGCGGAGGCGATTCACCCCGGGTACGGCTTTCTCGCGGAGAACCCTGCCTTCGCGCAGCGGGTGTCCGACGAAGGGCTCGTCTTCGTGGGACCGCCAGCGGAATCCATGAGACTACTGGGCAACAAGACCACAGCGCGGCGACTCATGTCCGAGGGAAATGTGCCTGTAATTCCGGGCATGACCGCTGCCGAATCCGACATTCGCCTATTGCAGGCAGCCGCGGACGAAATCGGCTACCCGGTGCTCGTGAAGGCGGCCGCGGGTGGCGGCGGCAAGGGGATGCGCATCGTGCGGACAGCCGGTGAGCTGGCGGACGCTGCTGCTCTCGCGACGAGCGAAGCACTGAGCGCCTTTGGCGACGGTTCCATCTACCTGGAGAAGTATCTCGATCGGCCTCGGCACGTAGAGTTCCAGGTTCTCGCAGACATGCACGGAAATGTTGTGCACCTGTTTGAGAGAGAGTGCTCGATCCAGCGGCGCCACCAGAAGATCATCGAAGAGACGCCCTCTCCTGCCCTCTCCCCGGAGCTTCGGGAGCGAATGGGCGCTGCCGCCGTATCCGCGGCGCGAGCAGGCGGGTACGTGAACGCAGGCACGGTAGAATTCCTGCTCGACCGCTCCGGGGCCTTTTACTTCCTCGAAGTGAACACACGGCTTCAGGTTGAGCATCCCATAACGGAAATGACGACAGGGCTGGATCTCGTGCGTCGCCAGATGGAAATCGCCGCTGGTCTGCCTTTGCCCTTCACTCAGCAGGACGTGCATCGGCGAGGCCACGCGATCGAATGCCGGATCTACGCGGAAGATCCCGAGGCGGATTTCATGCCCTCCCCCGGCAAGATCATCTACGCGCGGTCCCCGGAAGGGCCTGGTGTGCGGTACGACCACGCGGTCTATTCCGGATGGGACGTGCCGGTGAACTATGACCCGATACTCGGCAAACTTGTGGTTTGGGCCGAGGATCGGACTTCCGCATGTGCGCGGATGACACGAGCCCTCAAGGAATGCGTCATTCTTGGAGTGAAAACACCGATCGAATTCCTGTTAGACGTACTGCTCAGTCCTGAATTCCAGGCCGGGGACACGCATACGCACTTCATCGAAGAGCACTTTGCATCGTGGCGACCGTCAGCGGCAGATGACGACCTGACCGCGCTCGGGTTTGCGCTTAACGAGATGCTCGGACCTCGAATAGCAGATCGCGGAGACCAGGCTGGGCCGGCGCAGCCTGTCTCGCCCTGGCATCGGCTCGGCGCGTGGGACTTGATCCGCTGAGGAGATGACGAATGAATTTCCGTCTGAAGGTTGGCTCTGAACTTCATTCCCTCGAGGTGTCGCCTCTTGACGAATCGCGCAGAGCGACGGTGACGTGCGGCGACATCACCCGCACCATCGCGGTGGAAGCCGTTGACAGCAACCATCTCAACGTACGCGTGGACGGGCAATCGCGGAACCTCTTCGTGGCGGCCGCACCCGGCGGCACCTGGGTGTGGGCCGAGGGACGGGCCCGATTTGTCGAAGATGCAGACAAGGTAGAACGCCGCAAATCCAGCGGTCCACTCGACCAACCCGTGGCGGTGACTCCTCCGACGCCGGCGACGGTGATGCGCGTGATGGTCGAAGTGTGTCAGGTGGTGGAAAAGGGACAGCCATGCGTCGTCGTGTCCGCGATGAAAATGGAGATTACTCTTGCTGCTCCGTACGCGGGAACCATCATCGCAGTGAACACCGAAGCCGGCGCCAAGGTCATGCCCGGAGAGATCCTCGTGGACATCGAACCACTTGCGGAGGCGATAGCGGATGAATGATCGAGAGCTGCTGTACGAGAAGAACAACTCGGTGGCCTGGCTAACTATCAACCGTGAGGCACGGCGGAACGCGATCAGTTTGGAGATGATCGAACTGCTTTCCAAGTTTCTCGCGGACGCGGAAAACGACGACGAAATCCGCGTCGTATGCCTGACAGCCGCGGGAGACAAGGCGTTCTGCTCCGGCGCGGACCTTGCGACAAGTTTCGCGAGCACGGATTACGTGGCCGGAGCAAAAAAGTACGCCGCGCTGCTCAAACAGATGGCTTGGTTCGGCAAGCCGATCGTCGCGCGCGTGAACGGTCACTGCCTCGCTGGTGGCATGGGGCTGATGCTCTCCTGTGACATCGTGTACGCAAGGGAAGGTATCAAGATCGGCACTCCGGAGGTCAACGTCGGCCTATTCCCAATGATGATCGGCGCTCTGATCTTCAGGAACGCGGTACGCAAAAAGGCATTGGAGATGATCTACACCGCGCGGACGCTCTCCGCTGCCGAGGCTGAAGAGATGGGTCTGATTACCAGATCCTTCCCGGCGGAACAGCTCGACGACGCAGTGAACGAGGCACTCAACAGCGTCGCTGGCAAGGCTCCGGTAGCGATCAAGCTCGGTAAACAGGCGCTCGCTCGCGCACAGGACATGAGCTTGGATGAAGGACTCGATCACCTGTGCGAGCAGTTGGGCAGAGTAGTGGAAACAGAGGACGCGAGAGAAGGCCTGAGCGCCTTCCTGCAAAAGAGGCCTCCTGTTTGGAAGGGCCGCTGACAGACCTATTCGCAGGCATCTTGCCGCCAACTCACCGGGCAAAAGAGGCGTTAGCCTACGCGATGTGGGTTGTAGGGGCGGGTCTCAGACCCGCGCCGTACCCAGGATTGGCGCTGACGACAACGCAAACGGACTTCTGAATCAATCTGCTTCTAGCGCTACGAGGAGAGGGTAAAAACTATGTCTTCGATGTGGGTGAAGGAGAACCAGAATTACGAGCGACCGTGCATGATCACCTGTGCGCTTTCCGGCGTCGTGGCCAACCGTGCTCAGTGCCCTGGCATCCCCTACACGCCTGAGGAGTACGCTCAGCAGGCGAAAGAAGCTTACGAAGCCGGCGCATCGGTGGCGCACATTCACGCTCGCACTCGTGACGGTCTGCCGAGCTACGAAGTGCAGGACTATAAGAACATCTTCGACGCAGTAACCGCTGCTTGCCCGATCATTATCAACTTCTCCACCGGAGCGGTCAGCATCACCACCCTGCAGAAGATCGCACATATCGAAGCAATTCGCCCTGCTATCGGCGCGCTTAACATGGGATCCATGAACTATGCCAAGTACAATTCCGGCAAGAAGAACTTCGTCTTCGAGTTCGTGTTTCCCAATCCGTTCTCAGAAATCATCCAGATCGTACAGGCGATGAATGGTGTCGAGACAAAGCCGGAACTGGAATGCTTCGACATGGGGCACATCTGCAACGCATATCCTCTCGTAGATATGGGACTGCTCGCCCCGCCGTATCAATTCAGCCTGATCCTCGGCGTGCTCGGAGGGATCGCTCCGACGATTCCCAACATGGTTCGGATGGTGGAGATGCTCCCGCCACACAGTGACTGGGAAGTGATCGGAGTCAGCCACGACCAGTGGCGCCTTTTGGCTGGGGCGATTGCGCTGGGAGGAAACATCCGCGTAGGACTTGAAGACAATTTCTATCTCAGCCCAGGCAACATGGCCAAGTCCAATGGCGAACTCGTGGAAAAGGCAGCGCGCATGGTTCGGGACCAGGGTCGCGAAGTCGCTACGGAGGAAGAGTGTCGAAAGCGGCTCGCGCTTTGGAACAGATAATATTGTTCTGAACAGAGTTCAATTCAGATGGATTTCCAACTTGGTTTGAGTTACGATCAAGAGCGCCGCGTGAGCCTGAAGCTCCTTTGGACCAACCAGCGGGAGGAGACCGTGGCCACAGGTTCGGCCTTGGTCGTACCGCCGCCAAAACTGGGAGATGTGATCTCCGCAAATAAATCCGGATGACAGAGAGGAGAAAGACATGGCGCTGACATCGGTTAAAGAAGTTTTCGAAAAGATGCCTGTGGTATTCAATCCTTCCGCTGCCGCGGGTCTTAGTGTGGTGTTCCAGTTCCACATCACCGGTGGTGAAGCCGGCGACTGGAATGTCACTGTCAAGGACGGTGCGTGCCAGGTTAGTCAGGGGGTTTCAGGCAGCCCAACGGTCACGCTGACCTTGGCGGATGTTGATTGGCTGGCGATCTGCAACCGGCAGCTCGACGGCATGACCGCGTTCATGAGCGGCAAGCTCAAGGCTTCCGGCGACATCATGATGGCCCAGCGCATAGCCACACTCTTTCCATTGTAAGAAGCTTGCCTGTCTTCTCTACGATGGAGGAGCGCGCATAGGCGCTAAGTAATCGAGAAACCTCTAAATCATTGCACTTCCGCTCTCCCCCTACCCGTCCCGTCAAGGGAGGGGAGTTCGAAAACCCTCTCCCCTAGCGGGAGAGGGCAGGGAGAGGGAGACGCGGACCCACGTACATCAGCCTTATGTTGGCGCTTATGGGAGGAGCGAGTATGGCCGGCGCGCTCGATTATTTCGATGAGTCGCATCACATACTCAGGCAGTCCGTTGCCAGATTTGTCGAGCGCGAAATCAAGCCATTCGTGGACGAATGGGAGGAAGCCGGCGAATTCCCTCGGGAGCTGTACCGCAAGGCTGCGGAAATAGGCCTGCTGGGAGTTCCGTACCCTGAGGAATGGAGCGGCTTCGCTGGAGACGTCTTCCACGACATAGTCGTTTCCGAGGAGTTGACGCGCTCGGGTTCCGGTGGGGTCGCGGCGGGGCTGATGTCGCACGGCATCGCCCTTCCGCCGATCCTCGCGATGGGGACTCAAGAACAGAAGGAACGCTTTATTCCGCCCGTGCTTCGAGGGGAAAGAATTGCTGCGCTCGGCATCACCGAGCCGGGCGGCGGGTCGGACGTAGCCAATCTCCGCACTCGTGCCGTACGCGACGGAGATCACTATGTGGTTAACGGCTCCAAGACGATGATCACATCCGGTGCCCGGGCCGATCAGGTAACCCTCGCTGTCCGCACGGGCGGACCGGGACATCGGGGAATAAGCCTTCTCGTTGTGGATACTGCAACACCGGGATTTTCAGTGTCCAAAAAGCTCAAGAAGATGGGCTGGTGGGCCTCTGACACGGCCGAGCTGGCGCTGCAGGACGTCAAAGTGCCCGTTGAGAACCTCCTCGGAAGTGAAGGCGCGGGCTTCTACGGCATCATGCAAAATTTTCAGAGAGAACGGTTGTATCTTGCCATAATGGCCAACACCACCGCAGCAATGGCCCTCGAAGAATCACTCGCGTACTCCAAGATCCGCGAAGCGTTCGGCAAGAACCTCAGAGGTTTTCAGGTGATTCGTCACAAACTCGTGGACATGGCCACGCTCGTGGAAGTGAGCCGCGAATTCACCTACCGCATCGCAGCAAAGATCCAGGCCGGCGAAGACATGGTGAAGGAAATCTCCATGGCCAAGAATTTTTCCACGGAGATCTGCGACAAAGTGTGCCACTCCGCGGTACAAATCCACGGCGGATACGGCTATATGCGCGAGTGCCTCGTGGAACGTCTGTACCGTGATAGCCGCATCCTATCTATCGGCGGAGGCACATCGGAGATCATGAAGGAAATTATCTCAAAGATCATGCTTTGATTTTGGTTGATCCGAGCCGCCTAATCATGTAGTAAGGACGATACGAGTTCGATTTCCGGCCCAATGGATTCGGGTCTCAATCTTCAGTAAGTGACATTTAGGGTGCAAAGGAGCCTCCGGCCCAGGGGAGCATGTACACTCACCCTGTGCTGATCGCTGGTTCGGCATGTGCCGCCGGACCACGGAAGAGGTTCGGTCTTGTGCACGAGGAGGTAGTCACAGGTAAAACGTTGTGATGTCTATGGGATGCGTCCCTAAGGGCAAACAAATCTAACTGCCAGACGAGGGGGTATTGCCATGAAGATCGCGAGATGGATTGCTGTTCTGATGGTAGGAGCGTTACTCCTTGCGGCGACGGCCACGGCCGCCGAAGTTCCGGGAGTGACCGACACCGAGGTGGTCATCGGGATCACTACTCCACTTTCCGGTCCGGCCGCTCTGTGGGGCGCCACCGCCTTAGGGGCGAAGGCGTGGGCGGATTACGTCAATGACAAGGGCGGAGTGCACGGCAGGAAGATTAAATGCATTGTCAAGGACGACGCATACAACCCTGCTCGTGGCGTGGCGAACCTCGAGGAAATGAAGGGCAAGATCTTCGCGTGTTGCGGTGTACTGGGAACGGCCGTTATCCACGCATCAAAAGACTTCTTCCCGACCAATAAAGTCCCGCTGATCTGCCCGCTTGGGAATGTTCGAATCTGGGCCGACGTGCCAAAGGACAAGCTGAAGTACGTCTTCGTGTCATACCCGGACTACGAGGACGAGGCTGAGTACGCTACCAAGTACGGTGTTGAGAAACTCGGCGCCAAGAAGATCGCCCTCTTTTACCAGAACGACGACTACGGCAAGATGGCTCTCGCCGGAGTGAATAAGGCCCTCGAAGCTTTCAAAGGCAAAGCGGAACTGGTTGCCGCGGTACCGTACGAGTTAACTGACCGGGCCCTTGGAGCGCACGCACTCAAACTGAAGGAGAGTGGCGCTGACACTGTGATCATCTACCCAACGCCCACTCATGGAGCGCTGATTACCAAAGAAATGGCCAAGATCGGGTACAACCCAACCCGAATTGCCACTTTCACACTCGGTGACCCAATCATGTACAAGATAGCCGGCGAGCCGTGGGAAGGGACCTACATCGCACTGGCCGGCAACATGGGCATACCGGGATCGGATCCTGGAGCTGACAAGGCCGTCGAGATCCTCCTGAAGTATGACCCTTCCCTCAAAGGGAAAGAGTATAACGCGGCCTTCGGCGCTATGGGCATGATGCACCTGATAAAAGGACTGGAAAACGCCGGCCGCGATCTCACCACCGAGTCTTTCATCAAAGGCATGGAACAGATCAAGGACTGGGTTCCTGAGGGCGGCGGAGCCCCGGTCACCTACAACGCAACCCGACACTATGGCGTGAACGCCTCCCGTATGGGCAAGGCCCAGGGTGGAACGCACGTACCCATCGAGAATTTCAACATCCACGCGCCGAGATACTGAACGGCAGATCACCGAAGAGTTCTCCCAGCGGCTTTACCTTGTGCGTTGAGCCGCTGCGAGGACTTGCGGGAAGCGAGCACAAACGCTGACCGAGAACCGTGTTAGCGTCACGAGGTGACACGACACACACGAAAGGGGGAGCCATGACAACCGCTAAGCACATTTATCTAGTGGTGGTCTGTACGGTCCTGGCAGTCTGCGGAACAGCCATTGCAGCGGATGTTCCCGGAGTGACGGACACCGAAATCGTTGTGGGAGTCACCACTCCGCTCTCCGGGCCCGCAGCCCTGTGGGGAGTGACCGGGTTGGGCATGAAGGCCTGGGCCGACTACGTGAACGAACAGGGAGGTGTCCACGGCCGGAAAATCACGGTAATCATCAAAGATGACGCGTACAATCCGACGCGCGGGATGGCGAACCTCCAGGAGATGAAGGGCAAGGTGTTCGCTTTTTGTGGCGTGTTGGGGACGGCCACGTGCAACGCGGCCAGGGATTTCTTCGCTGATAGCAAGACTCCGCTGGTGACGGCGTACGCGAACGTACGTATGTGGACCGAACTCCTCAAGGAAAAGCGGAAGTACGTCTTCATCGCCTACACGGATTACCTCGATGAGGCGATGTACAACACCAGGTTCGCGGTAGAACAGCTTGGAGCCAAGAAGATCGCCCATTTCTATCAGAACGACGACTATGGCAAGAACGCCCAAGTCGGCATCAAGGAGCAGCTCGCCAAGATGCCGGGCAAGGCGGAACTGGTTGAGTCGGTTCCCTTCGAGATGGCTGAACGCGCCCTCGCCTCTCACGCGCTGAAGCTCAAGGAAAGCGGCGCGGATACGGTGATTCTGAACCCCACTCCAACTCATGGAGCTTTGATCCTCAAAGAAATGGCCAAGGTCGGCTACCGGCCGAAAGTGATCTTCTCGTTCCCGCTGGGCGACCCGATCATGTACAACGTGGCCGGCGCCGAGGTATGGGAAGGAGCGTACATCGCGCTCCCCGGCAATTCGGGCCAGCCGGGCTCGGACCCGCCCGCGGATAAGGTGGCAGAGATACTCGTCAAGTACGATCCGAAGATCAAGGGCAAGGAGTATCTTGGCGTGTTCGGCGCGGTATCGATGATGCACATGGTTGAGGGCCTCAAGAACGCGGGTAGGGACCTCACTGTGGAAAACTTCATCAAAGGTATGGAGAAGGTCAAGGACTGGACTCCCGAAGGTCTCGGCGCTCAGGTCACGTATACGGCCGACCGCCGGCACGGGGTGAATGCTTCTCGAATGTCTCAGGCACGGCAGGGCAAGCACGTGCCTCTCGGCGGTTATGAGATGTTCGCGCCTCTTTTCTAGCTTTCGGAACCTACGGGGACCTCGTGGTTCCTCTCGGATCGCATTGGAGCGGGTTTTTCCATCATGCAGCTTTTGAGTGTCAATAAACTCTTCATTAGTTTCGGCGGTATCCGGGCGCTGGCTGGAGTCGATTTCACCATTCAGGATAATGAAATCCTGACGGTAATCGGACCTAACGGCTCCGGCAAGACCACCCTATTCAACTGCATCTCGGGTGTGTACAAGCCGACCGACGGCGACATCTCCTTTCGAGGGGAAAGCCTTCGCGGCCTGTCGCCCGACATGATCGCTCGACGGGGCGTTGCCCGTACATTCCAGAATCTGAGGCTGTTTCTCCACAGCACGGTGCTGGACAATCTGATGCTCGGCCGGCACATTAGTTTCCGGAAAAATCCGCTCAGTGCCTTTTTCCGAATACGCGCGGAAGAAATCAAACACCGCACCATTGTCGAAGAGCTGATCGACTTCCTCGATCTTCAGGCTTTTCGGAACGCTCGCGTGTCCGATTGTCCATACGGCGTGCAGAAACGCGTTGAACTCGGTCGAGCGCTTGCGATGGAACCGAAGCTCCTCCTCCTCGACGAACCGATTGCCGGATTGACGACCGAAGAAAAAGAGGAGTTCGCCTACCGCATCATGGAGATCCGAGGGAGATTCAAGACAGCGATTCTCCTCGTGGAGCACGATCTCCGGGTGGCGTCCCGCGTTGCTGACCGCATGGTAGCGTTCGATTCGGGTCTCAAGATCGCGGAGGGCACACCTGAGGAAGTACAGCGCCACCCGCAAGTAATACGAGCGTATCTCGGAGAAGAGTAGTTTGCATACCATTTGTGAGAAACTTTGTCCGATACGCGCAGCCTCCCCCGTCATTCCTGCGAAGGCAGGAATCCAGATGTCTTCTCTGGGTTCCCGCCTCCGCGGGAACGACGAGTGGCTTTTGGAGGGCGGATCACTCTTGCAGGCGGACATCATTCTTGGCAACCACAATGACACCTGTGCCGTAGGCTGACGATCTGCGTCGGTCTGTGGGCGCACTACGCACCAACGGATCAGGATTCCATGACCACCACGGAAACGATCGAAACCCCGCTGCTGAAAATCGCCAATATCGAGACACTCTACTTCGACCGGATCTATGCGCTGAGAGGACTCTCCCTCCAAGTGAAGGAAAGAGAGATCTTCGCAGTGCTGGGTCCCAACGGAGCAGGCAAGACCACGCTGCTGAAAACCATTGCGGGCCTCATCAAAGACCAGCCCAAGAAGGGCGTTATTGAATTCAAGGGCAGGCGCATTCATCGACTCGCTCCCGAGCGCGTCTCGTCGCTCGGGATCGTGTACGTGCCTGAGGATAGAGGCCTCTTCCGAGAGCTTACGGTCAGGGAAAACCTCGAATTGGGTTGCTGGGGTCGGCATGACAAGGATGTCCAGACCGACCTGGATTTCTGCTTCTCACTCTTCCCTATCCTCAAGGCTCGAGGAAGCCAGCAGGCGGAGACCCTCTCCGGGGGCGAGCAGCAAATGCTCGCGATGGCGCGGGCCATGCTTCGGCGCCCGAAACTCCTCATGCTTGACGAGCCCTCACTCGGTCTCGCTCCTATGGTGGCACGCACCGTATACGATGCGCTTCTGAAGATCAGCGAGGCAGGCACCACGATTCTCCTGGTCGAACAAAACGCCCGAATGGCTCTTGGAATCGCGCACTACGGATACATCATGGAGGGCGGCCGCATCGTGCTCGAAGGGACCGCAACTGAGTTGAAGGAAAACGAAGACGTCCAGGAACTCTACCTCGGACTGGGCGGCGAGGCGGCTTCGCCGAAAGGCTGGCGTCTATATAAGAAGAGGAGAACCTGGTAATGGCCGAAACAGCAGCGTCCACCTTTCCAGAAGTATTTTTCAACCAGGTCCGCGCCAAGGGCGATCAAGTGGCTCTACGCCGGAAAGAGTTCGGTATATGGAACCGAACCTCCTGGAATGAGTATGGCCGACGAGTCACGGAGGTTGCGGCCGGGCTTATTGCGTTAGGCTTGGAGCGAGGCGACCGCGTGGCTATCTTGGGGGACAACCGCCCCGAATGGCTCTACTGCCACCTTGGAACAATGACCGCAGGAGGCGTGACGTGCGGGGTTTACCCCACGTCCGCGGCCGAGCAAGTCCATTACGTCGTAACTCATTCAGACTCCAAGGTGCTTTTCGTAGAGAACGAGGAGCAGGTCGACAAAGTGCTCCAGATCATCGACAACATCGACGTGAGCCGTGTCGTGATCTGGGACCCCAAGGGATTGTGGGGATTTACGCATGAACGAGTGATGTTCTTCGATGATTTCCTGGTCATGGCAAGGGAATACCTCAAAGAGCATCCGGACTGCGTGGCGTCCCGGCGTAAAGTCATCGAGTCCGACGACACAGCGATGATCATCTACACTTCGGGCACCACAGGCCGGCCCAAGGGCGCGATGATCTCCCACCGAAACATCATTGGCATAACGTCCGCGTTCATTTCAGTCGGAGAGATCCGCCACGACGACGAGTGCATCTCCTATCTGCCTCTCGCCCACATCTACGAAAACCTCATGTCGGTTTTTCAGCCGATCTGGATGGGCGGCACGGTGAACTTCGTGGAGAGCATGGACACGCTCGCATACAACATGCGAGAGGTCTCGCCGACTCTCTTTGCCAGCGTGCCGCGAATCTGGGAGAAGTTCGCCTCAGCGATCGAAATCCGCATGTCTGATTCGACCTATCTTAAATGGGCGCTATATAAGGCTGCTGTGTGGGTTGGTCTTCAGTACGTCCGCACCGCGCCGGGCAGCGCCGCGCGGATGAAATGGGCACCGCTCTATTGGCCGATGTACTGGCTGGTCCTCTATCACCTCAAGCGCCAGCTCGGCATGGAACGGATACGGTATGCGATCTGCGGGGCCGCGCCGGCCTCTCCGGAGCTGTTCCAGTTCTACAATGCGCTCGGGGTGCCGCTCCGCGAGGGCTACGGCCAGACTGAATCGACCGGTGTCATCGCAGCACAGCGCCTCAATAGCCCGCGGTGGGGATACGTGGGCGAGCCCGTGGACGGCATTGAGGTCAAAATCGCGGATGACGGCGAGATTCTCGCTCGCGGGGCGGGAATATTCAAAGGGTACCTCAAAGACCCGGAACTTACGGCGGAGACAATCAAGGACGGCTGGCTGCATACCGGCGACGTTGGGGCCCTCGAGAACGGCTATCTCAAGATTCTCGATCGGAAGAAGGACATTCTCATCACCGCTGGCGGCAAGAACATCACGCCCGCGTTCATCGAGAACAAGCTCAAGTTCAGTTCGTACATTCAGGATGCGGTGGTCATCGGCGACCGGAGGAAATTTCTGGTTGCGCTGGTCCTCATCGACGAGGACAACGTCACCAAGTACGCGCAGGATAATCGAATCCCGTTCACCACCTTCGCGGACCTCACACAGAATCCCGAGATCAACAAGCTCATTGAGCGGGAAGTGTCGAACGTGAACAAGACGCTCTCCAAGGTGGAGTCGGTGAAGAAGTTCGCGCTTCTTCCGCGGCGTTTCTACGAAGAAGACGGCGATGTCACGCCCACCAAAAAGGTCAAGCGCCGATTCCTGGAAAAGCGATACGCCGATCTGATCGAATCACTATACCGAGGGTGAGCCTGATCCATGGACCTTATCGAAAGTTACCGAGAAGAACTGAAGCTCATACGGAGAACCTGGACCAAGGTTTGGGTCTTGGCCATCGTGGCCGCGCTGTTGTTGCTGCCGTTTTACGGTCCGGAGCATCTACTGTATGTCGCGACGCTTATCTGCATTTACTCGATCGGGGTCATCGGTCAAAACCTCCTGATCGGTTACACGGGCCAGATTTCACTTGGGCAGGCGGGTTTCCTCGCCGTGGGCGCATATGCGTTCGGCCACGTGGCACGATTGGGCTTGCCGTGGCCGATTGCGCTGGTTGTCGCCGGGATCGCCGCAGGGTTGTTGGGCATCGTCGTCGGCTTCCCGTCCCTGAGACTCAAAGGACCGTACCTCGCCGTCGCCACCATGGGCTTCGGCATAGCCGTGTATCAGATCTTCGTCAATTCCGAAGTGCTTTCGGGCGGCCGCATGGGTTTGTCGGTGCCCAAGATCGCCCCGATACTCGGTATTCCCGACGCCATGTTCTATTACTATTTCAACTTCCTCTTCGTACTGGCGTTCGCTCTCCTGGCGTATAATATTGTCTCGTCTTACATGGGGAGGGCGTTCGTTGCAATCCGCGACAACGACATCGCGGCCGAAGTCATCGGCGTGAATCTCACTCGGTACAAGCTCCTGTCCTTCGCCATAAGCTCTTTTTTCACCGGTATCCAAGGTGGATTGTACGCTCTTTTCTTGGGCTATCTCGAGCCGAACATGTTCACCTTCATGGAATCGATCACGATATTCGTGGCGGTCATCATCGGAGGGCTGGCATCGGTGGAAGGCTCCATCATGGGCGCCGCGTTCATCGTGCTCGTGCCCCAGCTCTTTTCGTCTTACAAGGAGATGGTGCCGGTGGTGTTCGGCGTTACGATTCTTATCGTGCTTATCTTTGAGCCGTACGGCCTGGCAGGTCGTTGGATGAAGACTCGGCTCTATCTGAGCAACTGGCCGTTCCGGTAGACGAACCACAAGGACACTTTCATGGAAAAGTTTCTTCAGTACACGATCTCGGGCCTGTCGACCGGTGGTGTTTATGCGCTGGTGGCGATTGGTCTTGCTCTGATTTACCGTTCCGCTCGTATCCTGAACTTCGCTGCGGGCGACATGGCCACGGCGGGCACATTCGTCGCGTTCGCTCTCCTCACTGCGCAAGTCCCGTTCGTGGCTGCCGCGCTCTTGGGGCTGATTTTCGGCGCGCTGCTTTCCATGGGGTTCTACTTCGGCATTCTTGTGCCGGCCCAGCGGCGGGAAGCGAATCAACTGAGCCAGATCATCCTTACTCTCGGGTTGGGGCTCATCATTCAGGGTCTGGTCAGCTATTTCGGTGGCACCCAGCCGGAAGCGTTCCCGTTTCCTCTCTCTGAGTTCAAGGTCTATCGGTTGGCGGGAGTGACCATGAGCGAGCTGAGCCTGGGAACTCTAGGGATCAGCGTGCTCGCCTGTATTCTGTTCTATCTCCTCGTGCAGAAGACGCGGCTTGGACTGGCCATGCGTGCGACATCCGAGAATCTCCCGGCTGCCCAGACGCTGGGGATCCCGACACGGCGCGTGCTGGCACTGTCCTGGGGATTCGCCGCATTTCTCGGCGTCCTGGCCGGTCTGTTTCTCGCCCCTGCCCTAATTCTCGATCCTTTCTTCATGATCGAGCCGTTTCTCAAAGGGTTTGCGGCCGCGATCCTGGGCGGGCTCAACAGTCTTCCCGGTGCTATCGTCGGCGGCTTGATCCTCGGGGTTGGCGAAGCGTGGGCGGGTGGCTATATCTCAATAGCCTTCAAAAACACCCTCGCGTTCCTGATCATCATCTTGGTGCTGTTGGTGAGGCCGGAGGGACTTCTCGGCGAGGAGTTCAAGGAGCGGGTGTAGCACTGCTTCCAGCAACAGTGTCGGCACAGAGTTCCTGAATTCGGCGGTCGATGAGCGATTCAAGTCCGGCCAGGTCCCATCCCCAACATGCAGCTCTGCGATCCACGATGAAGGCGGGCATCTGCCGAAAACCGTGCCTCAAGCGCTTCCAGAGGCCTAGCGGCGACAAGGGGTCGATCAGCCTGATACGAACGCGATGTTTGTACAATCGGGAGATCTCCATGAGGCAGGCCGAGAGCCGCCCAGCTTCCTGCTGATATTCCTCCGGATATTCGTCTGAAGAGCACGCTCGCTCCACGTGATTCAGGCCCATCTCTCGAAACACGAACCTGCACCCGAAGCAGCCCGGCTGGAAGCCCGCCATGGTGGGAGCCACTACCTCGACAAGGACGGGGGTCATGCGTCGTCTCCTTCCCGGATAAGGATTGCGAAGAGCCAACGCCCGGCATTGTCACAATTACTCGCAAAAAGAGGCACCGCGTGCCGACTCTCTCTTCCAGTATAATCGCCGACCCCTCGTTTGGAAAGAGCGGCCCGGTTCCCGCTCAAGTTCTTGGCTTCCAGCGATTTCAAGGATTCACAAAAGGCTGGACGCCCAAACGGGCCACAAGCTATGGTGTGGAAAAAGGCGCCTCGCACATTCCACCAGTCCACCACTAACCCATCCAGTATTCGGAGGTCAATCATGACACAAAAGGAAGCGACGGAATTCCTAAACGCCAGCCTGCGGCTGAAAACGTTCCCCATTGGTGTGAAGTTTCTCTCCAGCGCTGACGGGTTCCCCGAGAAGGCCCGGCAGCCTGCGGAGTTTCTCGGCAAGCGAATCACCATTTGTCAGGCGGTGACGCTCGCCCGAGTGTATGGCTGGACCGTGGGCCTCACCAAGAAAGACCTCATCTGTGTGCCCGCGATGATCGCGTTCGGGTTCACTCGCGCTGCAGATCAGCCCGCCACGCTGAGCAAATTGTTCTGCGACGTGAGCTTCGAGCCGACGGTTGAAGCTGCCAAGGTGGAGACGGCCTCGATGAACTACCTGGAGACCGGTGCATATCCCGCGATTGCGCTGGCGCCACTCGAGAAAGAGCTTTTCGAGCCCGACACCGTCGCTGTGTACGGCAATCCCGCGCAGATTATGCGCATGATCCAGGGATGGACCTACGTGGAGGGACATCGGGTTGCCGGCAACTTCGGCGGCAAAGTCGAATGCACCGAATACCTGATCGCCGCGTTTAAGACCGCCGCGCCGCGAGTTGCGATCCCCGGCAACGGCGACCGTATCTTCTCCATGACCCAGGACGACGAGATGGTTTTTTCTCTGCCCGGCAAAGAACTGCCACGGCTAGTGGAAGGGCTCAAGGAAGCGGGCAAGAGAGTGGGCGCACGCTATCCAATCACGTTCTACCAGAACTTCCAGCCGGAATTCCCCAAGACTTACAAGGTGCTGGGCGAAGAAGTGGGAGCGTTCTAGGAGGGCGAGTCAGCAATACGTTCATCGAGGTACGGGCAGGAATTTGGAACATGGGCGGGTCTAAGACCCGCCCCTACAGCGCATGTCTGCTCATTGTATGGCTTGCATTTCGCCGGCCGTGGGGAAGTCAGCGTCCGACCGATGCGCTTTCTAAGAAGTGACATAGAAAGGGCCGGCAGGGTCGCCGGCCCCTACCATGTTCGGTGGCGGCGGGCCTCCGTGGCCGCCATTTTCACTGGTATGAAAACGCACTGGTATCAGACGTCTTCTACTAGAACCAATGTTGCGACTTCCGTGAGCGCCCTCGCCTTGTGCTTGTGGGCCTCGCCCGGCGGTATGAACACACCATCACCCGCATGGAACGTTATCAGCTGGCCGTTGAAATCGATCTCCAGCTCTCCTTCGACGACGTATCCGATGTGTCCTCGCTGGCACCAGTCAGGCTCCACGAAGTCGCGGGAGAACTCCACCATGCGGAGTTGCTTTCCATCTTGTTGCAGAGCCTTGTAACGGACTCCGGGAGCCGGCGACATCCACGGGATTGCGGTGAAATCCACGTCGTAGATCGGCATTTTCATTGCTCCTCCAAGTTGTCTCGTTGCGGAGGGTAGTGCAAACAAGTTGGTTGTCAACGATCGCAAACTCGCGAAGCGCAGCGAAGCAGTTTGCGCGTGACCATGAAGTTTTTGGGGAAGGAGCCCGAGGGAACCCACTTTTTGTCTAAAAAGGGGTTCCCTCGGCTGATTCTCCCAAAGCGTCCTGGTGGCGCTCAACCGCGGCGCCAGGTGATTCGAGCGTCGTTGCGCAGTGGAATGCGGTGGAACTTGAATTTCGGGTTGCCGATCATCATTGCGCCGCATGTGATGTGGCCCTTGGGAAGCGCCAATGCCTTCTGCATGGGCTCGTACACGACGGCGGCCCGGTGGAAATACCCCGCCCAGCACGTACCGAGTCCGTGGGCGTACGCGGACAGTTCGAGGTATGTCAGAGCGATCGTGCACGAGGTTTGTGTCGGAGGAAAGTCTTCCGGCCCGTGAGCGATTACGAGGTGCGGAGCCCCACGCAGTATCCGGTCTGTGCCTCTCTCCCACGCGGCCACGACGCGATCGAAATGAAGCCATTGCGCGATCTCTTCGTTCGCGTCGATTGCGGTGCGCATCCAGTCTATCACCAGCGCCGCGAGTGCCTTCACTTGTTCGACCCCGTCGATGACCAACCAGTGCACGGTTTGGGAATTGTGACCGGTGGGTGCGTACCGAGCGACATCGATGAGGGTGCGGAGCAGTTCTTCGTCGACGGGCTGTTTCTTGTACGCGCGGATCGATCGCCGAGACTTCAGGAAGTGGTCCACCTGTTCGGCGGACGGCAGCAGCCCTCTCTGCACCGGCAGGCATTCTTCCGGCGCCATGGTTTCGAGCGAGAGCGCTCCCCGCGGGCAAACCGCGACGCAGTGTCCGCAGTTTATGCAATACTCCTCACCGCCTTCGATCAGCGAGGGAAATGATTCCTTGTCAGCGAGTTCGACGATTCTTGCGGGGCATTCTGCCACGCAAATACCGTCGCGAGCGCATTTCTCCGGGTCAACTGTCAGGAGCGCCATGAATCACCCTTCTTTCCTCATCTTATTGTTGAAAGAACTCGAGCGCGTTTTCGCCGAGCACTCTCTTGAGCGCTGTGTCGGGCAGATCCTGTCGAACGATGCTCTTGAGTTCGCGGTCCCACGCGTACGGAATGTGTGGAAAATCCGTCCCATACATCACGCGGTCCAGCCGAAATCCGCTCAATGGAGGCATAGGTTCTGGTACGGGCAGATAGTCCGCTTGCGTCATCGCAATGTCGAGCCATATGTTGTCGTATGTTTCCAGCAGGCGCTTGTACTGGGCGAATTCGTCCGCACCCATATGTGGGACGCAGACTTTCAGTTCCGGATACTGCTGGAGCACCTGCTCCACTTTGCCCACTTCGCACAGGACGTACGGGTCCACCGGATAGGGGAACACGGGGTTCTTCGGCTCACGGCCCACGTGCATGACGATGGGTTTGCCCGCGGCCGCGCATACTTCGTAAACTTCGTGCATCGCCTTGCTTTCCATCGAAAAGAACTGCACGTGAGCGTGGAGCTTGACGCCCGCGAGCCCCAGGTCGAATCCCTCCCGAAGAATCGCGGCAGCATCTTCCTCCCCGGGAAATACTGTCGCGGTACCGATCACCTGTGGGTGCTGCCGGCAGAGCTTCGCCATTGCCTTGTTCAGGCTTCGCGCGATCCCGGGCGCATGAGCATAATGCAGGCCAACGATGCGGTCCACTCCGCGCTCGATGAAGAACTGCACGATCGCCTCGGAGTTTAGCCGATACCGAATGGGCCACGCCCACTGATCCAGCCATGCCCAAATTGCGTGAAAGAGGGGCTCGGGGAAGAGGTGCACGTGCGCATCTATGACTGGCGGCAAAGACTGCGGTACTGCCTCGCCTTCCGGGTCGTCCAGCGGTGGGAGAGGCAGCGTGAGCATGGGATGGGAGCTTGTGTCGGAGAAAATGGTAGTTGGAGCATCACGTTTCATGGTGGCTAGTGCTCGTCTTACAGAGAAGTGTTATCTAGAACTCCATTGATAGCACGAACTTCGCGCGCCCACAATCTCCATTGCGGCCGCATGAACATGTTGCGGGACTGACGAGAGAGAAAAGGTGAGACGCTGGCCTTAGTAGATCGTTTCGTAAGTAGCTTGCCACTTTGCCAGAGACGACGTGACGAATTGAACAACGGGATATGGTTTGTAGGGGCGGGTCTCAGACCCGCCCCTACTCAAGGCCGTGGATGACGAACACGTAAAGGCATTCTTGAATCGATCTATTAGCAAGCAGGACCCGGATAGGGATCGTCGTACTCTCCTTCACACTTTCACGGATATTTATCGAGAGTCAGTTCCGTACGGTGCGGTTCGCCTGGCTCGCCGCATCGTACGAGAACGCGCGAGCGCATTTGCGAGATCGCGCTAAGAACGCCTATTGCAGAGCAGCTTCGATCATGTCGCCGATCTGCGCGTCTTTGAAGTGGCTCACCTGCGCCGCGCCCGTCGGGCACACTACTCCGCAGATGCCACACCCCTTACAGAGGGCCGGGTTCACCTCCGAGCGGAAGATCCCCGGAGCGATCTCTTTGAGCTGCGGCGCCTGGAACGGACAGGAATCGACGCACATGCCACAACCTCGGCACAGGGATTGATCCACGACAGATATCATGCCCGCGACTTCGACGTAGCCTCTTGCAAGGATGTGGCACGCTCGGCAGCCCGCGGCTTCCGCCTGCGCAATAGTCTCATCGAGCGGTTTCGGTGCATGAGCGAGGCCGGCCAAGAACACGCCGTCGGTCGAGAAATCCACCGGTCGCAGCTTCATATGCGCCTCGAGAAAATGGCCGTATTGGTTCGTCGGCACCTTGAACAGCGTTGCCAGTTTCCGGTTCTCTTCGCGTGGAACCATCGCGGCGGCCAGCACCACACTGTCCGCATCAATGGTGACGTCCTGTTCGATGACATGATCGTACGCTCGAACGCGGATACTTTCACCGGGTTCCACGATCGGCGGGCGCTCCTGATCGTAACGGATGAATGTCACGCCCAGCCGGCGACACTTCTCGTAATACGGCTCATTGAGGCCGAAGCTCATGATATCTCGGTATAGCACGTAGACATTGCACTTGGGATTTGCCTCCTTCAAGGCAATGGCATTCATTATCGCTTGATTGCAGCAAACCTTGCTGCACCATGGGCGCTCTTCGCACCGTGACCCGACGCACTGGATGAAAACTGTGGTGTCGGCCCACATCACTGCAGGATCTTTGCGCAACCTCGCTTCGCTCATCTCCAGCTGTGTCCTGATCCGAGGATCCGAGCCATAGCCGTAAAGATCGGGCTTCCACTCGGACGCACCAGTGGCAATGATTGCGACACCGTGCGGGATTTCGATGGGCTCACCATCGTGGCTGAGGATTGTTGTCTTGAAATCGCCCACGAAGCCGTTCACTTTGTCGATACGGCTGCACAGGTGAACGCCGATCTTGTCGTTCGAAGTGACCTTGCCGATGAGATCTTCCACAAAGGGTTGGACCGCCTCTCCGTTCATCGTGTGCGACAATCTCAAGGCATGACCGCCAAGCCGGTCAGCGGCTTCGACCAGGTGGACCGGGAAGCCTTGAGCCGCGATGTTCAACGCCGCGGTCATTCCTGCAACTCCCCCGCCGATCACCAATGCGGACTGCACCACGGGAAGTCGTTGGTCCTGAAGGTGCTCCAGCCGCGCCGCTCGGGCTACGGCCATCCGCACGAGCGTCACTGCCTTGTCCGTTGCTTGTTCTTTCTCGTGCATATGAACCCACGAACAATGCTCTCGGATGTTCGCCATTTCCACGAGGTACTTGTTGAGGCCGGCCTCTCGCGCGGTCTCCTGGAAGAGCGGCAAATGTGTCCGAGGAGTGCATGAAGCCACCACGAGGCGGTTCAAGTCGTACTCCTCGATGATTGACTTGATTCTCGTTTGAGCATCCTGCGAGCAGGTGAAGAGACTCTCTTCCGCGTACGCTACGCCCGGAATCTGTCGAATTCTCCGCACCACTTCGGAAACATCGACGGTCGAGGCAATATTGATGCCGCACTTGCACACGAACACGCCAACCCTCGGCTCTTTGGATGCCAGGCTCTTTTCCGGTGGGAACTCCTTTGTCGCGGTGAGCGTATTCCTCGCCTCCGCTAGGATGCGGCACGATGCTCCGGCAGCCGCGGATGCTTCGACAACCGTTTGTGGAATGTCTTTGGGCCCCTGAAACATGCCTGCCGCCAGCACTCCGGCCCGGCTCGTTTGGACCGGATTGAAGGATTCAGCCCGACAGAAGCCCCATTCGTTCAGTTCCACACCCAGACGCTGCGCAAGCCGCTGAGCGCTCTCCGAAGCTTTGAGGCCTACGGCGAGAACCGCCATGTCGAACGCTTCAGTCGCAGGTCGCTGTAGTTCGTCGAGGTAATAGAGTTCGAGGTCGTGCGTTTTCGGGTTCTCCACCACGCGGCTCACCATCGATCGGACGAACCTGACGCCCACCTGATCTCTCGCACGGAGGTAGTACGAGTAGAAATCCTTTCCGTACGCGCGCAGATCCATGTAGAAGATTGAAGGCTCAATTTCGGGGTCGTGCTCTTTTGCGATGACGGCTTCCTTCATCGACGCCATGCAACAGATGGAACTGCAATGCGGCATTCCCTTCTGATGATCGCGGGAACCAACGCATTGGATCCACGCCACTTTCTTGGGATGTCGGCCGTCGGAAGGCCGCTTGATCTCCCCCGCGTTCGGACCGGACGCGCTGAGCATCCGCTCGAACTCCATGTTCGTGAGCACGTTCTTCGCAATCCCGTACGCGAACTCGCCTCGGATCTTGCCCGGATCTATCAATTCGTACCCGGTTGACAGGATGATCGTGCCGACGTCCACGCACACCGTTTCGTCTTTCATGCTGTGATCGATGGCGTTGGCAGGGCATTTTGCCACGCATTCCATGCACTCGGAACAGAATCCGCAGCTGAAACACCGGCTCGCCTCTTTCAGTGCATCGTCCTCGGAGAGTCCAAGCTCAACCTCTCGGAAGGCGCGACGCTCGGTTACAGGCAATGGCGGTCTCTCAATTCTCGGTTGAGGGGGGACATCCGGGACCGGACGATATGTTGGGTTTTCAGGGAATCTTACGTGTCGACCTTCAGTCACATCCTCTCCCTTAAGGTATCGCGATATGGAGAGCGCGGCTTCTCGGCCTCCGGCGAGAGCTTCAACCACCGTGGCCGGGGCAGTAGCAGCGTCGCCGCCTGCAAACACGTCGGCAGCAAACACACCCTCGACAATCGTCGCGCGGGTGAGCTTGTTGGTGTGAATCGTGTTTCTGTCGGTCCTCCCTATCCCCGGCAGGCGGTGCCAAATCTCAGGATCCACGGTCTGTCCTACGGCAAGCACCAATGTGTCGCACTCCAGCGCCATGGATTCGTCTTCATCGTACTCGGGATTGAAGCGGCCCGCGTCGTCGAATACTCTTGTGCACCTCTTAAATACCGCCCGAACGACCCGCCCGTGACTTTCAACGAATCGCTTGGGACCCCAGGAATTGAGCAGGGCCACACCTTCTTTCACGGCTTCCTGAACTTCGTGTTCCCAAGCGGGCATTTCGCTACGCGCTTCCAAACACACCAGGTTCACGCACTCGGCACCGAGGCGGACGGCGGTGCGGGCCACATCAATTGCCACATTGCCGCCTCCTATAACGACGGTCTTCTTCAGCGGATCGATTTGTTGCCCGAGGGCGACGCCTCGCAGCAGGTCAACTCCCTGGACCACCCCTTCAAGGTACACGCCTGGAACCGGCAAATGTGCACCCTTCTGGCACCCGACGGCAAGGAATATGGCCCTGTATCCCTGGGCCTTCAAATCATTGAGAGTGAAATCCACTCCAACCGTCGAATTGGTCCTCACAGTGATTCCAAGGCCCAGAATGTGCTGAATGTCTTTTTCGAGTACGGTCCGCGGCAGTCGGTATTCCGGAATCCCGAGCCGCAACCAGCCACCCAGAACAGCTTCGGATTCGAATATGGTCACTTGAAAACCTTCACGAGCCAGGTAATAGGATGCGGAAAGGCCGGCAGGCCCGGACCCGACAATGGCGACCTTTTCTTCGCGTCGGGTGATCTCGGGAATGCGAAGAATCGAGTACTCCGCCTGGTCAGCCACAAAGCGCTTCAATGCACAGATCGAAACGGCCTCCCCTTTTTCTCCCATCCGGCAGGCATCCTCGCAAGGGTGGGGACAGACTCTTCCCAAGACGCCGGGAAGAGGAACCTTCTCGTATATGAGTTCCAGCGCTTCATAGTACTTCCCCTGCTTGATGAGCTGCACGTAACCCTGCACATTGACGTGGGCCGGACACGCTTGCACACACGGAGGCCGATCCGCCTTTTCTATAACGAAAGTCTGAGGGACCGTCTGCGGAAATAGCCTGTAGATCGCTGCCCGTTCGCTCATATTCTGGTCGAATTGGTTGGGCAGGCGCACGGGACACGCAGCGGAACAGTCACCGCACCCTTTGCACCGATCGGGCAGAACATAGCGGGCCTTCTTGCGGATCTTCACTTTGAAATGGCCTTCCCAGCCCCGAACGTCTTCAATCTCACTAAACGAAAATATGTCGATATTCGGGTTCTGAGCCACCTGAAGCATCTTCGGCGAAAAGATGCACGTGGAGCAGTCATTCGTGGGGTACGTTTTGTCCAGTTGGGCCATGCGCCCCCCGATACCCGTCTGGCTCTCGACCAGGTACACTCTGAAGCCCGAATCGGCCAAATCCAGCGCTGATTGGATCCCGCCTATTCCGCCTCCGACCACCAGTACGGCGCCGACCTTTCCGTTTTTCATCAGACTCCTCCCTGCTCTACATTCGATTAACCACACCGCGCGTACGTTCGAGCGATTTCGTCTACCTCTCGGATCCATACGAAAGAGAACGGAGGCCGTTGCGTTCAACAGCGTTCCGTTCATCGTGAATTCCCGCGAGGCCTTTAAGCTCAAGCAATGTGGCGCACATCTTCTCCAGATGTTCGGCCACGGCGCCGATCGCGTTCAGGATGTCCAAATAGAGCGGCGAGCTATTCACAGCGTGAATATTCTCATCGCGGCGCTGCCAATACGTGAGCCGGAAGTCTTCCAGCAGCCCGCTCAGTCGCCGACTCTCGGAAATGATCGACTTGAGGAGTGTCTCATCGGGTGTGTTGAAGGCGTCCCGAGTGTTGGTCAGCATGTCGAGGAGAAGGATGAAGAGTTGATCCAGTTCCGCTTCTGTCCGGTCGGAGAATTCGATGTCTTCGTGGCTCTTGGAGCGACAGCAGTCGAGGATGACGTCCAACAGATCGCCAATCCTGGCAAGACGATGAGGAAAGGTGAGCAGGCTTTTCAACATGCTGCCCCGAACGTCGGAAGAGATAATGTCTTTCGTGAGGATTTCTTCTTGTTCGTGGATCTCTCCGGCGAGAGCCGAGTACCGATCCACACGATTCGCGGTGCAATTGAGAACGCATTTCGAGAGCAGTCGTGTGCTCTCGATGATTTTGCTCATCACGATCAGCAGCGCTTCTTCCAGTGATGCGGATTCCGCTACTGCCTTGGAGTGCAAGGTCTCATAGAGCGTATTCCCGTCAGCAGGTTTGAGACCAAGCATACGGAATGGATTGAAGAAAGCTCGTTTCCCATTCATTGTCCCACTCCACACTCATTCTCGACGAATGTTGAGCATGTCGCGTGCCAAAGCCACCGGATCGGTGACCGCAGTGCATATTTAGCGATGTCAATGAGTTAGGTACTGTATCGTGCGGAGAAAAATACGAAAGGAGTCGTCAGAGGGAACAGCACCGTGCGCGAAGATGGTACACGGACGTGTGCGAGACGGGAAATGCGCATGGGTGGTCGATTAGAGCTTGTACCATATTGCTATGACGATTGATGGCGTGTACCATTTTCGAACATACCGAACCGTTTCATATACCGGTAGAGCGAATTGCGGGAAATACCAAGGATTCGAGCCGCTTCTTTCTTGCTGCCTGCGGAGCTGGCAAGCGCTTCCTGGCACAGCGAGCGAGTGATCTTGTCGGTGACCGCGTGCAGGCCGCCGTCGGGCGCACGCTTGGGCACGCACAGCCAGGAGTGCTTATCCAGCGTGGGGATCGCCAGCTCAAGTTCTCCTTTGTCCCACAGCATGAGAGAGCGTTCGAGCACGTTTCTCAATTCGCGTACGTTTCCCGGCCACAGGTACAGACTCAAAGCTTTCATTGTGGAAGGGCTTATGGTCGGCATTTCGCCGAACTGCATCTCAGATGCCAATACGGACATCAGTTCTTCAATGAGAATGGGAATGTCTTCGACGCGATCACGCAGTGGTGGCACCTGCAAGGAAAACACGTTCAAACGATAGTACAGTGCTTGCAAAAACCGTCCCGACGCGACCTCGACCTCAAGGTCCTTATTGGTGGCGGCAATAAGTCTTGCGTTGACGTGAATACTCTTCACTCCGCCAACACGGAGAAAGGAGCGCTCATCGAGAAACGTCAAGAGCTTCGACTGCAAAGCCAGCGAAAGCTCGCCAACCTCGTTCAATAGGAGCGTGCCGCCTTCAGCCAATTCCAGCAAGCCGCGCTTTCGAGCACGTGCGCCGGTAAAAGCGCCGGGCTCATGGCCGAAGAATTCTGATTCGGCAAGCTCGTGAGGCAACGCCGCGCAATTGATCGAGAAGAACGGGCCATTGGCACGCCGGGAATGATTGTGAATCCAGTGCGCGAGGTAATCCTTTCCGGAGCCGCTCTCTCCCAGCAACAGAACGATGCCGTCTCTCGCTGCAGCGAATCGAGCTTTTTCGAGAGTCTCCTGCATGGCAGGAGAGAGATATGTCTGTTCGGTGATGCGTCTGATCAACTGGCTCTTCTTGCGTTCGGTAATATTGCGGGAAATGGTGCACACTCCGACGATCTGACGCTCAGCATTGCGAAGAGGCACGGTGACTTCGTGAAACGTTAGCAGCTCTCCTTTAACCGGTCGAGTATGTTCCTCTTCGATGGATTCGCCGCTCAACGCTCGTAGGTTCACTTCGTTGATGCGCGTTCCTGCCTCTCTGCCGAAGATGTCTTCGGCCCTCCGACCGAGGATTTCCGGCGCGGCTAGACCGAGCAGCTTCTCGACCGATCTATTGACGTGCGTGTATTTCAAGGAGCGGTCTTTGATGTAGATGCAATCTTTGGCCCCCTCGAACACCGCGCGGAAACGCTCTTCACTGCTCCGCAGCGCCTCTTCCGCCAACTTGCGGTCGGTGATATCGAGAAAAGACCCCATCAGGCACGTCGGCTTGCCCGACTCGTCGGTGACCCTGGTCGTAGAGCCCTCCGCGTGGAATGTGGTCCCATCGCTTCGTCGGGCAACAAACACGCCGATCCACCATCCCTGTTCGCCCAGTAATCGAATCACGTCGCGGGCATTTTGAGGCTGGTCCCACAAATCCAAGGCGCTCCTGCCCACGATTTCCTTCGCGCTGTCATACCCCCACAAGTCCAAGAACGAAGGATTGACGTAGGTAAGCCTGCCATCCAGATCAGTAAGGACGATCGCATTGATGGAAGAAGCAATGGCGCTGTTCTTGATCCAAAGCTTCCTTTGAGCGCGGCGGAGGTCCGAGATGTCCACCGCGATGCCTCTCATCCCTGTTGCACGGCCTTCCCTCATGACGCGAGTGGAATACACGAGCACAGGAAACGCTGTTCCGGACCTCGTTTCCAGGCTGTATTCCCTACCCCCGAGCCTTTGTCCTTTGAGCACCGCTTCGATGTCGTTTGCTAGCCGTTCGCGATCTCCGGGTACAACGATGTCGAGGAAACTGAGCCCTTTCTCGAATTCCTTTCTCGTATAACTCACCGCTTTCAAGCCGCCGCAATTGATGAATCTGAAATGTCCGCGGCCGTCAATCTCAAACACGATTTGCGGAAGGAGTTCGGCGAGTTCTTTGTACTTTTCTTCACTGGCCCGCAGCGCTGCTTGTATCTCCTGATGCTCCGCAAGTTCCTGAGTCAGGCGCTCGTTCGCTTTCACCAGTTCGCTCGTTCGCTCTTGCACGAGTTGTTCAAGTTCATCGCGAGTCTTCGTAAGCAGCAACTCAGCGCTCTTTAACTCCATCTCATCTCGTTGAGCGGCTCGTCGAGGCACTGGTTTAAGTAAACGAGAAGAACGCTCTTTGGACTTGTCCGCGGGCTTCATGGCGGGACCTCCTTGCCGCTAAGGCTGGAAGCGTGTTGATGAAAAGCCCAGGGTGAAGAATTTCATTCTACCGAGTCGCGGAATTTGTTTCAAGTCCGCTCTTGAGGCAAGGGAGGCACAAAGCCGCCTTGACTCCGCCCGCTTCAGGGCTATACTGTCGTGAATTCCCGAATACCTTGGAGGGACTATGACTGAATCACGCTCAGACACGCCGGCAGCGGTGCCTGAGGACGAACATATGGTCGAGAGGTTCGAGCGGATCCTCGCGTCCGACCCGGACAACGCCAATGCCCACTATAATCTCGGTCTGGCGCTCGCAAGCCGGCAGGACTTGGAGCGCAGCCTTGCCGAATTCCGCACGGCCCTCAGACTCAAGCCCGGCCTGCTCGAAGCCCGTATCAACATATCGGCCATTCTTCTGGCGCAGGGTGACTATGACGGCTGCATCGAGGAGAGTCTGAAAGCGCTTGAGTACAACCCAAACCTGTTAGAGGGATGCATCAACATCGGAATAGCGTTTCTTCACAAGGGGATGACTCAGCAAGCCGTCGACAGTTTCCACCGAGGGCTCAAGCTCAATCCCAACGCGGTGGTAGCGCACCTGAATCTTGGCAATATCTACTTAGCCCTTGGTGAGATCGAGAAGAGCATCGAGCACAATGCCAGGGCAGCCCAACTCAAACCCGACCACGGAATGGCCTTCAACAACCTGGCGGTGGCGTATCACCACTCGGGAGACGAAGAAAGCGCTCGTAAACACGCCCGCGAGGCGTTGCGCCTGGGATATCCTGTGCATCGGGAGTTTCTCAAGCTGCTTGGTATCGAGTAATAATGCGGGAGTTATCGCCGGGAGGCTTCCGCGAAGTGCTTGAGCGCGGCCTTCTTCTTCGTTGCGGGGAGTGATTCGTAGAGGCTCTGCAATTCCTCTGACTTGAAGCGTAGCTTCTTCTCCTTGGTGTTGCTTGCTGCCACGCGCGGTTGCGCCTTTCCGGCGGCTGCATCGAGGAACCCTCCGATTTCGACAGGTGTGAGCCCTTTCAATATCCGCTTCACAGACCCTGGGGAGATTGACCATGCCTCTTCGACGAGTTCGGGGAAATACTCCATCTCCCAGCCGGTGAGAAGAAACACTCGCCGACCCACCTCGCCGAGGTCTCCGAATTCCGAAACAACCTGAGTAGGGTCGTAATCAACAGGCGGACCGGCACTCCTGAGCAATTGGGACACTTCTTTCTGATGTGAACAAGCCAGGATTTCAAGGTCTTCCATGGTAAATGCAGATCCGGTGAAGGCTCGCTTGAGTTCCGGCAGGAACACATGCAGCCCTTCCGGCGAGAGCACTTCTACCAAGTCCACCAATTCCGCCGCAGAGAAGCCTGCGAGCGAACAGTTCGCCGCCAGAATCTCCTGGTACGACCCTACCTCATGGAAAAGGCGAATGATCTGGTCCGGCTTCAGCCGCTCCCAAGGGATATTTGAGGCCAAGCGGTGCGCCGCGTCGCCCGAGCGCGCGTTCAGTTGATCCTGCAGAATCTCTAATTCGAATTCGTCCACCAGTTCATCGGAGTTAAGGATTCGCTTCACCGGATCCGGCACATCCGAGAGGATGACCAGCCTGGACCATCGCTTGAAGAAAGTGATTTCAGCAGGGCTCGTGACCGTATCCCATTCCTGCATAATGGTTTCCAGGAAGCTCTCCGCAATTCGGATGATCTCTTTGGTGAGGAGTCCCTGTTCCTCTTCGCCGAGTCCTTCTGCAAGTTCCTGGATAAGATCGAGCAGTACCTCCTCGATCTTCTCAGGGATCTCGCCCGGAGTTTGTGTGGCTTCCAGTTCGGCCAAGAACGCTCGTACATCGCGCATACTGACCGCGACCGGGTCGCGCGACCCGACGGCCCCGGAGACAATCAGCGTGTGGACGAGCGCCTCTCGAAGGGAATCCACTTCAGCCAAGCTCTCTACACGCACCGATCTGGACTTGTTTAGGAGAGCGAACGGCAGGATTTCCTTGAGCTTCAGGACGAAGTTGTACCGTTGCAGTTCCGACTCGTAGTAATCCAGCACAGCCAGGGACGAAAACATCCTGTCCGTCAAGGTCAGCGACGAAATCTGCTGGATTTCGGCTTCGGAAAAGACACTCATTTGAGCGAGTTGCTGGCACGTAAGTTCGTCGAGGCACTCGAATTGCTCGGGACTCACCAGGACTTCGATCCGGTGGTTCTGCAGGAGCAGACCCCATGCGTGTCGAAGCTTCCAGATTCTCGTATACGCCAGCCGGAATAGATCCACCGGCGAGTCTTCCATGAGAATGCGCAATCCTTCGTCTACGTCGGCGCCGCTCCGGATTTCGAGCCCAACTCCCACGAGCTTGAGAACCGTCTCCTGTACGCCGGCCAGTTCCTCGGTCGAACGGAAATCCACCTCCTTGTGAAGAACGTACTTGTTCGCCATCGCCACCGAGATGCGTATGATCTCGTCGGCCCTGTCGCGCGTGAAAATACCTTGTTCGGTTCCTCTCTTGACGACCTTGGAAATGAAAATCTGATCGTCAAGAACTACGAGGCCCAATGCGTCCATTCGTGAAACGCTCCGAAATCCGTGATGAACGTGGGATAAGTTCGATGCGACGTGACCCTGTTCAGCGCAGGGAGTAGACTGCGCTTGCAAGGGGCGCCGCGAGCGGGCTACCTGACCCTTTCCATGTATTTGCCGGTGCGGGTGTCGATCTTGAGAACATCTCCCTCGTTGATGAACAGAGGAACTTGTACGGTCATACCGGTCTCGAGGGTTGCCGGCTTTGTGGCGCCGCCGGCCGTGTCGCCCTTCACGCCCGGCTCCGTGGAAGCTACTCGGAGTTCCACAAAGATCGGGACGTCTACACCTATCGGTTTGGCATTATGGAACAACACGGTAATCTCGACGTTCTCCTGCAGATAGCTCCGGGAGTCGCCCAATTGCTCTTCCGTGAGGAACGATTGCTCGTAGGTTTCGGAGTCCATGAAATAGAACTGCCCGTCGGTTTCGTAGAGGTACTGCATGGTCCTCTCTTCGAGGTCCGGCTTATCGACCTTTTCGCCGGATCGGAATGTCCTGTCGATCACGTTGCCACTGAGCAGACTCTTGAGCGTGGTGCGGACAAAGGCTCCGCCCTTGCCGGGCTTCACATGAAGAAAGTCTACAATAACAAAGGGTTCTCCGTTAAGCTCGATTTTCAGTCCCTTTCGGAAGTCAGGGGTAGAGTACATAGGTGCCTCCCTCAATCACATGCAATATATGAAAAATATTCCTTACACCGCTGAATCCGCAAGTGTGAGGAGCGTATTTTTTTTGTTTATCCCGCGGCGGGCTCACTCCACCACGATGAGATCCTTGGGCATCCGCGACAGCAACTCCGGGCCGGTGCGGTCCATGTATACAAGGCTTTCGAGGCGCACGCCTCCGAAGCCTTCGATGTAAATTCCCGGCTCGATGGTGAAGACCATGCCCTCTTCAATCACGCCCTTGCCGAGCGGGGATAGAGACGGGGGCTCGTGGACCTCCAGTCCGACACCGTGGCCGAGCCCGTGTACGAAGTACTTGCCGAAACCGGCGGCCGCAATGGAATCTCGCGCTATCCGATCCACGTCACGCACGCGCATGCCCAGCCGCAGCGCGTTGATGGCGCGCATGTGGGCATCGTACACCGCCCGATGAATCTTACGCTGTTCCGATGTCGCAACGCCGGTCACGCACGTTACGGTTTCATCGCTATTGTATCCGTCAATTACACAACCGTAATCAACGACCACCAACTCGCCCGCGCCGATTACCTTATCCGACGCGGCCCCGTGCGGCAATGCACCACGGTAGCCGGACGCAACGATTGTCTCGAACCCGGGCCCGTCCGCGCCGCAACGCCGAAACATTGCCTCCAGTTCCGCTGCGACATCCTTCTCGACACGGCCGCTAAGGCCTCCATCGAGCAGCCGGCCGCAGGCCTCAGACGCACAACGTGCGGCACGCTCAATCTTGGCTTTCTCGTCGGAGGTCTTGCGCAGACGTAGCCCGTCGAGAAACGATCTCGGCAATGACACGAGACGGACATCCGGCAGGCGCCGCGCCAGGCCCGCGGTGAATTCGTGGCTTACTCGGGGCGCCTCAATGCCAAGTTTGCTAACTCGAGCCGCTTTCACCGTCCTTGCCAGCGCATCGAGCCGGCGCCTAACAACGTGCAGTCGGAAGCCCGGCGCTTCATTACGCGCCTGTATATCGTACCGGCCGTCGGTGAAAAGGTGTCGTTCACGCTCGGTGATCAGCACCGCACCGTCGGACCCTGTAAAACCACTGACATGACGAAGATTCACGGAGGGCAGAATTTCCGATGAGTTGAACAGGATTGCGTCAACTCCGAGCCGCCGGAGGCTGCCGTGTAAGGTCACCGCAGATAGAATCATCGTTTCGAGCGCCGCGAGGATTTCATGTTCTCAATGTTTGACAACCAGGATTGCAGTACGCCGAGCATCTTCTTCTCTCGCATCTTGCGACGGGCATCATTCAGGGATGACTTCAGCCCTTCGTCTTCGGGGTGGCGCTTGAGGAGCTGCTCGTAAATTGAGGCCGCACGATCGAAGTGCCCTTGCCTTACAAATTCTTCGCCCATCGCCGTGGTTACGGGAAATAGGCCGCCCGATCCCGGCGTCAGCACCTCGGGCCGAAGTTCAGGAGCAAAGCTACGAAACTCCGGGAGCACGGCCGGTTCCGGCACAGGCGCAGGCCATTCCGGTATGGTTTCGGGAGCGGGTGGCGCCTCGCTCTCACGCGCTTCTAACACTTCTTCGCGATACGCTTTCTTGGTTTCTCCAGCGATCTGGAAGGCGCCGCGCAGGGTTTCGTACAATGCCTTGTACCGAGTTCCCTCTTCGAGGTGTCCCAGCTTGAGGTGAAGTTCGCTCAGAAGTTCAAAGATACTGACCGCGCGAACGTATTTCTTCTCAAGGACAGCCAACACATCGAGGCAGGCGTCGAATTCTCCGCTTTGGAGGAGGGACCGCGCGCGATTCAACGCTTGGTCCAAGTCCGCGCCCGCCGAGAAAGGACACTGAAAAAGCGGTGTTGAATCCACCATTTCACCCTTGCTCACGCGGTTGGTGAGAGTTGAGGTATCAACTCTATGAATTCATTAAATAATCCAATTCTGCGTATTAGTCAAGCACCTTTTTGCGCGTGAGAGCTCTCGGACGGCCACGAGAAGCGAATTTGCGAAGAAAGGGTTGGTGTTCGCACGGTGGCGCAACTCAGCGCTAGCGGTCTCCTACCGGTTCGCTTTCAAACAAGTAACATCAAAATGGCCGGCAGCGCCGGCCCCCACTATTTCTTATGATGGCGGCGGGCCTCCGTGCCCGCCATTTCATTTTCCCTATGGCAAATTGGTATTACACATCGCCCAGCCCCATGCGGTGACATGCAATTGGAGCATGACAGCGCGTCGAACGACGTCGGTATTGTCCAAAAGATTCCGGAGGCCGGCTTTGGGGTCCCAACCGGGCGGAGGCGTGCGGATGCGTTCCGCGTGTGCGATGTACGCCCAGGCGTCGCGAAGAATCTCGGAGCAAGGGCAGAAGGGGCCGTAGAACCGCCGGGCTTCGCGGACAAGGTTTCTGGCGGCGCTTTCATAGGACTGGAAACGCAGGTTCCGGTCTTCCACCGGTTCAGTGAGGGAGACGCTGTTCACGCTCCCCAGAAACTCGTCAATAGCGGGAAGCAAGCCGGTAGGGCACTCTTCATTTCGTTCCGTCCCCCACGCCGTTGCCGCAATGAAACAGACGAGCAGAATCGACAGGCCGGTCGCTCGAAGGTCGAACCATCGCACAAATGGGGACCGAACCTGATCAGTCTTCGTCAACCGGACTGTCGGACCGCATTTCATCGCGCTTGCGGGCGGCCTCCATCAGGAGGAGCTGGCCGGGCTTCCTGATCGTAATCTTCCCCGGTTCACGCCAGGGCTGGCTTGAAAAACTACCGCCCTTGAAAGTTAGACACCGGTAAAGCGCTTCCTCCGCCTCGAGATCGCCACAAATTGCGTGGACGATGGAGCCCTTGTCCACGAAGACGAACCCATTCATTCCATCGCGCGACACGATCTCCACTACAGCCCGATGGCGATTCAGCAGCAGCAATTGTACGTAATCGAGGAGGTCGATGCCGTCTACGCGGCCTGAGAATGAGGTGTTCGCGCTGCCTTTGGTGATCTCGTCCGCGATGATGTCCACCAGTTCGGGGACTTTGACTGGTTTTTCCAGCACGCGGTCCACTTCGGGATGCTCAGCGGTGATGTCGAGTTCGAGCTGATCCGCAAACCCCGTCAGGATGATAAATGGCGGCTTCGGAATGCCCTTATTGAAACACAGGTCACGGACGGCCCGTCCCAGTTCCCATCCGACCATACCATCAACCGAATAGTCGCACACCACAGCGTCTACCTGAGCCTCATCGAGAACTCGCAGGGCCTGTTGGCCCGACGATGCGGCCAGAGGCTTCTGGCCGGCGAGCTTCAGGCCGTTCTCCAACACCTTGAGAACCCGCTCTTCGTTATCAACCACGAGGATGCGAAACGTCTTCATCGCGGCTTGTTTTGCCGCACGGCTGCGCCGCTTCTTCGCCGGGTCCTTCACGTGGCGCAGACGCACGATAAAACAGGTCCCGCGCGGCTTCAGTCGCTTAACGCCCATGGTGCCCCGGTGCTGACGGATGATTTCCGCACTGAAGGGCAATCCCATACCAGCGTGACCTTCCTTTGACGTCCAGAATGCCACGGAGATATTCTTAATGTCTTCGTCGGGGATCCCCGCGCCGTTGTCCTGTATGGTCAGCACCACTTGTTTTTGGTTAACGGTGGAGTTGACTCTGATTCTGCCGCCCTTGGGCATGGCCTCGACCGCGTTCTTCAAGAGGTTGAGCACGACCCACACGACCTGGTCCGGCACGCCTTCCACGTAGCAGCCTCGAAGGAGATCCAACCGGTATCCGACATTGATCTTCCGGCGCTCCAGGTCCGTCTTGGACCAGAGCTTGCACATTTCGATCGCCTCGAGGATCGAGTCTGTGAGATCGAAAATCTCCTTACTCGGCTCGGTGCCGACGGCTCGTTCACCAGCAAAGCTGTGAAGCCAGCGGATTGCCTCCGCCGCGGAACGTGCACTCTCGACAATCTGTTCCAAGTTGAACTTGACGCCCTTGTTGTCCTTGAGGTCGAGGTTGGTCAGTCCCATATTGGCATTGCCGGCAACTATCTGGAGGAAATTCTTAAGTGTGTATCCGACTCCGCCGGAGATCTGGCCCAGCACTTTAAGGCGTTCGGATCTGACGATCAGTTCTTCGGCCCGCTTCTGGTCGGACAAATCCAACAAGAAGGCATGTGCACCAGTGATACTTCCCTCTTCGTCACGGATCGGCACCACGTGGACCCGCACAAACACCGGTCTCCCTTTGCTCTTATACTGAAACTCGCCGATACCGGATTCGCCGGATTCCATACAACGGAAGATCGCCTCAGAAATGCCGGCCTCCACCATGGGCAGCAGAGTGAACAGGTCCATCCGGCTGGACCGTTCAAAGATCGGCAGACCCAGGATGCTGAGCACGGCCGGGTTGAATTCGGTTATGTCGCCGCTGCTGTCGAACGAGATCATTCCCATCGGCGCACTATCGATGAGCGAGCGGTATCGCGCTTCGCTGAGACGAAGGGCATCCTCACCACGTTTGCGCTCTGTGACATCTATCCATGATCCGAGTATTTCGTACGGATTGCCCGCACCGTCCCGCAACAGGTTCAGCTCGTCACGCATCCATCGATAGCGACCGTCTTTGTGCATAAATCGGTACTCATGCACGTGATGGCCGTTTTGCGCGACGGCGGCCAACTTTTCCATAACTCCGGGAGCGTCCTCCGGATGGATGCAATCCGACCAGAACGAGGGATCTTCCACGAAGTTGCGAGGCTCGTGTCCCAGCAAAGCCTCAACGTTGTCGCTCATGAACGTGGTGGTGAATCGGCCGTCAAGCCGCCGCGCGTAAATGATCACCTGCGGCGCCCCTGAGACAAGGAATTTCTGTCGCCACCCGGGTTTGGGTGAGGCTTTGTCACTCTTGTCACCGGATTCACCGATAACTCGGACTGCCGCCCGAAGTCCGGTAAGAAGTTCATACACGCGATGCTCTGCCATGGATCGGTCCTCCGTTCGATCCGTCACCAAAGGATACAGGAGGACTCGTCGGTCCAGAGCGCCCCGGATAGGCACTTAGCCTGTAGAATCGCCCGACGGCCATGAAACATCTCACGCATCCTTGTGAGGTTTGTCACAGTCATGAGTCTCCTATACCAATGCACAATCAAACGGGCGACAATCTCGGACATGGACTGGTGGGTCGGGCATCTCGCCTGTCCCATCAAAATAAGGACGTCACTTGCTTGAAAGCGCATCGGTATTAGGTCATCTTCCCATCGAACAAAGCGGCTCGGTCCCGCAAGTCCGCGGGTTACTTCCGTCCTTTATGTAAACAGCTGTTTGCCGACAGCCTGTACCGTTTCAACACAGATCTGCTTAAAGCTCTCTTTGACGCCGCGACCGTTAATGGCGCTTGCCTCAAAAGACCGCCACCTGCTTTGCGGGTTAAGATCTCGGTCCATCTCCGCCACGGGCATGATAGTACCCACGCCTCCGTTCAAGTCTCGCTTGTTGTACTGAAGAACCACAGGAACGGAATCAAGGTCACATCCCACCGCAAGCAGGTTCTGTTCGAGATTGTTGAGGCTGTCGATGTTTTCGAGCCGTCTTTCATTCTGAGAATCCGCAACAAAAACCACGCCGTCAGCGCCTTTGAGAACCAGTTTTCTCGTATCGTTGTACTGCACCTGGCCAGGTACCGTGTACACCGATATCTTTATGCTCATATTCCTAACCAGTCCAAGATCCATCGGAAGGAAATCGAAGAAGATAGTACGGTCGCCGGCTGTATTGATGGAGATAAGCTCGCCCCTGACCTTCTTTCCGACGGCCCTGTGAATCATTACGAGGTTGGTGGTCTTTCCTCCAAGGCCGGTACCGTAGTACACGATCTTGCACTGGACCTCGTTCAGCTTGCGACGAATAATAGCCATGACCGCAGTCTACCCGACGTTACCCTCCCGATCCTTGCCGCTTGCCTGCGGCCGCGGACGAGTTGTTCCCGATCATCGGGTGATGGCACCCCATTTCCGTAGCTCCTCGGCCGCAGATACTTGTGCGCGGCTCCCGGCTTCAGAGCGTTCCAAGATCTCAACCAATGCGCAGTCGAAGCAATGAGTCAGCCGGATGCCTCCTCCGCTTCGGACGTCGGGCCTGACTTCGCTCCGGAGGCATCACGGCCGACTACCAAAGTCACTTCTTTGTAAGCGCACTGGTATCGGATCAGGTGCTGGTAAGCGTGCCATTTGCCATTTTACTATAACACATCTCCAGCGTAAAGATCTCTTTGAATTTACTGGTGATCCTCCAGCAGCACCACCGATTTCGCGCTGTCGTGTCGTCCGCTATGTCACATTGGCCACAACTCGACCGCAATCCAGTACGGTGTTCGTCGGTACCTTCCACTCGGTCGCTGGAGAAGGGAGGCGTTGAACAACGCGATTTGCCTCGTAGCGGGTCTGAGACCCGCCCCTACCCAATTGTGCCAATGACGACAACGAACACGTATTTCTGAATCGGTCTGCTAGTTCTGTTCGAGGGCGCCCTCGCCCCACGCGTCATCTCTCTGGCGGACCGCCTCGAACAAGAGGAAATCGCTGGGTTTGTTGATCGTAGTCGCTTCGGGCTCCTCCCAGGGTACGTGCTCGAAAGTGCCTTCTCGAAAACGCAAGCACCGATAAAGCGCTGCCTCGCCCTGAAGGATTCCGCACACTGCATGAAGCACGCGTCCGTCGGACATGTACACGCGGGCCGTTGTGCCGAGGGTGGATTTCACCTCAAGGACGGTCTGCGCGCCTCCCAGGAGTACGAATTGCACGTATTCAATCAGATCGACGCTTCTCACCATGCCGGAAAAGGCGCTTCGGTTCGCAGTAGGTGTGAGAAACGTTGCGAGTTGGTCCCAGTCGATCGGTTTGGCAAGCACCACCGAGGCTCCCATGTCAAGAGCCTTGCGCTCGGTTTCACGTGAGATCGCCGCGCCGATGGCCACAATGCGCGGCCGAGGACACGCCATATTCGCCCAGCCGATCAGATCTAATCCGCCGGGCGAAAAGGCGGACACGTCTACAATGAGCACCTCAAAGGCTCGGAACTCGAGGATCGAGAGCGCATGCTCCAAGTCGCGTGCCACGAGTGCGGAATGGCCCTCACGCTTCAACCGTCCGACGAGCGCACGCGCGTTCGCCTGATCGGAGTCGACCACGAGTATGTTCCATTCTTTATTCATTATCGCCCGGCTTCCTTTTCCAACACTGAACGCGGCAAACCCATGCGGCTCAGTACTCCATTGCGGAAATTTGACACCCCGCGCCGTCTCCCGAGTTTTTGAGGAAATAGCGGGGCCGGCATCCGTGCCGGTCCTTGGCTAACGGCCGGCAGAGACGCCGGCCCCACTATTCATCCGAAAACTGTCAGGAAACACGCGTTACTGAATCTGCGAAACCGCTTACTTAGATTCTGCAACGTACGACACGAACCCGGTGGACTTTTGCGACCGAAAGAGTCGCTCAGGCCGCTCCTTGCTCCATCGCCTTGCGATCGGTAACGTCGAGGATAATTCCCTGATAGTGCGTCACCTGCCCTTTGGAATTGCGCCGCACAAACGACCGATCATCGACCCATCGAGGATCTCCGTATCCTGTCAGGATGCGGTATACGAGCGAATACTCCTCGATGTCGCGGTCCTCGGTGATCCGAGCAACCTCGGAGAATACCATCTCCCGATCGTCCGGATGGATGATGTCGGCGTATGTGATCCTTCCGGCGACAAGGTCTTCGGATTCGTAGTCAAACTGCAGCACGTTGTCGGAGACGAATTCGATCGGCCAGTTGTCTTCCGCGCGTCGCACGAATGCCACCGCAGGGCTGATCTCGATGATGGATTCCATCTCTTTGAGGCGAGTCAGTGTGAGTTGAAGCTGTTCTTCAGCTCGTTTACGCTCTGCGATTTCCCTTTGCAGTTCCCGGTTGATCTGAATCGCGTTCTCGTATGTAGACGCGAGGAGACTTAACGATCGCTCCGCGTCGACGGTGACTTCGTGCGCTTTTCCCCAGAGATTGATCTCTAGGGTCTGGATCGTTGGCTTCTTCTGAGTTCGCATCGGGTTGGACACGATAGACTCAACTTTCGAGAGCAGGAAATCCTCGTCGTACGGTTTGGTAATGTAGAAGTCCACCTGCGCCTCGATTCCGCGAATCACATCCTCTCCTTCGGATAAGGCCGTGAGCAAGATGACCGGTATTTCGCGCCAGCTATCGTTGTCCTTAATCCGGCGCGTAAGCTCGAACCCGTCCATCTCCGGCATGACAATGTCACTGATAATCAATGAAGGCCTCTCTCCGGAGAGAGCTTCAATGGCCGCTTTGCCCGAACTCGCAGCGGTGACCCGGTAGCCATGCTCCTCCAATAGATGCTTGAGCAGCATAGCCTGGGTGAGACTGTCCTCGACGATGAGGACATGAGCGCCGACTTTTTCCTGAACCTCAGACGTCATACCCGTGCTCCCGATCCCCCCTCAATTCATCACAGGCCGCTTCCACGGCGCTGCCTCGCTCACTTGACGAGCCCTCGCAGCAGGTCCGTGATCTTGTTGGGCGGCAGGGAATAGCGTGCCGCACCTATTTTGGCGGCTTCACCAGGCATCCCGTACACCACGGAGCTTTCCTTGTCCTGTGCTATGGTAACCGCGCCTTTGTCTCTCATGAGCTTCAGGTCGTCAGCTCCGTCTCTTCCCATCCCTGTGAGGAGGATGCCCACGGCTTTGGCGCCGAAGGATTCAGCCACCGAACGGAACAAGTAAGCTACGGATGGCTTGAGACCTGTGTCCGGCCCTTCATCGGTGAGGGTGACAGCCAGGTTCGGGCCGATCTTCATCTGTCTGCCGTCCGGCGCAACGTATATGGAGCCGGCCCGGGCGATCTCTCCGTCCCGAGCGAGATGCACGGCCAAAGGCGACGCACGGTTAAGCCATTCCACAAATCCGGCGGCAAATCCGGGGGCAATATGCTGAACGACCAGAATCGGCACAGGAAAGCCTTCTGACAGACTGGAGAAGATCGAGTTCAGGACGGCTGGCCCACCTGTCGACGCTCCGATGGCCACCACTTTGAACTCGCGGCCGGGCAACTGGGGCGTCGGAATCGCATCCTTCGCCGGTTCCTTCTTCGGGGCCGGTTCTGCCTTCTTCCAGCGCCGGACCACCTTCACCTGGGACATGAGCTTGACCACTTCGATGAGCTTTTCAGCTTCACTGCCCCGACTGCCCAGGTCAGATGCTCGCGGCTTTTCCAACGCGGCTACAGCGCCCACTTCGAGGGCGAGAAAGGTCTTGTCGACTTCCTCTCGTACGAGGCTCGCGCTCACGACCACAATAGGAACCGGTTTCGTCTCCATGATGCGCCGCGTGGCTTCGAGTCCATCCATCTTCGGCATGATGATGTCCATCGTCACCACATCGGGTTTGTCGCGCGCGACCAATTCAATAGCTTCGAGCCCGTTGCGGGCGGTCCCTACCACGGTGATGTCGGGATCGGAATTCAAAATGTGGACGAGGAGTTCGGCCGCGACCGGCGAATCCTCGACGACGAGAACTTTGATCATGCCATTTCCACTATTCATACAAGGCGTTCGACCGTTTCCAGCAGATGATTCTGGTCGAAGTTCCCTTTGACAATATAGGCGTTGGCGCCCGCATCAATGCCTCGCTCCCGATCCTCACGCGACCCCAGGGATGTGACCAACACCACAGGCAAGTGCGCCAGCTTCTCGTCGGCCCGGATACTAGCCGTGAGTTCGAAGCCGTTCATACGCGGCATCTCGATGTCCGAGACCACGAGGTCGAATGGTCTGGTTCGCAACACGGCCCATGCGTCCGCGCCGTCTACTGAGGTGGTCACATCGTACCCGGATGACTCGAGAATGTTCTTAAGCAGCATCCGAGAAGTGATGGAATCCTCTACCACGAGCACCGATTTTTGCCCTGATTCGGCCAACTCCACGCGGATTGCCGGACCGGTTCCCGAGAACGCTCCCTTTGTGGCAGACTTGATCATGTCGCTGACGTTCAGGATCGGTGCAAGCTTTCCCGAGCCAAGCACCGTTGCCCCTGCCACGTTGCGCACGCGACTGAGTTGTTTGCCCAGCCCTTTGACCAGCACTTCCTGTTCCTGAAGGATTGTGTCGACCTGAAACGCCACGAGCGTGTCACCCGAACTCAGGATAAGCACGGGCACATAACCGAGATCTTCAATCTTCTTCGGCGCTATCAGCTCGAGGATGTCTCCCATGCGCACCAGCGGCACAGTGCGATCGTTCACTTTGATGGTGTCATGGTTGCCGACGGTGCTGATCGTCTCTTTCTTGATCCTTGCCACTCGTTCCACGCTTGCGGTGGGCACCACGAAAACCTCGCCGAATGCTTGCACGAGTATACCGCGGAACGTGGACAGCGTAACCGGCAGCACAATCCGAAACGATGCCCCCATTTGAGGCGCCGTGGCCACCGTGATATTGCCGCCGAGGTTCTCGACTTTCTCGCGCACGATCGCCAGTCCGAGACCGCGGCCCGACAAATTCGTGACCATGGGACTGGTTGACACCTCGGACTTGAACACCAGCGAGAGAGCGTCTTGACCTTCGAGTCGCTGCTGTTCCTGCTCGGAGATCATACCCTGTCGCGCGGCAGCGTCGCGCACGCGAGCCACATCAATGCCCGCTCCGTCGTCTGAGACCACCAATTCAATCTGGTTGCCGCTTAACTGCGAGAACGCAACGGTGATTGTCCCTTCACGCGGCTTGCCCTTCTTAAGCCGTACCTCGGGCTTTTCGACCCCGTGGTCCACCGAGTTCCGCAGCAGGTGGATAAGCGGGTCTTTCATTTCCTCCAGGATGCGCCGGTCGATCTCAAGGTCCGATCCCGCAATCTCAAGTCTCACTTCCTTGCCGTTTTCGCGCGCGAGATCGCGCACGAGTTTCGGAAAGATTTCCAGCAGAGACGAACACGGAAGCATGAGGACGTTCATCATATCTTCGAGCAGTTCGTCCACCATTGCCCCGTGAAGCCTCGCGTCAGCTTCAGCGTACTTGGCGAGCTGCGCCAGTTTCGTTTCGAGGGCCTTGATCGAAGCTTGGTTCCATTCGAGAAAATCGATCAGCTTGGCGACATGCGCGTCGCCCTTCGTGGCTTTTTCTTGGCCCTTCCCGCGCACCAGCAGTGGTTCAAGAGCGCGACCATGACCGGCAACGCCGTTCCACTTCTGCTTCCATTGATCCACGATACTGAGGACGGACCGAATGTCTTCCACGCGCTGGCTCGTAGTGAGCTTCACGGAGACCATCTCGCTCACTTGGCGCAGCAGCGGGTCAAGTTTGTCGACCGCGATGCGAACTGTCTCGGAATGGAAGGCGCGCTCCTTCTTGACGGAGTTCGATCGTCGATTTGTCACGTTGCCGGTAGAAGCCACGAGGAGGGCCTCATCTGCTCCGTTGTCCTGTTCGTCCTCGACCTGAGCAGCGCGTACCTCGATTGGTTCTTCCGGAGGAGCCGGCGCCGGGGCAACCGGAGACTCCTGTGGGCGCTCATCAATAGGGGGCGCCGGGGCCGCCTTCTCTTTCTCACGTTCTGCCGCCGGGGGCGCGGTGCGCGAGGCGAGTACGGCGTTAAGCTGACGGATGATCGTCTGGGTTTCGACGCCCTCCACTTCTGCAAGCAGGTCCGTCATGATGTCGGTAGACCTGTGAAGCACATCGAAGAGTTCGGTGGAAAGCTGTACCTCGCCGGCCTTCATTGTGGCGAAGACGCTCTCGACCACCTGGCACACCGACTCGATGTCCGTCATGCCAACGGAGCGTGCCGCTCCCTTCAGGCTGTGGGCCTCGCGGTACATCGTTTCGACGAGGCTCTCGTGTTCCGTGCCAGCGGGGCTCTTCTCCAGATCGAGCAGCCCCATGGCAATAGCCTTGAGGTGTTCGTCCGCTTCGATCTTGAAGGTGGCAAGGAGTTTTTTCAGGAATTCTTCGTCCTTCCTGCCCATCGAGATCATTCCTCCTACGTACTAAACCGTGCCAAAGCTTGTTTGAGCATCCCGGCCAGTTCTTCCAGGCGCCGTGCAGCCGCCTCCAGTTGGGAGGTTCCGGCCAAGTTCTGCTGCATGGCCTGCTCGATGCTCGTCATTGCCGAAGCAACCTGGTCCACGCCGACGAATTGCTGTGAACTCGACGCGTCGATCACGCTCGCCGCATGTGCCGCTTCGGAGACGCTGTCGGTAAGCGCTTGGATCGATTCACCGGTGCGCATGGATTGCTCGATCCCCGCGTCTACCGCTTTTCCGCCTTGCTCCGTGGCCATGACGACCGCGCCCACCCATTTCCTGGTCTCGTCCAGGATGGTACGCACCTGCTGAGTTAGCTCTCTGGACTGATCGGCCAGTGTTTTGATCTCCTGCGCTACCACGGCGAAACCTTTGCCCTGGTCGCCGGCACGCGCTGCCTCGATAGAAGCATTCACCGCCAACAGGTTCGACTGGTCCGCGATGTCCTGGACGGCTACGATGATCTCTTCAATAGTCCGACTGTGCTCACTAAGCTTGACAACAGTCTCGCCGATCGATTCCATCTGATCTCGGATGAGATTCATCCGATAGACGGTGTCTTCAGTCGCTTTCTTCCCGGATTCGGAGAACGCTACTGCTTTGCGAGCGGTATCAGCGACGCCTTTGGCTTGTGTACTGGAGACCTTGGCCGCTTGTCTCACTTCTTCGACTGTAGTTGTGGTTTCCGCAACCGCGCTCGATGTCTTCGAAGTGCCCATTCCGAGCTCCGCGACGGTGGAAGAAATGTCCGAAGCCGAGACTGCCATGATGTTGACGGCTTCAACCGTCCGGCCCACTTGGCCTTTGATGGTTTCGACCAGACGCCCGAAGGAATGAACGAGCTTGCCGATCTCGTCTTTCCTCTTGCCGGGACTCATGGTGAACGCGAAATCGCCTTGCTTGACGATAGCCTCCACATGATCGGCCAGCTCCTTAATAGGCTTTGCAATCGAACTGGCCATGAGAAACGCACCGACTGCGGCAACTGCCGCGATGACCAACGCGACAACCACCAAGAAGAGAGTCAGGGACTGAGCCTCGTGCGACAGCCCTCTCGGGCCGTTGAACAAGAGATATACCGCCACGATTGTCGGTAATGAGGCAACCAGAAGGAAGCTTGCCACAAGTTTTCCCGTCAGGTTATCCGTGATCAAATTGCGCATCTGCTGTGCCTTTTCCCGTCCGGTGAGTGTCGCGGGAGGCGGTCTACCTACTCCCCCACTTCCTGATGTACCACGATGCTCTCGTCCGAGAGCAATCTGTCTATGTTGATGATGATAAGTCGATCTGTGGTGATGCCCCTGATGTATCCCTCACGAAGGCCTCTTAGGGCGGTCGTGTCCGCTTGGATCACATTCAGCGGAATCTTCCTTTCTCCGAGAACAGAGTCGGAAACGATCCCGAGTTCCATTTCATCATTGTTGACAATGATGACCCGATATTCGTCAGTCAGTTCTTTGCCGGGCAGGTCGAAAAATTCTTTCACATCAACTACGGAAATAACCTGTCCGCGGACGTTGATGACGCCGAGAACAAACGACGGGACGCACGGCACCCTGGTGAGATCTTTCAAAGGATAGACTTCCCGGACGTAATCGACTTCAACTGCGTACCGCTCGTGGGCGAGCATGAACTCGATAACTTCGAGGCACTCCTGGTCACGTCCCTCGGCATCGGGCCGCTGGGCGAGTTTCTTTGCGCGTTCTCTAAGAATCCTCTTCTTCTCGTCCGGCGATACGGCGACGGCGACCGAGCCTGTGGAGAGGTCCGTATCACGAACGGTTGTCGCCGCCAAATCGTGCTGGGAGCGATCAGCCGCTTCTGGACCTGTCATGTTTTGCCTCCTTGCCTGTTAGGGCGACGATAATTTCGCTCAGACGCCCGGCGGTCAGCCCATCCGATGCTTCAACAGGCTCGTCCGGGGGGCGGCGTCTCAAGATCGAAAGGGCTGCGCGGTGATGTCGAGCCGATTCTTTGTGCTTTCCGCTCCGGCGCGCGAGGTTCCCCAATGCGAAGTGAGCCACCGCGAGTTCCGGATCGAGAAAGACCGCGCGGCGCAATGACGCCGCTGCCTCCTCGAGCATCCCCTGCTCGTGGAGGATCGCCCCGTGCAGGTAGTGGTATGTCGGATTGAGTTTCTCCTTCATGATGGTCTTGTGAGACCATTCGAGGGCTTCGGCGAGTTTCCCTTGATTTGCGTACGCGCGCGCCAGCAGCGACATCGCCGGTCCGATCCAGTCCGACTTGAGACGTTCGCGTGCGAGTACCGGCAAGAGTCTGTCCACCACCTCTTCGTACCGTCCCTGTTCGTGAAGCGCCAGGGCTTCAGAGTAATGGTCGGGCTCTTTCGGAGGGGGCGCGACCGGCATTGGGGGAGGTTCTTCCTTGGGCGGTTCCGGTGTGGCGATGGCAGCTCCAACGGGCTCATCTTGCGTAAAGAGCGGGAATTCCAGGAGAGGCGGCGGAAAGCTCGCAATCCTTGGTTCGGGCGGGGGCTCGAACGCATCGAAGCTTGTGAAGTCAAACGTCTTGCGTTGCCCTTGACCGGCCTCGTCTTTTCTGAACAAGATGGCGCCCGGGCAGCTCACCTGCACCAATGCCGGATGTGCGATAATAGGCGCCTCGGCCGGACTCACGATGAGCCATCCGCCGTCCGACAGAAACTGACAGACACTCTCCACGGCCCGCTCTTGAACTTCCGTAGAAAAGTACATCAATACGTTCCGGCAGAAGATCACGTCCATCGGCCCACGCTCGCCGCCGGGCAGTTCCAGGATTTCCTTGGCGAGGTTGAGGAACGCGAAACTGACCATCTTCTTGATCTTGGGATCGATTTCGCTTCCATCACCATTCGTGTGGAAGTATGTCGCCGTGATCTCTTCGGGAACAGAGCGGAACGACCATTGACCGTATATTCCGCGGCGGGCCTTGCGCAGAAAGGACCGGTTGACGTCGGTTGCCATAATCGTGAGCTGCCATTGCGGCAAGTCCAAAATGAGGCGGCTGAGCAGGATCGCCAGCGAGTACGGCTCTTCGCCCGTTGCACAACCAGCACTCCAAATCTTGAGCCGTCGTCCGTCCCCACGGCGGCGAAGGATTAGATCGGGAAGAATATCCTCTTCAAGCACGCTAAACAGCCGTTCGTCACGAAAGAAGTGGGTTTCTCCGACGGTCAAGTATCCTGCAAGGGTCTCAATGCGGGGCTCGCCCCAGGGTGATTCAAGTAGCCACTCCGCGCATGCGCGCAGATCGTTGAAACCTAAATCGGCAGCGGCTTTCCGTAAGGCTCGGACCACGTCGTCCCGCCTGGACGGGGGATAGTGGAGCCCCAGATGCGATTCGACGGCGAGGCTGAGGTGGGAAATAAGTTGATCGGAGAGAGCCTTAGACATTACGTGCCTCGTGCGTCCCTTCAATAGCATAATGGAGCCGTTCCCGGTGCTCGAATGACAGAACTTTGTCTACGTTGAGCATGATGATCATGCCCTCATCCAACTTCGCCACTCCATCGACGAACCCGGTCATCGGCAGCATTCTATCGGAGCTGACGAACTCATTTTCAGGCATCTCGATGACCGGGTTGACCTCGTCCGCAACGAGCGCCACGGTCCGCCCGGCTTCGTTTACGATTATGAACAGGTCTTGCAGCTCGATGTCGCGCTCCGACACGCCGAGACATCGGCGGCTATTTACGACGGGGATCACTCGACCCTCGATGTCTATAACGCCAAGAATAGTCTCAGGAGCATCGGGCAAGCGAGTGATTTCTACCGCTCGGACAATGCGCTCCACCGAAGTGAGGTTGAGAGCGAAGCGCTGCTGATCGAGCGAAAACACAACGAGCTGATTCAGACCGGCCATAGGGCGTTTCTCCCCATCACGGCAACCCTGCCGTACTCACGAAACAATATCGGGCGACTCCCCGGACTACAGGCGTGTCACAGACTCCGAACCGCAGCGGTTCTCAAGTCCTGTGAGCGTGCCATAATTACCATGAACGTCAGGCACACGATGCTCGACTAGGGGGTTCTCAGCGAGGAGCGCTGGTCCTCGACGTACTTCGCGTAGGACCTGACCACGTCGGATATGATCAGGTTATACGCGGAACCCACCGGAGCCACGACGATGACCACACACCCGCCGTCGGGCCAGAATATCCGCCGGCACGCAACTGTCATCTCTGTTCCGATGAGCGTAAAAGCGAATTCTGAGATCTGTCCGAAGTCGAACCGCACCACGCCATCTTCCATTTGGCGCTGGGTCGACATGAAGAGCGTGACCAATTCGTCGGGGTCGAAGACGTATCCGCCGTTGTCCAGAACAAAGCCGTCTTGGTCGGCAAGCACGACCTGCATCGCCAGACCATTGCCGAGGGCTTCTTGCACCTTGCCGTCGAGAATGATCATTCGAGAACGAAGCCCTTGGCCTCCAATTTGGTGGTCAGCTTGCGAAGCATCGCAATGAGAGCGTCTTCGAGGTTGTCGCCCGTGAGAGCGCACGTGGAGAAGCCGTCGTACTTCTCCAGCCCGAGGTATTCCTGGAGGAATTCCATCGAGTGGATCTCCTCGAGGTCATTCTTATTATAGAGAGCCACGATCTCGGCTTCGGACAGGTTGTCCATCTCCTCGACACACTTCCACAGCTCCTGCAAGATTTCCTGATTCCGTTCGAGGGCTTTCTTTTGGGAGTCGATGACGATGAAGATGCCGTCGGAGTCGGCCAGCACTTTCGTGCGCGTTCCCTTGTAGTAGTCCTGACCGGTAGCCGAAAAAATCCGTGTCACCACGTTCTGGGAGATCTCTATCGGAGCGAAATCGAACAAAAGCGTCTGCCCAAACGAGGTCTTCACCTGTCTGAGTTCCTTGACCAGTTTCATTTCGTCCGGAATGGCGTGGTAGAACAACCACTCCAGAGCCGTCGTCTTTCCGGCCAGAGCGGTGCCGAAGAAAATCAACTTGAGATAGATCCTGTCACCAACTACCTTCAAGGGAGGTCATCCTTTCTTCTTCTTCTGTTCCAGGAAAGACAGGAGACTGAGCGCTTTCTGTTTTCCATCCGGCGAAGTGGTGCGAGGCAAGCGGAGCTTGTGCTCCTCCATGAAACGCTTGCGTGCCTCGGCGGTGGTTTCCATGGCCTCGGAGAGCACGTGCCTGCCGTTCTTGGCGGCCATCCTGATGACGCCCATGGGGGACGTCTTTTCCGCCACAAGCACGAGCGACCCTCTTGGCATCATTTGCTGGGCAACGTTCAGGCCATCAAACTCAGCGGTCACCAACTCGCAATAGAACTGCCCCAGACCGTCACCCAATGCTTGATAGCACTGGAACGCGGAGGCGAGCATTGCGCCGAGGTCTTCGGGCTCCATATCGATGTCGCCTTCCAGGGCGATGGGAATCCCGTCACTGTCGATGACCACAGCGGCCTTCAAGCCCGGAACGCTGTCCAGAATGCTTCTGACTGTTTCCGAGATGCTTTTCATGTGCTGTTCACCCCGCAAACAACCTCCCGGAATCCAATGCAGGCGCACGAGCGCATCACAGCACCCTGTGCAGGATAACAGCCGTGCGGGCGCGACAAAAAGTCTCAGTCCCCGCGCTCCTCCGAGACGCTTGATCTGAAGCTTTCCGGCCGCCGTCCGACGGCGATCGATTCCTGAGTGACCTCATTCTACCCTCATGATCGCGTGAGCGCAAGTTAAGGTTGTGTCAGTATCCCAATTTGTTCAACACGCACTGCCGCTATACCTTGTACCGATGTACGAGGTCTTTCAATTGGCCTCCGAGATCCGCAAGTCTTTGTGCGGAAGACTCAAGCCGTGCGGTGCCGTCGAGGGACTGCTTCATGGCGTGCTCGATGCTCGCCATCGCGTTGGAAACCTGATCAACGCCAACCGACTGTTGTTCACTGGAAGCTTCGATCACGCTGGCCACCTGAGATGAGCTGAGCACGCTCTGAGACAGCTTCGAGATAGACTCGCCGGCGAGCTTCGATTGTTCGACGCCCGCCTGGACGGCCTTTCCTCCCTGTTCAGTCGCCATTACTACGGCGCTCACCCATTTCCTGGTTTCATCCAAGATGGTGCGAACCTGTGCGGTCGCCTGCTTGGATTGGTCCGCGAGGGTCTTGATCTCTTGGGCTACCACTGCAAAGCCGCGACCGTGATCGCCGGCTCTTGCAGCTTCGATGGATGCATTCACCGCCAAGAGGTTGGACTGGTCGGCCAAGTCCTGGACGGAACCGATGATCTCCTCAATCGCCTGACTGTGTTCGCTCAATCGCACCACAGTCTCGCCGATCGATTCCATCTGTTCCTTAATGAGATTCATTCTGACGACAGTATCTTCAGTGGCGCCTTTACCGGCGCTGGAGATTTCGACAGCCTGCTGGGAGCTTTGAGCGACCTTCTTCGCTTTTTCGCTGGCCAGGCGAGCGGCTTGACGCACCTGTTCAACTGTCGTGGTCGTTTCTGTCACCGCGGTTGACGTCTCTGCGGTGCTCGTCGCGACCTGTGACACCGTAGTCGAGATTTCCGTCGCGGATTGGCTCAAGATCCCGACACCTTCTCGAACGCGGGCGATTTGCTCCCGGAGGTTGTGCACCATCTGCCGAAACACGTTGGCGAGTGCCCCAATCTCATCATCTCTCTTGAATTTGGGCACATGAACGGTGAGGTCGCCCTTGCTCACTTCGGTAGCAACACTCGCCAGGATCGTGATTGGCCTGGCCAAGCTCCGAGACAACAATACGGCCGCAGCAGCGACCACGGCCACGATGAGAATTGCCATCAGGGCGATGCGCCATCCCAGGGATCGGATCGATTCGAGCGCTTCCGCCTGATCGATCTTGGAAATGAGGCCCCAATCGAAGTCCGCTCCCAGGTCGCTCCGCTTGCTGAATCCAACTTCACCGAACGCAGCCAGCACCGGCGTATTCCGATAGTCGCGCTCCACGGTTGTTCCGGCTCTCCCTTGGAGTGCTTGTTTGGAAGAGTCGGTCTCCACCCTTTTCTTCAAGAGACCGGCGTCCGTTTCGAATCGCGAATTGCTTCGCAAAAGGGAATCTTGACCGACCACAAGCGATTCCGCGGTCCCGCCGATCGTCCGGCTCGAACTGAAGTGCGCATTGATCATTTCAGCGCCCAGCCGCAGGACAAGCACACTTCGGGCCTCTCCCTTGTCGTTGAGCACCGGCACACCGACGAACGCTTCGGGCTGTCCTGTGGGCGGGTAGATGCTGAAATCTACCGTGGCCGGTTTGCCGGTCTTGGCCACTTTTTCCCAAAGCTTTGCGAGACCGCTGCCCTTGAGTTCGCCGGTGGTAACCAGCGTGCCGAGGTCGCTCCCCTTCTTTGCCGTGTAGATCACGTGCCCGTGCGCAACGCACAGTAGCAGGATGTCACGATAACCGGTCGACTGGACATCGTAAGATTTCAGGAAGCTCTCGAACAGAGGATGGATCTTGTCGTAAAGCCACAGGTAGATCTCGGATTTCACGTCAAAAGTAGCGCCCTCTGCCGCTTGGCTGCTGGAGTGGTAGGCCATGAGATCATCGGAGGCAGATCGAGCCGCCTGCGTCTCCGCAAGAAATTTGAGGCTCTTCACGGTATCGCTGAAATAGGTAAGAAGTTCGGTTCTTCTCAAATCCCGCTCTGACAGGAGCTTGTCAAACTGGGTTTGTTCCAGAGCTTTGCTTGCGCTGTCAAACGAAAAGTATCCAACAATGAAGATAGGGATCACCGCTACCGCGACGAACGACGCTACCAACTTGACTAAAATACTGCCACTTAGGAATTTCGCCATTTCTCTTCTCTCCCATCGCGCCTAAACCGAAGCCGGCAGAGCCTTGGGCCGCGGTGGCGGTACCGGTGAGTGTTACACCTCCACAACCATACCGTGGTTCCAAGCGCATCCGTCAGGGACTGCCGACAAGTGTACTTGCGGGGAGTGCGTGGCACTTTCTTTCGCCACGTCGTCCGACGTACGCTAATGGATGCCACATCGCCCGTCCACAATATAGACTTGCAGAGGCCGGGCTGATTGCTTGTCTATCGGTCGCGGCCGCTTGAATGAGTGATTCCGACTTCGACGCGAAGAGAAAATGTTCTTCAGCGCCGGTGCGACCGCGTGGATGCTCGCCTCTAGGTGGCCGTTGCCGCTCCTGCAGTTCAATGTACCACTGGAATCGGAATCCTGGCTCCAAGATCGGACAGTGGACGGCGATGCATGGTCATGAAGGTGAATGCAATTCTCCCGCTTGGATCACCGTCAAGTCAAGGGAAAAGATCATGCCGGGAAAATACGTGCAGACATTCCGACATGAATGTAGCAAGGGAAAAAATTGCCTACCGTATGGTAGGAAGTGCTGCCCGCCTCACCTCCTCGATAATTTATAACGTTCCACGATCACATCACTTTCAACAATTGGGCGTCGCTGGCACGCCGCTTGCTGTCCGGAGAAAGAGGGCCGCGTCTCCCGGTGGTCCGAAGTGTGCCCTTCGGGTAATCAACGGCACAAATGCCGGCCCAATGAAGAGAAAGGCGGAAGACAGCCGTGAACGCCACCAAGATATCGTGGAAAGCTGGGTGGACGATTCGGAGCCGGCACACCTTCCACCTTCGAAAGTGAATTTGAACCATGCGAGACAAGCTCAATGAGCTTAAACTCAAGGTGCTCTCTCACATCAGCCAGATCGTCGGACAAGCGCTGGACCTCGATCAAACCCTGGAAGTGATTCTGGGAATTCTCTCGGAGCACCTTGCGATGCAGCGCGCAACAATCACCCTGATGGACCAAGAGCGCAACCGGCTCGGTATTCGGGCATCTCACGGACTGACTCCCGACGAGAAGAGCCGCGGCGTGTACCGTTTGGATGAGGGGGTGACGGGCCACATTTTCCGAACACGCCGGCCGTTTGTCGTGCCCGACATACGCAAGGAACCTCTGTTTCTGGACAAAACCGGCTCCCGCAAGATCGAGAAGCGCCGGATCGCGTTTATTGGCGTACCGATCGTCCTGCACGGCAACCCTATCGGTGTGTTAAGCGTGGATCGGCTTTTCGGAGAGGATGTCTCCTTTGACGAGGATATCGAGTTCCTCACGATCCTTGCCGCGCTGGTGGCTCAGTTTGTTAGCCTTAACGATCGCGTACGCGCGCGGGAAGACAGACTGATACGGGCCAACCGGTCCCTCAAATCCGAGCTTTCCGAGAAATGCACCAACTTCTTCGCGTCTGCGATGAGCCCGGCGATGGTGCAGGTCCAGGCGCTCATTCGAAAAGTGGCTCCCACAAAAGCTTCGGTGCTGCTACTGGGAGAATCGGGGACCGGCAAGACACTCGTGGCTCAAATCATCCACGAACTGAGCGATCGGGTCGGATTTCCCTTCGTAAAGGTGAATTGCGCCGCCTTGCCGGACACGCTTTTGGAGTCGGAGCTTTTCGGATACGAAAAGGGCGCATTTACCGGCGCGTCCGAGGCACGTGCAGGCCGGGTGGAGCAAGCCAACGGCGGAACGATCTTTCTCGACGAAATCGGCGAGCTTTCCATGGCGCTTCAGGCCAAATTGCTCAGATTCCTTCAAGAGCGCGAATTCGAGCGTCTCGGCAGCAACCGCACTCGGTCCGTGGACGTGAGGATCATCGCAGCGACAAACAAAGATCTCGAAGTGGAAGTGAGAAAGGGCGACTTCCGCGAAGACCTCTACTATCGCCTCAACGTCTTTCCTATCAGGGTGCCGCCCCTGCGAGAGCGCCGCGATGATATTACCTCGCTGGTGGGCTTCTTCACCGACAAATTGTGCCGGGAGTACGGGTGTTCACTCCGGTTCACTTCCACGGCAATGCAAGCGCTCACCGAGCATACCTGGCCGGGAAACGTTCGAGAAATGGAAAACCTCATAGAGCGTCTCGCCATCATGGTAGAGGGAGGAGACCTTGGTGCGGAGGATCTGGCCCCGTACGTGTCCTGGGACGGCACGAGCACGGACCCCTCACGATCCGGGACAGGCACCTCGCTCAAGGAGATCGAAAAGCGAAACGTGCTCGCCGCGCTCGAGCGTAATCGCTGGAAATTGTCCAGAGCAGCGGGCGACCTTGGCATAACTCTTCGCCAAATGGGTTATCGCGTGAAGAAATTCGGTTTGGAAGAGGTGGTCAGAGATCGGAAGCACGCGCTGAAATGATACGAGCTTGTCCAGGCTGCGAGATCACATAACCCCAATTGTGCCAACCGCACGAGATGCGGAATGAATGCGCCTCCCGAGTAGAGGCGCGGCGCGTTACGGCTGTCTCTTCCCGGGGGGCGATCGGCGGATCGCCCCCTTGCCCCGATAAGCGCTAAGATAAGCAAATTCCCAAAAAGATGCCCCCTCCCTTTCCCTCCCCGTCAACGGGGAGGGGACGCACTTCCCCCCGTTGACGGGGGGATTGAGGGGGGGAACGGTTGACTCTAAGACGGAATGTCAGCACTAGACACGATATCTTGGAGGCGGCACCGGCTCTTATCTTAACGCCTATGCCCCCTGCCCTCCTGTCGCGACCAATGCAGCGACCGCGTGCGAGAGCACATCCAGCAGCGTAATTCATAAATGCATGTAGTTCCCACCGGCAGCTGCATTGGGTAGGGGCGGGTCTGAGACCCGCCCCTACTGCGTTATGGCGCTAATCCAAATGAATGGTACATTCGGCACAAATTCCCGTGCGCCGCGAAGCCCAACCAGCATGCAGTCGGCATTACCTATTTGACATATCGGCATCGCCGATGCTAGATTATTCCCGTCGCTTCATTGAGTGTCTCATTTCTTGGCGGCGGTTCGGGTCCGCCTTTGAATCAGGAGGGGATTGGTGAACGTACGGAGCAACGTTTTTGCGACCTCGGCAGGCATTATTGCCGTGGGACTGGCGATCGGGGTGCTTGCCCCGCTCCTTCAGAAACTTGGAAATCCCGGCAACATGGGCATTTGCGTGGCGTGTTTCGAGCGAGACATCGCGGGCGCCGTGGGGTTGCATCGCGCCGAATTGGTGCAGTATCTGAGACCGGAGATTTTGGGCTTCGTGCTCGGCGCTTTCGTGGCTGCGCTTGCTTTCGGTGAGTTCAAGCCGCGGGCCGGATCTGCGCCGCTGGCGCGATTCGTGTTGGGGATTTGCGCCATGGTGGGTGCATTGGTGTTCTTGGGGTGTCCGTGGCGCGCGATCCTGCGATTGGCCGGCGGAGACGGCAACGCGATCTTCGGACTGATCGGACTCGCTACAGGTGTAGGAATCGGAACGGTCTTCTTTCGATCCGGGTATGGCTTGGGTCGGAACACACGGCAAAACTACGGTCTCGGCCTGCTCATGCCGGCATTGATTTTGGGGCTTCTAATCCTGCGTTTGGTGGATGCTCCCATTCCCAACGAGAGCAAGAGCGGAGTAGTCTTTTACAGTCTCAAGGGGCCTGGCGCTCAGTACGCGCCGTTAATAGTATCGATCCTGATCGGGCTTGCCGTCGGCTTTATAGCGCAGCGCAGCCGCTTCTGCACGATGGGCGCCCTGCGCGACCTGATTCTGTTCCGACACTGGCATCTCTTTTCTGGCATCCTGGCATTGCTGGCGGCCGCGCTCGTGGTCAACATCTTACTAGGACAATTCAACCCTGGATTCGCCGGCCAGCCGGTGGCGCATACGCAGAGTTTCTGGAACTTCGCCGGCATGCTGGTGGCTGGCCTTGCCTTCGCACTTGCCGGAGGCTGTCCGGGCAGGCAGTTATTCATGTCGGGGGAAGGCGACGGAGACGCGGCGGTTTTCGTGCTGGGCATGATCGTCGGCGCCGCGGTGGCTCATAATTTCGGACTGGCCAGTTCTCCGGCAGGCATCGGACCGAACGGGATCGCGGCGGTGGTAATCACGCTTCTGACGTGCCTGTTCATCGGCCTAACCAATGTGCAGCGAAAAGCCGCTTAAGGAGAGATCAATTATGTCCGAGACCGTAGATGCTCGAGGGCTTTCGTGCCCGCAACCGGTTTTGCTTACCCTGTCCAAGATCAAAGAGCTTGGGACCGGAGAAGTCGAGGTCCTGGTCGATAGTGACGTGAGCCGCGAGAACGTGAGCAGAGCCGCCACATCTCAAGGCTGGGCCGTGCACGAGGTGATCGAGCGGGCGGACGAATTCCACCTCTTCCTCAAAAAGTCATGAGTTTCCTTGGCCAACTGGTCGACCGGTTGCTGGAGGTTGCACGACCAGCCCACCATGAGAACCGCGGCTTGTCGGAACGCGGCATTCTCATCTTTCAGCACACGTCCGAGGTGATCAAGGCGGAGGCGCTGCTCAAAAGCGCGAGCCTCGATGTGGCGGTAAAGGGACCGCCGCCTGAGGTGCGTACGGGATGCGATCTTGCCATCGAGTTTCCGATCGTCTCGGAATTGAAAGCGAGAGAGATTCTCTCCGGCGCGAAGATCCAACCTATCTTGGTGTTGCCGTTGCAGGACCTCCTGCTGGAACCGGTGAATCTCTTTCAGGTTAAGGACTTCGGCGCTCATCTCATGGTGCGTGCGGCCAATATGAAGATCACTGTGTCGAAAAGCGACCTTATGATCGTCAATGTTTCCGGCGGAGGGTGCCCTGACGTGCCATTTCTTGCGGATCAACTGGTCGGCCGCCGCCTGCCGGACGCGCCCGAACCGCGGACCTACGGGCAGACGCTCTGCGGGTACGCTCTTCAACTGGCGTACGAGGAGCTGAAGCGACGATGTCTTGGTTGATCGTCGGAACGGTCCCGTACGAAGGATTTCCTCTCGTGGAGGGGCCTTGCGCCCTTACAAACGGGAGAATCCGCTTCCGGGATCATACGGCGCCGGTTGCGCGGGGAACGGCTGCGTTAGCCGCGGCTGCGTGTCTCACTTCGGAGGTGCTCGGAATCCGGTCGCCCAACGTGCTTCTGGCCGGGGACATCGGCCGAGGAGACGGAAGCACATTGGTGTATCGCCGCATGGTCGACCGGGTCGGCGAAAGCGCAGAACGTCTTATTGTGTTTCACTATCTTCTGCCTGAAGTACAGTGGCACGACCGCATTCTGATGGGCCTCGACGACCTGACGGACAAGCCCGTGCTGGTCGCTGATGCGGGCTACATGTACGTTGCCAAGATGAGCGGCTCCGCGCCTTCATACGACCTGTTCACGCCTGACGCGGGAGAAATTGCGTTCCTCGCGGACGAGAATGCGCCCCACCCTTTTTACACCAGAGGGTTCCTTCTCCAGGAAGAAGAGCAAGTTCCGGAGCTGATCCGACGTGCGTACGAACATGACAACGCTGCTCGGTACCTGCTGGTGAAAGGACGCCGCGACCTGATTGCGTCCGAGGTCGGCATTTTGGCGGAAGTCCACGAACCATGTGTCGACGCAATGGAGCCAATCGGTGGAACCGGCGACAGCCTCACGGGCATTGTGGCTGCTCTCATCGCCGCAGGAAGATCCATCCCGGAGGCGGCGCTCCTCGCAGCTAAGATCAATCGCCTTCTCGGCAGCCTGAGTGATCCCACGCCGGCTTTCTCGATCGCAGATCTGCTACCTGCCTTGCCGCGGGCGATCGAGACCGCGCTTGCCACGTGATATCAACTCCCAGGGCGGGAATCGCCACAACGAACGATGAAAACGCTGGTAGCGCCGGCATCTTGCCGGTGTTCGTGTGGGCGTTTTCATACAAATCCGCAGTCAATTATAAGCCACAATCTCGGACACCTACCGGTGGGACAGGCATCTTGCCTGTCTGAACGTGACAGGCAAGATGCCTGTCCCACCAAGACAAGGATGTCACTTGCTTGAAAGCGCATCGGTATCAGTCATTTCCTCCTGGAGACAGTCATCTCCATCATCTTTTCTTCTTTGCCCCCCTTGGGAATGAGAAACATCTCATACTCCACAGAGTCGTCATCGATGATCCTGGTGACGCTACGCCAAATCGCGGGGCCTCGGACGGGATCGTCGTAGCTGCATTCCTGTGTAATTGTCTTACCGTCTTTGCTGCCACTCCCCTCAAAAAAGTAGATGCCGGTGCTCATCGAATCAATCCAAGTCGATACGTATTTCTTGGTATGGTTGTCGTACGCGACAAGGTTGATGCCGGTGAACGGATTCCCCATCATCTCACCGGTATACTCCTGCTGCAGGTAACGTCCGTCAAAGAGCATCTTCTGTTCGCAAGTGCCTGTGCCTTCGGTTGGGGGCTTGTCGGGTTCCATCCATGCCCTGGTCTTCGTGATCCAAGATCCCTCCAAATTCGCGAGCATCTTGTGGGGTGCGGCCGGGGTTGCCAGCTTCTTGTACACTTCCATCATCGCAGGCATGTCCATCTTGCCTTCACGCTTCCCTTTTTCGTCCATGGTGCGTCTCCTTGTAACAGAGTAATGCTTCCGGTGAATCGGTTCGCGGTACCATCTCCCCAAGCCTCGAGGCATCGAGAGGTGTATATCGGCTCTCGAGAATAGGCACGCATTGACTTCTGGGTGTCCCGCGCCCCGCGGGACTGGCTCGTCCAGCAGTGCGATCCCGTTCCGTGAAAACTTCCGAGAATCCTTATAGACCAGTTCGCTTTCAAACATGTGACATTGGCAGCATCCAAAATCTCCCCTGTCCCCCCTTTACGAAAGGGGGGGGACTCTTATTCCCCCCTTAATAAAGGGGGGTTAGGGGGGGGATTTTCTCGTACGGAATCCCATGTGCGCGAGTGGTGCCAATGTTACCTATATGACGGCGCATTGGTAATAGACTACCGTTACTGCACACGTGCCATAGCGACGTTTCCGCCCGACCGCGTGTCGGTCAGCTCGATCTGGGCCTGGCGGGCCAATTCTTCAAGTGACCCGAAATCACGGAGATAGTCGTCATAGGCATATACGAGAACGTTCTTTGCGTGCTGCTTGAGGCGGCTTAAGAGTTCTTCCGCCCACTGATGAGGCACTTCGGTCAATCGTCCCAACATAAGAATGACTAATTCGAAATTGCGGACTCTTGACCAAACAGCGCAATCATCGAAGATGTCCGACACAACAAAATTGTCAGCGAACCGAGGGGCAAGCAATTTCGCATGAGCAATCCGCTCTGCCACTCGCTCAACACCCCACGGAACGAGATCGGCTCGACAAGAACATATCTTGTTGACCAGCGCCCCGTTTCCGCACCCGAGATCCAGCACGCCGCCGGCCGCACGCGTGAGAACCGCTGACGCCAATTTCACGATGGGCTCATGCGACAAATCCATGTCTTCCTTGGAACGGAATCCATTGTCGGTGTAATACCAGTCCAGGTCCACAAGACGGTTCTCGGTAGGATGAACGGAACGTGCGTCATTCACCTCCGTCTCTTTTGCAGAAGAAATCTTGAGACTAACTCGCCAATCGTCAGGGAAATCCACAGTCCACCCGCGCCTCGTTGCGTATCGATCCCCCTTGTAGTTGACTTGGTACCGCTCTCCAGTGACGTCCGTCGCGGTGGAAATCGTTCCCACCGGAGTCTTGATTTCAGCGAGCCCGTCTAACGCGCTCCATTCGAGGGGCCAGCTCAACATCTCCTCGAGCCAGCTCATTTCCAAATGAAACCCTGCCGATTCACCAATTTCAGCAAGTTTGCCCGCCAATTCGGCTGTGGGTCCACACTCGAAGCTGCAAGGCAGGTGAAATACCATTCTCGGTCCGAGCCACCTCAGGAGAACGTTGCATCGCGGCATGCCCGAGATCTCCACATGGTTAGGGGCCATATCCTTCTTGCTGCTTGTCATGTGCGCCATCGGCCACGTCGTGTCGATGAACCCTTCCTCGACCCACACTCGGTTGAAGAAGTCTCTGCAACATGATGGATATCCCAGCAGGCGCCCGACTGCCTCGTCGTCGTGGCGGGAATGTGCGGCTGCGAGCAATTGGACATCCGAAGCGCTTCCGGTGGCACACCAATAATTGAACGGTTCGTCTCCGACGGGTACCCTGCGGGAGGCCGCGTAGAAGTCGTCCGCGGCAATCTTTTCCAGTGGCTTCACATCCAGCCCGTGAAGTGCGAGCATTGCGCCGAAGGCTTCAAGTTCGTTCGGGGCAACTGAGACGAGCCCACAGGCTCTGACTCCTTCCAAGATCGACCTCCACTCCAATTCGCGAAGGCAAGCGCATACCCGCCGAATCCTCGGCTCCCAAACAGCCTTGGCGTCGCCGCTTGCCCAGGAAAACCGAGTGAAATCTCGAGGTCGATGATCGACTCTTCGCATTGAGAACGACGTTCGGAGGTTCTGATCTGAGTGCGTCATCTCCAGCGCGTCCGGTCGATCTGCCGTAATTGGCTTCTCAGTTCCATCCATCGTCAACGGAACCGGTGAAAGGCTTGCTTCGACGCCGGGAGAGGAAGTGCCACATAGCTGGAAGAACCGTTCCTCGTCCCGTCTCATTTCTTCGGCAGCTTCATTGAGTAATGCAAAGAGCCACCTGATATGTTCGCATCGATAGTCACTTTGGGGTACCTTGAAATAGGCCTGACAGCGACTGAAAAAGTCACACGCGGCACACTCACCGGTCTCTTTGCCGGCAGCAATGCGCTCCGAGATGAACTGCTCCAATCGATCCTCAGGAACGCCGAGAGAGACAAGCCGCGCGGAGATAGCCACATTGCCGTCGTGGGTGACATACCGGTCGACAGCAGGGTCTTCCTCCTGAAGGCTCCACAGGCTTGTCGGTCTGCCGCTGAGAAACGACAAGAACAAAGAGTGGAAGGGTTCAATGGGTGAGCCCACAGTCGATCCTCGCAGGTAGTACTCAACCAGGGCGAGAAGTTCATCGACCACGCGCGCGTCGGGTTGGTTGACCTCTAGCCTGACGCTGAAGTTGAGAGCCTGAGAGATCTTAACCGCTTTTGTCATGCCTGGTACGGCTTGGACGGTCACTCGTACAGAGTGCTTGCGAGTAAGCTCGGCGAATCGGTACAGCCGCGAAAACTCCGCTGTCGGATTGTCAATGACCAGGTCGATAGGCACTTGATCCGATAAGTGAAGCAGAGCATCGGCATCACAGTCCATGGAAAGAACCTGCAACGACCACAAGTTATCCCGAGGCACTGTGGAGAATGCTTCAACCAGTGCCGTGGCATTGGTTGACCTGACCGTGACAGTTTTGTCCTGATACTTATTCAGCGCCGCCGCGGGAATATTGTAGATCAACATTTTGTTAAGTACTCCTTCGCCTAATTTCAGTGTGGCGCTCTTCTCCGTGGTGGTGAGAGAGTTTCTTGTCATTTCGTAAAGCAATTCAGGCTCTGCGTATATTAGTTGATACTCCATGCGGTCGCCCACGTGCCTGGATTCATAACACAATTTGTTAGACATATATGAATAGGGTTGTCTTTTTCCATACCCGCCCAAAGCCAACACGTTTTGATGGAAATTTGTGTTCGGCCAACCCGAACCGGAATACATGTGGCAATTCGGTTGAGCTCGAACGTCCGTACGAATTAGAGTGTGTTCGTCTTCATAATTCCTATACAAGCTTTCGTCTTGCGTTTCGAGCACGCTACGGTTTGCCTCAACATATGTATTTCTCTTGCAGAAGTTGAGTACGACCTCTCTCATCTTCCTGACCTTGTTAAACGTATGGTCCTTGTTTGGGATTGAAGAGCGAGGGTCTCTCAATTTGTAGTAATTCGGGTACACAGTCATCCGCTTTGGATGGAGCATCTCTTCCGCGATTTCCAAGTCATTCTTCAGGATCGTCAGGTCTTGCTCCAAATCATCGTGATAGACGAAAGCCATCAAGTCAATGTTGTACCACACACCATACTGCTCCAGCAAATCCATCGCAGCAGCCAGTCGGTCCAGACCCGGAGAGCTGCGATTGTTCAGCTTCAATGCTCCCTCATGAAATGTTTGGATGCCCACGGTGATATGCGTAAAACGCCAGTCCATTAATAACTGCAATTTAGCTTTGGTCATGTGCCGCGGGTTAAATTCAAATGTCTTCTCTTTAACGGAATTCCTGAAATCAAAGCTATGCTGCAATTCCGTGAAGACTCTGTCCATTTGGGCCAAGCTCATGAGAGAGCTTGTTCCTCCGCCAAAGTAGACGGTGTCGGGAGGACGAATGGACAATATCTCTTTGAATTCACGAATATTTTCGATCAGTATTTCATCGTAGTATCGGTTCTTTTGCTCATTGTCTGCCGGCGACTCAACAATATTCGGGCTATAACAGCAGTAGCGGCATTTGCGGCCATAACAAAAGGGACTTTCCACATAAATGTTAAAGTATTCTTTGCTTTCAGTGAAGTTATTTAGCAGCTTGTGGTGCCATGCCCGCAACAATGCGTCCAGAGTTATCTGCCGGTCATCTTTTTGAGCCAAATTCCCCAAGAGTAATCACCCGTTGGGGCAAGCTGAAGTGGCCAAGTCTCCTGTTGAACCCCAACCCTTACTACTAGTATTCGCCTATGATCGCTCTTCGCACTGTGCGGTTAGTCGGCGCTGCCACGTTCAGGCGCAGGGCGCCGCGTGACCATCCACACGCCCCGTGCTCTCCAAACGATCCAGCTCTATGGCCGCGTTTCTCGCCAGCCTGCAGAGCGTTTTGTCTGATTCGCAATTGGGTTCTTTGGCGAAAAGATTTCCCTTGGCGGCATAAGCGCGCACAGGACATCCGCCGTGGCATACGGCCAGAAACTCGCATTCCGCACAGTCCTCTTCTTCCATGAGGCGTATGGGACGTTCCAGGAACTGCTTCCGTACCGGGCTGTTCATGATTCCAGCCATGTCCGGGGAGGCGAGGATATTGCCGAACGCGTAGTCCGGATAGCTGGACACCCAGCACTCGCACTGTCCCACGTCCCCCGTCGGGCTGACACCCAGGAAAGTATTCGTGCAGTTTTCGGCCCAACAGCAGGCCAATGAATTCTCACCGGTGCGGAAATACTTGATCAAGGGATCGAACGGGCTGATATTTACGCCTTTGGATTTCCCATAACGCATCCAAAGATCAAACAAATCCGAATAGAAGGCGCTTAGGAGGTCGTCATCCAGGGGAAAGTTTCGTTTGACAGGTGTAAGGGGGCCGCCAGGGTACGGAGTATTCATCTGAAAAGAATTGATACCCAGTTTGTCTACATAGTACGAGTAGAATTCTTGAGCGCCTGTGTTCAATGATCCCTCATGGAGAACCGCGATGACTCCGACCTGGATGCCGGCGTCTCTGGCCTCCTGGTAACGGCGGTACCAGAGGTCATTGAAAGTATCAGGCTGGCAGCCTGCCACCTTTCTGTACAGATTTGGAAAGTCCAGCGAAGACCCCATGTTGTCATTGTACATCTCGGAAACAACGCGGCGCCAACGCGGCCCGTACCCGATGAGGTTGGACTGAAGAGTGTTGGTTATACGCAATCCGTTCTTCTCGTCGATTTCCCGGCAGATATCATGCGCTTTGAGCAACCACTCGGGGGTCAATGTGAAGATCTCGCCCCCTTGCCAGTAAAGCGTTAGCTCTGACACGTCCTGTTGCCGCAGATAGGCGGCGATTCTCTGCAGAATCAGTTCAAACTCTTCCACTTCCATCACGTGCGAAGATTTGTTTTCGAAACAGTATTCACAGTCCGCGTTGCAGCGGTACGTCGGCGACATGAGGACCGAGAAATGGCCGAGGGGCATGGGTGGCCTCCAGACGCAACGGTAGGATTTAGGAATAATTCTTCACAGAGAACGTCGAGTTTTTCTGCCAGCCTTGCGAACGCGGGGGCCAGCGTTTGTCCGGATTCCGTTTTCCTTCGGAATGACGCGCGCTACGCTGGCGGTGCCCGGAATGCGAGGCCGCTTGCCGGTTGACCTCTTCTTAGGTCCAGGCCCATAACCATGTCAATTGCAGCAATGCGCCAAAAGACGCCGCCAAACGGTTTTACTCCGATATACCCCTCGCCAATCGGCTGGGCCTCTGCTCCTCTTACTGCATAATCACGTTGCGGTCCACATGGGCAACGTCTCCGTGCGGAGAGTCCATGTGACCAGTCCCTACGTCAACGTGCTGCCGGTGCTTCTTCTTGGCATACCTTGGAAAGGAAGGGTCTGCGGGATTCCATTCCGGTCTCGTCGTTCCTTCGCGACTGGCATGGGTCCGGGTAATGGACGCTCGAAGCAAAGACACAGCGGCGACGACGATCATGGACCATTTGCCCAGGCCATTGAAGAACTCTCTCCGATTCTGTTGATCGTCTGCAGAGACGGTGTCAGGTGCAACGTCTTTGGTATCATCGCTTTTCATGAAGAGACCCTCCTCGTGGAACTCCACCATGTAGTGGTCATCTCAGCCAAGCAGCAATCACACTTCTCATCTGAAGGACCCATTCCTTCGCACCGAAGTCATTTTGAACCGCTGTCAATGCTGCCTTCACCCAGTTCCGGCTCGCACGCCGACGATTCCGCCACGGTCTATTCTCTAATACGGTAATAATCTTGATGAGGCTGGGAGGGCCCATCCCAGTGCGGGTAATCAATATGCGGTTGATCCCCATGCGGTTTCTTTTTCTTTGCAATCTGTTGGCGCGGATCTCCTGGATCGGTCGAAGGTGTCTCGAACCGAGTTCCGATGGATCTGTTAACGTCATACAGACCGTCGCGCAATGCAGCGACCGCCGCTATGATCGCCAACGACCATTTGCCAAGGCCGTTGAAGAACTGTCTCCTGTTCTGGCGCTCTCGCTCGTCTTGCTCCTTCACATCGGCGTTCGTTTGACATTCGTCATCCATGACGGGGCCTCCTAGTGGAAGGATAAAGGGTATGAATTCGACGAGATACAAATTCATTAAATTGGTTGCTTCTCAAATGACAGGTTTCCTTCTCTCGCGCAGGGTTCAACCCTTATGGCCTCACAGTTCGGGCTAAGCCTACATCCGTTTCAACTGCCCAGAATAACCGAAATTGCTCCGCCCAAAGACTTCATTCACACATCTTCATCAGTGTTGGGCCAGTTGGCTGCCCTGGCCCTCACTGCATCTGAATCTTGTAATCCACGTGAGCGACATCCGTATGCGGCACGTTTTGGTGGCCGGGTGGAATATCCACGTGCTGGCGATGCTTCTTCTTCGCAAGCCTTATGAAGCCGGTTTCCGGGGGTTCCCATTCAGGTCTTTGTGCTATCTCGAGACCGGCATGGACTTGACTGGCGGACCTTCGGAGCAACGATACCCCGGCGATTACGATCATCGACCATTTGCCCAGACCATTGAGAAACTCTCTGCGATTTTGCTGATCGCCTGTGGAAGGGGTGTCCGGCACAGCGTTATTGTTGTCATCGCTTTTCATGAAGAGACCCTCCTCGTCCAACTGAACCATCTTACGGTCGCGTCCGCCCTGCAAGCACGGAACTGCTTTGGTAAAGGGCTTGTTCCCACACTCCTGCTCACACCTTAGTCGGGATCACTGCGTCTTGTCCGGGGTGCCCCCCGGCGCGCCCCCCGGCGCGCCCGGGCTCGTCTGGTCCTGTTGCCTCTTGAGTCGATAATAGTCCTGATGCTCTGTCTTGACATTCATGTGCGAGTCATCAAGATGCGGTTGATCCCCGTGCGGTCGTTTCTTCTTGGCAATCTGCGGGCCAGATTCGCCTGCTCTTTCGGGGCCGGTTTCGAACCGGGACCCAATACCGCCTCTCAAGTCATGCAGACCGTCGCGTAAGGCTGCTACGGCTGCTATGACCGCCAAAGACCATCTCCCCAACCCGTTGAGGAATTGCCTTCTGTTCTGGCGCTCTTCCGCCGTCTTGTCTTTGCACTCCGCAGTCGTTTGAGGATTATTGTCCATGATGGGGCCTCCTCGGGGAAGAATTGAGGGTATCAAGTCCACGAGCAGAGAACTGGCTACGCCTCCCGATGTGGACCGTATCCCAAGATGTTCGCTTATAGAGTTTTTGTGACTTTCGCTCTTTCCTGTAACAATTCAATGTCTTGAGGCGGGCCTGTCATCCGCAATGGGGATGCTGCCCACAACTCAATTCCCACCCGATTCTATGTCTACACAATGACCCGTTTACGGGGTGTGCGTCGCAATTCCAATTTCAAGTCGCCCCCGCTCTTATGCCCCCTAGCTCTGCTCACTGAGGTTTTCTAACGTCTATGTCCCTCAGTACAATTATTTTAAGATCGGTACGCTCGCGCTGTCAACTCTTTTTCCGGTTCGCAAGAATCCCGATGCGAATCGACCGACTGAAACGCCATGGTCATCGGCGGAATCCAGCGAAACGCAGCACTGCGTCACGAAAGTGTTCACCAAAATCCCGATCATAGCTGAATGGATGCAAGGATACGGACTACACATTGATGGGCTCACCGTACCTGATGTATGGTGGAGGCCTCTGAGTTCCTTCGCATTGGGAGGTGTGTAGCAGTGCCTTTTCTTGACAATTCGACTTATCGACCGCCTCGGTTGCTTTCAAACCCGCACGTTCAGACCGTCCTACCTTCAGTGTTTCGCAAGGTTCGGGGTGTCGCATACGCCCGCGAGCGTATCGATACGCCCGACGGAGATTTCTTCGACCTCGATTGGTCCAAAGTTGGCGCCGCGAGGGTGGCTGTCGTGCTTCACGGCCTCGAAGGCAACTCGCAACGCTCCTATGTGCTCGGTATGGTCAAGGCGCTCAATCGCGCCGGATGGGACGCTATTGGTCTCAATTTCCGGGGTTGCAGCGGCGAGATCAACCGTACGGCTCGCTTTTATCACAGCGGCGACACGGCCGACCTTGAGTGCGCTATTTCTCATGTCGCGTCCGTCGGCGAATATACGGAAGCCGCACTCGTCGGCTTCAGCCTAGGCGGCAATGTTGTGCTGAAATACCTCGGAGAACGCGGGCAACAGGCGCATTCACTCATCAAAGGAGCCGTCGTGTTTTCCGTGCCGTGTGACCTCACATCGGGTGCGCTGAAGATCGGCAGCCCCGACAACAAGCTCTACATGAAGCGATTTTTGAAGATGCTCGGTGAGAAGATCAGGCTGAAAGCCGCGATGATGCCGGAACTTATCAGCCACAGTGGCTTTGAACAATTATCCGATTTCAAGCAGTTCGATGACCGATATACCGCGCCGCTTCATGGGTTTGCTTCCGCAGAGGACTATTGGCGGCAGGCCTCCAGCAAGCCCCTGCTTGACAAGATCGGAGTGCCGACACTTCTGGTCAACGCTGCGGACGATCCGTTTTTGGGGCCGGAGTGCTATCCGAAAGCGGAAGCTAACCGAAGTTCTTGCTTCTTCCTCGAGATTCCGAGGTGTGGCGGGCATGTGGGCTTCTTGGCGTTCAATCGGCTGAGCCAATACTGGTCCGAGTCTCGAGCAGTAGCGTTTCTGAACGAGCAGGTGTTCCGTACTACTAACCCTTGACTTCTTGCCTTTTCGCCAAGATTTCAGAAGAGCTATCCGCAGATGGCGCAGATCACGCAGATAAAAATGAACTGAGGAAAATATCTGTGTCCATCTGCGTAATCTGTGGACAAATCCTGTTGGTTGCGACCTGAGGCTGCGCAGTGTCCAGTGTGTAGCACCACGTGCTGTTGTTTCGCTCCCAATTAGCGAAACGACTCAAGGGCGGCGTCAACATCATCGTAAATCTCGAAAACCCGGTGCAGCCGAGTGAGTTCAAACAGAGACCTGGCCTGTGCCGACGGCCGGGCTAGCTTGAGCTCTCCGTTGGCGCGGATCACCACTCGGAGCGATGCCACGAGGGCGCCACACCCGGAACTGTCGATGAACCTGGTGTTGCCCAAGTCGACAAGAATCTTGTGTTTGTGCTCTTCCTCGACAATCCGTCGAACGGCGTCTTTGAGTTGAGGGGCGACCAACGCGTCGAGGCGCTCGTCTGTTGTGACAACCACTACGTCTCCTTGCTCCCTGTAATCCATTATCCACCTCTCGATGAGACGCCACCTCGACTCAAGCATCAAGCGTGACTGCGCAGCCGCAGTTCCAGCGGGTCGCGGTGCAGATAGTATTGCTGCTTGAGGTAGCCTTGATCATATCTATACGCGAAGTGTGCGATGAGCGCCACAGGCAAAAGCAGTGGCAGGCGACCCTGCCGGTAGTCCTCGACGACGCTCATGAGTTCGCGTTTCTCGTCCTCCGTTAGGTCCTTCCTTAGGTAACTTAGACACCGGATCAACACTTTCGTATTCCTTGGCGCAGTAATCTTCGACTTGAGCGCCTGAAGTAAACGGAATTGATATCGTTCGCACAAAGACTGGACAGGGTGCTCTTCGATGGTCGCGATCAGCTTACTGAGTGGGCCGTAATGCTTAACTCCGTGGGATCGAAGGAGAAGTTCGTGCCGCGTGTGAAAATCGATCAGAGCGCCGCGAGTGATAGGACCTTGGACCAGATTTCGCCACGCTGCGAGCACGAAGATCGACTCGATGAAATTTTCCCGAACCGCTGGATCGTGCAGGCCCTCGTCGTCCTCCGCGGGGACGAGCGGAAAGTGCTCCATGAAAGCCCTGGCGAATAGACCTGTTCCCGTTCGTTCGGTCACCCCTCGGTCCCTGAGAACTTTGACTCGCTTCATCCCGCTGCTTGGTGAGCGGCTCTTGAAGATGAATCCGCTAAGGCCTTCGGCTTCAAGCTCCTTTACTCTTCCTTTGGCCCAAATCCGCATTCGGTCGGTATGGTCGACGCGAGTCAATTTGGTGACAAGTCGCGGCTCGGCCGGGTTTCCCACCAGGTGCATCGGCTCCCGCGGTACGCCGAGCCCCAACTCGACTTCGGGGCATACAGGGACAAACTCGACGAATCGAGCCAGTGTGTCGACCGCGAACCAATCCAAGCGATTGCCGCCGTCATATCGGACGTTCTCGCCAAGGAGACAGGAACTGATACCGATTTTGAGATGCGTATCCATGAAGCCTGCCAATTTTCATGCGCCGGTTTTCGGACACAACGAACCCTGAAAGTCCTCGGCTTCGGTCAACACTCCGTGGCTCCGCCTCGGAGACGGGTAGCAAGAGCGCACGTTGCGCAATCCTGCGGAGGGGAGACTCCATCTCCACGCCTCCTCATACGCACCTCCGATGGTAGGTGCCCATGGCGACGACTCTCATAGGAACCTCCATGGCTTACAAGCCACAACGAAGCATGAAAACGAAATAGTAGCGACCGGCATCTTGCCGGTCGTTGTCCCGGTTTTCATACAAACCGCGCACAGCCCATCGCGTGGCCGATTCAAAAGATATTTAAAGACAGCCCGACCTTCAGTCAATGATGTTCATTCGTGGCATCCTCGCACAACCCTTCAGTCGTTACGTTGGTCCGGATCAGTTCAAAAGCGTTTGATCATGACCACACCGGTTACGAGGAGGCCCGCGCCCACGATCCGCCAAATGGTCATTGGTCTCGTTTCATAGCCGATGAGGCCATAATGGTCCAGCACGAGGCTCGTGAAGATCTGCCCTGCCATCAGGACCGCTATCATCGTACTTGCCCCGAGTCTAAAGGCTGTGATCACCGAAACCCACACGAGAAACGCGCCGAGTGCTCCGCCGGACCATATCCACCACGGAAGCTCGGCGGCTGTGCGAAGGGACGGCCAAGGCAATCGAAGAACAACTACATAGGCCAATAGCGCCAGCGTTCCTACCGCAAAAGAAACCAAGGCCGCAACGGCGGGATCGCCCGCCCACGCGAGCTTCAATTGGGAATTGATTCCCGCCTGAGCTGGCGAACACGCCCCGGCCAACAATGCGAGGAGGATGTACAACATATCCATCTGTAAGCGCTCCTGAATTCGAGCTGCACAGCGCGTGCGTGACGCAGCTCACGAGCACGCCGCCAGGCATCACGAGAAGTACACCAGGGCGTGACAACGCTGTCAACGTGTTTCGTTCGAAGGGGGCAGGCATTCAGTGTGACATGGGAACCATCAGGATGAGCCCCGCTCTCAACTTGACATCGACAGCCGCGCCATTAAAATGGATGGACGACGTGCGACCGAGACCGGCGGCATTTGGACCGTCCCTGTATCGTGTGGCCGCTCCCGAGATCAGCCATGGGGAGATGACCAATGGGCGAAAAAGAGGGCCCACCTCGCTATTTCACGGGGGATGACGACCCTACGGAAACCATTGATTTTGGGACGTTGTGGCCAAAAGAGGTGACGCTTACCGGTAGCTTCGACTTCAAGGAAGGTCGCTTCAAAGCGTTCGCCAAACTTCTCAACTCCCTGCCGATCCCCGCGTTTCTGGTGGACCCTTCCGGCGCGCTCCTCATCGCCAACGATGCGTCTGCCATCTTCGGAATTGAGGCAGAGACGATGCGGGGGAGGCACTTCTCCGGTCTGTTCCCGTATCCAAACGACGGCTGGAAGGCGGCTACGATAGTCAAGCAGGTTTACTCGAGCCGGAAAAATCAGATTCTCGAACTTGCGATGGGCGTTGGGGAGAATCGAGTGTGGGGGCGCTTGCATTTCCGGTCGCTCCGCCTGGAAAGCGATCGTGCGATCCTCGTACTCGTGGAGGACCTGACGCTCGAGAAGAAGCAGCTGATGCTCAATCAACGGCATCAGGAGGAGCTTCGCGCCGCACGGAACGAACTTGAACAGCGAGTGGAAGAGCGTACAGCCGAATTACGGTCCGCCAACGAGCAATTGCAGAAGGAAATCGTCGACCGAATGCGCGCGGAAGAGCACATTCGTGCGTCGCTCGCTGAGAAGGAAGCCCTGCTCCAAGAAGTACATCACCGGGTAAAGAACAACCTCCAGGTGGTATCGAGTCTGCTGGCGTTGCAGGCTTCTCACCTTGAAGACGAGCGGATGACCGCAATTCTCAAGGACAGCCAGAGCCGCATCAGGTCGATGGCGCTCATCCACGAACAGCTCTATCAGTCGCAAGACCTCGCCCGTATCGATTTCTACGAGTACCTCGGCAGCCTGGCAAGTGCACTCCTTGCGTCGTACTCTGACAAAGCGGGCTCCGTGTCGCTCAGAATGCGCGTGGACCGGGTCTTTCTCGGAGTGGGTACGGCACTGACGTGCGGTCTCATCGTGAACGAGCTTGTTTCGAATTCCCTGAAACACGCGTTTCCCGGAGACCGCAAGGGCGAGATCTGTGTCGAACTTCACCGAGAAGATCAGCACACTTACAAACTGGTTGTAAGCGACAACGGACAGGGGCTGCCCGAAGGATTAGATTATCGCGCTTCCAAATCACTCGGCTTGAGACTCGTCACCCGGCTGGCCGAATCGCAACTGAACGGCACGCTCGCTGTCCGCGGGGGTGACGGCACCGAAGTAGTAGTATCTTTCCACGATCACGAGGCATCCAAACCCCGCTCAAAGGGACGTTGAGGACACGCATGAGAATTTCCCTGGGTCCGAGGACGCTCGTCTATCCAACACCGGTCTTCGTGATCGGCACATACGACGCGTCCGGAAAGCCGAACATCATGACGGTCGCGTGGGCGGGCATTTGTTGCTCATCGCCGCCGTGTGTCGCCATAGCCACTCGGAAGGCGACGTACACGTACGGCAACATAGTCGACCGCAAGGCCTTTACGCTGAACATACCCTCCGAAAAGCACATGCGAGAGACTGACTATGCGGGGCTTGTATCGGGCAGGACGGGCGATAAGTTTGCCGCTACAGGTCTGACTGCCGTTCGGAGCACCGTGGTGGACGCTCCGTACGTGGAGGAGTTCCCCCTCGTCATCGAGTGCGCACTTCGGCACAGTTTCGAGCTCGGTTTGCATACCCAATTTGTCGGTGAGATTCTTGACGTCAAGGTCGATGACGCAATGCTCGGTCCCGACGGCCTTCCTGACATAGAGAAGCTGAAACCGATGCTATTCTCGCCCGAAGGAAGAGGATACTACAGCGTCGGCGCACTTCTGGGGAAGCCGTTCTCTGTCGGAACCGCGATAGAAGAGCGGTAGCTTCGGGTCGATGCGTTTCATGCCCAGGCATTCCGCTTTACAATCGTGGATATTACGTTGAGATTAACTGGTGAGACACGAGTGCAGCCTTTAAGGTGATCTAGCCAGGTGAAATGCAATCCCCCCCAAACGAAGAAGCTCACCTTGCCCCCCAGCTCAGGACGGGGACAAGGTGAGCAATGCCAACGCTCCGTCAGTATGCCTGCACACGAGCGGTTGACTCGAGGACGCTCGGCTCTGTCTCTTTTCCTCACTCCGTGCGGGTCAGGTACGAGGGCGCACGAAGCCTGGACCGCAACGGATGTCAGCGGGCCCCGAAATCGAACTGGACCCGAGCGCCGAGGATGAACACCTGCCTGTTGAACGAGAGGTCATACGGCTCTTCGCCAATGAATCCGCCTGCCACGGTCTTGACTTCGTAAAGCGGCCGTCCCTTCGCGCGCAGCACGTTCCACTTCCCGAAGCCTGCGATACTCGCGTTCGTGCCAAATCTGCGGGAGAGTTCGAGAGATGCCTCCAGGAAATAGCTCGAGCCGACATCGAAAGGCCCACGAGCGCCAACGGCGAATCCCGCTCCCGTGGAGAGGCTTTCGCGGTAGGTTACATACCCGGGCACAACGGGGAACCCTATAATGCTCGCCGTGGCCGCACCCTCACAGGTGGCGTGGGTCGCAAGCACCCCGACGTAGGGAATGTATGCGACCATGTTCATGTCGGCCCGATCCGTTGCAGTGGTAGCAAAGTTGGCATTGGAGGAGTCCTTGAACACGGTTTGGAACGAATCGAGCCTGAACCCTCCTATCACGGCCGCAGAAGGCAACAGCAAGTACGCACCTGATACGTCGACGTTCCACCACTGCGGTGCGGTATCCCAATTCCTGTGTCCGCCAAACACCGTGAAATATTCGTCGGATCTGTTGCCTGCGGTGTTCTCGCCCAGTGGGAAGAACCAGGATCCTTTCACCATGAACTGTCCATGTTCGCCCGGCAGTAAGGTCTGTGAAAGGCCCAACCAGAGACCGTTCAGACGATACAGCTGTCGGAGGTCAAAAGCGAGCGGGACTTCGTGATAGGTGAATCCGAAATCGACCGCGTCTCCGTGCGTGAGATACCCGACATAGGCAGCGGTCGGTCCGAATACCTTTTCTTCTTTACAGCCGGGCATCATCGGCATGCAAGGCGGGGGACCACAGTGCCCCATTCCCGGAGGCGGACCCATTGGACCGCCATGGGGGCCGACCATGAGCATGTCGGGGCCTCTCGGCTGCAAGCGCTGCGGGAGCGTAGCATATGGGTTGTATCCCGGGTATCCCTGAGCAAAGGCCAGGATAGGAACGGTGGCTACAACGAGGGTTGCGATGAGCAGCAGTGCCAAGCGTTTCATCTGAGCGTCCTCCTACTGAATCCGAGAATCGTATTGACGATTCAACGACAAGTATCCGCTTCGATTAATCTTTCAAAGCTGACTTATTTTATCAGTACGGGTACGTTCTGTCAATATCTAAAATAGTCACGGGGTTATGACGCTTACCTATTTTTTTTATTCAGGTTTTTGCGATATACCTCACCGCGTTCATCCAATAACTGCCCGAGAATTGGAAAAAAACTCCACGGGATGTCGCCCTTGAGTTCGATCCACACTTCCCGCCTCCTCACTGCTTGCATGCCCGCAAGCGAAAGCATTCAGTTAAGCGGGGAGTAGGAAGAATTCTGTTTCACTGCAGAACACACGGAAGGCACAGAGACAGGTAGGGGCGGACCCATGGAGACTGTCTCAAAAGTCGAATGGATCATGACATCGTGGCACGATTCTAATGTGCTAAAGGCGGCGCAGTACGGGACTGACTTCGTGCCACGTTTGTTCCCGGCGCAGAAAGCCTTTGTAGGGGCGGGGTTTATCCCCGCCTATTATTACTGACCTCGCAAGGCGGGCGGGGATAAACCCCGCCTCTACGGTCCATCGTGCTACGATTGGAACCGCTCGAGGAGTTTTCAGACAGTCTCCATGTGTCCGCCCTTCCTCAACAGCGCACAAGTCTCCAACAGGGCGCACGCGCGGGTGCGCGCCGTACAGCGATCTCTGTGGTGTGTCCAGTGCTGATTTCTTTCCCACGGGCGGAGCCCACAGGTAAGTGAATGCTCACCCGCAATCGATTCTCGGCATTGATCTTCGCTTGCTCCTCCGCTATACTCGGCGTCTACCGGCCCTATTTGACCAACCCTTCCATCAACCGTGCCTCGTTGCCAAGGAGTAGTATCCCATGGCGCAAAAGGAACTGCTTGCAGCCTGCGGGCTATACTGCGGAGTGTGCGGAGTGCTCATCGCCCATCGCGAGAGCAACGAAAAATTCAAAGAGAGGCTATCCACCGTATACGGGTGTGCACCGGAGGAAATCGCGTGCGAAGGTTGCTTCTCCAAGGTACGCTTCAAGTTATGTGTGATTTGCCCCATAAGAGCCTGCGCGGAGAACAAAGCCATCGACGGCTGCCATCAATGCGACGATTTTCCATGTCCCTTGATCGACAATTTTCCCATTGCCGTCGGCAAAAAGGTGATATTGCGGGCGACCCCCACCCGTCGTGAATTCGGTGACGAGAGGTGGGCCGAGCAAGAGGAACAGCGGTATGTGTGTCCGAATTGCGGAAGCCGGACGTTCCGGGGCGCCAAGCGGTGTCGGTCGTGCCGAGAGCCGCTGGACATCGACTAATACGAATGCGCAATCAAATGGGCGACAATCTTGGACAATTACTGGTGGGACAGGCATCTTGCCTGTCCCACCAAAACAAGTATGTCACGTGCTTGAAAGCGCATCGGTATAAACCCGGTCGCCTTTCTTCACAGGAGTGGTCGTAATGCTCTACGGCGCGATGAATTTCCCGGTGAGACCGGTGCTGAAAGAGGTGGAGGCCATTGCGAAGCTAGGCTTTGACTATCTTGAACTCGCGATGGATCCTCCCGAAGCGCACCACAGCACCATCATGCATATACGCGAGGATCTCCGTCATGCCCTGGACGATTGTGGGTTGAAGTTGGTGTGTCACCTCCCCGCGTTCCTCTCCATTGCGGACCTCACAGAGAGTCTTCGAGAGGCTTCAGTGGCGGAGATGCTCCAGTCCCTCGATGTGGCCGCACGACTTGAACCGCTCAAGGTTGTAGTCCATCCGGGATACGTTATGGGGATAGCGCTGTTTGTCAAAGACATTGCCCGGCGCCACGCCGCGGAGAGCCTGGGGCGCATCGTGCGCAAAGCGGACGAGTTGGGGCTGCGATTATGTTTGGAGAACATGTTTCCACAGGCGAACGCTTTGTCGGATCCAAGCCACTTTGTCGAAGTGTTCGAGCGGTTCCCGCAACTTGAATTGACTCTCGACACGGGACACGCGCGCATGGGCGGCGGTGGCGATCGTAGGACCGTTGATTTCATCGAACGTTTCGCCGGCAGGCTCGGCCATGTCCACACGGGTGACAACTTTGGCACGCGCGATGACCACCTACCCATCGGCGCGGGTACCAGCGATTTCAAGGCTGTTGTTTTGGCGCTCAAACGGGCCGGATACGATCAGACGGTCACCTTGGAGGTGTTTTCACCGGACCGGGACTATCTGAGGCTCAGTAGAGAGAAATTCGCCGCCCTGTACGACTCGCTCTGAAAATTAGCTCCCAAGGCGGCATACCTATTTCTATGAAGACACTCTGAGGAAGATCGGCAGGATACCGGCGCTACTAATACCAATGCGCTTTCTAACAAGAAACATAGAAAGGGCCGGCAGGGACGCCGGCCCCCACCATCTCTTATGGTGGCGGCGGGCCTCCGTGCCCGCCATTCCACTTCCCTGAACGCAAGTCGGTGTCGGGGGGGCGCGGTTGCTTTGAGTTCGCCCCCCCATACGCTACACCTGATACACGGCCACCATCTCTCTGAGTTGCGCGCCAAGGTCCTCGAGGCGTCGGGCTGCCGATTCAAGCTGGACGGAACCGGCAAGGTTCTGCTGCATCGCCTGCTCGATATTCGCCATCGCCTTCGCCACCTGATCTACACCGATGTACTGCTGCTCGCTGGTTGCGTCGATCACGCCGGCGGATCGGGAGGATTCCTCGACGCTGCTGACCAGCCCCCTGATTGAGTCTCCCGCGAGCACCGACTGGTTCACGCCCGCCTCGACTGCCTTACCACCTTGCTCCGTGGCCATAACCACGGCACTTACCCACTTGCGGTTCTCGTCCAGAATGGTTCGGATCTGCTGTGTTGCTGTTCGCGACTGATCGGCGAGACTCTTAATCTCCTGGGCTACAACCGCAAATCCACGTCCTTGATCGCCGGCCCGCGCTGCTTCGATGGACGCGTTCACCGCAAGGAGATTCGACTGGTCCGCGAGGTCTTGCACGGCCGCGACGATCTCTTCGATGGCACGACTGTGATCGTTCAATTTGACCACAGTTTCGCCGATGGTTTCCATCTGTTCCTTAATAACATTCATCCGGTGAATGGTGTCTTGGGTAGCCTTCTTGCCATCTTCGGAAATCTTGAGCGCGCGATTGGCAACTTCGGCGACGGCCTTCGCCTTTTCTCCCGACACTCGTGCCGCTTGCTTTACCTGTTCCACCGTGGTTGAGGTTTCTGTGACCGCCGCGGTAGTCTTCGATGTGCTCGCGGAGAGTTCCGCTACCGTCGCAGAGATCTCCGCCGCCGTTGCCGCGAGGACATTCACTCCCTCCAAGGTGCGCTTGATCTGACCTCTGACGGTTTCCACCATGGTATTGAGTGCTGTTCCCAGCCGGCCCACTTCATCCGATTCGCGGACTCTCAACTCCCGGGTGAGGTCTCCGTGGCTAATCGATTCGGCCAGACCCATTGCTTCGATCATTGGACGGGTAATCCTTCCGGCCAGGAAGAACGAAATCAGAAAAGCGGCAACCATGACGGCCACAGAGGCTGCCAGCATGAATCTGGATGCCCTTCGCTGGGTCTGGTCCACCATCTCGTCCTGCTCTTTGAGACGAGTCTCCTCTTCATCCACAAACGCAAGCATGACTCCTCGAAAGACGTCGGTGATCCGCTTTCCTTGACTGTCCGCGACTGCGTTACTGACATCTAGCATGCCCTTGGATTGCCCGATCTGTTTGCGAAGCTCCATGAGCGGCTCCACATCCTTTTTCAGCCATGCCTGTATAATCGCCTCCATATCGACCAGGCGCTGAAGCTGTTCTACGCTGTGCACTTCGCTCATCTTCTGTTCGTCGATGAGTTCGAACAGTCGTTTCTTTCCTCTTTCAAAGATCGGGAGATACTCCTCGTCTCCCGTGAGCAGGTATCCCATCAGCCCGGTCTCCATGTCTGTTCCCGCGATGAGAATGTCCTGAGCCCGGACGACGACCCTGTTAGCATTGGTGACCCATATCATGATTTCGCGCAGCTTGTCCGGGTCGGACTCTTTCTCTGCTTGCGTCTCGCGTCGTGTGAGCGACGAGCGCTCTTCGGCAATAAAATCGTCAGTAAGAGTCCGAAATTGCTCAGAGTATTTCTTGCCCCTGCCTTGGCGAACGAGGATCGCCAAATGGTTCATGTCCTTCGCCTCGCCCACTTGCCGCCTGAGAGCAATGAGCGGCTCTCCCACGCTCTTTTGCCACTTCTTGACGAGTTCCTGAGCTTCGTTCAGCAGTTCTACCTGCTTTGCATCCGTGCCGATGCGCGTCTTGAGTTGGTCGAACTTCTCGTGAATGGCTTTAATGGCGGTTTCGTATGGTTCGAGATAGTCTTCCTTGCCTATAAGCAGGTAGCCGTACATGCCGGTTTCCATGTCAACCAGAAGCTTTTCGATGTTTCTCGACTCCTCAATCACACGGTGCGTGTTGTCCACCATGTGGCTTGCCTCGCGGAGGGAGTTCATAGCCCACCATGCTATTACGGCAATGGCGAAAATCAGCGCCACCGGCAACATGCCTCCGACAGTCATTTTGGTCTTGAGTCCAACGTCTGTCAGTTTCATCCAAAGCTCCTTTATCTCCGCAAGCAAAAGAGAGTACGTCACCTAACTCATGAAGCAGAACATTGAGAGGTCCAAGAGAACCTCGACATTCTGCCCGCCCGATCCACCGCGCATGCACTACACGGCAAACCCACGGGTTCACCATCACAGAACCGTTCTTGAATGAAAACTTCGTTACCGCGGGAGCAGCTGCAAGATCAGCCGCGAGCAATGACGCGCCGCTCTGGCCTATCGGGCTCGGGAGGAACTAGGTACACCATTTCGCAAGTACGGTGCCGAATGAACCGCATGTGTCGTCATTCCGGCGGAAGCCGGAATCCAGGATTTCTGGACCCCGGCTTTCGCCGGGGTGACGGGCTTGAATCTGCTACCGTGCTTATCAAATGGAGTACTATCCTCTCTTTGGCACCCCTCGGCCGAGCAGGGTCGCTGCGTCGTCCGTTTCAGCCGACGACTTCCGCATTAAGCCCAATTGGAGCCGACACTCCCAAGATTGGACTTTGTTCGACGGTGTTGCCCGCATGTCAGTCTAGCACAATTCTTACGGGGAGCGATGTAAATTCCGACGCGGCTCGTGAGAGCTGCCTGCAATGCCTTTTCGCGGCGCTAATTGAGCCTCTTTGGCCATGGCGCCGGATTCGTCATCGAATGATGTTTTCCTCGCATCGCGAGATCTAGACCGGCTTTGACGACACGTCGAGGACTTTCACTGGAGCTTCGAAGGTCTTCCATCCATGACGGACATTTGCCGGCAGGAAATATGCATCACCTGCGGAGAGGGTTTCTTTCTCATCACCGGCGAACATCTCGATCCGCCCCTCCAGGACAACGCCGCACTGGTCGAAAGGATGCTCGTGCCCGAGGTCTTCTTTTCCGGCCCCGATTTCCATGCACACCATGATCAACGTCGCGCCGATTTCCGCCTTGCTCATTATGCCCGGCCGGAACTCCGCCAGTTCTGCTTTCTCCAGGTTCCAGAATGCCATCGTGCCTTCCCTCATTTCTTATCTCAGAGGTGCGCGCTCCCACGCGCCTGATTGCGCCATGCCTCGACAAGGATTGGTATGAACGTGGAGAGGTCTTCCACGACACACACGTCCGCGTCCGCGAACATTGCCGCATTAGGGTCTGAGTTGATCGCTACGACAAAGCCGGAACCGCGCATCCCCACAACATGCTGCAAGGCTCCCGAAATACCGCAGGCGACGTACAGCTCAGGCGCCACAACCGCTCCTGTTAGTCCGACCTGCCGCGGGTATTCCACCCACCCCAGATCGCACAGTGGTCGAGACGCCGCGAATGCAGCGGAAGGAAAGATCTCCGAGAGTTGTCTGACGAGTTGCAAGTTCTCCTGCGAGCCGACGCCTCGGCCTGCAGCCACGATCACTCGCGCCTCGGACAAGGCGGAGTCCTTCGGCTGGCCTTCGCGTACGCCGAGTGAGCGCGAGCGGCGAGGAGAATATTCCATCTTCCGGAATTCCACGCGATCTTCGTCCGCGTCTGCAATAGCGGTGGATACTCGACAATCGACGGGCTCGCATGACTGAAACGCGCCGGGTTGAACTGTGACGACCGCAGTCTCCGCCGAGAGGCTCACCTGCGCGCTCACCTTGCCGCCAAGCATGCTCCTGGAGAAACAAACGCGGTCGCCGTCCCGTTCAACGCTTTCTACTCCGGTGACACACGCCGCGTTTAATCGGACGGCCAGTCCTGGCGCAAGGTCCATACCCTGCGTGGTGTTGGCCATGCAAACGTACGCAGGGGAAAGATCGCTCAACAGACTGCTGAGGACACCCTTGTACACTTCTCCGCTGTATGAGACAAGTCCCGAGACCTCAACCGCGATTACAGGCCATTTGGTCCTTTCTCGCAAAACGCTCGCAAGTTCGGCGAGATCCTCACCGAGAACCACCAAGAGAATCCGACCGCCGACAATCTCGCGTATCTGTTGCGCCGCGGTGGAGGCCTCGTATGTGGCGGGGTTGATTTCTCCTCCGGCATGGTCCACGATCACGGCTATTGAGCGATTCATTTCGTTACCACCTCACCAGCGTCCGCTCGCGGAGAATGCCGATCAACTCCCTGGCCTTGTCAGCCGGAGTTCCTTCGAGCACTCGTCCGCTGCGTCGACGTTGCGGCGGTTCGGTTCGGGTGACAGCGTCTCTCGGCGCCGCTTGTGGCAACGAATCCGAAGAAATGGTTTCGATGGCGGCCTTCTTGGCTCGCAGCATGTGCGAGAGCGACGGATACCGAGGTTGATTGATCCCGCTTTGGACGGTGATCATCGCGGGGAGCGCCATCTCCAGGGCATCACGGTATCCGCCTTCGATTTCTCGTTCTACCTGAACGGCTTTGCGGTCGTCTGTGACTCGCGTACACACAACCGAAGTGGCACATGGAATACCCAGCATTTCTGCCAGCATAGGGCCGACCTGCCCATTCATGCCGTCTTCGGACATTACCCCGGCAAAGAACAGGTCATACTGCTCGCTCACCGTGCGTGCTGCAATCCGCGACGCTGTGACAAGCGGGGGAAGGAAAGGCTCATCGTCGCCGAGGATGTGTATGCCGCGATCCGCGCCCATACCCATCGCTCGCCTGATGACCGCCTCGCATCGCGGCGGCCCCACCGAAATTGCGTCAACCTTCGACTCGGGGAACGATTCCTTCACGCGGAGGCCTTCTTCAACAGCGCATTCATCGAAACGATTCATTCGAAAGAGAGAGAGGGCCGCGCTGCGAATCCACTCTTCGTAGTGATCCACCGAGACAACTCCTTCGGACTCGGGGACCTGCTTCACGCAGACAAGTATTTTCATGGTGTCGGATCGGGACCTCCGGGACTCGGGACCATACTGGAGGATTTTATTATAATTACTCGGCGGCGGAGGCGCCAGAAAAAATAACGAACGTTCGCTCGTTTTTTTGTTGACAACGTACCACTATGAATTCTACCAATAGAGACGGCCCACTCATTTGCTTCGACGAAACGGGCTGTACTCTACTCCGTCCCTTAGCGGTCATCCGATGAGCGAACTCTTTCTCATACGACACGCGCAGGCTTCGTTCAACAGCTCGAACTACGACCGGCTCTCCGAGTTGGGAGGCAGGCAATCGGAGATTCTCGGGGAGTACCTCGGCCGGGTCGGCATTCAGTTCGACGCCATCCATTCAGGTTCCATGGAACGTCAGAAGGCCACGGCAGCGGGATGTATGGACCGGCTCTACGCACAGGGCGCTGCCCCTGCCGTTCGGCCCGCTTCGGAATTCGATGAATACAATGCACACCTCCTGATTCGAACTCTCGCTCCTTCCCTTATCCAGGAAGATCCTTCCATGGCCGACGCATTCGCTAACCTCTACACGGACGGACAGGCACTGAAGAAGGTTTTCGAGACAGCCATGCTTCGCTGGGTCAACGGGCGGGTGGAAATCCCCGGATTGGAAACCTGGCCGGAATTCAAGGCGCGCGTACGATCCGGCATTGATCGCGTCTGCGCGGAACACGGCCGAAAGGCGCGAATCGGGGTGTTCACCTCAGGAGGTGCTATCTGCGCGGCCATGCAGATTGCACTCGGGCTGTCCGACGAGGAGTCCATCACCTTGGCCCTCCTGATTAGGAACGCGTCCGTCTCGGTCTTTCGCCACGACGGAGAGGCGCTTCGGCTGCAGTCCTTCAACTCGGTCGCACATCTGGAGTTGATGAGGGAACAACACCTGATCACCTATCGATGAAACGAACACATGCGGAGGAATAGTCAATGGATTTCGCAGTCTCCGATAAGATGCAGACCATCATCGGCATGATGGACGAATTCATGCAGAGGGAAGTGTTTCCCCTCGAACCTGAGTTTCACCGGAAATCGTTTGTGGACCTGCTGCCAGTGATCGAAGAAAAGCGAGCCCTCGTCAGAAAGATGGAACTATGGGCCCCGCCCCACCCCGTCGAATTCGGTGGTATGGGCCTGGATTTGGTGGAATTCGCACTCGTTTCGGAGTGCCTCGGGCGTTCGCCGCTGGGCCACTTTATCTTCGGTTGTCATGCGCCGGACGCGGGCAACATTGAAATCTTGCACCTGCACGGCACCGAAGAGCAAAAGGAACGGTGGCTTCGTCCCCTGGTCGAAGGGCGAATCAGAAGCTGCTTTTCCATGACGGAAGTGGATATGCCGGGGTCCAATCCTGTGCTGTTGGAGACTACTGCGGTGAAAGACGGCGACCACTACGTTATCAACGGCCACAAGTGGTACACGACCGGAGCCGATCGCGCGGCTTTCGCGATTGTGATGGCGGTGACGGACCCGGATGCGTCTCCGTATCTTCGTGCGAGCATGATCATCGTTCCCACGGACACACCGGGATTCAACCTGGTGCGGAACATCCCCGTCATGGGCCACGAGGGGAGCGATTGGTCGAGCCACGCTGAGATTTTGTATCAGTCTTGTCGAGTTCCCAGGGAGAACTTGCTCGGTCCTGAGGGCGCCGGGTTCGTCATTGCCCAGGAACGCCTCGGCCCCGGACGCATCCATCACTGCATGAGATGGATCGGCATCTGCAACCGGGCTTTCGCCTTGATGTGTTCGCGAGCACAGCAGCGCATGATTTCCCCTGGCAAAACGTTGGCGGGCAAGCAAATTGTCCAGACCTGGATTGCTGAGTGCGCGGCGGACATCCAAGCAGCGCGGCTCATGGTACTCCATGCCGCGTGGAAAATGCAGAATCTGGGCAACAAAGCGGCACGTGAAGAAATCTCTCTCATCAAGTTTTTCTGCGCGAACGTGCTTCAAAAGGTGGTGGATCGAGCGATCCAGGTTCATGGCGGACTGGGTATGACCGACGACACTCCGCTGGCCTCCTTCTATCGGTTCGAGCGTGCGGCGAGAATCTACGACGGAGTGGACGAAGTGCACAAGGTCACTGTCGCGAAGCGAATCCTCAAGGAATACGAGGGGAAGCAGGTGAAGTAGGTGGATGCGCCGTTTCATTGATTCGGCTCCAAATCCCATCGAACCTGGTCCGGTTTGTCTGCGCCCAATTTGCTAACGATGAACTACGCAGAATTCCAAGAAATCGTCGACGCATCAAGGCAGGTCGTCTTTCGAGAGACCTTCGACCGCCACCGGGCGACCATTCGGGTCAAGAAGGAAGCCACTGCGATCAAGAACCTCGCGAAGATCTTTGACGCGGTTCTCGAAATCGCCAACCGGAAAGGCTTCGCGGCCATGAGCATGCGCGACCTGAGCAGCGAATCGGGGCTCAGCATGGGAGCGCTCTATTCCTATTTCTCCAGTAAGGATGAGCTGCTGGAGATGCTCCAAAATCACGGCCGGACTATAGCGACGAGAATCATGGATGAGATGATGTCCGCGGAGCGAGACCCTGCCGAGCGGCTTCGCATTGCGATCAAAACACACTTGTACTTGAGCGAGGCTATGCAATCTTGGTTTTACTTCTCGTATATGGAGGCAAAGAACCTCTCCAAGGCCGAACGGGACAAAGCCATTGCATCGGAGCTCCACACGGAGAGAGTTCTGGAGGATCTTCTGCGAGAAGGCGGAGAGACCGGTGTATTTCTCCCGAGGGATTATCGTCTCGCGGCGAGTGTTATGAAGGCAATGCTCCAAGACTGGTACCTCAAGCGGGGAAAGTACGCCATGCGTATGATTTCAGTGGATCGGTACGCGGATTTTGTGCTTGAATTCGTCGAGTCTTTCGTGCTGGGGAATGAAGTGCGTGGGACAGCGGGCGCTTCGTCTCGACAAAGTCGCAAGAACGATCTGCCGATCGGGCCGTTGCGGCCCCGCAGAAATGCATCGACCGAATGACCGAAAAGGCCGAGAGAATTGTATCTTATACCAACTTCCATGCGCCGGTTTTCGGGCACAACGAAGCATGAACGTCCTCGGCTTCGGTCAACACTCCGTGGCACCGCCTCGGAGATGGGTAGCAAGAGCGCACGTTGCGCCATCCTGCGGAGGGGAGACTCTATCTCCCCTCCGCGCCTCCCCATACGCACCTCCGATGGTAGGCGCCCATGGCGACGACTTTCATAGGAGTTCGCTTTCAAAGAAGTGATTTGCGCGGGCGGCCGGGATGCCTCTGAAGCGTAGTTAGGCCTGCCGTCCGAAGCGGAGGAGGAATCCGGCCGCCTCACAGTTTCGATCGCGCACTCATATTAAAGATTTAGCAGAGGAGATACTCGAATGGACGTCACGGACAAGGCTGTCAGCGTACGGAAGGGCGAGGAGCTGGATCCCGGCGCTATACACCGATTTCTCGCGGATGCCATACCGGGCCTCAGTGGTGACATCACAATCAGACAGTTCCCTGGCGGATATTCGAACCTTACCTATCTTATCACCGTCGGCGACACTGAAATGGTCCTGCGCCGCCCTCCGTTTGGCCGAAAGGCAAAGACCGCGCATGACATGAGCCGCGAATATCGCATGTTGTCCGCGCTCCGGCCGGTCTTTCCATATTGTCCCAAGCCGTTGGCCTACGTCGAAGACGAGACGATTATCGGCTGCCAGTTCTATGTAATGGAAAGAATCAAGGGAATCATTCTCCGCAGAGATCTTCCCTCGGGCATCACGTTTTCCTCCGACCAGGCACGACAGCTCTGTGAACGGCTCATAGACGTGCACTTGGAGCTGCACAATCTCGACTATCGAGGCATCGGTCTGAGCGACTTCGCGAAACCCGAGGGGTACGTTGAACGCCAGGTGGTTGGTTGGAGCGACCGATACCGGGCAGCGCGGACCGACGATGCGCCTGATTTCGAGTACGTCATGGCGTGGATCCGTGAAAAGATGCCGCCCGACACCGATCGGCCCACGGTCATTCATAACGACTACCGCTTCGACAATGTGGTGCTCGACGAGAAAGACCCTATGCGTATCATCGGCGTGCTGGACTGGGAAATGGCCACGATCGGCGATCCGCTCATGGACCTGGGAAACTCGCTTTGCTACTGGGTCCAAAAGGGTGACTCCCCGGAAATGCAAGCGGTCCGTCTCAACCCTCCTGAAATGGCTAACGCGTACACTCGAGAGGATTTCGTCCGGCGCTATGAAGGGAAATCCGGTCGGACGATCGGCTCTTTCGATTTCTACTACTGTTTCGGGCTGTTCAGGCTCGCGGTGATCGCCCAGCAAATCTACTACCGGTCATACCACGGCCAGACCCAGGACGAACGTTTCAAAGCCCTGATCTTTGGCGTCCGCGCGCTGGAGAACACCGCACGCCGCGTGATCGACGCCTCGAAGCTGTGATACCAATGAGCTTTCATATAGGTGGAAATGGCGGGCACGGAGGCCCGCCGCCACTATAAGAGATGGTGGGGGCCGGCGTCCCTCGGATCGAGTCCGGGGCAGGCTCTGCCGGCCCTTTCTATGTTACTTGTTGTCAGAAAGCGGATTGATACGAGGAGATTGCTCATGTCCGTACGAAGCGAAAAGCAAGGCGCGGTAACGACCGTAATCATCGATCGGCCGGGCGCGAAGAATTCGGTGGATCGTCCGACAGCGACGGCCCTCGCGAACGCGTTCCGGGATTTCGAAGCGGACGAATCGGCCCTGGTAGCGGTGCTGTGGGGCGCAGGCGGCACATTCTGCGCGGGCGCGGACCTCAAGGCCATTGCGAATCTCGAACCAGAACGAATCAACCGCTTGGATCCCGAAGGCGATGGCCCCATGGGCCCAAGTCGGTTACGCCTTAGTAAACCGGCAATCGCGGCAATATCGGGATACGCGGTTGCGGGTGGGTTGGAGCTTGCTGCGTGGTGCGACCTGCGGGTCATGGAAGAGACCGCGACGCTTGGCGTATTCTGCCGACGTTTCGGCGTGCCGCTTATCGATGGTGGCACGATTCGCCTTCCGCGCCTGATTGGAATGAGCCGCGCGCTCGACCTGATCCTGACCGGCCGGCCTGTGGGTGCGGAAGAGGCCCTGCAATTCGGGCTCGTCAATCGTGTGGTTCCTCATGGGGCTGCACGGCAGGCCGCCGAAGCCCTCGCCGCTCAGATCGCGGGGTTCCCGCAGGAATGCATGCGCAGCGACCGCCTGAGCGCCTACGAGCAGTGGGAGCTTTCGTGGGAAGAAGCATTGCGTAACGAATTCGCTCGCGGCATAAAGGTCCTTCAGAGTCAAGAAGCCGTCGCGGGCGCGAAACGCTTCGAAAGTGGGACCGGTCGCCACGGCGTCTTCGGCGGGGACGCGTGAGCGCCGGTTAACGTAAAGTTTAGAAAACGAGACGTGGAGCACGAATATGAAAACGGATAAAGAGGGCCGCTTGAACGGGAAAGTTGCTATCATCACAGGCGCTGCGAGCGGCATTGGGAGAGCCACGGCATTGCGATTTGCCGAAGAGGGCGCAAGACTCACTCTGGCAGACTGGGATAATGATGGGCTCAACGGAACTTTGGAACTCGTTCGACAGAAAGGTGGAGAGGCGGTCGCGCAGAGAACCAATGTGGCGAATGAAGACGATGTGAAAGCCTTGATCGCTCTTGCCCTGCAAAACTACTCCGCGGTCGATATCGTGTGCAACAACGCCGGAATATCCGGGGGCTTGACTTCCATCGACGACCAGGACGAAAAAGAATGGCGCGAGGTATACGGAGTGAATGTGTTGGGGGCAGTCTTCACCACGAAACATGTCGCCAAGCACATGCAGGAGCGCCAGTCCGGCGCAATAGTCAACACGGCTTCCGTGGCGGGTATTCGCTCGGGAGCGGGAGGCAATGCCTATAGCGCGAGCAAGGCGGCTCTCATCAACTTCACGCAGACTTCGGCATGCGACCTCGGAGCATACAACGTTCGGGTTAATGCGGTCTGCCCGGGATTGATCGAGACGGGCATGACCAAGTTTGTCTTTGATATTGCCCGCGAAAAGGGGAAGGTGGACAAACTCGGCAGCCGCTGCGAGTTGCGTCGCTACGGCACACCTGACGAGGTGGCAGCGGTGATCCTGTTTCTCGCCAGTGACGAAGCCAGTTACGTTACAGGGCAAGCGCTGCCCGTCGACGGCGGCAACACCGCTTCTCTCAATTTGCCCGGAATGAAGTTCTGATGCCAACTTCCATGCGCCGTTTTTCGAGCACAACGAAGCATGAAAGTTCTCGGCTTCGGTCAACACTCCGTGGCTCCGCCTCGGAGATGGGTAGCAAGAGCGCACGTTGCGCCATCCTGTGGAGGGGAGACTCCATCTCCCCTCCACGCCTCCCCATACGCACCTCCGATG